>Ga0307380_10001033_pt1 | contig 41773 bp, 40 predicted proteins | sample UN3MG_FD_202239 | JGI IMG/M metagenome (GOLD analysis project Ga0307380, IMG submission 202239) | Soil microbial communities from Risofladan, Vaasa, Finland - UN-3 | ecosystem: Environmental > Terrestrial > Soil > Coastal area > Acid sulfate soil | place: Finland: Risofladan, Vaasa | collected...
GGGACTGGTGGCGGTCGGCCACCGGGTGGTGCACGGCGGGCCCGATCTGTACCGACCGACCGTCATCGACGACGCACTGGTCAGCGAACTACGCGAACTCGCCCCGCTGGCGCCGCTGCACAACCCGTCGGCGGTGCTGGGTATCGAGGTGGCCCTTCGGGTACTCCCGGATCTGCCGCACGTCGCCGTCTTCGACACCGCGTTCTTCCACCACCTGCCCTCCTCCGCGGCGACTTACGCGATCGACCGCGACGTCGCGACGCGCTGGAAGATCCGCCGGTACGGCTTTCACGGCACCTCGCATCAGTTCGTGAGCGAACAGGCCGCCGAGTTCCTCGGAGTCCCCCTCGATTCGCTGAACCAGATCGTGCTGCATCTGGGAAATGGCGCGTCGGCCTCGGCGATCGCCGGCGGCCGCCCGGTCGATACCTCGATGGGCATGACGCCACTGGAGGGGCTGGTGATGGGCAGTCGCTCCGGCGATATCGACGCCGGCATCATCGGCTACCTGTGGCGGGAGGCCCAGATGGGCATCGACGAGATCGAGACGATGCTCAATCGGCGCTCCGGCATGCTCGGACTGAGCGGTGAGACGGACTTTCGCGCCGTGCATGCCCGCATCGAAGCCGGTGATGAGTCCGCCAAACTGGCCTATGACGTCTACATCCACCGTTTGCGCAAGTACATCGGCGGGTATCTTGCGGTCCTGGGACGCACCGACGTCATCACCTTCACCGCCGGCGTCGGCGAGAACGACGCCAGGGTTCGTCGGGATGCACTGGCCGGCCTGGCGAGTCTCGGCATCGAACTCGACGAGCACCTCAACGATGATCCGGTGCGCGGCCCGCGTCGGATATCGGCGCAGTCCTCCCCAACCGCGGTGCTGGTAATCCCCACCGACGAGGAGTTGGCGATCGCCCGCGCCGCGCTGACGGTCCTGTCCTAACCGCGAGAGCGACCCTCAGAACGTCGTCATCGGGCGCACGTCGTTGGCCATGTCGATCAGCGCGTAACGGTGTGACTGGCTGGTTGCCACCCGGGCCAGGTTGCGCAGCGAGGCTTCGACGCCCAGGCGCAGGCCGCGGTCGGTGAAGGGAAAACCCAGGATCGGATTCGGGCGTGGTTCGTGTTCGGCGATCCAATCCAGTGCGGTGCCAAGTACCAGCGCCCGGATCTGCAGCACGCGTGGTTCGGTATCGGGCAGTGCCTCGACCCGGCGGGCGGCGTCGCGGATCTGCTCCTCGGTGAGTTCGTGCGTCGAACGTCCGGAGATCAACGTCACCGAACTGGTAAGGCGTGCGGTGGTGAAGTGTCTGGAGCCGACGGGCACTTCGTCGAGTGTGGTTACCGACCCGTCGCGATCGCCTTCGACAGACTGCGCGCGGGCGAGGCCGAATCCTGCCGAGATGATGTTGTTGTCGGTGTGCCAGACCGTCTCATAGAAGGCCCGCTCGTCGGAATTACCGGCCAGTTCGGCGGTGGCCGCCAGTGCCAGCTTGGGTGCCAACTCGCCGGGAAAGGTATCCAGCACCTCGGTGAAATGCTTTGCCGCCGAGTCATAATCACTGGTAAGCAGGTCCGAGACGCCTTTGAACCACACCAGCCGCCAGCGCCAACCCACCCGCTCGGCCAGATCCTCAAGTTTGCGGTTGGCTTTGGCCACATCGCCGAGGTCGAGCAGCGCGCGGATCTCCATCAGTGGTAGTTCCAGAGAGTCGGTGAGGTCGACGCCGTCGGAGTCCAGGCTGTCGTGGCGGGCCGCACGCAGCGAATCCAGGGTCTGCACCGGTTGGGACAGCACCGTCGCTGAGAGCACCGTCGCGGCGACGTCGGCCGGATTCACCAGTGGAACCGGTAGAGCGGTCACGATCTCGGGTGCGGTGAGTTTCTCGGTGTGCAGCAGGCCGTCGAGGTAGACGTCGGTATGCGCGACGAGAAGTTCCACACCGAAGGTTGATCGGGTTCGGGTGAACACGGTGGACAGTCCCGGTCGCGGCACGCCGGTGTCGGCGGCGACCACCTCGCGCAGCACACCGAGCAACTGCGCGGACATCTCCTCGGTGCTTACGAAACGCCGACGCGGATCGGGGTCGACGGCGCGGCGCAGCAGTCGGCCGAACGAGGCGTACTTCATTAGCACCGGATCGTCTTCGGGCAGGCCGTCGACGTAACGGCCGTTGCGGGTCCGCAACCCCAGCGTGAGCGCGGCCAGGGTCCGTCCGACGGTGTAGATGTCGGTCGCCACCGTCGGTCCGGATCGAACGATCTCAGGCGCTTGGTAGCCGGGTGTGCCGTAGAGATAGCCGAAAGAGTTCATCGGTGACACCGCCCCGAGGTCGATCAGCTTGAGTTGCTCCTCGGTGACCATCACGTTCTCCGGCTTGAGGTCGTTGTAACACAGGCCGATGGAGTGCAGGTACCCGAGCGCGGGCAGAATCTCGAGCATGTAGGCAATTGCCTCAGCAACCGAAAGTCTTTCTCTGCGAACCGGTTTCAGCGACTTGCCGCCAACGTATTCCATCACGATGTAGCCAACCGGCTCGCCGCGGGAATCGGGGTGCTCGACGAAATTGAAGATCTTGACGATCGACGGGTGTCCCACTTCGGCCAGGAACTGCCGCTCGGCCATCGCGATGGCCTGGGCTTCGGCGTCACCGGCGTGAACCAGACCCTTGAGCACCACCGGACGTTCGTTGACGTTGTGATCAACGGCCAGGTACACCCAGCCGAGTCCGCCGTGGGCGACGCAACCCTTGATCTGGTACTGATCGGCAACCATGTCGCCGGGGCCCAGTTGGGGAACAAACGAGTAGGCGCTGCCACAGTTTGGGCAGTAGCCCTCCGATTGACCCGCGCTCGTGTCCGTCGAGCGGCCGACCGGACGATTGCAGTTCCAGCAGAACCTCTTCGATTCCGCGACCACGGGATCGACCATCAGGGCCGCAAGTGGGTCGATCTCCGGGACCCGTGGAATCTCCACGAGTCCGCCGCCGAGGCGACGCCGGGTGGCCAGGGTTCGTGCCACGGTCACCTGGTTCTCGTCGGTTTCGATCGGCGCACTGTCGACGGTGATCTCGTCATCGCGTTGGGGCCGGAAGATCGCCTGCGTGGACATCGGGCGAATTGTCGACACCGAATCCATATCGCGGTCCATATCGAGGTCTTCGAAGGCGGCGGGCTGCGTGCCGACGTCAAGGTCGGGCGATTCGGGTGGGTTCATCGGTCGAGATACCGCGGTGTCGGCGGTCCCGGTGCCGGACCGAGCACCGTCAACCAGCGGCGGTACAGGGTGTCCCAGGTCCCGTCGTTGCGAATGCGATCCAAGGTGGCGTTGACGAATCGAACCAGCGGTGTATTGGTGAGGTTGATTCCGATGCCGTACGGCTCCTCGGCCAGATTTGGGCCGACGATGTGCAGGTATGGATCCTGGGCCACCAGGCCGGCCAGGATCGCGTCGTCGGTGCTGATTGCGTCGACGTCGTGCTGTTGCAAAGCCACCAGGCAGTCCGCCCAGGTCACCACGGTCACGATTGTCGGTGGTGGGTCGATCTGCTGAACCTTCTGCAGTGATGTGGTTCCGCGCGCAACGCAGACCCGCTTGCCCGACAGGTCCTGCGGTCCGGCGATGTCCGAAGTGCGTGGAGCCAAAATTCGTTGGTAGGCGACGAAATAGGGCGTTGAGAAATTGACCTTTTCGCGACGTTCACAGGTGATCGTCATGGTCTTCACCACGATGTCCACCGCGTTGGTCTGCAGGGCGGTGATCCGATCCGCCGACGACAGGATGCGGTATTCCACCGCCGAGGATTTGCCGAAGATGTCTCGGGCGACCTCCCCGGCGATGTCCACGTCGAAGCCGGTGATCTCACTGGTAACGGGGTCGCGGAAGGAGAACAGATTGCTGCCGATGTCGAGTCCCACCAGCAACCGGCCACGTTTTCGGATGGATGCCACTGCGGCGTCGGCCGCGGCTCTACCGGAGAAGGGCCGCAGGCTGGCCGTGCGGTCGCAGGTCTTGGCCGCCGAATCCGGCGGCCGCGGCGGTTCGAGTGGCAGCACTTCCATACCGGCGGGGGTCGGAGGCGCCAGGGTCGGCACCGCCGGCATTGCCGGATCGGCGGGTTGCGCGCAACCGGTGATTACCGCCAGTGCCGCCACGGTGGCCGTTGCCCACTTCCGCAGAGCACTCATCGGTACTCGCTGAGTCGGGGCCACAGCCCGAGTGCTACCGCCAGCGCGGCTCCCACCGATAACATCGCCCCGCCCACGGTGGTGCCCGACAGCACCCGCCGGGCCGAGGAGATGTCATTGCGCAACTGCGTGCGGCTCTGTTCGATACCGTCGGAGAGCGCCTCGTTGAGCTTGTCGAACGCCGGGGTGGAGGCGTCCTCGCCGGTGCCCAGTGCCACCTCGGTGGCGGCCCGGTAGTCGCCTACCTCGATGTAGCCGTTGATCCGCTCATCAGCCCGCCGCCAACGTTCCAGGTACTGATCGGCCTGGGCCAGGCCGCTGTCATCCACCGTGTCGGGGCGCGCCAGATAGTCGCGAAGTTCGGCGCGCATGGTGTCCACCCGTTGGTAGTAGGAGCGCTTGCGGACATCCTCGTCGCCGCGGCGGATCAACGCCAGGGTCTCATCGGCGCGGGCCTGCTGCGCGGTGATGGCCAGGCTGGTCACCGTGCGCAGTGACTCGGCCGCGGTGTTCTTCGCGGCGCGACTGCCGGCCGTGGAGATGGCCAGCGCCGTGCCGACCCAGATGATCATGATCGCGATCGCCAGTCCGCCGACGACCAGACCCACGTTCACCCGTCGCTTGGTGTGGCGGGCGAGCCAGCGGTGAACGAAGGCTCCGAACAAAAGGGTGACGGCGACCACGATGATCACCGGGGCCGGAATTTTGGTCGAGGCACTCGTCTCGGCGTCCACCCGCGCTGAGGTCGCGTCGTAGAGGCGCTGGGCCGCGGGCAGCATCGTCTGCTGCATGAGCGCCGAGGCTTCTGACAGATACGACGATCCGACCGGGTTGCCCATTCGGTTGTTGGTCCGCGCCGTCTCGATCAACCCGGTGTAGACGGCCAACTGGGCGTTTGTCCGGCCGAGTAGTTCGATCAGCACCGGATCGGTAAGCCCGCTGGATGCCCGGGTGACTGCGACACCGGCTTCGGTGATCGCCTGCTCGTAGCGTTCCCGCACGGCCGGTGGCTCGGCCCCGGAGATGAAAGCCGTCGCCGCGGCCGCATCAGCCACCGACAGCGTGGTGTAGAGCTGCCCGGCCGCGAAGGCCAGTGGTTCGGTGTGGTCGAGGACGTCGGTCAGCTGTTGTTGCCGTTCGTCGATCGTCGTCGAGATGGCGAACGCGCTGAGGACCCCGAGCATGGCCAGGACGGTGCCGAGCGCGAGAATCCGGCCGGGTGTGGTCTTGAGGAACCACCACCTTGGGCGTGCGGGTTCGGTCGGCGTGGGTTGGGCCAACGGCTCGCTCGACGGGTGCGCCAGTTCGACGGTCACCTGCGCGGACCTCGCTCCCTTCGGCGGTGTTCCGGACTCCCCGAGCACTCTCTGGGCTGAGGCGTTCCGGACTGCCTGAGTAAAGTCTAAGAGCAGTCGTCGCGGATGAGGCCCGATCGCTGATCCGAACCCGGCGTGGCGCGCATATCCTGGTGCGGTGCGAGGCGATGGTGACGGCTGGGTGGTATCAAATGAGGGTACCCAGCATTGGGGTCGGCACGGGGCCGCCGGACTGCTGCTGCGGGCTCCGTCCGTCGACGGCACTGCGGGGGTGCTGCTGCAGCACCGGGCGCCGTGGAGCCATCAGGGCGACACCTGGGGGTTGCCCGGTGGAGCCCGGGACAGCCATGAGACGCCCGAGGAAGCCGCGCTTCGGGAAGCCCATGAGGAGGCCGGCCTGCCCGCCGAACATCTGCGGGTCAGGTTCAGTGTCATCACTGCCGAGGTCCGCGGTCCCGGCGGTGTGCACTGGACCTACACCACCGTGGTGGCCGACGCCGCCGAACAACTGCCCACCGTTCGCAACCAGGAGAGCACCGCACTGAGTTGGGTGGCGCTGGAGAAAGTGACCACGCTGCAGTTGCACCCCGGTTTCGCCGCCAGCTGGAAGTTACTCAGCTCGCGGCTGTGAGTGCTGCGCGCAGCCGTCGCGCCGCCGCCGCGGGGTCGGCGGCCTCGGTTATGGCCCGGACCACCACGATGCGCCGGGCTCCGGCTTCGAGAACCTCGCCAAGGCGATGTTCGTCGATGCCGCCGATGGCGAACCAGGGCCTGCCGGGATTGGTCGCGGCGACCTCCCGAACCAGATCAAGCCCCGGTGCCGGCCGCCCCGGCTTGGTGGGTGTCGGCCAGCACGGGCCCACGCAGAAGTAGTCGATGTCCTCGGTCAGGGCGCGGCCGGCCTCCGCACCGGTATGCGTGGACCGGCCGATCAGGGTCCGGGACCCGACGATTTCGCGAGCCACCGGCGGCGGGAGGTCGTCCTGGCCCAGATGCAGTATCTCGGCGCCGGCGGCGCGGGCGATGTCGGCACGGTCGTTGACCGCCAGCAGCGCACCGTGCCGTCGGGCGGCATCGGCCAGCACCTCCAGCGCGGCGAGCTCACCGCATGCCTCCAGCTTGCCGAAGCGAAGCTCGCCGGGCGATCCCTTGTCCCGCAACTGGATGACGTCCACCCCGCCGGCCAGGGCGGCGTCGGCAAACGCGGCAAGATCCTCGCGCTCGCGGCGGGCATCGGTGCACAGATACAACCGGGCCCCGAGCAACCGGGCGCGGGGTTCGTGCACACAGCGACGGTAGCGGCTAACGTTGATGTCCTGACACGGGAGTCCCAGGAGCGGGGCTGAGAGTGGGCTTGCCAACAGCCCAGACCGTCACAACCTGATCCGGGTCATGCCGGCGAAGGAAGCGAAAGGGAAACCTCGACTCACATGTCCGGTGAATCGGTCGCTGTCATTGGCGGCGGCGTGATCGGTCTAGCGGTGGCCCGCCGCGCCGCACTGGCCGGGATGGAAGTGCGGGTACACCGTGATGAGCGCCGTGGAGCCTCGTGGGTCGCCGGCGGGATGCTCGCCCCGCACAGTGAAGCGTGGCCGGGGGAAGAGCGGTTGCTCGCGATCGGCCTGGACTCGCTGCGGCTTTGGCAGGTCCGGGGACCGGGTGGGTTTCTCGACGGGCTGCCGGCTGAGGTGCTCACTGCGCGTGAGTCGCTGGTCGTGGCCGTTGACAGTGCAGATGCCGCCGATCTGAGAACGGTCGCACAGTGGCTGGCCGAGCAGGGCCACCCGGTAGTCACAACGGCCTCGGCGGGCGATGTCGAACCGCTTTTGGCGCAGGGCATCCGACATGGTTTCCGTGCTGTCGGAGAACTTGCGGTCGATAACCGGATGCTTTTGGCGGCGCTTGAGAACCAGTGTGCGGGTCTTGGTGTGCAGTGGGCCGGACCTGTCGTGCGGCTCGACGACGCCCGCGACGGTGTCGATTCGGTGGTGATCGCCAACGGGATCGACGCGCCGAAACTCTGGCCGGGCTTACCGGTGCGCCCGGTGAAGGGAGAGGTACTACGGCTGCGTTGGCGCGGTGGCTGTATGCCGTTGCCGCAGCGAGTGATCCGCGCCCGCGTGCACGGCCGGGTGGTGTACCTGGTGCCGCGCGCCGACGGCGTCGTGGTCGGTGCGACGCAGTATGAGCATGGCCGCGACACCGCACCGTCGGTCGCCGGAGTGCGCGAGTTGCTCGATGACGCCTGCGCGGTATTGCCCGGCCTCGGCGAGTACGAACTCGCGGAATGCGCGGCCGGCCTGCGGCCGATGACTGAGGACAATATGCCGATCGTCGGTCGGATCGACGACCGGACGTTGGTAGCCACCGGCCACGGCCGATCTGGGTTTCTATTGGCGCCGTGGACTGCCGAGCGCATCGTCGCCGAGTTGGGGGTGGGAGCCGCACTATGACTGTCACGGTCAACGGCAGGGAACTTCAGGTCGAGGAAAGCGTGACGATCATCGCTTTGCTCGAGAGCTTGGGCTACCCCGATCGCGGGATTGCTGTGGCCCTCAACCGGGCGGTGCTGCCCCGCTCACAGTGGGACCGCGCGGTGCCCGCTGGCGCGAGGGTCGAGGTGCTTACGGCGGTCCAGGGTGGTTGATCCCGGGCCTGATGAGCTGACCATCGCGGGCCGCACGTTCGGCTCGCGGCTGATCCTGGGCACCGGCGGTGCGCCGAACCTGACGGTGCTGGAGCAGGCGCTGATCGCCTCCGGAACCGAGTTGACCACGGTTGCGATGCGTCGGGTGGATGCCGAGGGCGGCACCGGGGTGCTAAACCTGCTGGCCCGGCTGAACATCACCGCGCTGCCCAACACCGCGGGTTGCCGGACCGCTGCCGAGGCGGTGCTGACTGCTCAATTGGCCCGCGAAGCACTCGGTACCAACTGGGTCAAGCTCGAAGTGATCGCCGACGACCGCACGCTGCTGCCCGATCCGATCGAATTAGTGCGCGCCGCCGAAGAGTTGGTGGACGACGGGTTCGTGGTGCTTCCGTACACCAACGATGATCCGGTGCTCGCTCGGCGGCTGGAGGACACCGGCTGTGCAGCGGTAATGCCGCTGGGTTCGCCGATCGGCACTGGATTGGGGATCTCCAACCCCCACAATATCGCCATGATCGTCGCCGCCGCAGGTGTGCCGGTCATCCTCGATGCGGGTATCGGTACCGCCAGCGATGCCGCGTCGGCGATGGAATTAGGTTGCGCCGCAGTGCTTCTGGCCACCGCAGTGACCCGCGCCACCGATCCACCCATGATGGCCGCCGCGATGTCGGCCGCGGTAACAGCGGGCTTCCTAGCCCACCGTGCCGGGCGTATCCCGAGGCGCTTCTGGGCGCAGGCATCCAGCCCGGGGCTAACCTGATCAGATGAGTCGGGTTAATCGGTTGTATTCGGCCGCGGCCGTCGTGGCGATGCTGTCCACGTTGGTCTTTGGCTGTGCCCGGATCGCCGATAGCGCCCAGCCGGTCCAAGAGGGCAAGTCCGCCCGGGAATTCGGCGAGGCGTTGCGCCAGCGAGTCACCACCGACGCGATGATGGAGCACCTGAGCGAACTTCAGGCGATCGCCGACCGTCATGACGGAAACCGGGCGGTCGGGACGCCGGGCTATGACGCCAGTGTCGATTATGTCGCGGGCGTGCTGCGTGACAGCGGCTTCGACGTGCAGACGCCGGAATTCCAGATTCGCGTGTTCGAGACGGAGGAGCCGGAGTTGACGGTCGCCGGTGCGGCCATCGATGCCCGTGCGCTGGAATATAGCGCCGGTACGCCCCGAGTCAGCGGTCCGCTGGTCGCCGCACCTGCCGACGACACCCCCGGCTGTGTCCCTGCGGATTACGACGGGTTATCGGTCAAGGGGGCGGTGGTGCTGGTCGACCGCGGAAGTTGCCCATTCTCCGAGAAGCAGGCCATCGCAGCAAAACTTGGAGCGGTGGCGATGGTCGTCGCCAACAACGTCGACGAGGAGAAGATGGGCGGTACCCTCGGGCCGGACACCGAGGTGACGATCCCGGTGATCAGCGTGAGCAAGGCCGACGGCGCCCGATTGCGCGCGGCACCCGGTCCCACGACCGTGAAACTCGCTGCCTCGACTAAGACCGTCAATGCCCGCAACGTGATCGCCGAGACGAAAACTGGATCGGCCCGGGACGTGGTGATGGCCGGGGCGCACCTGGACAGCGTCGCCGAAGGCCCCGGCATCAATGACAATGGCTCCGGGGTTGCCGCGGTGTTGGAGACCGCGGTGCAGTTGGGCAGCGCACCGGATGTCAGGCATGCCGTGCGGTTCGGATTCTGGGGGGCCGAGGAACTCGGCATCATCGGCTCACGAAAGTACCTCGAGTCCCTCGATATCGAGGGGCTCAAGGACATCGCTTTGTATCTCAACTTCGACATGATCGGCTCGCCGAACCCGGGCTATTTCACTTACGACGGTGACCAATCCACCGCACTGGAGCGCGACCAGGGTCCGCCCCGGGTGCCGGAGGGCTCTCCCGGGATCGAGCGAACGCTGGTCGACTACCTCGCCTCTGTCGACAAGGCTGCCGAGGACACCTCGTTCGACGGCCGGTCCGACTACGACGGATTCACCCGGGCGGGTATCCCGGCCGGGGGCCTGTTCACCGGCGGCGAGGAGGACATGACCGCCGAAGAGGCGCAGTTATGGGGCGGGACGGCCGATGCGCCGTTCGATCCGAACTACCACACCGACGCCGACACCCTGGCGAATGTCGATCGAGACGCGTTGGGGATCAACGGCGGTGGGGTCGCCTACGCGGTCGGGGTCTACGCGCAGGATCTCGGTGGCAGGAACGGAATACCGGAGCGGGCGGACCGCACCCGGCACGTCGTCAGCGACCGGTGACGGTGGGCCTCGGCTGGTCCGCGGCGACACCTGGACTGGCCCAGTTCCATGGCTACCAGCGGTCCTGGCTACGGGGTGACGTTATGGCCGGACTCACCGTGGTGGCCTACCTGGTGCCGCAGGCGATGGCCTACGCCACCGTCGCCGGAGTTTCACCGGTGGCCGGATTGTGGGCGGCACTGCTGCCGTTGGCGATCTATCCGGTGATGGGATCATCACGCTATCTGTCCGCCGGTCCGGAGTCATCGACGGCGTTGATGACCGCGGCGGCGCTGGCGCCGCTGGCCGCGGGCGACAGCGGCCGGTACGCCGCGCTGGCGGCGATGCTGGCCGTCCTCGTCGGGGTGGTCTGCTTCGCCGGTGGGCTCATGCGCCTCGGATTCCTCGCCGATCTGCTCTCCCGACCGGTTCTGATCGGCTATATGGCCGGGGTCGCACTGATCATGGTCGCCGGCCAACTCGGCAAACTCACCGGAACCGACGTCTCCGGCGAAGCTTTCGTTGCGCAGCTGCGCTCGTTGGCCGCGGCGCTGCCCGATGTGCACTGGCCAACGCTGGGACTCTCGGCTGCCGTGCTGACGGTACTTATCGGCTTCACCCGGCTGCTCCCACGCGCCCCGGGTCCGTTCATCGCCGTGGTGCTCGCCTCGGCGCTGGTGGGCATCTTCTCGTTGGATCGGTACGGGATCGGGGTCATCGGTGAGGTGCCCGGCGGCCTGCCCGCGCTGGGCATCAGCGGCGTGTCGCTTCCCGACCTGGGTGTATTGATGGCCGCCGCCGGTGGCGTTGCCCTGGTGGCGTTTTCGGACAGCGTGCTCAATGCCCGCGTCTTCGCGGCCCGGAAGGGCGAGACCATCGATGCCAATGCGGAATTGCGTGCGTTGGGCCTGTGTAACGTCGGATCCGCGGTGTGCCAGGGCTTTCCGGTCAGCTCCAGTGCCAGCCGGACAGCGCTGGGTGAAATGGTCGGAGCTCGCACGCAGCTGTACTCATTGGTGGCGCTGAGTCTGCTGGTTACCGTCATGCTCTTCGGGAACCGGTTGCTCGCCACCTTCCCGACTGCCGCCCTGGCCGCCCTGGTGGTCTACGCGGCGGTGCGACTGATCGATATCCCCGGATTCCGACGGCTGGCGAAGTTCCGTCGCAGCGAGTTGATTCTTGCGCTACTGACCGCGCTGGCGGTGCTGAGCCTCGGCCTGCTCTACGGAGTAATCGCTGCGGTCGGACTGTCGATTTTAGACCTCTTGCGGCGGGTGGCCCGCCCCCATGACAGCGTGCTCGGTTTCGTGCCCGGGGTGGCCGGGATGCACGACATCGAGGACTATCCGCAAGCCCACCTAGAGCCCGGACTGCTGGTGTACCGCTACGACGCACCGCTGTTCTTCGCCAATGCCGAGGACTTCCGTAGGCGCGCTATCGCCGCGGTCGATGCCAACCCGGGTCCGGTCCGCTGGTTCGTACTCAACGCGGAGGCCAATGTCGAAGTCGACCTCACCGCCCTTGATGCCGTCGACTCTCTGCGCCAAGAACTCAACCGTCGCGGCATCGAGTTCGCCATGGCGCGTGTCACCTGGCATCTGCGCGAAGCCCTCACCGCGGCCGGTCTGCTTGACAAGATCGGCGCAGATCGGATTTTCGCCACCCTGCCCACCGCGGTGACTGCCTATCGGGACCGGCCTATCGCGTAGATTCCTGCGCCGAGGGCCAGGACTGCGAAACCGGTGAGCACTGAACCTAACGGGAGGAAGCCGGCCAGCAGCAGACACCCGGCGAAACCCGCCGCGGGAATCGCGCGCCGACCCAGGGTCCAGGCCGCGGCGTTGGCGATCGCGTAGTACACCAGCACCGTTAGCGATGAGAAGCCGATTGCACCGCGAATGTCGACGACGGCGACCAATACCGCCACGACCGCCCCCACGGTGAGTTCAGCCCGGTGCGGAACGCCGAAGCGTGGGTGCACGGCCGCCAGTCCGGTGGGCAGATTCCCATCGCGGGCCATCGCCAGTATCGTCCGTGACACCCCAAGAATCAGCGATAGCAGTGCACCGAGCGCGGCCGCCGCCGCGCCAACCCGAACCGCCGGCTCCAGGCCGCCCGCGCCAGCGGATTTTACCGCCTCAGCCAGTGGTGCTGCGGCGCCGGCTAACTGCTCGGGACCGAGCACCGCCAGCACGGCCACGGCCACCGTCGCGTAGACCGCGAGGGTGATACCCAACGCGAGTCCGATTGCGCGCGGCAGTGTCCGCGCCGGATCGCGCACCTCTTCGCCCAGGGTGGCGATCCGCGCGTAACCGGCAAAGGCGAAGAAGAGCAGACCGGCGGCCTGAAGTACGCCGGTCACGGTGCCACCGGCGGGTGACACCCGGGCGATCTCGACGCGTCCGGAGGTGAACACCACGGCGACCACCCCCGCCAGCACCGCCAGCACGACGGCGACGATGCCCCGGGTCAACCGCGCGGACTTCTCGATACCCCGGTAGTTGACGGCGGTAATCGCCACTACCGCGGATACCGCGACCGCGTTGGCCTGAGCGGGCCACAGGTACACCCCGGCGGTCAGTGCCATCGCCGCACACGACGCCGTCTTGCCGACGATGAAACTCCAGCCGGCGAGGTATCCCCAAAAGTCTCCGAGCCGTTCGCGGCCGTAAACATAGGCGCCGCCGGAGAGTGGGTACTGCGCGGCCAGGCGAGCCGAGGAGGTGGCATTGCAGTAGGCCACCAGAGCGGCTACGGCCAGGCCGAGAAGAAGGCTCGATCCGGCGGCCGCCGCCGCGGGTGCGAACACCACGAAGACACCGGCACCGATCATCGACCCCAGGCCGACGACGACGGCATCGGTGGTGCCGAGTCGGCGTCGCAACGGCTCCGATGCCCTGCTCACCGGAGTGAACCGATACCGGGGCCCTTAGCCCCGACTGCGGACAGCGCTGAGAATGAGGTAGCCGATGTAGCCCGCCACGCCCGCGACCGCGAACCGGCGGGTGCGCGGGGCGAGCAGGCCGACTCCCAGCGCGGTCTCGATGCCGCCGTTGAGATAGATGTGCCGACGGGTATTAGTGGGAAAGGCCGACGCGGTGATCGACTCGTACAGTTGCGGTTTGGCAAAATGCGACAGTCCGGCAGCAGCCAGCACTAGTCCTGAGATTGATGTCTTCGCCGACATGGTGATGTCCTCTCTATTAGCCGATGAGGTAGTCGCTCAACGGAAACTCTTCGGCCGCCTTGATCGCGGCCCGGGTCGTCGTCGGCCGAAGCAGGGTGGCTTCGCCATGGGGATTGAAGTAGTAGGAACGCGACGCCGCACAGTTGCCCGCGTTGAACACCGAGGTCGCGAGCTTCTCGGTCATCGCGTCGAGGAATTCGGTGTTGGCCGCTTCGCTGATCTCAAAGGTATCCGCGTCACGGCGCTTGACCTCGTTGAATAACCGGTCCATGTGCCGCATCTGATACTCGACGGTGTTGAAGAAATTCAACCCCAGGAATGCGTACGGGCTGGCCAGGCTGAGGTAGTTCGGAAAATAAGGGATCGAAACTCCCTGGTAGGCCTGGAACCGGTTCTCCCGCCACCACTTTCCAAGATCGCGACCATCGCGGCCGATGATCTCGATGGCCGGGAAGTTGGCCTCCCACAGATCGAAACCGGTTGCCAGTATCAGGGTGTCGATCTCGGTCCGGGTGCCGTCTGCGGACACGATCGCGTCGGACTCGATCCGTTCAATCCCACCGGTCTGCAAATGCACGGTGGGTTTGGTGAACGCTCGGTAGTAGCGGTTGGAGAACGTGGGCCGCTTGCAGCCGAGGTCGTAGTCCGGAGTCAGCTCAGCGCGAAGTTGTGGGTCCCGGATCATCGCGTCTCGGAAGAGTTTGGCTATCCCGGCCGCTCCGAGGTTGAGCAGGTGGAAGAGCCTCTGCCGATGGTGTAACCCGACGAAGATGAAGAATTCGTAGATTGCGTCCGTGATGATGCGGATCGCGCGTTGGGTGAACGGTACGCGAGCGAAGAGACGCTTGGCCCAGGTGGGAAAAACGATGTCGACCTTGGGCACCACCCAAATCGGAGTGCGCTGGTAGACCGTGAGGTCGGCGGCTTGCCGGGCCATTTCTGGAATCAGTTGGACCGCGGTCGCGCCGGTGCCGATGATGCCGATTCGCCGGCCGGTGGGATCGAAGGAGTCATCCCAATCGGCGGTATGGATTACCGTGCCTTCGAAGTCGTGCACGCCAGCGATTTCCGGGGTGTGGGGCTGAGACAGAAAGCCGGTCGCGGTGATCAGGTACCGCGCGGCGAGCGTCTCACCGCCGGCCAGTGCCACCCGCCAGAGGCCGGCCTCCCCGTCCCATCGGGCGCCGTCCACGGCGGCGTTGAATCGGATGTGGCGGCGGATGTCGTACTTGTCGGCAACCTCATCGGCGTACTGCTTGATCTCCGACCCGGTGGAGTACAGCCGCGACCAGTTGGGGTTGGGCTCGAAGAAGTACGAGTAGGTGGTGGTCGGAACATCGACGGTCAGGCCCGGGTAGTGATTGACGTACCAGGTGCCGCCCAGATCGTCCTCGCGATCCAGCAGCACGAAGTTTTCGAACCCCAGCCTCTTGAGCTGGATCGCCGCACCGATTCCCCCGAAACCGGCCCCGACGACGATCGCGTCGAACAGTTGGCCGGTCATGTTTCGACGGTACCTGAGCCGCCACCGCCGATGCCGGTGCGTCGCAGCGCCGCATCGACGGCCAGGCCCGGCACATTCAAACTCGCCGACGTGAGGTCGTGGCGCGCCCCGGTGATCTCAACGATCTCGGTTGGCGCTGCGATCAGCGTGGTGGCGGCGCGCAGTTCGGCGATGCTGCCGAACGGGTCGGCGCTGCCGTGGGTGAACACCGTTGGGACCGTGATCGACCCCAGGTGTGCGGTGCGAAGGCGTTCCGGTTTGCCCGGCGGGTGCAGTGGGTAGGAGAAAAGGGTCAGCTCGTCGGCGATCTCCGGCTGCGAGGCGACCAGCATCGAGGTGAGCCGCCCGCCGTAGGAGTGTCCGCCGGCTATCACCGGCCCGCCGTTGCAGACGTCGACGGCAATGCTGCGCGCGCACGCCAGTGCTTCGGCGACGCCGGTGAGATCGGCTGCAGACCCCGACGGTGGGCCCGTGGGTCGTCGACGGCGGTAGGGCAGGTCGTAGCGGATTGCGAGCCACCCACGCGCGGCCCACTCATCGCAGACGGCGATCAGCAGGGGGGACTCCCGGCTGCCGCCGGCGCCGTGGGTCAACATCACCACCCCCGATGCGGAGCCGGCCGACTGGTGGGCGACACCGCCGATCGACTCGAGGTCGGGGCTCACCCCTGCAACCGGAACAATGCCGATACCGGCCCCAGTCCGTTGCCGATCGGATAGGCCGCTTTAAGGCACTCGGTCACCCAGGACTTTCCGAACCCGACCGCCTCGGGCATCGCAAAGCCGTGAGCCAGCGCGCAGGCGATCGCGGCCGCCATGGTGTCGCCGGCGCCGTGGTCATGGCGGGTGTTCACCCGGGGGGCATCGAAGGTGTGAAAGGTCCCGCCGTCGTAGAGCAGATCGGTGCTGTTCGGCGCGCTGCGCAGGTGGCCCCCCTTGACCAGCACCCACCGCGGGCCGAGTGCGTGCAGAGCGCGGGCCGCGTCGCGTTGGGTGGCGGCATCCACGACGTCGATGCCGACTAGAAGTCGCACCTCATCGAGATTGGGGGTGACGACACTGGCGAGCGGGAACAACTGCGTGCGCAGGGTGTTCAGTGCTGTTGGTTGAAGCAGTGGGTCGCCGTGCATCGAGGCACAGACCGGGTCGACGACGAACGGCACCGTCCGGGCCAACCCGAGATCGCGCCAGCACTGGGCCACGGTCTCGATGATCTGTGCGGAGGCCAGCATCCCGGTCTTGGCCGCCTGAACTCCGATATCGGTGACTACCGCCTCGATCTGACCCCTGACGGTATCGGCCGGGATCTCGAGAATGCCGTCCACTCCGAGCGAGTTCTGGACCGTTACCGCCGACACCGCAACCAGCGAGTGCACACCGAGCAGCGCGAAGGTTCGCAAGTCGGCCTGCATTCCCGCGGCCCCGCCGGAGTCCGATCCGGCGATGGTGAGCACCCGCGGCGGGGTAGTGCCGGGGGGCGTCAACGCTAAAAAGTCCACGGTGCCTTCCTCTTAACCCCTCACGGTAACAGCGGGTAGCTTTGATGTTCATGCCTGTGACCAACCGCCAGATCATCCTGCGCCGGCGACCACGCGGGCTCCTAGGCCCGGCGGACACCGAGACCATCACAACCGCCGCCCCCCCGGTAGCAGACGGGGAGGCGCTGCTTCGCGTCACCTACATCGGCTTGGACGCCGCCGTGCGCACCTGGCTCAACGACCAGCCCGGTTATCTGCCGCCGGTTGCACTTGGGGAGGTGATCCGGTCCGCCGGAATCGGTGAGGTGGTCGAATCACGTTGTGGTGCCTACAAGGTCGGCGATATCGTCACCACACTCACCGGTTTCCAAGAGTATGCGCTTATCCGTGATGACGTGTTCAGCACGCTCATCTCCGGTGAGACAGATCAGGTCGCGATCATGTCGATCTACGGATCAAGCGGTTCCACGGCGTACTTCGGGATGACCGATATCGGCCGTCCGCAGCCCGGCGAGACCGTGGTGGTCTCCGCCGCCGCGGGCGCAACCGGTTCGATCGCGGGGCAGATCGCCAAAATCGCCGGGGCTCGCGTGATCGGCATCGCCGGCGGGCCGCAGAAGTGCGGTGTCGTGGTGGAGGAGTTCGGGTTCCACGCCTGCATCGACTACCGGAATGAGGATCTGTCCGCGGCGCTCAAGTCGCATTGCCCGAAAGGTGTCAACGTCTACTTCGACAATGTTGGCGGCCCGATCCTCGACGCCGTGCTCGGCCGGCTCGCGCCGAGGGCCCGGGTAGCGCTGTGCGGGGTGATCTCCAGTTACCTGACCGGCGATCACCCCGGGCCGTCCAACTATGTCAACCTGCTCGCTAGGTCTGCGAGCATGCAGGGGTTTAATACGCTGGATATGTGGGATCGCTTCGACGAGGCCTATGCCGCACTTCGCCGGTGGGAGCACGAGGGTGCGCTGCGACATCGGGAGACCATTTTCGACGGTCTTGACTCCTGCGTTGATGCACTCAACGGACTCTTCACCGGGGCCAACATCGGCAAGATGCTGGTTCGGCTCAGCTGAGGCTCAACTGATGTCGATGAAGACCGGGGCGTGGTCACTCGGCGACCCGATTCGGTTCTTGCCGCTCTTGCGTTCGTCGCGGACGATCTCGGCGTTGACCACCTGGGGCGCCAGCGCGGGCGATGCCAGGATGAAGTCGATCCGCATGCCCTGGCGTTTGGGAAAGCGCAATTGGGTGTAATCCCAGTAGGTGTACACCTGCGGTCCCGGCGCAAACGGGCGCACCACGTCGGTGAATGTTGTCGCGATCGCATCGAACGCCTCGCGTTCAGGTTCGGTCACATGGGTGCTGTCGCGGAAGACATCGATATCCCATACATCTTCATCCCTGGGTGCGATATTCCAATCGCCAACCAGGGCGATCCGGGCCGTGGGCTCACGGGCCATCCACGAGCTAGCGCAATCATGCAGTGCGGCAAGCCAATCCAACTTGTAGCGATAGTGTGGATCGTGGATGTTCCTGCCGTTGGGCACATAGAGGCTCCACACCCGAACTCCTGCGCAAGTCGCACCCAGCGCGCGCGCCTCGGTCTTGGGGATCGATTGATCCTTACCCCAGGCCGGCTGCCCCTCGAAACCGACCGCGACGTCCTCAAGCCCGACCCTCGAGGCGATAGCCACCCCGTTCCACTGGTCATACCCGTAGTGAGCAACCTCGTAACCGGCTGCGACGAAAGGCATCGCCGGAAACTGGTCGTCGGCGCACTTGGTCTCCTGCATTGCCAACACATCGACGTCAGCACGGACCAGCCAATCCACCACGCGGTCCACCCGGGTGCGAATCGAGTTCACGTTCCAGGTGGCCACCCGCAACACGGACATGCCCCACAGATTAGCGGGGTAGCAGCACGCGTGCGTCGAGGTAGCGGAGGTGGTGATGCAACCGGAAGCCCAGCGAGCCGTACAACGCGATCGCAGCATGGTTGTCGTCGAGGACCTGGACGTAGGCCCGCCGGGCGCCGCGATCGGCGCCCCAGGCCTGCAACGTCTCGCACACCACTCGGCCGTGGCCGGCCCGCCGTTGCGCGTCGGCGACGTGAACCGCCGAGATCCCCAGCCAGGTGGTGCCGTCGGGAGCGCAGGTGATCGCGCCCCGCCCCCCGGCCGCGCCGGCGATCGACGCGAACGTCACCTCGCCGTCGATGACGGCCGTCAGGACCTCCTCGGGAACCCCCAGACGGTAGCCGTTGAGCCACGCCGCATCCGGTCGATTCCGCAGGGTGGTGGCCACGACCAGCCCGGCCGGGTCAATGTCACGAACCATCACCCGGGTTCGCTTGACGCCCGCGGCGCGGACTCTGACAAGTCGATCCGGCAATGCCAGCCACGGTGTCAGCCCGCGCTCGCCGTACCAGCTGACAATATCGTCAAGATCGGCGATCGCGGCCGAGAAATCCAGTGGCACGGCGGAATTCGCTCTGCTGGTATGCCCGCCTGCGGCTCTCAAAAGCCAGCCGCGGTGCCAGTGGTGTTGGGTTCCCGGCCACGCCAATGCTGCGGCGTGCTCGAGCGCTCGGATCTCGGAAGCGCGCACCACGGTATGACTCAGTTCGCGCACCGCGACCACGTCGTCAGGTGAGATGAACACCGGGCCGGATGATTTCGTGTGCACTTCGATCCGCGGTGCCACGGCGCGGAGGTACCCGATGACATCGGTGTGGGCACCGCCGACGCGATAACGGATGCTGACCCGGCTGCCCAGCGACGGCCACGGCGGCATCGGGTCAGTGCCCGAAGGGGTCGGGTTCGGCGCCGGGCAGCCACGACAACCCGGGAACACCCCAACCATGGGATTTGACCGCGCGCTTGGCACTGCGAGCATGTCGGCCGATCAACGTATCCACGTAGAGGAGTCCGTCGAGATGACCGGTTTCGTGCTGCAACATCCGGGCAAAAAGTCCGGTTCCCTCCACGCTCACCGGTGTGCCGTCGCCGTCCAGACCACTGACTCGGGCCCACCCCGCACGACCACACGGAAACGATTCGCCCGGCACGGAGAGGCAGCCCTCGTCGTCGGTCTCCGGGTCGGGCATCGTCTCGGGAATCTCGGAGGTCTCCAGGATGGGATTGACCACCACCCCGCGGTGATAGGTGGGCTTGCCGCGCTCCTCGGCGCAGTCGTAGACGAACACCCGCAAACCCACACCGATCTGGTTGGCCGCCAAACCGACTCCGTTCGCGGCGTCCATGGTGTCGTACATGTCGGTGATCAGCAGGACCACGTCCGGCGGCAGTGAACCGTCGGCTAAGACAGTTACCGGACTGGTCGCGGTGTGCAGGACAGGATCGCCGAGGATCACGATGGGTCGGACTGCCATGGTGGGCTAGCTTAAAGTGAGCCGACGCGCGGGGTTCGGTGCCGTATGTAAGAACATGTGCGTGGTTCAATGTCGAGCGAACCACACCGATGTCATCTCAATGTCATCCCACGTATCGGAAAGGGCCGACGGATCTTTATGGACGGCGCCACGGCACGGGCTGAGCAATCGGTTGACGAGGCCGAACTGCCAGATGGCCTGACCCGCCGGGAATACGACATCCTCGCCTTCGAGCGCCAATGGTGGAAGTACGCCGGGGCCAAGGAGGAAGCGGTCAAGGATCTCTTCTCGATGTCGGCGACGCGTTACTACCAGGTGCTCAACGCCCTGGTCGACCGTCCCGAGGCGTTGGCGGCCGATCCGATGCTGGTCAAGCGGCTCCGCCGGTTACGGGCCAGTCGGCAGAAAGCCAGGGCCGCACGGCGGCTGGGCTTCGAGTTCCCCTGACGGTGTCGGCGTGGCCGGTCGTCGGTCGGACCCGGTTACAGTGACCCCGATGAACGAGCGCGCGCCCGAATCCTCCGGGCTTCCCCTCCGCGCCATGGTGATGGTGCTGTTGTTCCTCGGCCTGATCTTCGCGTTGGTCGGTTTCCAGGCGATGACGTCGGGCAGTCGGTCCGCCGACCCGCCGACGCGGGCCCTGGCCACCACCACTGCCACGACGCCCGAGGCACCCAGGGCCGAAGTGCGGGTCTACAGCGTCACCGACGATGAGGCCGCGGCCGGCCGGGTCTCGGACCGGTTGAAGGAAGCGGGCTACAACGTCACCGCCGCGGCGACCACCACGGTGGCCGCGCCGCCCGTCACCACGGTGTACTTCGGCGCCGGCGACGGTGAACAAGCGGCGGCCGAGTCCATCGGCACCGTGCTCGAAGCGCCGGTGGAAGCGCGCCTACCCGAAATTACCGACGAGGCTCCCGGCGTCATCGTGCTGGTGACAGGTTAGGCTCCTAGCATGGTCTCGCCCCTCAATTCGCTGAAGCCCGCGGCCGTCATGCTGGCCGTCCCCGTCGTCTTGCTGAGCGCCTGTGCGCCCAACGAACCCGTGGCAACTCAACCCGGGACGATTCCGCCGGTGTGGACCGGTTCGCCCGCTCCGGCCGCGATGGCCGAGGGCCACAGTTCGATGGGGCCCAGTTCGATGGGGCCCGGTTCGATGGGGCCCGGTTCGATGCCGAGGGCGGCGGTGGCCGCCGAAACCCTCACCGCGCAGATCAACTCCGCCGACGGGACCCAGGTCGCCGCGGCGACCATCGAGTTCACCGACGACGATGCCTTCGCGACCATCACTGTGCAGACCGTCGCACCGGGTCTTCTGAGCCCCGGCATGCACGGCATGCACATCCATGCCGTCGGCAAATGCGAGGTGAACTCGGTCGGGCCCGCGGGCGGCGCGCCCGGCGACTTCCTTTCCGCCGGTGGACATTTGCAGGCCGGCGGTTCCGCCGCGCACCCGGAACACGGCGGCGATCTGAGTTCGTTGCAGGTGCGTGGCGACGGAAGTGCGATGTTGGTCACCACATCGAACGCATTCGACCGGGCGGACCTGCTCGATGGCGCCGGAACGACGATCATCATCCACGAGAGCGCGGACAACTTCGCGAACATTCCCCCCGACCGCTATCAGCAGATCGACGGCGGCGCGCCCGGGCCAGACGACGTCACGCTGGCCACCGGTGACTCCGGCAAGCGGGTCGCCTGCGGTGTCATCAACGCCGGCTAGGATCGACTTCTCCGGCTCTGAGCGCCCGACGCTCGGCGTCGAGTGGGAGTTCGCGCTCGTCGACGCACACACCCGTGACTTGAACAACGAGGCCGCGGCGGTGATCGCTGAGATCGGCGAAACCCCGCGGGTCCACAAGGAATTGCTTCGCAACACCATCGAGGTTGTCACGGGGGTTTGCGATACCGTCGCCGAAGCGATGGCTGACCTACGGTCCACTCTGACCTCGACACGGGCGGTCGTCGAGGATCGCGGTATGGAACTGTTCTGTGCGGGTACCCACCCGTTCGCCCAGTGGTCGGCCCAGGAACTCACCGACGGCCCGCGCTATGCGGAACTGATCAATCGCACTCAGTGGTGGGGTCGGCAGATGCTGATCTGGGGTGTGCATGTGCACGTCGGAATCTCCTCGGCCCACAAGGTCATGCCGATCATCTCCTCGCTGCTCAATCAGTACCCGCATCTGCTGGCGCTGTCAGCGTCCTCGCCCTACTGGTCGGGCCAGGACACCGGTTACGCGAGCAACCGGGCCATGATGTTCCAGCAACTGCCGACGGCCGGACTGCCATTTCAGTTCCGGTCGTGGCGGCAGTTCGAGAGCTTCGTGCACGACCAGAAGACCACCGGCATCATCGACCATGTCAATGAGATCCGCTGGGATATCAGGCCGTCGCCGCAATTGGGAACGGTCGAGATACGGGTTTTCGACGGGGTGTCCAACCTGCGCGAGTTGTCCGCGTTGGTGGCACTGACGCACTGTCTGGTCGTGGATCTGGATCGTCGCCTCGATGCCGGTGAGCAGCTTCCGATGATGCCGCCCTGGCACGTGCAGGAGAACAAGTGGCGCGCTGCTCGCTATGGTCTGGATGCGATCATCATCCTCGACGCCGAAAGTAACGAGCGCCCGTTGATCGAGGATCTGCACGATCTGCTCGACCGGCTCACGCCGGTAGCCGAGTCGTTGCACTGCGGTGATGAACTGGCTGCGGTCGCCGATATTCCGCGCCTGGGTGCGTCGTATCAGCGGCAGCGTCGGGTCGCGGAGGCACGTGGCGGGGACCTGTGCGCGGTGGTTGACGCGCTCGTGAGCGAACTGGACATCGAGGAGTAGCGCATGACGCGAGACCGACGCGCGACCATCGCCGTGCTGGCGACGGTGGCGGTTCTGACCGTGGGCGGCTGCAGTGCGGCGGTCACCGGTACACCGGTGGCCACTCCGGGGGAGGCTGGAAAAGCCGCGGCCGGAGCGGCGCTGGCATCCACCACCTGCCGTGAGTACACCGAGATGAATACCGCCGCCCGCCGCGAGGTCATCGCTGCGATCGGAGCCGATGGCAACGAACTGGTCGCGACCAACCCGGACCTGTGGGCCGGTGTGGCGGCGGCGTTGTGTACCTTCGCCGCGCCGAGTGCGCCGGTGCGCGATGTCGTCACCGGCGGTATCCGGTAACGCGATGACCGCCATGTTTCCGCTGCAGTCGGCATTGCTGCCTGGTGAGACGTTGCCGCTGAACATCTTCGAGCCCCGGTATGCGCAATTGGTGCGAGACTGCGTGGCTCTGCCGGATCCGGCATTCGGGGTCGTGCTGATCAGCCGCGGCCAAGAGGTCGGTGGCGGTGATACCCGCAGCGAGGTCGGGGCGCTGGCTCACATCACCGAGTACGCCGATCTCGGTGACGACCAGTATCAGCTACTGGCCTCGGTGGGGGAGCGGATCCGGATCGTGGACTGGTTGCCCGACGACCCCTACCCGCGTGCGGTCGTGCAGGCGTGGCCCGACGAGCCCGGCCCGGCGGTTGGCCCGGAGCGGATCTCGCTGATCGTCGATGCGATCCTCGCGCTGTTCGGGCGGGTGATCGAGGCCAGGGGCGGCACGCTGCGATCCGACGCGCTGGCGGTCGACGAAGACATCGCCGACGATCCGTCCCGGCACGTTTACGCCCTTGCCGCCCGGGTGCCAATGGGCCAGGCCGACCGTTACGCGGTGCTGGCCGCGCCGACCCTTGCCGAACGGATCGCCGTGCTCACCGATGCGATCGAGACGGTCACCGCGATGGTCGAGTTCCAGTTGTCCGGAGAGCAGTAGAACCCGTCCCGCGATCAGCGGTTGGTGGCGAACTCGCGTAGTGACTCGATCTGCGCCGGGTCGAGGGACGGTCGGACGTTTTCGCGGGCCGTGGCGAGATCCGCCGCGGTGACGTCGGCAGCGTCGATCGAGCGACGCATCGCGGTCAGTGCGGCCTCTCGAAGCAACGCCACGCAGTCCGCCGCGCTGTAGCCGTCCAGATCGGCGGCCAGCTCGTCGAGGTCGACCTCGGCACTCAACGGCACCGATTTCCCGGCCGTCCGCAATATCTCGCGTCGGGCGGCCGCATCGGGCGGTTGAACGAACACGAGGCGCTCAAGTCGGCCCGGCCGCAGCAGTGCTGGATCGATGAGCTCGGGACGGTTGGTGGCGCCCAGTACCACCACGTCGCGCAGCGGCTCAATGCCATCCATCTCGGTCAGCAGCGCGGCCACGACGCGATCGGTGACGCCGGAGTCAAAACTCTGCCCACGCCGTGGTGCCAGTGCGTCGATCTCGTCGAGGAAAATCAACGACGGTGCCGAATCCCTTGCCCGGCGGAACAATTCCCGCACTGCCTTTTCGGAGGAACCCACCCACTTGTCCATCAGTTCGGCGCCCTTCACGGCGTGCACGCTGAGCCGGCCCGAACTGGCCAGTGCCCGCACGACGAATGTCTTGCCGACTCCGGGTGGGCCATAGAGCAGCACCCCCCGCGGCGGATCCACGCCGAGTCGGGCGAAGGTGTCGGGGTGCTGAAGCGGCCACAGCACGGCCTCGGTGAGTGCCTGCTTGGTCTCGATCATGTCGCCGACGTCATCGAGGGTCACCGAGCCGACCGACAACTCCTCGGTATTTGACCTCGACAGTGGCCGGATCACGGTTAGCGCACCGGTAAAATCCTCCTGCGTCAGGGCCGGCGGCTTGCCGTCCTCACTGGCCCGCGCTGCGGCACGCAGGGCCGCCTCGCGGACCAGTGCGGCCAGATCGGCGCGAACGAATCCTGGAGTGCGGTCGGCGATCTCGTCCAGTGCGAGTTCCTCTGCCGGGACCTCTCGCAGCAGCACCTCCAGTAGTGCCTTGCGGGTGGCGCCATCGGGAAGACTCAGGCCCAGCTCACGATCGCAAAGGTCCGGTGCCCGCAGCCTGGGATCCACCACATCTGGTGCCTGCGACGTGACGATCAGCGCCACGCCCGGCGCGGCGACCGCCTTCTTGAGTTCGGCCAGGATCATGGTGGCCACTGGTTCGGGCGGTTCCGGAAGCAGCGCGTCGATGTCGGTGACCAACAACACGCCGCCGCCATTGATCACGTCGGCGACCCCGCGGGCGACCCCCTGGTGACGCTCCGTCGCCGCCAGGGCGCCGGTGTCCGGGCCGTCGAGGTCGATCAGCCGCCGGCCCGCACAGACGGCGCGTACCAGTCGGGCCTTTCCGACTCCGGCCGGACCGGTGATCAAGACGCCGAGATTTGGCTTTGCGCCGAGCTTCTCCAGCAGTGCGGGTTCGTCCAGAGCAAGCTTGAGCCACTCGGTGAGCCGGCCGGCCGCGACGTGCTGGCCCTTGAGATCGTCGATACTGACCGGTGGCTCGGCGGGCCACTGTGTCGGCGGGCTGACGGCGACGGTGGAAACCGGACTCACCTCGCCCCCCGCACCCCAGGTGACTGATGAATTTGGCTGGACCGAGACCGGTCCGACAGGATCAGTCCCGGTCACGGTCAACAGTTCCGAGGTCCAGGTGATCCCGACGGCGGCGGTCAGTGCCGAACTCGCCTCCGAGTTGGAGGTGCCCGGGCCGAGGTCGCGCGGCAGCAGTGACACGGTGTCCCCGACCGTGAGCACCTTGCCGAGCAGCGCCTGGCGCAGGGTCGCCGACGGCACCGACCGGGTGGCCAGCGCCGAACCGCTCAGGGTCACCGACCGTGCGCCGTAGACCGTCACCGGCGCAACCAGCACGCCGGCATCCTCACGTAGGCCGGCGTTGGACAGGGTCACGTCGTCGAGTAGTGCCGTTCCGGTGGGTGTGCCGGCCGGGGCGATACCCGCGACGGCGGCCGTCGTGCGGGATCCGGTAAGTGAAACCGCATCCCATTCCCGAATGCTCAGTGCTGCAATGACTTCTGGGTGCAGTCTGACGACGCCGCGACGGGAGTCGAGTGCCGCGGTATTGAGTCGGGCGGTTAGTGTCAGGCTCGTGGGACGCCCGGGCCTGCCGGCCATCAATTCGGATGCATCGGACACCGGTTCAGCCTCCTGGCTTACGTAGGCCCAGCCGGGCCGCCGATCGTGGTTTGGGGTGCCCGGCGTTTCTGGCCGCGCGTCGGGCGGCGCGGCGCTGCCGGGGTTTGTCCTCCCAGGCCTCCGGGTGCGCGGCGGCCCAGCGCTGGCTGCGGATCGTGAACGGGATGATCAGCAGGTAACCCGCGATGATCAGCAGTACCAGCACGTAGGGGAACAGCAGCAGCCCCGCGGCGACGGCGGCGATCAGGACCAGCAGGATCGGTGCGGCGTTGGCCGGTACCGACACCGACTTGAGGGCCAGGGTGGGCACCCGGCTGACCAGCAGTACTGAGTTGGCCGCCAGCCACAGACATACGAACCACGTCGAGGTCCACCAGCCCTGGCCGTACTGCAGCATCGCCGCCAACGGCCCGATCACGCCGACGGCGCCGCACGGCGCGGGCATCCCCACGAAGTACTGCCGGGTGTAGGCCGGACGGGTGTCATCGTCGAGCAGGGTGTTGAACCGGGCCAACCGCAGCACGATGCAGACCGCGTAGAGCAGGACGAAAATCCAGCCGATCGGCGAGGTCGGTAGCAGGGTGATGTAGACGACCAGGGCCGGTGCGACGCCGAAGTTGACCGCGTCGGCCAGCGAGTCGATCTCGGCACCCATCGGGGATTGGGCGTGGAGCGCACGGGCGATGCCGCCGTCGATGCCGTCGAGTATCGCCGCGGCCCCGATCAGGGCCAGCGCGACGTGCGGACGTCCGTCGAGGGCGAACTTGATCGACGTCAGTCCCGCACAGATCGCCAGCACCGTGGTGGCGCTGGGCAGGATGCGGAGGCCCCGGTTGGATTGAGTCCGGGGGCCGGACGCAGGAAGCGGTGTCGTCATGACTGTCGGGCCGGGCCGGGCAGTTGGGCCAACACGGTCTCCCCGGCCAGGGTTCGCTGTCCCGACTCGATGAGCACCTCAGAACCCGCCGGCAAATAGGTGTCCAGCCGGGATCCGTACCGGATCAGCCCGTAGGTGTCCCCGATCCCCACGGTCTCGCCGACCTGCAGATCGCAGACGATGCGGCGAGCGATCAAGCCGGCGATCTGCACCACCACCACGTGTAATCCCTCCGGCGTGCGGATGAGCACGCTATTTCGTTCATTGTCCGTACTGGCGGCCGGCACGTCGGCGGAATGGAAGCGGCCGTTGCGGTGCACCACCGCGAGTACCTCACCGCCGATCGGAATGCGCTGCGTGTGGGCGTCCAGCAGGGACAGGAAGATGCTGATCCGGACGACCGGATCGGAGCCGATGCCGAGTTCCGGCGGTGGTGGCACGCTCTCGACCAGGCAGACTCGGCCGTCGGCGGGCGCGACGATAACGCCGGTGCGGTGCGGTGGAGTCCGGGCCGGATGCCGGAAGAAGGCCGCATTGGCGCCGGCCGCTGCTAGGCCGGCCCGGCGGGCCCAGCGGTGGTTGCGGCCGAGGGCGGCCACGATGAGTCCGGCGGAGACGAACGGCAGGCCGGCCGGGTGCACGGGCGGGATCGAGGATCGCAGAATGCCCACCAGTCGCTGCGGTCCTGACGTCACGGTGTCGTCCGCTGAGCGGGGGCGTCGGGCCACGGTTAGTGATCCTACGGGCGGACGTCGGCGGTCAAATCCGTGGAGAGGTCCCACAGTTCCACCCGATCGCCGGCATCGAGTGCGGTGACCTCGGCGGCGATGTCGAGCAGGCAGTTGGCCGACGCCAGCCAGCGCAGGTGATGGGAGGCGGGCGGACCGTAGCTGAGGACGATTCCGGTGTCAGGGTCGTAGACGCCGCGGCGGAACTGACGTTTACCGGCCGGTGAGGTGATGGGCTCGGCCAGCACGCCGAAGCGAAGCGGCCGGTTCGGCTGCGGGAAACCCATCGCGGCGCGCAGCGCCGGACGGATCAAGACCTCGAAGGACACCAGCGCGCTGACCGGGTTGCCGGGCAGCGTCACGATGGCGGTGTCGTGGACCGTTCCCGCGCCCTGCGGCATCCCGGGCTGCATCGCGACCTTGATGAACTCCACCCGCCCGTCGTCGCCTTCGAGTGCGTCCTTGACCACCTCGTAGGCGCCCGCGCTGATCCCGCCGGAGGTGATGATCAGATCGGCGCGGTCGGCGTAGGAGTCGAGCATCGCCGTGAACCGTTCGATGTCGTCGTCGCAGGTGAGTACCGCCACCACCTCGGCGCCGGCCTCCTGTGCGGCCGCAGCGAGCATGATCGCATTGGACTCGTAGATCTGTCCGGGCAGCAGTGCGGCCCCGGGCGCCACCAGTTCCGAACCGGTGGAGATCACCAACACCCGCTGGCGTCCGATGACCGGGAGTTCCCCGAGCCCGAGGGCTGCCACCAAACCCAGCACGGCCGGCGTCACGACGCGGCCGGCGTCGAGCACCCTGGTGCCGACAGCGACGTCCTCACCAGCCCGGCGGATGTGCTGTCCGGGCGTCGCGCTCGCCGAGATCGTGACCGTGTCGACTCTGCCGTCGGTGCGCTCAACCGGAACCACCGCCGTCGCACCGGGGGGCATCGGGGCACCGGTCATGATCCGGTGCGCTGTTCCCGGCACCAGGATGGGGGAGTCGATGCGACCCGCCGGGATATCCTCGGCCACCACCAGTTTGACCGGCTCAGAGGCGCTGGCCCCGGCGACATCCTCGACCCGTACCGCGTAGCCGTCCATCGCGGAGTTGTCGAAGACCGGCAGGGACAGTCCGGCGATGACGTCGTCGGCCAACACCAGGCCCAGCGCGTCGGCCAACGGCGCGCCACCGGCCTGCCGCGGTGAGATCAGCCGGGCGATGACACGCTGGTGCTCCTCGACGCTACGCATCCGACCCCTTCATTCGACCCCCGCATTCGATTCCCGCATCCGACCCCCGCCGCTACACCGGATAGGTGACGCCGGTGAGCTTCTCGGACACCGACCACAGCCGTTCCTGCACGGCCTTGTCATTGGACTGCGCGTTGGAGGTGACCAGGACCGGGTAGCCGCGCAGTTCCTTGAATCCGTCCGGACCGTAGTACTGCCCGCCGCGCACGGCAGGATCGGTGGCAGCTCGCAGGGTCGGCAGTGCGCCGAGTTCGGAGGTATTCAGCAGTCGGCCGGACAGCCAACTGACACCGGGCAGGCTGGCTCCGGGGACGTGGCGCACCAGTTCGGTGGCCGCGACGCCGGGATGGGCGGCCACTGCGATGGTCTTGGCTCCGTTCGTCTTTGCGGCCGCTGCCAACCGGCGCTGAAGGTCGTAGGTGAACATCAGGTTGGCCAGTTTGGACTGGCCGTAGGCGGCCACCCGGTCATAGCGGCGGCTCTCCCACTGGAGGTCGTCGAAGTCGATCTTGGCCCGGATGTTGTGCGCGATGCTCGCCACCGCGACCACCCGTGAACCCTCCACGTTGAGCATGTTGTCCAGCAGCAATCCGGTGAGGGCGAAATGGCCCAGGTGATTGGTGCCGAACTGCAGTTCGAATCCGTCTGCGGTGGCCTGCTTCGGCGGGTACATCACCCCGGCATTGTTGATCAGTAGGTCGATCCGCGGGTAGGCGTCTCCTAGTTCGGCGGCAGCCGTGCGCACCGAGGCTAGCGAGCCCAGATCCAGTTTGTGCACCGTCACCTCTGCGCCCGCGGACAACCCCCGGATGCGGGCGGCTGCCTGTTCACCCTTGGCGGTATCGCGTACCGCCAGTATCACCCGGGCCCCGCGGGCCGCTAGCACCCGCGCGGTGTCATAGCCCAGGCCGGTGTTGGAGCCCGTGACGATCGCCACCCGACCGCTCTCATCGGGAACGTCTTTCTCATTCCAAGTCATGGGTACGAACATACGCACCCTCCCGGTGGGCCTAATCTCTGCACATGGCCGTCGGCGGGGTGCTGTTCGACATCGACGGAGTTCTGGTGACGTCCTGGCGGCCCATTGACGGTGCCGCCCAGGCGGTGCGGGCCCTCGACGAGCATCGGGTCGCACGTTCGTACCTCACCAACACCACGACCCTGACCCGCGCGCAGATCGCCGCCGCGCTGTCAGCCGCCGGGATGACCGTGCGCCCCGATGAGGTGATCACCGCCGCGTCACTGACCGCAGACCATGTCCGAGCGAATTATCCCGGTGCGCGCTGCTTTCTGGTCAACAGCGGCGATATCACGGCCGACATGCCAGGCGTGGACATCATCAGCGACCCGGTACCTGGCGAGATGCCGGATGTGATCCTGCTCGGCGGCGCCGGAAGGGAATACGACCACCGGACGCTGAGCCTGGTTTATGAATGGATGACGCGCGGGGTACCGGTGGTGGCGATGCACCGCAGCGCCGCCTGGGAGACCGATGAAGGCCTGCGGGTTGACACCGGGATGTATGTGATCGGATTGGAAGGGGCGTCGGGGCGCCCGGTGACTGCGGTCGGCAAGCCCGCACCGGCGGGCTTCCTGGCGGCCGCCGCTCGACTCGGCGTGGATCCCGAGGAGATGTTCATGGTCGGCGATGATCTCAACAACGATGTCCTGGCGGCTCAGGTGGTCGGAATGACGGGTGTGTTGGTTCGCACCGGCAAGTTCCGCCAAGAGGCCGTGGATCGTTGGGCCGCTGATCAATTCGCGATGCAGCCCGATCACGTCATCGACTCGGTAGCCGGCCTGCCCGGGCTGCTGGGGTTGTAGCGGCCGGCGCGACGTTCACGGGCTCCGCCAGGTGCGGAGATTTTCGATGCGCTTGGCCAATTGCTCACCGTTGGCGGCCGCGACCGCCGGACCGCCGCACACCCGGCGCAACTCATTGTGAATCCAGCCGTGGGACTTGCCGGTGCGATGGTGAATCGCCGAGACCAGGGTATTGAGTTCGCGGCGTAGAACCCGCAGTTGACCGTGGGTGGACACCGGTGCGGGTAGTCCCGCCGCAGAGCGCGTCGCGAGTTGCTCGTTTTGGCGGCGGCGTAACAGGTCTCGCATCTGAGCGGTGTCGAGTAGGCCGGGAATGCCCAGATAGTCAGCCTCCTCGTCACTGCCGGCCGGCGTCGCGGTACCGAACGACGAGCCGTCGAAGATGACCTGATCGAGTTCGGCGTCGGCGCCGAGAAACTCAAAGCCGTTGTCGGCCGCGCAGGGCTCGCTGCGACGGGGTTCGGCCAGGTCCTCGAAACCCAGTGACTCGCGGTGCGGCTTGCCCAGCACATGATTGCGTTGCGCCTCGAGTTCGCTGGCCAATTGCAGCAGCGACGGCACCGACGGCAGGAAGATGCTCGCCGTCTCCCCGGCCGTCCGAGAGCGCACGAACCGACCGATCGCCTGGGCGAAGAACAGCGGCGTGGATGCACTGGTGGCGTAGACGCCGACCGCCAGTCGGGGCACGTCCACTCCCTCGGAGACCATCCGCACCGCCACCAGCCAGCGACTCGAGCCGGTGGTGAACTCGTCGATCCGCGCCGAGGATCCTGGATCATCGGAGAGCACCAACGTCGGCGTCTCGCCGGTGATGGTCGTAAGCAACGCGGCGTAGGCCCGGGCGGAGGTCTGGTCGGAGGCGATCACCATGGCGCCGGCATCCGGCATTCCGCCGTCGCGCAGTTGGCTCAACCGGGTGTCGGCGGCACTGAAAACCGCAGGCATCCACTCACCTTCGGGATCCAGTGCCGTCCGCCAGGCCCGCGCCGTCTGCTCGACGCTCAGTGGCTCACCGAGTCGGGCGGCGAACTCCTCGCCGGCGTTGTTACGCCAGCGGGCCTCCCCGGAGTAGGCCAGGAAGATCACCGGGCGCACCACCCCGTCGGCCAGGGCTTCGGAGTAGCCGTAGGTGTGGTCGGCCGTCGAGCGCAACAGGCCCTGCTCGTCGGGGGAGTAGGTGACGAATGGGATCGCACTGTCGTCGCTGCGGAACGGGGTTCCGGTGAGTCCGAGCCGACGGGTCGCGTCGGCGAAGGCCTCTCGGATGCCCTCGCCCCAGCTTTTGGCGTCGCCCCCGTGGTGAATCTCGTCGAAGATCACGAACGTTCGCCGGTTCTCGGTGCGCACCCGGTGCCGCATCGGATGGCTGGCGACCTGGGCATAGGTGACCACGACGCCGTGGTAGTCGTCCGATGTGGTGGCGTTGGAATTGGAAAAACGCGGATCCAACGAGATTCCGGCGGTCGCGGCGGCCGCCGCCCACTGGATCTTGAGGTGTTCGGTGGGCACCACGACGGTGATTCGCTCCACGGTGCCGTCGGCGAGTCCCTCGGCGGCGACCCGCAGGGCGAACGCCGTTTTGCCTGCTCCCGGGGTGGCGACCAGTAAAAAGTCCCGGGGCTTGGCGGTCAGATAACGCACCAGAGCCCGCCGTTGCCAGCCCCGCATCACCCGGGTGGCGGGTGCCTCGACTGCCTGCACCCGCGGCCCTCACTTTCAGATCGAGACGGACTCTAATGCAACCCGATCCGGTGGACCGCGCCGCGGACGCGTGTCGAGGAGGGGGCACACCGTCGGTGAACAATCTTGCACTCGGCATGGTCGAGTGCTAAGAATGAGGTTGGCACTCACGACCGGTGAGTGCTAGGTCGGGACGGTGAGACCGCAGTCCGAACACAACTGCAGTCGTCCGTCGCGGGCACTGGGCCCGACCCAAGAACGTGTCACCGCCTAATCGGAGGAATCACCTCGCAATGTCCAAGATAATTGCGTACGACGAAGAGGCCCGCCGCGGCCTTGAGCGGGGCCTCAATGCCCTCGCTGACGCGGTCAAGGTCACGTTGGGCCCCAAGGGTCGCAACGTCGTTCTTGAGAAGAAGTGGGGCGCCCCCACGATCACCAACGACGGTGTCTCCATCGCCAAGGAGATCGAGCTCGAGGATCCGTACGAGAAGATTGGCGCCGAGCTGGTCAAAGAGGTCGCCAAGAAGACCGACGACGTCGCCGGCGACGGCACCACCACCGCCACCGTGTTGGCCCAGGCCCTGGTTCGCGAGGGTTTGCGCAACGTCGCGGCCGGTGCCAACCCGCTCGGACTCAAGCGCGGCATCGAGAAGGCCGTGGAGAAGATCACCGAGACGCTGCTGAAGTCGGCCAAGGAGGTCGAGACCAAGGAGCAGATCGCGGCGACCGCGGGCATCTCCGCCGGTGACCAGACCATCGGCGACTTGATCGCCGAGGCCATGGACAAGGTCGGCAACGAGGGCGTCATCACCGTCGAGGAGTCCAACACCTTCGGACTGCAGCTCGAGCTCACCGAGGGTATGCGCTTCGACAAGGGGTACATCTCGGGATACTTCGTCACCGATCCCGAGCGGCAGGAAGCCATCCTGGAGGACCCCTACATCCTGCTGGTCAGCTCGAAGATCTCCACGGTCAAGGATCTGCTACCCCTGCTGGAGAAGGTCATTCAGTCGGGTAAGCCGCTGCTGATCATCGCCGAGGACGTCGAGGGCGAGGCGTTGTCCACCCTGGTCGTCAACAAGATCCGCGGCACCTTCAAGTCCGTCGCCGTCAAGGCCCCGGGTTTCGGAGACCGTCGCAAGGCGATGCTGCAGGACATGGCCATCCTCACCGGTGGTCAGGTCGTCAGCGAGGAGGTCGGGCTCTCGTTGGAGACCGCCGACATCTCACTGCTCGGTCAGGCCCGCAAGATCGTGGTCACCAAGGACGAGACCACCATCGTCGAGGGTTCCGGTGACTCGGAGGCCATCGCCGGCCGCGTCGCCCAGATCCGCAGCGAGATCGAGAACAGCGACTCGGACTACGACCGCGAGAAGCTGCAGGAGCGCCTGGCCAAGTTGGCCGGCGGTGTTGCGGTGATCAAGGCCGGCGCTGCCACTGAGGTCGAACTCAAGGAGCGCAAGCACCGCATCGAAGACGCGGTGCGCAATGCCAAGGCGGCCGTCGAAGAGGGCATCGTCGCCGGCGGTGGCGTAGCTCTGCTGCAGGCGGCCCCGGCGCTCGATGAGCTCACGCTCGTCGGCGACGAGGCCACCGGTGCCAACATCGTGCGCGTCGCGCTCGAGGCACCGCTGAAGCAGATCGCTTTCAACGCCGGCCTGGAGCCGGGCGTTGTCGCCGAGAAGGTGCGCAACTCCCCGTCCGGAACCGGCCTGAATGCCGCCACGAACGAGTACGAGGACCTGCTCAAGGCCGGCGTCGCCGACCCGGTCAAGGTCACCCGCTCGGCGCTGCAGAATGCGGCGAGTATCGCGGCGTTGTTCCTGACGACCGAGGCCGTCGTCGCCGACAAGCCGGAGAAGGCGTCCGCACCCGCGGGCGACCCGACCGGTGGCATGGGCGGCATGGACTTCTAAGTCCTGTTTTTAAAAAGTGCCCGGCCGCGCGTGCGGCCGGGCACTTTCTATTGGCCCCACTTTCACACCCCGCCGCGCCGCGACGATGTTACGAAGCGGGTGCAGGCTGCCGCCCGCGGATCAAACGTCCCGGGCGGGCCGACGTCGGCACACCGTTGGCTGAGATGACTTCGCCGGAGACTATCGTCGCGACGTAGCCGTCGGCGGTCTGGTCGAGGCGGCGGCCCCCAGCCGGCAGATCAAAGGTGATCACCGGCTTATGAAGGGTCAGCCCGGCATGGTCGATGACATTGAGATCGGCCTTGTAGCCCACAGCGATTCGCCCGCGGTCGGCCAGTCCGGATACCCGGGCCGGCACCGAGGTCATCAGGCGGACCGCCTCGGCGACGCTCAGTCGCCCCGACGGCCGATCCCGCGCCCAGTGCGCGAGCACGAACGTCGGGTAGCTCGCATCGCAGATCATCCCGTAGTGCGCGCCGCCGTCGCCGAGTCCGAGCACCACATCGTCGCGGCGGATCAACTCTCCGACGGTATCCAGCGAGTTGTTCTCGAAGTTGGCCAATGCGACCAGCATCATGGCCCGACCGTCGTCGTCGAGTAACCGGTCGTAGGCCTCTTCCAATGGGCTGACCCCGCGGGCCGCCGCCCGGGCCAGAATGCTGTCCTGGGCGGCCGGCTCGTAGTTCGCCGGCTCGGTGAGCGGGAACATCCACTCCCAGGCCTGCGCGAAGTACATGAACGGGTGTCCCTCGCCCGGCTTGTCGGCCAGGATGCGCGCCCGGACATCGGCTTTGCGCATCTGGGCCACCCGCTCATCGAGCGGCAGGTCTGCGATCTCCTGGTAGCTGGGGTAGAGCACGAACGGGTTGGCGGTCAGTTCCAGGCCGATCACCAGCCCGATGGGCCGGGCGAAAACCTGAGCGTGGATCTCCGCGCCGGCGGCGTTGTACTTTTCGATCAGGTTGACCGCCCCCGGCCAGATCGGATCCCCGGAGTTACCGGTGGTCAGAGTGAACGTGACCGGAACTCCCGCGTCGGTGGCCGCCTCGAACACCTGCTGCAGGACGCGCTCGTAGCCGCCCGCCGGAATGTCCGGGATGAACTGCAGGAGGCCGCCACCGGCGTCGGCCACCCCGCCGACGATCGCCGAGATCTCCTCGTAGGCGGCGTCGTAGGTCGGGATCGGCGCGCCGCTGCCGGTCTTGTGGAACGCGAACCGGGACGACGACACTCCCAGCGCGCCGACCTCGATCGCCTCGGCCGCCAGCTTGCGCATCAACGCCAGGTCCTCACCGGTGGCGGGTTCGCAGTCCGCGCCCCGCCGGCCCATCACGTACACCCGCAGTGGGGAGTGTGGGAGATAGGCCGCGATGTCGATATCCCGGCGCCGCGCCTCCAGAGCGTCGAGATACTGCGGGAACGTCTCCCAGTCCCACGGCAGTCCGTCGGTCATCACCACGCCGGGAATGTCTTCGACCCCGGCCATTACGTCGACGAGCACCTCGTGATCCTCGGCGCGGCAGGGGGCGAAGCCGACGCCGCAGTTGCCCATGAGCGCGGTGGTCACCCCGTGCGATGACGACGGTGACATTCGCTCCGACCAGATCGCCTGGCCGTCGTAATGGGTGTGCAGGTCGACGAATCCGGGCGTGACGAGCAGTCCGGTGGCGTCGATCTCGCGGACGCCCGGCGCATCAACGGTTCCCACCGCGACGATGACGCCGTCCGACACCGCGACATCGCCCCTGCTTGGTTCACCGCCCAGTCCATCAACGACGGTACCGTTGCGGATGACGAGGTCATAGCTCATAGGAGCACATTACGTCGCGAGTGTGGATGACGCCGAAGGGATCACAAGCTGATCGACAGGACCTTGCTGGGCTGGCCGTTCGTGGGTATGCCGCTGATGGTGCTGCTCGGTTTCGTTGCCCAGGGGGGCACATTCGGTTTCGTTGCCCACGAGGGCACGGTGCCGACTGGCCCATGGTCGCCGCCCAGCCAGGGTTCTGCATTGCACTGGTTGCAGTCGTTGACCGACCCGCGCACCGCCACCGCCCTGCTGATCGCGGCGGTGGGTGCCGCGCTGTACCGCAGATTGTGGGCGCTGCTGCCGCTGATCATGGTGGTTCCCCTGGTGTCGGTCGGGGCGACGGAGAATCTTCAGCGGTTCTTCGGTGGACTGGCGGGACAGGGTGCGGCGGCGTATCCCAGCAGTCCGACCACGTTGATGGTGGTGGGACTGGGCCTGCTCGTCTTGGCGGTGGGTGTGCGGCGGTGGCTGATGGTGGCGGCGGGGTTGTTCGTGCTTCTCGGGGTCGCGGGGCAGTCCGTCGATGTGGGCTACTTCACCGATTCGCTGGGGGCACTATTGCTGGGGACGTCACTGGTGGCTGTGGCCGCGGTGATTCTGCGTCGACTCGGTCTGCGCTTGTAAACCGTGCGTTCACCGACCGGTAACCCCCGCGTCGCCGCGGGCGGCTAGGTTCCCGGGCGTGACCACACAGTTCGAGAACTTCACCGTCTATGACGATGACGATGACGACCCCATCCTGATCGACCCCGAGGGAACCTCGGTCGACACCTGGCGGGAGAACTACCCGTATGACCACCGGATGTCCCGCGACGAGTACGAGGAGCAGAAGCGGCGACTGCAGATCGAACTGCTGAAGTTGCAGAAGTGGTCCCAAAGCAATGATCTTCGCCATGTCATCGTGTTCGAGGGCCGCGACGCCGCGGGCAAGGGTGGCACCATCAAACGTTTCATGGAGCACCTGAACCCGCGCGGTGCCCGGGTCGTGGCATTGGAGAAGCCGACCGAGAAGGAACGCACCCAGTGGTACTTCCAGCGCTACGTCAATCATCTGCCCGCGGCCGGCGAGATCGTTCTCTTCGACCGTTCTTGGTATAACCGGGCCGGTGTTGAGCGCGTCATGGGCTACTGCACCGGCAAGCAGCACGCCGAATTCGTCCGGCAGGCTCCACTTTTTGAGCAGATGCTGGTCAACGACGGCATCAGCCTGACGAAACTGTGGTTCTCGGTGTCGGTATCCGAGCAGCGCACCCGCTTCGCCATCCGGCACGTCGATCCGGTCCGGCAGTGGAAACTCTCGCCAACCGATCTGGCCTCGCTGGACAAGTGGGCCGACTACACCGCCGCCAAGGAAGACATGTTCACCTGGACCGACACCGAGGCTGCTCCGTGGACGGTCATCAAGAGCAACGACAAGAAGCGGGCCCGCATCAACGCCATGCGCCACGTGCTGGGTAAGTTCGACTATGACAACAAGGACCATGAGGTGGTCGGTATGGCCGACCCCTTGATTGTGGGGCGCGCACACTCATCCGACTGAGGCGCGTCCCGGTGGGAGGTCCCAGTAGGAGGTCTCAGTAGGAGGTCCCGGTAGGAGGACGTGGTGCGGGTCGCGGCGACTGGGCTGATGTGGTTATTCACGACGGTTGCTCTCGCGCTCGCGATACCGGCACTGTGGGCGCAGAGCAATCTCGTTGACGGCGCGGGGTATGCCGGACTTGCCCGTACCGCCGCCGCGGATCCTGATCTCCAAGCAGCGATGGCGGCGGAGTTGACCGCTCAGGTCGGCAGACTTGGTTCGGGAGCCGACCCGGCGTTCGTCAGCGCGATTGCCGCCGCCTACACCGCAAGTTCGTCCTTTCCCGCACAGTTCGCCCGTGCCAACGGGTTCGCTCACCAGTGGGTGTTCACCGACACCGTCTCCTCCGGTGTCGATTCCCAGGGGCGTCTATTCATTGACCTTGCCCCGATGCTGTCCGATTCCGCTTTTGCACAGACCATGCGCGACTACAACATCACCGTGCCGAAGTCACTACCGATTCCGTTGGCGAGCAACGTATCTGAGACCCTACGGCCAGGATCTCTGCGGGTTGCGGGACTGTGGTCGCCCTGGATCAGTGTGGGATTGGCGGTGTTGGCCGCTGCGGGTGCCCTGATGACGTTCATCCTCGCGCGGCGCCGGGGCAGGATCATGGTCGCACTGGGAGCTAGCGGTTTGGTGGTCGGTGTCGCAGGTTGGTTAGCAATCGAAGTCGGCCAACGGCACCTGGTGGCCACCCTTGACGAGAGCTCGGAAAATCTCCGCCGCATTGCCGATGTGATGCTGGCGACCGCGCGGAGCAGTATGCATCAGTGGCTCAACGTCACCCTGATCGTCGGCGGTGGACTGGTGATAGTCGGTGTGATCGTGGGCTTGCTCTCCGGTCTGGCAAGTGCGGGTGAGCGTTGACGGCTCTCACAACGTCCGGTGCAAAAACGAGTAACACAGCGCAGCTTTGAATGCCGTCTGGGCGTTGTCTGCCGCCCCTGCGTGGCCGCCCTCGATGTTCTCGTAGTACCAGACCGGCTGTCCGGTCTGCTCCAGTGCCGCGGTCATCTTGCGCGCATGACCCGGGTGCACCCGGTCGTCCCTGGTCGACGTCGTGACCAGTACGGGCGGGTACCGTTTGGTAGCGCCGATGTTCTGATACGGCGAGTACTCGGAGATGAACTCCCAGTCACCGGGGTTGTCCGGATCGCCGTACTCCGCAACCCAGGAGGCGCCGGCGAGCAGCAGGTGGAAGCGCTTCATGTCGAGCAGGGGAACCTGACACACCAGGGCGCCGAACAACTCCGGGAACTTCGTGAGCATGATCCCCATCAATAGGCCGCCATTGCTGCCGCCCTGTGCTCCCAGTCGCGCAACGTCGGTGATTCCCCGCGTGACCAGGTCGGCGGCGACGGCGGCGAAATCCTCCGCGACCCTGTGCCGGCCCTCCCGCATCGCCTGGGTGTGCCACTTCGGCCCGTACTCTCCGCCGCCGCGGATGTTGGCCAGCACGTAGGTGCCGCCACGGGCGAGCCACAGTCGACCCAGTAGGCCGTCGTAACCCGGCGTCCGCGACACCTTGAATCCCCCGTATCCGCCCAGCAGGGTCGGCCCGCGCTTCTGCTCGCCGGTGGTCTGCCCGACCGGTGCCGGTCCAACGACGAAGTACGGAACGGAGGTTCCGTCGGCGGATGTCGCGAAGTGTTGGGAGGCGGTCATGTTGGTTGAGTCGAAGAATGCAGGTGCCCGTTTGATCTCGGTCACTTCCTCGCTCGCATTGCCGTGCAGCAGTCGGGAAGGTGTGAGGAATCCGCTGGAGTCCAGAAAAATCTCATTACCGGTGTGGTCGGCAGCGACGATCACCGTGCTGGCGAAGGCATCGGCGTCACCGGCCCCCCGGATTGCCTCGCGGACCCACGTTCCGGGGGTGACGACCTCGACTTGGCTGGCCACGTCGGCCAGTGTCACCATCACCAACCGGTCGAGCGTCCACGCGTACTGGTGCAGGCAGGTGTGCTCGTCCGGGGAGAAGACCACGCTCAACTCAGCTGTGCCGTCAAGGAATTGCTCGTAATCGGCGGCGAGTAGCGAGCCGGCCGGATACACATCGGAACCGGTGTACCAGTCGGTGCGCAACTCGATCAACAGCCACCCGCGATGGACTGACAGGCTGGAGTCGGTCGGCGCGTCGATCCGTACCAGCTCCCCGGAACGCAGTTGGTAGACCTCGTCGTTGAAGAAATCGATGGCGCGGTAGACCAGGGTGCGCTCGTAGCCGGGTGTCCGGTCCACGGCGGCGGAGACGATCACATCCGTCGGCGATCCGGTGAACAGCGTCGTCGCCTCGCTCAGCGACTGTCCGCGTCGCCAGCGCTTCAATACCCTCGGATACCCGGAGTCCGTCAATGAGCCGGCACCGAAATCCGTTCCCACCAGGACGGAGTCGGGGTCTTCCCACGACATCCGGGATTTCGCCTCGGCAAGCTCAAAGCCCCCCACCACGAATGACCGTGTCGCCATGTCGAATTCCCGCACCACCGTCGCATCCGAGCCGCCGCGGGAGAGAGAGATCAGCGCGTGGGTGTGGTCGGGGTCGATGACGTCGGCCCCGGACCACACCCAGTTCTCTTCGTCGGTGGCGGCTAAGGCGTCGACGTCGATGATCACGTCCCAGGCTGTAGCCGCGCTGCGGTAGCTGTCTAGGGTCGTGCGCCGCCAGAGCCCGCGGGGATTGGTTGCATCGCGCCAGAAGTTGTAGAGGAACTCGCCCCGGCGCCGCACATAGGGGATGCGGGTATCGGTGTCCAGCACCTCCAGCGCCTCGGTGCGCATCTGCTCGAAGCGGGTGTCGGTGAACTCGGTGACGGTGGTCTCGTTACGCGCGCGAACCCAGGTGAGCGCTTCGACACCGTCGATGTCTTCCAGCCAAAGATGCGGGTCGTCGACCATGTCGGACACGGTACTGTGACGCGGAGTTCCACGTTCGCACGGCAGGAGGCGGATCGCCCATGCCCGCCACGCAGGCTCCACCACCCCGCGTGTTGATCACCCCTGCGGCGGCTGAGCTGCTCGGTAGCCTGCGGTCCCGGCACGGTCCGGTGATGTTCCATCAGTCTGGCGGCTGCTGCGACGGGTCCGCGCCGATGTGCTACCCCGACGGCGAGTTCATCGTGGGCGATCGCGACATACTGCTCGGCGTTCTCGGCGATGCCCCGGTATGGATCTCTGGCTCGCAGTTCGAGACCTGGCGGCACACCCAACTGGTGATCGATGTGGTTCCGGGGCGCGGGGGCGGGTTCAGCCTGGAGGCTCCCGACGGCCTGCGATTCCTGACCCGGGGTCGGGTTTTCACCGCCGCGGAGCTGGAATTGCTGGCCGGAACCGCCCTGCTGACCGGCGCGGACTACGAGCGGGGCGCACGTCCGCCGGTCTGACAATTACTTGTTCGGCGCGCCGAGGTCGCTGCACCTCAGATGGCGAACCGCGCCGTATCGTTTTGCATGTGATACCCCTGCCTCGGGCATGGCTGCTCACAAGCGCGCTACTCCTCGGCTGCGTAGCCGGGCAGAGTGCCGCCTTAGTCGCCAAGTTAATGGTCGACGGCAATATCCGCCCCGATCTGGTGGTGGCGCTCGTCGTCGGGATTCCGAGCCTGACCGGGATACTGCTGGTGTTGGCCTCCGGTCGGCGCTGGGTCACCGCACTGGGCGCCTTCATCCTCGCGATGGCGCCGGGTTGGTTGTCGGTGCTGCTGCTGATCCAGGTGGTCTCCGGTGACTGACACCACCTCCGCCCCCAGCACCTCCGCCCCCAGCACGTCCGCGCCCAGCACCTCCGCGCCCAGCACGTCCGCGCCCAGCACCGGGTCTGACCTGGAGCCGATGTTCACCACCGGTTCCCAGGCCGCACTGACGCCGAACAACACCGAGCCGCACCCAGCCCCGATCTTCGACACCGGCCCGCATCCGAATCCACTGCGGGCCTTCGAGGCCGAGCCCGTGGTGACCGAGTCTGTGGTGGAGCCCGTGGTGTACGAGTCCGTGGCCGAGCCCGTGGTGGCCGAGTCTGTGGTGTACGAGCCCGTGGTGTACGAGCCCGGGGTGTCCGAGCCCGTGGTGGCCGAGCCCGGGGTGTACGAGCCCGTGGTGGCCGAGCCCGTGGTGGCCGAGCCCGAGGAG
>Ga0307380_10001034_pt1 | contig 41755 bp, 34 predicted proteins | sample UN3MG_FD_202239 | JGI IMG/M metagenome (GOLD analysis project Ga0307380, IMG submission 202239) | Soil microbial communities from Risofladan, Vaasa, Finland - UN-3 | ecosystem: Environmental > Terrestrial > Soil > Coastal area > Acid sulfate soil | place: Finland: Risofladan, Vaasa | collected...
AGACGAGCGTGTAGAACGCCGGCTCGTCGTAGCCGAACGTCTCGTCCTTGACGTCGCCGAGGATCGTGTCGATCTTCTCGATCGGGACGTCGGCCGGGATCTCGAATCGTTTGAGGATCGGGAGTTCCCGTATTTCCTCGGGCGTGAGTTTTTTCGGCCTGGCCTCTTCGCCGGCCGGTTTCTCTTCAGGAGGTGCCGGGGCTTCAGCCCTTTCGGCCGGCGGCGTCGCGGTCGGGGCTTCCGCCCGCGCGGCGGGGGCCGATGCGATCGCCCAGCCGAGAACGATGCTGATCGCCGCGGCGGCGATGCCGCCCAAGGTGACTCGTACGGTTTCTTTCGGGTTCATGGGACCTCCTCTCACAATTCTAAGTGGGTGTTCAAGGCCGGTCAAAAGGAATCCCCGCCGGCCCGTCTCCCGCCAATAGGAACGTGCGCGGGGCCGGTTCGTCGCGGACGAAACATCGCGGGCGGAAAAAAGACGCGTCCTCGGCTTTCGCCGAGGACGCGCGCCGGGGTTGAACCGCCCCTCTTCGGAGTCCCCAACCCCTCGCGGGACTGCCGAAGGCCGTTTCTGCCACTACCCCCGAAACCAGGCCTTGTTCCCTCCGGCCACCCCATTATTCGCCTGCACCGGTCGGCCGGACAAGGGGGGGCGCTTTTTTCCGGGCCGCGAAGGACCGGCCCGCGCGGGTGGCATGGCCACGCTGTTTTGCGTGGCCATGCACGCGGTTTGCCCATGCCCACCCGAACCCGCCTTCGCCGTAGGCTACGGCGAGGCAAGCAGGGTGGGCATGCCACCCCGCGCTATCGACGCGCGAGGGTTTTCCCTCTCCGCGAAGGACCGGCCCGCGGTAAGATGGGTGGACCGAAACGCACAACGCGGAGAACGCACGGTGGGACTCGACACCTACGAAGCCGCGCTAAACTATCTGTTCGGCGCGACCGACTATGAGAAGATGCAGCGCGTCCGCTACAACGCGGACACGTTCAGCCTGGACCGGATGGGGGCGCTTCTCGGGGCGCTCGGTTCGCCGGAGCGGCGGTTCCGGAGCGTTCACGTCGCGGGGACGAAAGGCAAAGGCTCAACGGCGGCGATCCTGCACGCGCTGGCGCTCGAGGGCGGCCTGCGGGCGGGGCTCTACACCTCGCCGCATCTCGTGGACATTCGCGAGCGGATCCGCGTCGGCCGCGAGGACATCCCGGCCGAGGCCCTGCGGGCCCTCGTGGCCGACGCGCAGCCCCATGTCGACCGGATGCGCGCGGCCGGCGACCCGCCGACCTTCTTCGAGATCTTCACCGCGCTCGCCTTTCGCCATTTCGCCGACGAAGCCGTGGACCTGGCGGTCGTCGAGGTGGGCCTCGGCGGGCGGCTCGACGCGACGAACGTCCTTCGGCCGGATGTGAGCGTCGTCACCTCCGTCAGCATGGACCACACGCACCAGTTGGGCAGGACGCTCGAATCCATCGCCGCCGAGAAGGCCGGCATCGTCAAGCCCGGCGTTCCGGTCGTCTGCCAGCCTCAGCGGCCGGAGGCGATGGCCGTCGTCGAACGCGCCGCGCAGGACGCCCGCGCGCCGCTTACGCTCGTCGGCCGCGACGTGACGTACACGTGGGCGCCCGCCGAAAGGGCGGGCATCCGCCTCGCGGTCCGCACGCCGCACGCCGCCTACGATGACCTTTTCCTCCCGCTCCTGGGGGAGCACCAGGCGGTGAACGCGGCGACGGCGATCGCGGCCGCAGAGCGAGCGGGCCCATTGGCCGAACGCCTCACCCCCGAACGCGTGCGAGGCGGTCTGCGGCGTGTGCATTGGCCCGGGCGGATGGAACTCGTTCCCGGCCGGCCGGACCTCCTCCTGGATGGGGCGCACAACCGCGCAAGCATGGAGCGCCTGATGGAAGGCCTCGCGCAGCACTTTCCCGGGCGGCCCCGGGTCTTCGTTTTCGCCTCCGCCGCCGACAAGGACGTTGATGGGATGCTGGCGGTCCTCGCGGAGAAGGGGGGCGGCGCGCCGGTCGTCTTCACGCGGACGGATAATCCTCGTGCGGCGGACCCGGTGGACCTGGCTGACTCCTTCCGGGCCCGCGGCGGGCGCGGGGCCGAAACGGCCGTGGACACACCGGCGGCGCTGGAGGCGGCCCGAAAAAGGGTGGCCCGCGGCGGTCTGGTGGTTGTCTGCGGGTCACTCTATCTGGTGGGCGAGGTCAAGGCGCTCGTGTCGTCGTCCCGGGTTTCGCCGCCTGCACCAGCAGCCGAACCTCCCCGCCGCCCTTGACTTCGAGCGGCAGACCTTGGTGCAGTTGCTCCCCCGTGAACGTGGTCTCGGTTCCCGCGCGGAGGTCCCGGACGATGTAACGGCGCTCAGGTTCGACGGTGAACCATTCGGGGAGGGTGTTCATCCGTGGCCAATCGCGCGCAAAACCCATGTAGAGGCGGTGGCGCGGGATGTCGAAGACGAGCCGGCCGGACCAGGGCTCGTCGGATCGGATGACGATGGCCAGCCCGTGTTCGGCTTCGGCGGCGCCGAGCGCGAGGCCCTGCTGCCACGGTCTGGCCAGAAGGCCGCGCGTGTGCATCAGGGCGTGCATGAGGACCGTCCGGACGCCGTTGGACTCGAGTTTCATCGTTCCCCACAGTTTGGCGGTCTCGAGCGGGTCGGCGGAGCGGGCGACGTTGGACGCCATCTCGCGGTCGGCCCACGCGACGGCCGCCGGCACCGCCATGCGGTTCACCAGATATAGGGCTCCCTCGATGGAGTCCGCGAAGCCGTCGATAGACTTTCCTTCCCACGGGTAGTTGGCGTAGGCCGGCTTGGCGAGATTCCGGAGCGTCTGCTCGACGCGGGCACGGTATCGCGCCTCGCCGGCGGCCATGTCGTAGCAGAGGTAGCCGACGTAGTCGTACCCCCACCCGTCGCTGAGGGGCCCTTCGTGCGGGCCGGGATCCTTCTGGAGCGTGTTCAGCATGAGGCCGTCGGCGTTGGTGCCGCGCGCGAGAATCTCGTCCAGCATCTTCCGCATGTGCGGCAGATACGCGTTGGCCTTCTCGGGATTGACCTCCGACTCGACGCCGAGCAGCAGGCCTAGGCCGCCGATGATCTCGCAGCCGTGGTCGCGCAGGCGTGTCGGCACGAAGTTGCCGGGCTTCAGGTAGTAGTCGGCGAGTCGCTCGGCCCACTCGAGGAACTTCCGCTCGCCGGTCATCGCGTACAGCCGCGCGAGCACCTGGAGTTGCTCGCCGTTGATCTCAATATTCTCCGACGGGATCTTGCCGTAGGGCGTCTCGATGGGCGCGTGTTTCCACACGTCCTCCTCAATGGCTTTCATCCGTTCGAACCATTCGTCCTTGCCGGTCACCTCGACGATGGCCACCAGGCCGTCCTTGACGTATTCGCTGGCGCCGTACACGTTCTCGGGTTTCGTAAAGAAACCTTCCGGGCAGTGCGCGATCTCGGCGTGCAGAGCCTTCCGGACCGGCCCGTTGAGCGATTCCAGGTCGGTCGTCCAGGCGGCCCAGACCAGAAACGGGTAGCAGTCCGCCCAGGCATCCTGGTAGTTGAACGCGCCATCCGGATGGTAGAGGCCCGTGTCCGGTTCGATCTTCTTCAGCGCCACCTCGTGCAGCCAGCGCTGGACCTTGCTGAGAGAATAGCCGGCGATCTTCGCCGAGGCCTCGGCTTGGTTGAAGGCCGGCGCTTCCTCGGCCAAGGCCGGCCAAGCCACGCAGAGACTGAGGGCAGCAATGCCGGAAAGCAAGCGGGCGGTTCGTCTCATGGTTCCTTCTTCTCGCCGAAGACTTCGGCCTCGAAGCGGTAGACGGTGACGTCGGGCCGTTTCCAGGCGTCGGGCGGAAGCCCCGCCTTCATCGAGGCGCACTTCGACAGGAACTCTTCCTTCGACCATCCCGTCTCCGTGGCCACCTGGGGCAGGAAACAGCCGGACCCGTATGGGCCGTCGATCGAGATGCCGTGGCGACCCAGTTCGATTTCCTTCGCGGGGTCGCGGGTCTTTTCGAGGGGCGACAGAACGGAGATTTCGATGTCGATGTCCGCCAGTTCCTCCGCGCAGACGGGGTTGGAGAGGAATCGCGGGTCGCGTGTGGCGGCGGCGGCCATCTGCTGGACGGTCTCGACGAGGGGCCTGGGGCTCTCGAAGATGCCGATGCAGCCGCGGAGGCGCCCGTGGTTTTTCAGCGTGACGAACGCGCCGCCGGGCGCCCGCAGCGCCGGGCTTTCGACGTCGGCGTGCGGCACGGGGTTACCGTTCAGGAGGGCCTTGAGCGTCCGTCGCGCGAGGTCGAGGAGCGTTTTTCGTTCGCTTTCGCTCAGCATGATTTTTCCCCGCCTCCAGGCGGTCCGACATAACTTCTGTAAGGTGTCTGCGCGGCGGGTCTCCGCACCCGCCGCGCTCGAGCCTCTTTGCGCGGTCGGTGCGGAGACCGACCGCGCAAAACTTATGTCGGACCACTTAAGTGCCGCAGGTACCGCAGTGCGAGCACCACCGCGAGCACCAGGGCCATGAACAGGACCGTCGCCAGGTTGAAGTACCGGTCGATGAAGCGTTTGGCGGGCGGCCCGACGACGTACATCAGGATGGCGACGGTGAAGAACCGCATCGGGCGGAAAATGACCGACGCCAGGACAAATTGCCACCACGGGATCTCGGCGAAGCCGGCCACCCAGGAGAAGACCATGTAGGGAACGGGGGTGAGGGCGGCGACGGCGACGGCCCAGAAACCCCAGTCGCGGAAGTACTGGAGGGCGAGGGCGGCCTTATCGCCGAGGCCGACCCAGTTCATGGTATCGACGACGCGCGTCTCGCCGATCGCCAGGCCCAGGAGCATGGCCGTCGTCCCGCCGAGGACGCTCCAGAAGGTGCAGACGAGGGCCCAGTAGAAACTGCGTCGCGGCTTGCCGAGGCAGAGCGCGCCCAGGAGGAGGTCGGCCGGGACGGGGAAGAAGATCGCCTCCGTGTAAGCGAGGAGGGCCATGGCCTTGCCGGCGTGGCGCGTCTCGGCCCAGCCGAGGATCCACTCGTAGAGCCGCCGGACGGGCCCGATCCGCCGCACCAAGCCGTGCGCTTGCACTTCTTCGGCAATGATCTCGTCGGTGACGCCGGTCGGCGAGGTCTTGTCTTCGTTCAGACGGTTCAATGCGTCCTTCCTCGGGAGCGGCCGCCGCGGCTTTCAGCGGAACCTGAGTTTACGCAGCACACCCACCCTGGGCAAGGTAAAACGGGAGGGCGCGCGACCGATCGGCCCTCCCCGCCCCAAGGGGGCGCGAGGCTTGACCGCGGCCGGGGGCGGCGGTAGGATTCAGGAAGGCTGCGACCTTGGGGATGGAAGAAAGGCGGGTCGGACGATGCCGGTGAAATCGGTGTTCAAGTGGCGCGGGTGGCTCGTGTCGCTGCCCGTGGTGATTGCGTTCCTTTGTTCGCGCGGCGAATTCGAGCACGATACCGTCACGTGGGCGATTGGCGGGCCGGTGTTTCTGGCGGCGGTGGCGCTGCGGATATGGGCCCAATGCCACCTGGGCTACCGTCTCCGCGTTCACAAGGTCCTCACGGAAACGGGGCCGTATCATTACAGCCGCAATCCGATTTACATCGCGAACATCACAATGATTGGGGCCTTGGTCGGGCTGATGGAACTTCCGTGGCTTGTGGCGCCGGCGGTGGTGTGGTGCTTCCTGGTTTACTCGGCGGTGGTGCGCTACGAGGAACACCGGCTGTTGGTGAACTTCGGCGACGCCTATCGGCAGTTCACACGAATGATTCCCCGCTGGTTCGGATGGCGCGGGGCGCTGGCCGACGACGGCGTCCGGACGCGGCGCTACCTGGGGGCCGCCTTCTGCGCGGAAGTCCACTGCCTGCTGTTTCTGCTTCTGCCCGCACTCAAGGAGATGGTGTCTTAGTGTGGGAGGTCTGTCGGTCCCCCCGCCGGCGCCGGTGCGACCCAACGCCCGCCATCAAGGCGAAAAGCATATCCCGCGTTGACTTTCCCGCCCCGGCCGGTTTATCATGTAGGTGGAGGCACCGTGCCGGACGGGAGGCGAGGCCGCAGGCTCCGCATCTCTATGAGCCGGCAGGGGCGGTCATCATGCTCGAGACGGCACCATCGGAAGGCGGACTGACGGTCCAGGCCCCCGCCAAGGTGAACCTGACGTTGCGGGTTCTCGGCCGCCGGCCCGACGGGTATCACGACCTGGAAAGCGTCGTGGCGGCGGTGACGCTGTTCGACGTTCTGGAGTTCGGCGCGTCGGACGACCTTCATCTCGCGTGCGAAGGAATCCCCGTTTCCGCCGGTGAGGACAACCTGGTGCTGCGCGCCGCCCGGTTGCTGCGGACCGAGAGCGGGACGCGCGCGGGCGCGCGGGTGCGCCTGGAGAAACGGATTCCGCCCGGGCGGGGTTTCGGCGGCGGGTCGGCGGACGCGGCCGCGACGCTCGTCGCGCTCGACGCGCTGTGGGGCCTCGGCCTCGCGCGCGAGGACCTGGCGCGCCTGGGGGCGCGCGTCGGAAGCGACGTGCCGTTCTTCTTCGGCTCGCCTGTGGCGATCCTGCGAGGTCGGGGGGAGCGCCTCGAGGCGGTTGGGGCGAGGTCGCCGTGGTGGCTTGCGCTCGCCTGGCCGGACTATGGTCTGGCGACGGTCGACGTGTATGCGGCGCTGGACCGCCTGGCGGAAAGCGTGAACGGCCGGCCGGAGGCAACCGCCATTCTCGAGGCTTTGGAAGGTCCGGCGTCGGGGGCGGCGGCTTGGCTCGTGAATGACCTGGAGGGGGCGGCCCGGCGCGTCCGATTAGATGGGATGGACCTGAGGGCCGTCTTCCGACAGTCCGGCGTCGCGTCCGTCGGAATGACGGGCAGCGGATCGGCGTATTTCGCCCTGGCAGACACCGAGGGCCAGGCTCGGCGTTTTGGAGACGCGGCGCGGGCCGCGGGCGCCGAAGCAACCGTGGTGCGACCGCTTCGGGAGTAGAAGCCACAGGAGACTGGGCCATGAAGGTCACGAACGTCACCGTGAAGTTGTCGCCGCACAGCAGCGACCGGCTGAAGGGCTTCTGCACCATGACGCTGGACAACGAGTTCGTGGTGCGGGACCTGAAGATCATCGAGGGGACGAGCGGCCTGTTTGTGGCGATGCCGTCGCGGAAACTGACGGACCATTGCCCGAAATGCCGCGGAAAGAATCACCTGCGTGCCAAGTTCTGCAACGACTGCGGTGCGCGCCTGCCGGAGAGGCGCGTCTCGGACGAGGAGGCCCAGGGCAAACTCCACGCCGACGTCGCCCACCCGATCAACACCGAGTGCCGAAACCGCCTCCAGCAGATCATCCTGGAGGCATACGAGGAGGAACAGAAGCGGGCGGGCGAGCCGGACGCGCCAGCCGCCGAGCCGGCCGCGCCGACCGCCGCGCCGGCCGCCGAGCCGACTTCTTCCGAGGAGTTTCCGACGACGCCCCTGGACGAAGAAGTGGACTGGGGCGACGCCCTCAAAGAGGACGATAAGAAGGAAGAAGGTCCGTTCGGCGAGGGCATTCTGTAAGGGCGCCCAGCCGAGAAATCCGCTGGACAGGTGGCGGGGGAACGGTATAATTCCACTGAATCGCCCCGCTTGCGGGGCATGGTTTTCCCGGAGGCAAACCTTCCGGGATGGCCGATAAGGAGTACGGCGTTCGCCTGCGTTGGGCGGTCGCCGCCCTTTGACTCACTCAGGGCGACCCTGAGCACGGTCGAAGGGTCGGGGCGCGGAGCCACGCCGGCTTCGCGACCGTCGGGTCGGGGCTGGGTCCCGGCCCGGGTTGGACCGGGCCTTTCGTCTCACCGGCGAAGGCGCCCACAGCAGAAAGGAGCCGCGCCATGTCCTCGCGTTCGGGGGCCCATGTCCTCCTGGAAGTCCTGAAGTCCGAAGGGGTGGAGATTCTGTTCGGCATCCCCGGCGGGTCGGTCATTCCGATTCTCGACGCCCTGTACGACGACAAGGAATTGCGGTTCGTGCTGATGCGCCACGAGCAGGGCGCCGGTCACGCGGCCGACGGGTACGCCCGCGCCACCGGCAAGGTGGGCGTCTGCCTCGCCACAAGCGGCCCCGGGGCGACGAACCTCGTGACGGCCCTGGCGACGGCGAACTTCGACTCGGTCCCCATGGTCGCCATCACGGGCCAGGTCAAGACGCACCTGATCGGCAACGACGCGTTCCAGGAGGCCGACATCACGGGCATCACGCGCCCCGTCACCAAGCACAACTACCTGGTGCGGGACGTGAACGAACTGGGCGAGACGCTGCGCGCGGCGTTCCACATCGCGCGCACGGGCCGGCCGGGACCGGTCGTCGTGGACATTCCCTCGGACGTCGCCATCGCCCGGACCGACGCCGCCGTGCCGACCGAAGCGACCCTGCCGGGCTACCGGCCCGTCGTGAAGGGGAACCGTCGGCAGATTCAGCGTGCGGCCGAGGCGATCAACGCCTCGGAGCGCCCGCTCCTTTACGTGGGCGGGGGCGTCATTATCTCGGGGGCGGCGGAGGAACTGCGCCGGCTCGCCCGCCAGGCCAACATCCCCGTTACGACGACGCTGATGGGGCTCGGGGCGTTCCCGGAGGACGACCCCCTGGCCCTGAAGATGCTGGGGATGCACGGGACGGCCTACGCGAACTACGCGGTCCAGGAGTCGGACCTGCTGATCGCCGTCGGAGCGCGCTTCGACGACCGGATCACGGGCGACGTCAAGAACTTCGCGCCGCACGCGAAGATCATCCACATGGACATCGACCCGTCGAGCATCTCGAAGAACATCCGGGTGGATATCCCGGTGGTCGGCGATGCGCGGGACATCCTGGCGGGCCTGCTGGAACTCTGCCAGCACCGCCAGCGCGCCGAGTGGTTCGCCCAAATCGCCGAGTGGAAAGCGAAGTATCCGCTCGCGTACAAGGGCGACGGCCTGAAACCCCAGTACGTCGTCCAGCAGGTGTGCGAGGTCTCCCAAGGCGAGGCCGTCATCACGACCGAGGTCGGCCAGAACCAGATGTGGGCGGCCCAGTATTACACGCACCGGCATCCGCGGCACTTTATCTCCAGCGGGGGCCTCGGGACGATGGGTTACGGCTTTCCGGCGGCGATCGGGGCCCAGGCCGGCCGGCCCGACGCCATCGTCGTCGACATCGCCGGCGACGGATCGTTCCAGATGAACATCCAGGAACTTGCCCCGGCCGTCCACGACCACCTGCCCGTCAAGGTCTGCATCCTCGACAACGGGTACCTGGGGATGGTCCGCCAGTGGCAGGAACTCTTCTACAAGAAACGATACGCCGGAACCACCCTGACGGGCAACCCGGACTTCGTCCGCGTGGCGGAGGCGTACGGGGCGCGCGGCCTTCACGTGACCAAGGCGGAGGAAGTCCGCCCCGCCCTCGAGGAGGCCTTCAGCGACCGCGAGGTCTGGATCCTCGACTTCCACATTGAGTCGGAGGAGAACGTCTTCCCGATGGTCCCCGCCGGAGAAGCCATCGACCGGATGATCGGCGGCATGGCGTAACCGCGAGGGACAAAGGGACCCTTCGATCCCGGCGCGCCGGGACTCAGGGCAGGCTCCGGGACGAAGGGGCATAGGCGAGTGAGCGGGGCACGGTTTGGCTGTTATTAAGGCGGGGTCGTAGGGGCTGCGCCCCTCCGGCGTCCCGGGCATCTTGGCTTCGCCGGAGAGGATGGGGCCCGGATGATTGCGGTCGTAGATTCGGAGGTCGGCGCGCTTGTTATTTCCGCGACCGCGCTCCTCGATTTCGGCGCGGCGGGGGCGAAAGGCGTCCCGGGGCCCGCCGGAGGCGGGTAAAATTCATCCCGACTTCGTCGGGATTCCTCCCCGGGCTTTAATGGTGCGCGGGGGGTGGAAAAGAGGGAGAATCGGCCGAGACGGTGGCGACGGAATGGTGTTTGGAAGAGCAGGGGCCCCCTTTTCGGGAGGAATGTTCCATGAAGGTTGCCGGGCTTACGGTTCTCGCGCTCGTCGCGTTCGCAGCGGCCGGTTTCGCTTACGAGCCTACCTCGAACTACACGATTCAGGACATCGAAGGTTGGAAGGTCTACGTCAACAACGGATTGCTGGGCGAGGGGAGTTACGCGGAGGTCGGGGCCGAGGCCTTGAAGAAGTTGAAAAGCGATCTGGCCACGATGAAGAAGTGGATCCCCGAGGGCCCGCTCAAAGAACTGGTCAAGGTGCCTATCTGGCTGGAGGTCGATACGACCAACGGCCCGCACGGGAAGACGCCGGTGTTTCACTACCACCCGTACAAGGGCTGGCTGGAGGAGATGGATTTCAATCCCGAGAAGCACCAGTGCGTGGAGTTCAGCCGCGCCGCCGACTATGTGGCTGCGGGAGATCGCTCTGTGCGCACGGTTTTGCATGAGTTGGCCCATGGGTACCACGACCGCGTCCTGGGGTTCGACGATCCGGAGATTCTGGCGGCCTACCGGAGGGCGGTTGCGGGTACGGCATATCCTCGGCGGGATTGGGCGAGGAGCGATGAGAAGGAGTTCTTCTGCGCCGTCACGGAGCGGTATTTCGGCTCCGAGAAAGAAAAGGCCCAACTCAAGGAGCGGGATCCGGACGTCGTGAATCTGCTCAAGCGCGTTTGGGGCGAACCGCGGGCGGTTCCGGAGGCTTCCGCCGCCGCCCCCGGCGCGCCGGGGGCTATGGCGGACAAGCCGGCGAGTGGCTCGAACGGCACAAACGCGCCCGCCAAGGCGGGCGGCTAAACGTGGCGCGCGGGGGAGGGCGTGACGGACGCTAAGCCGCAAGCGGGGCGGCTAAACGTGGCGGCGCGGCGGGCAAGCCCGCCGGCGAACCAGGCGCGAGCGCAGCCGTCCGGCGCTATTGGGGCGGCTCCTCTCACTTGGAGGCGTCGGGCGACGCGCGGACGGTCGGAAACGCCGAAATCCGCAGACGCGCCCAGCCCATCGGGATCAGCGTGACGGTTTCGAGCGGCGAGTTCGTCCGGGCCGGGCTCGTCTGAAGGACGGCGCATAGGCCGAACCGGTCGAACCCCCACTCGGGGATTTTGCGGGCCTTGGCCTTGAGTTCTATCGGCGCGGCCGCCTGGGCGAAGGGATACGGCGTGAGCGGCCAGTCCTTCGTGACCACTTCGACCGCCGCCGTAGGCCTCGCATGAAGCGTCCCTCCCCTACCTGTCGCTGCCGGGGCCTATGCAAGAGACTTCTCATCCACGGCTGCTTGGCATACCATATGGGGAAGGGTCTCGCAGGATGGGGACGTCCAGGAGGTGCATGGTGCAAAGGCCTGGCTTGGGGCAAGGAAGGACGCAAGGCGGAGATTGTGCACGATGAACAAACATCTCGTGATCGTGGGGGGCGTAGCGGCCGGGGCATCGGCGGCGGCTAAGGCCCGCCGGACCGATGAGCAGATAGAGATTACGCTCCTTGAGGCCGGGCCGTATATCAGTTTCGCCAACTGCGGGCTTCCGTATTACGTCGGCGGGGAAATCACCAATCGCGCACGTCTGTTTGTCACGGACGCGGAGCGTTTTGCGCGCCGATTCCGCGTGGACGTTCGAGTGAACACGCGCGTCACGTCGGTGGACCGTCACCGGAAAGCGTTAACGGTTGCCCGGAGCGACGGTGCCCGCGAGGAGATGCCGTACGACCGTTTGGTCCTTGCGACCGGAAGCATTGGCATCGTGCCGCCCATCCGGGGCGTAGACCGTGAGAACGTCTTCACGCTCCGGACGGTTCCGGACGCAGACGCGATTACGGCCCACCTGGCGCGGCTGGTTTCAGGTGAACGGGAGACGGTCGAGTCAGATATGGCAGCCGAGGCGCCGACGCGCGCCCTCGTGATCGGCGGAGGGTACATTGGTCTTGAGGCCGCCGAGCAACTTCACCGCCGGGGTCTCAAGGTGACGCTCGTGGAGATGGCACCGCAGTTGATGCTGGCCCTGGATCCCGAGATGGCGGAACCCCTGCGGCTTGCCCTGGTCGAAGCGGGGTGTGACGTCATCCTAAGGGACGCGGTGGGGGAGATCGCGAAGGAGAACGATCAGACGTTCGCCATCACGCAGTCCGGCCGCAGGCTCCCCTTCAACGTCGCGGTCCTTGCCGTCGGCGTGCGGCCCGACGTTGGCTTGGCCAAGGCGGCCGGCATCGCCTTGGGCGAGACGGGGGGCATCCAGGTCGACGAGTGCCAGCGGACTTCCGACCCGGCCATCTACGCCGCGGGGGACAACTGCGAGGCTCGACACCTGGTCCTCGGCCGTCCGGTGAACATCCCCCTGGCAGGGCCGGCCACCAAGGCGGGCCGCGTCGCGGGAGCCAACGCCGCCATGGACCTGGCGGACGTTCCCGAGGACGATCCGACACGCCTCCGTCTCCGCGGTGTCCTGGGCACGGCGGTGGTCCGAGTGTATAAGACGGTAGCCGCCGTCACCGGGCTGACCGAGTTTCAAGCGCGACGCGAGGGAATCGACGCGGAAGTCACTTACATTCCCGGCAGGAGCCACGCGGGATACTATCCTGGCGCGGAACGTATGATGCTGAAGCTGCTTTATGCCCCGGACACGGGGCGCATCCTCGGAGCGCAAATTGTGGGCGGCGAGGGCGTTGACAAACGGGCCGATGTGCTGGCTACGGCTATCACGGCCGGCATGACCGTTGAGGACCTGGAACAGTTGGACCTGTGCTACGCCCCGCCGTTCGGCTCAGCCAGGGATCTGGTCGTCCTTGGCGGGTTCGTCGCGGCGAATACCTCCCGCGGACAAATGCCTGCGGTCACACCCCACGAATTGCTCGAGCACCTCGCCGGCGAGGATGCGCCGTTTCTGGTGGACGACCGTTCGGCAAAGGAATACGCTGCCGGCCACCTTGGCGGCGCGATCAACATTCCGATCGACGAGTTGCGGCAGCGGATGGATGAGGTGCCTGCAGACCGCCCCGTCATCATTTACTGCGCGACCGGCTATCGCAGTTACATCGGCCAGCGCATCCTCATGAACCACGGACGACGGAACGTGCGAAACCTGCTCGGCGGCTACCGCCTGATCCAACAGGTGCAGGCATCCCGAAAGGAAGCACTGGATTAGATGGATCACCGGCTTCTCGGAAAAGGAGCGGGCACGGCCGAGATGCGGGCCAAACCTGCTGCGAGCCGATCACACATCTGCTCCCTCGTGACTTGGAGACCCGCGGGTGATCTATTGGCCGAAGGCGTCAATCGCCTGCTGGATGATTGCGCGGTATCTGTCTCCTGGGCACTCGGCTAGGACTGTGGCTAGTCGCAATACCTCCATGATCTCCTCGGGCGTGGCGCCGGCCCGAAGGCACTCGGCTACGTAGGATGCAATGTCATCCTCTCGCCGAAGGGCAAAGGCACAACCCAGTGCCGTCAGTCCCCTCGTCTTGGGCGGCAGCGCCCCGCTCGGGCCGGTATCTTTGGATGCCATGTTCTGTTCCCCTTTCCGATGGTCCGAAGGGATGTCATCGGGTCACTGCACCGCATCATAGGGCCACATGGCGATTCCCCCGTCCATGACGCGGACGTTTCTGAACCCGCCGGCCCTCAGGATCAGGGCCGCCTCGTAGCCGCGGAGCGAGATCTTGCAGAAGGTGACGATGGGTTTGTCTCGCGGCAGTTCGTCCAGGCGTTCCCGAAGCGCGCCAAGCGGGATCAGTGCCGAATGAGGCAGACGGATTTGTTCGTATTCGCCGGGCGTGCGGACGTCGAGGAACACGAAGTCCTGCTCTTCGTCGAGCATCCGCTTTACCTCCATCGGCGTGACTCCGGCCATCCGCCCGTCGAGTTTGTTTCGGGCCACGTTGGCCGCCGTGATGATGTTGTCCATGGCCGGGGCATAGGGCGGGGCGTAGCACAGGTCCGCGTTCGCCAGTTGGTCAACTGTCATCCCGGCCATGAGGGCCATGGCTGCCACGTCGATCCGCTTCGATCCGTCTCCAGGACCGGTGGCCTGCGCCCCCAGGAGGTGCCGCGTCTTGGCGTCGACGACCAATTTCAGGAGCAGCGGCTTGGCGGTCGGCATGAAGTGGGCCTTGTCCGGCGCGGGCGCCAGGGCGGTGACGACCTCGTGGCCTAGTTCCCGTGCCGCCTCTTCCGTTAGCCCGGTGCGGGCGACGCAATAGTCGAAGACCTTGCAGACGGTGCTCCCGATGACCCCCGGGAACCGCTCGTCGCCGCCACAGATGTTGACCGCGGCTACCCGGCCCTGCTTGTTCGCGGTGGAGCCGAGAGGTACGTAGGACGGCCGCCCGGTCAACATGTCATGCATCTCGACGCAGTCGCCGGCCGCGTAGATGTCCGGGTCCGAGGTCTGCATATGGTCGTTGACCTTGATGCCGCCTGTTTCTCCGATCTCAAGGGCTGCCTGGCGAGCCAGTTCGACGTTCGGGCGGACGCCGATGGCAAGGACCACCAGGTCGGCCGGAAACGTTCCCTTCCCGGTCACGACGCGCTCGACGCGCCCGTCGCCCTCGAAGGAGGTGACCTTGCTGCCGGTCAGGACCTTGACGCCGTGGGACTCCAAGTGCCGCTCGACGAGTTTGGCCATTTCCCAATCGAGGATCCTGAGGATTTGTGGCAGCATCTCCACGATGGTGACGCGACAGCCATGTTCCGCCAAGGCCTCGGTGGCCTCGACTCCGATGAGCCCCCCACCGACGATGGTCACGTCGCGGGCCTTGCCTCCGGCCAAGGCGGCGCGGATGCCCTCCGCGTCGTGCACGCCGTGAAGCGTGAAGATGTTGGCCAGTTTCACCCCGGGAATCGGCGGCACGACCGGGGTCGCCCCGATGGCCAGGACCAGTTTGTCGTACTCCAACCACTTATCATCGGCGTCGAGCACATGACGGACGCGCACCCGCTTCTTCGGACGGTCGATGGCAAAGGCCTCGGTCTGGTTCAGTGCCCGGAAGTTCTTGACGTTGTGGAAGAAGACGGGATCGCGCACCGTGCCGACGGGCGTGCACATCAACTCCTTCTGTTCCTTGACGACACCGGAGACGTAGTAGGGCAGGCCGCAGCCGGCGTAGGACAGGAACTCGCCCCTTTCCACAACGGTGACGTCCGCCTCCGGTTGAAGGCGCATGATCTTCGCAGCCACTTTGGGGCCCGCGGCTACACCGCCGACGATCACCACTCGAAAACGCTCGGGCATGAACCTCTCTCCTTTCTCGCGCGTTTGGGGCGCCTTGGCCATGGGCAGATCGAGCACGAACTCCGCGCCGCCTAGCGCGGCTTGGGCGCCTCCTCTCACTTGGGGGCGTCGGGCGACGCGCGGACGGTCGGAAACGCCGAAATCCGCAGCCGCGCCCAGCCCATCGGGATCAGCGTGACGGTTTCGAGCGGCAGGTTCGTCTGGGCCGGGCTCGTCTGAAGGACGGCGCATAGGCCGAACCGGTCGAACCCCCACTCGGGGATTTTGCGGGCCTTGGCCTTGAGTTCTATCGGCGCGGCCGCCTGGGCGAAGGGATACGGCGTGAGCGGCCAGTTCTTCTTGACCACTTCGACCGAGGCCTCCGGCTTGGCGGGGTCGATCTCGAGGCCGTAGTTCCACGGCGTCGTCGGCAGGGCCTGGAGGGCCGGCCACGCGTCCGTCCCGCCGTAGCGTTCCCACTTCTCGCCGATCTTGAGGGAGAAGAAGAGCGGCCCGCGGCTCACCGACACGGCGTTCTTGTTCCGCTCCCACACGGTGACGGCCAGGCGCATCGGCAGTTCAAGCGTGATCTTGTCGCCATCGGCCCACGTGCGATCGACCACCAGGTAGGCCAGCGGCTCGGCCTTGGCCTCGACGGCCTTGCCGTTGATCGCGAGTTTCGGCCCGGCGCACCATCGCGGGACGCGCAGGTACAGCGGGAACCGCACCGCCTTGGGCGTGGAAACGGTGAACGTGATCGTCTCGTCGGCGGGGTAGGCGGTGGCCTCGGCGATCCTGACGGCCGTGCCGTCGCCCACCTTGGCCTCGACCTCGCTCGCAGCGTAGAGCATGGCGCAGAGGCCGCGGTCGGGTGTCGCGAGCCACAACTCCTCGGCGTAATACGGCCAGCCGTGCGACACGTTGTGCTGGCAGCAGCGGTAATCGTGGGGATTGTAGGCGAACATGCAGCCGCCGTTCTGGATGCCCGGATCGTGGTTCTTGGGGTCGAGCGCCGGCTGGTTCGGGGCGGTCAGGTAGTGCAGGCCCCTCTGGTCGGGCGTCTGGGAGGCGGGGAAGGAGTTGAAGGCCACGTCCTCGCAGCGGTCGGCCCAGAGGGGGTCGCCGGTGATCCGGGTGAGCAGCTGGAAGGAGTGCATGAACTCGACCCATGTGCATGTCTCGGTGCCCTGGCGGGGGTCGATGTACCCCTGGCGGCAGTTCTCGTCGGCCCCGAAGCCTCCCCCCGGCACCTGGCCGTAGATGCCCATCACGGTGTCGTAGTTGCGGTAGGCGGCCCGGACGAACTTCTCTTCCTTGGCCTGCACGAAGAAGACGGCGGGCTCGCGGAACGACTGGCTGATGTTCACGCCGTGCCAGTTTGCCACGTCATCGGTCCAGTTGACGGTGCGCTGGTGGACCTTTTTCGCGACATCGAGGAGCCACGCCTCCCCGGTGCGGTTGTAGAGCCAGTAGATGCTCTCGAGGTTGTCGCCCGCGCGGATTTTCTGCCACGAGCCCACGAGGAAGTCCTTCTCGGGCACCGACTGCTGCCAGCGGAAGTACTTGAGCATGAACCCGAGCACCCGCTCGTCCTGCGTGAACTCGTAGAACGACTGGAGGCAGTTCAAGGCGATCATGTTCGGCCAGATGTCGGACTTGCCGTCGACGTTCGTCAGGTTCGACCGCGGGCCGAACCAGCCGTCCTCCCGTTGGCTGGCGAGGATGCCCTCGATCCACCTGCGGCTCTCTTTCATGATGCGCTCGTCGCGCAGGACGTAGCCCAGGTCGCCGAAGCCCTTGAGCCAGTACGGCAATTCCTCCCATCCGCTGTGGCCCTCGCCGGCGGGGCTGAGCCAGGCGTTGCCGTCGGCTTTGCACCACTTGCTGATCTCGGTCAGATGGCCGGTCATGCCGTCGGCCTCGAGTTCGAGGCTCCGCCGCAGCCAGCCCCCCGGCTTGACGGCGCCGATGGGAAGTTTGACGAAGGGGCTCGCGAGGAGCGGCTCACGGTTCGAAACGTAGAATTCGCTCTTCTTGTCCGCAGGCGGCTGCTTGACGCAGGAGACCCGCGCGTCCTCTGCCGCCGTGAGAACCGTGGCGGCCAGAAAGAGAACCAGGGTCGCCGTCATGAAGGTCCGGGCGTTCATCGTCGTCCTCCCAGGGAAGGGGGTGCACTCGGTCGATCTCGCGCGGACAGGCTAACAACTCCGCGCGGCGGAGTCAATCCTACGCGCGGCACCCGCCGGACCACGCGCAACCTCAGGTTCCGAGGACAGGCAGGTGATTTGCCGCAGGTGCCGCCGGCATGCCGTCGAGGATCTCTCTCGTTTGATGGATGTAACATGTTCGCTCGGGAACCCCCGTGGCGGGCACCTCCTTGCCGAGGTGCTCCAGTTTCGTCCTCATCTCCGCCACTTCGGGCTCGCCGCCTGTGTGGCACACCGCCGCGCACCCGCCGCATCCGAGGACAACCAGCGTGTCGAGTCCCTCCAGCGCAGCGGCGACCTCTTCGAAGGGCTTGGGTTCCGTCCCTATCATTTCAGAGTCTCCTTTTATCGGGGAAGCGAGCAGGTTCCGGTTGGGCAACTGGAGTCACCCGACGAGGAAGTGCCGGTATGCGCGGCAAAGGTCGAGAGCAGCTTCGTAGTCCTCGGCGAGCCGCACTTCTCGCACGGGTGCCGCTTCTTCGTCGCGGAGGTTTCCAGGAACGCCGTCACATGACCGCAGTTTTCACATCGGTATTCGTAGAGTGGCATCTTCGATCCTCCTATTCACTGCGCCGCCGATGGCGGTTGCCGCCGCGGCGTTCGCGCCGGGGTTTTCGGAAGCGGAAGACCCGGTCCCGAACGAGCCTGTCGTCGTGAATTAGGGTCCTGCGTGACTCGCCTTCGAGAACGAAGCCGACTTCGCGAATCTCGCCCAGCAACTGCCTGTACGTCAGCCCGAATTGCCTCACGTGCGTCAGGTGACAGGAAAGCAGGCCTCCCGGCTTCAGCGTCCGGCGAAGGCGACGCAGGAGCCGCACCCGCTGGGCCGCTTCGGGGAAGTACCCCCCGTGAAGGATGTCGTAGAGCAGGACGACGTCGACGCTCCCCTTGGGGACCGGGACCGGCCCCCCGTCGGGCACATGAACCGCGTGGAGGTTCTCGATTCCTGCGCTGCGGGCGCGCCGCTTCGTCTTCTGCAAAGCCCCCTTGTCCTTGTCCGCTGCGTAGACCCGCCCGGTCTTCCCAACGACGCGCGCGGCAGGGAAGGCGTAGGCGCCGTTCCTCGCCCCGAAGTCCAGGACCCGGTCTCCTTGGCCGAGGCCTATCCTTCTCAAGAAGCCTTCCGCTCCGTCCTTCAGCCAGTTATCCGCCTCCCTGGACATGCTATCGCCTTTGCGGTGACTGCTGAGATGCGCTCGGCCCTCCGCCGACCCCGGGCCGCCCGACGGCCTCCGCCAGCAGGTCCCGAAGCCGGTCCAGCGAAACCGGCGCCGCCTCGATCGGCAGCTTCATCCAGTCGGAGATCTTCAAGAGCCGCTCCGGCTCGGCCGCGGAGAACGTCTCGAAAAAGCCGATCCCGTCCAGGACCACGGCCCGGTCGTGCTGCGGAAACGTCTCGTTTGCCTTGGCGGCATCCCAGTCCTTGAAGAGGGTGTCCCAGTGCAACAGCCACCCGGGCGTCAGCCAGTAGACCTTGTCGCCCGCCGCAAGGCGCTCCCGTTCCTCCCGGCCGGCGAGCATGTCCACGCAGTTGTCGGCGCCCGCCCGCACCGCGTGCGGGCACGCCTGGCAGATCAGGGCATCCGTGTCCCTGGTGGGATCGCGGATGTCCACGAAGCACTTGTGGCCGTAGGCGACGACGACGCGCGTGGAGTCGCCGCACACCTTCCCGAGCTGCCGCGTCAATTGTGACTCGAGTTCATCCGGCCACTCGTGCAGGCCGGGGCCCGTGTAGAGCACGCGGTCGGCGTCGAGCCGGCCCTCGTCGACCAAACGCTTGATTTCCTGCCGCAGCGTCCCGCACGCGACGATGCTCGTGTTCTCGACCGGTAGCGTCCTGACTTCGGTGTTCTGCATGTCACCTGTGCCTTTTGGCGCTAGCGCCCAACGGCGTTGTAGGCCGCCGCATCGCAGTACCGCAGGGCCACGAAACCGGCCCCCGGCGCTACGCCGTTGTGCGGAGTCTCGCCCCGCAGGCCCTGGCGCTCGGGCCCCTGGAAAAGCGTCGAGGTCGCCCCTTCAAGGCGGAGCCCGCCGCGCTGGGCGAGACCGTCGAGACCCTCGACCGAAAAGAACCGCGCCTGCGAATAGAAAAGGTGCCCGCGGCGTCCCTTGGCCGCATAGAACCTGCCCCAGGGGCTCTCGGCGGGGACGATGCCCAGCACCACACCGCCCCCGGATGTGACCCGTCGCGCCTCGCGCAGGAGGCCCTCCGGGTCATCCGCGAAACAGATCGTCACAATCACGAAGACCGTGCCGAACGCGTGGTCCGGGAAGGGGAGCGCCTCGCCGAGCGCCGCGACCGCCTGCACGCCCCGCCGCGCCGCCAGACGCAGTGCCCGCAGCGCCGGGTCCACGCCCACGTCAATCCCGAGCGCCTGAGCGAAACGGCCCGTGCCCACCCCCACCTCGAGCCACGGCCGAGGCAGGCGATTGCTCAGACGGCGGAGGCACCGGACTTCGGACTCGAAGAGCGCGCGGCCGCGGTCGGATTCAAACCAGGCGTCGTAACGCGCCGCGTGTCTGTGGAATACCGCGATGCCCGGCGAGGCCATCTCGCCTTGGGACGTTCCGGGGACAGGATACTTAACTCGTTTGCCCATTGGGGTTGGCTGCCTGCCTCTTCGGCCGCAGCGCTCGGTCCAGGAGGGCGTCCAGTTCCGTATCCTGTCCCCCGAGCTTAAGTGCCCCTCCTCCATGCGGCGCCACAGGCCGCGGTTCACAGGGTCCACGGCTCGCGCAAGGCGCGCGACCGCATGCGGTTGGCCTCGGCGTCGCCCACGAACTCTTCCCTCTGCGGATCCCACTTCAGGTCGCGCTTCAGCGCAAGGCAGATGTTGATCGCGTGGCAGGTGGTCATGGACCGATGCATGACCTCCGGGTTGGCGATCGAGAGTCGGCGGGTCTTTACGCACGCCAGGAAGTCTCGCAGGTGGTTCATGGGGCGCTCGGTCCTGGCCTCGTATTGGTTCATCACCTTCTGGAACTCGCCCAGCAGGGCCGGCGACGAGAAGTCCGGCCTGGAATACCCGTCGGCCACCGACGCCCACCCTTCGCTGCCCTCGAACCGCACGCCGCACGAACCCCGCCATCCGTCGAACTCCAGCACCATCTTCACGCCGTTGGCAAAGCGCGTGACCATCCCCGCCCCGGAGACATTGCCCGGGTAAATGTACTCGACGGGCGAGGTGTGCTCCGCCCTGGCGGCCATCTGGCACTGGATGAAGGTATGGCTGCCCCATCCTGCGACGCCGGCGGCCAGGTCCCAGTAAACTCCCCAGCGGTCGCACCCTCCGATGTATCCGGCGTTGTAGGGCCGCCACGGCACCGGTCCGAGCCAGAGGTCCCAGTCCAACTCCTCGCGAGGCGGCTCTTGCTGCGCCGCGAGGCGGTCGTTCTTCGTCACGTCCTGCACCGCCGACCACATGTGGGCACGGACCGTGTGCAGTTGCCCCAACTGGCCGTTGCGCGCCAACTCGGTGGGGAACACAAAATTCGCTTCGCTCATGCGCTGCGCGCCGGTCTGAAACACGCGGCAGTGCCGCTCGGCAGCGTTCACCAGCGCCCGGCCCTCCGCGACGGTCATCGTGCCGGGCTTCTCGCAGTAGACGTCCTTGCCGGCCTGCATCGCCAGCGTGGCGGCCAGGGCGTGCCAACGATCGCCCGTGGCGATGAGCATCGCGTCGATCTCCCCATGCCGGGCCAAGATCTCGCGCAGGTCGATGTACGCCTTGCAGTCCTTGTTGCCATACCGCCCGTCGACCCTGTTCTTGGCGCCCTGGCGCTGCCGGCCGTCAACGTCACAGACGGCCACGAACTGCACGTCGCCCTGTTGGAGCAGCCAGGCGAGGTCCCCGCTGCCGCGGCCTCCCAGGCCGATGCCGCCCATCACGATGCGCTCGCTGGGCGCAGCGGCGCCGTCGCGGCCCAGCGCCGAAGCGGGAACGATCCAGGGCGCCGCCACCAGCCCGCCGGCCACGGCCGCACGCTTCAGAAATTGCCTCCGGGTCACCCCCGACGCCCCTCGAGCCTGGGCAAGCATGGACTCGGGCTTTCCGGAGGCGTGAACGCCGGAAGGGAATGGTTTCGGGGACATGGGCTCATCCTCTCCGTTTGAGTTCCCGGCCTGACCTTGTTCCGCGCAAAGTCTTGCGTGCGCGGGTCCATAATAGTTGCCGGGACCGCTCGTGTAAACGTCCCAGGAGTCCGAATGCGGATCCAGAGGCGGGGCGAGTCAGGCTGACGTCCTCCGGCATTCGCAAAGTCCCCTCATCCTATCTTCGGCGGCGAGCGGTTGGCGCGATGCCGCGCGCCCGGGTGGTCAGAGAGCCCACGGCTCGCGCATGGCCCGGCTGAGCATGCGGTTGGCCTCCTCGTCGCCGGGAAACGTCTCGGTGGCGGGGTCCCAGCGGAGTTTGCGGCCCAGGCGTATCGCGATGTCGCTGATGAGGCACAGCGTCGTGGAACGGTGCGCGACCTCGGCCGGCGCCACGGTCTCCCGGCGGCTGCGGATACACTCCAGGAAGTGCCTGGCGTGGTTGTTGCTGCGCAGGAGGTGGATCTCGTTCGGGCCGATGACGGTCTGGAGGAGCGACTGCGGCTCGGCCAGGATCGAGGAGGCGTTGCCCTGGGCCATGATCCAGCCTTCGGTGCCCTCGAAGCGTGCCCCCACCTCCGGCGAGTTCACGTCGTTGTGGGTGCTCGTGAAAATGAGCCGCACGCCATTGGCGTACGTCATCTCGACGTGCCAGTCGATGGCGGTGTCGTTGAAGCCGTCCTTGGGATAGACGCCGCGGCCCTCGACCTCGACGGGTCCGGTGCGGTCGGTGCCGTTGCCCCACTGGGCGATGTCGAGGGGGTGGACGCCGCAGCCGGAGATCCACCCGGCCGAGTAGTCCGATCGGCACTGCCACATCCCGCCGTGCAGCGCCTGGCCGACGTAGGGGATCTCGGGGGCCTGGCCCAGCCAGAGGTCGTAGTCGAGTTCGGGCGGGACGGGCTGGACCGGCCGCACGGCGTCGGCCCAACTGCCGCGCTCGCACACGCGGATCGTGTGCAACTTGCCGATCCGCTCGTTGCGGACGATCTCGCACGCCATGCGGAAGGGCCCGAACGAACGCTGGTGCGTGCCGTGCAGGAAGATGCGGCCGTACCGCGCGACGGCCTCGCACAGGGCCCGGCCCTCGCGGACGGTCGGGGCGAGAGGCTTCTCGCAGAAGACGTCCTTGCCGGCGCGCACCGCGGCAATCGAATGAAGGACGTGCCAGTGGTCGGGCGTGGCGATGACGACGGCGTCGATGTCGCGGCGTGCGAGGAGGTCGCGGAAGTCCTGGTAGGCGGCCACGCCGGCGCCCAGGCGCTTGCTCCAGGCCTCGGCCCGGCTCTTCCAGACGTCGCAGACGGCGACGGCCTCGGAGACGCCCTGCTGGAGGAAGTGCTGGAGGATGCCGCTGCCCCGGCCGCCGAGGCCGATGAAGCCCAGGGCGATCCGCTCGCTGGCGGGCAGGGCGCCCTCGCCCCCGAGCGCCGTGGAGGCGATGACATAGGGCGCGGCCGCCGCCGCGGCGGCACGGAAGAACTCCCGGCGCGTCAGCGTGGCGGACGACATAGTCACCTCCCGGCCGCCTTCGCGGCGCACGCCTTGAGATAATCGCGCGACTTCTCGAGGGCTTTCGACATCTCGTCGGGCGCCGGCTCGCCGTGCATGAACGGGTTGACATACCACTTGTAATCGATCTTCGCCAGGGCGGCCAGCCAGGGGGTGAAATCGGTCGGTCCGAGGCCGGGCAACTGCTGGACGCCGCCGGCGTGCTGCCAGGCGTAGAAGAAGAGGAGGTGCTTGCCGGCGGCCGCGATGGCGTCCTCGACCGAGGCCTTGAGCACCTGGAGGTGGTACGGCGCGAGGGCGATGCCGAGGCGCGGGTGGGAGTTCGCGTCGGCGAACGCCTTGAAGGAATCGACCGAGTCGAGCAGCGAGTTGCCGTGGTTCTCGATGGCGAGGTACGAGTTGTGTTTTTCGGCGAGTTCCAGTTCGCCCTTGAGGCCGTCGATGAAGGCCTTCATTTTGGCGGTGAGGTCCTTGGGGTCGCAGGGGCCCGGAGCCCCGCGGATGGCCACGCCGCCGCCGGCCTGGCCCAGGAGTTCGGCGTACTTCGGGTAGCCGCCCGCGTACACCGAGAACGCGTACAGTTTGAGGTTGTGCTTGGCCAGCAGTTCCTTCAGCCCCTGCGGGCCCAGGCGTTTCTGCACGTCGTCCAGGTGGGGGCACCCGGCGTGGGGCGACCAGATGTCGATGGCCTCAAAGCCGAGCGCGGCAATCCGCTCGCAGGCCTGCTCGATGGGCACTTTGGAGTAGTGGATGGACGAGGTGGACAGCCTCATCTTCCATGGGCCGCTCGCGGCCTGGACCGGCCTGGCCTTGAGCAGGATAGCGCCCGCAGCGCCGGCTGCGGCCACGCAGGCCGTCCGGGCCAGAAACTCGCGCCGATTGATCCCCTGCGGCCTGTTCTCTCTCATGGTTGCCTCCCTTGGACCGGTCCTTCCGCGATAGATTCGGTTGTGCACCTCCGACAACGCTTTGAGGTCCTTCTACGTGCCCCCGAGCACCTTTCGGCGGTAAGCCTCCACGTCCATCTTGCGGATGGCGTTCTGCTCTTCGGGCGTCAGCGGCCTGGGGTTGCCTGCGATCATGGCGGCCATCTGGGTCTTCGCGCCGTCCTCGATGCACAGCATGCGCACGAGGGCCTCGTTGGCCGTCCGCCCCAGCGTCACGAACCCGTGATTGCGCAGCGCGACCGACGGGGCCCCCGTCGCAAAGGCTTTTTCGACGGCCAAGGCCAACTCGGGCCCCGCGGGCATGATGAACGGAACGTGCTCGACGCGGTCCACGAAGGCGACGAAGTCGGGCGAGAAAGCCTGGAGGTCCGCGCCGCCGCTCACGAGGCCGACGGCGATGGGAGGATGGGCGTGGCAAACGAAGTTCGCCTCCGGCCGGGTTCGCAGCGCCCGCAGGTGCAACTCCCACTCGCTCGCCGGACGCGGGCCGGAGAGGTGCTTGCCCGTCGCGATGTCCACGACGGCCCACTGGTCGTCGCGCAACTTGTCCATGTCGTAGCCGGAAGGTTTGATGACCATCCGCTCGCCGTCGCGGGCGCTGATGTTGCCGCCCGCACCGATCACGAGCCCGTGGTCGGCCAGCGCCCGCCCCAGCCTGCTGAGATCCTCGACGATGCTCATGCATCATTCCTTTGCCAAGAGGGTTCTGCCGGAAACCGGCTCGTATTCCCTACACGTACTCCCAGTCGCGGAGCCACGGGTAGTCCTGATTCCGGTTGGCCGTCAGGTTCTCCACGGCTCGCGGAAGGTGCGCGCCCGCAGCCGGTTGGCTTCGGTGTCGTTGACGAACTCCGCCTTCACCGGGTCATACGTCATGTTGCGCTTGAGCCACATGCAGATGTTGGCGGCGTGGACGGTGGTCATGGAGCGGTACATCACTTCCGCATTGGCCACGGGGAGGCGGCGCGACCTCACGCAGTCGAGGTAGTTGCGCATGTGGTTCATCGGTCGGCCCGTCCGGGCCATGTAATCTCCGACGATCTTTTTGAAGTCAGCCAGCATGGCGGGGTTGGAGACGTCCGGCTTCGCATACCCGTCGGCGGCTGCGACCCATCCTTCGGGGCCGTCGAACCGCATGCCGCACGAGCCGCGCCACCACCTGTCGCCCCGCGAGAGGATCATCTTCGTCCCGTTGGCGAACGTGGTGACCATGCCGTCGCCGGTCGGGTTGTTGACATACTCGTACTGGACCGCCGAGGTGTCGAGGGCATCGATTCCGGCCTGGGCCTGGGCGAAGGTGTGCGCCCCCCATTCGCCGATGCAACTGGTGTGGAAATCGTAATGCCCGCGCCAGCCGCCCCGAACGTAGGCCGAGTTATACGCCCGCCAGGGACACGGGCCGAGCCAGAGGTCCCAGTCCACTACTTCCTTAGGCGGCTCGGGTTCGGCCGGCAGCCAGTCGTGTCTCATCTCGGCGGCGTCCCAGGGGGCGATGTGGGCGTAGGCCGTGTGCACCCGGCCGAGCCGGCCCAGGCGGGCCATCTCGATGCAGTACACAAAATTCCCTTCGCTCAGCCGTTGCGCGCCGGTCTGGTACACGCGCCCGTAGCGTTTGGCGGCGTCCACCACGGCCTGGCCTTCCGCGATGGTCATGCAGGAGGGCTTTTCGCTATACACGTCCTTGCCCGCTTTCATCGCCAGGACGGACGCCGGCGCGTGCCAGCGGTCGCCGGTGCCGATGTACAACGCGTCGATGTCCGGGCGTGCGGGCAGAAACTCGCGGAGGTCGCGGTAGGTGGCGCAATCGCTGTTGCCGTAGCGTTTGTTCACCAGGTTCTTGACGGCCTCGCGCCGCTCCCTCCTCACGTCGCAGACGGCCACGAACTGGACGTCCGGCTCGGGCAGCATCCAGTTCAGCACGTACCAGCCGCGGTTGCCGATGCCGATGGCGCCCATCACGATGCGCTCACTGGGCGGAACGGCTCCGTTGCGGCCCAGGGCCGAAGCGGGAACGATCCAGGGCGCCGCGAGCAGCCCGCCGGCCACGGCCGCACCCTTCAGAAACTGCCTTCGGGTCACCCCCGAGGCCCCGCCGGCCTGGGCGGGCATGGACTCGGGCTTTGCCGAGGCAGGGACTCCGGAAGCGAATCGCTTGGGCGACATGGGCTCATCCTCTCCGTTTGATTTCCAGGTGCGGCGGCGTTCCTTGCGACGCCTGCCGACCGCGGTTCCATAATAGTCGCCGGGACCGCTCGTGTAAAGATCCTAAACGGTTTGAGGTAAATCCCGTCAACTTGCCGCACGGTGGGTTCGCCGCCGCGCGATGCACCCGGGGCGTCCGATGCGCTAAACCCCGTCGGCCCGAAACGGTTCCGTCTATTATTCGTTAGAAGCCTGCCTCGGGTGTGGGCGGTTTTCAACGCGGAGGACGCGGAGAACGCAGAGAAAGGCAGAGATGGGGGAACGGCAAACGGCGCAAGGCCAAACCACCGAAAGGACGCAGAGGGAGATTGGAGCACCCGGCGTTCGCCTTTCCCCCAATGGCGCCGTCCTTAGCGCTCTTTGCGGACTTTGCGGTTCAATACACGGTTCACTCGCCGCCGATCTCGCCGCGGAGCCAGGCGATGCTGGCCGCCAGGTTTTCCTCGGTGCCCAGGCACTCCACGGACAGGAACCCGTCCCAGCGGGCCTCTTTCAGGAGTCGGATGCAGGTCCGGATGTTCTCGGCGTTGGCGCCCTGGCCGATGGCCGACTCGCTCGTGGCGATGCCGGTCTCCTCGCCCCGGAGGGCCGCCGCCAGCGATGGGCTGACGTCCTTGATGTGCATGTAACTCAAGGTCGGGAGGAACCGCTTGAGGAAGTCGACCGGGCTCGCGCCCGCGATGAACGTGTTCCCCGTGTCGAGGTTGAGCCGGAGGCGCGGCGTGTCGAAGAAGTGGAGCATCCGGTCCAGAAAGTCCGGGTTCGTCGTGTACGGGCCGTGCGTCTCGATATTGACGGTGACCTGGTAGTCCTCGGCCCACTCGAGGATCTGGCGGTAGTTCTCGCGCGTGATGGCCAGGACCTCCTCGTCGGAGTAGCCCTCGGGCTTGAACTGGCCGTCGGTGGTGTCGACGAAGGGGCACCCGATGGCGGCGGCGAACTGGATGGCCCGCTGGACGTACCGGACGCCGAAGGTGGCGCCCAGGGGGCCGGTGATGGGATAGGCCGCGTCGATCTGCGACGGCCGCAGGCCCTGCGAGTCCAGGTATCGGCGGAGGCGGACGGGGTTGGAGTCGAGCGACACGGCGGGGCTGTAGCCGAGGCCCTGGACGAAGTCCTGCCCGTCGACGACGCCGAACTCGATGTACTCAAGGCCGAACCGCTTGGCCGCCTGGACCGCCTGCTCCAGCGAGCCGCTCAGGCACCGCCAATTGTCCGTGTGCATCGTCAGTCGCATCATGGTCAAGGTCCTTTCGATGGGGCCTCGGCTGGCGGGATGGGCATGCCATCCTCGCCTTGGCGCTCTGCGTTCTCCCTGGCAGGGCTACGGCCCCTGCCGTGGCCCGCTGCGTTGAAAACCGCTCGCCTAGTCGAGTCGCCTGCCGGCCACGGCACGAGCCGTAGCCGTGCCAGGGTGGCGACCTGGACTACCGCATGGCACGTGCCACGGCAGGGAACGTGACCGGCGGCTTCCGCCGCCGGCTCGAACTACTTCCATTTGCATTTGCGCTCGGCCAGGCGGTGGGTGCCGTGGCAATCGGTACAGTATTTCTTCTCGGCGTCGTCGGCAAAGAGCGGCTTGTGCTGCTCCGTATCGATCTTGTCCTTGGGGTGACAGCCCATGCAGAACGGATTGATTTTCGGCCGGGGATACATGCTGTCGGGCGCCGTGCCGTTTTCGCCCCAGGCCCAGGATTCGTCGGCGGCGTGGGCGTCCGAGGAACCGTGGCAATCGGCGCAGCCGATGTTCGCCTTGGCGTGGTCGACGGCAAGGGATTCCTGCGCGTAATTCAAGTGGCAGACGAAGCATCGGCTGTTGTCGGCCACGGGTCCGGTCGGCGGGTGAGACTCCTCCGCGCCGGCATCCAGCAGGAGCAGCGGTTCGTTGTCGCCGTCGGACCGAGAGCCTCCGGGTCGGCGGTCGGTTCCCTGTCGTTCACAGGCCGCCATGGCGACGGCCACCGCTCCCAAGGCCAGCATCCAAACAAGATATTTCATGCGACCTTTCCTCGCGCCAAGGCGTGCGACGAAACCGTATGGGTCGGCTCCGGGCACGGTGCCGGTGCATCCTGCGGCACCGAGGCTCTACACGTACTCCCAGTTCCGGAGCCACTGGTAGTGCGGGGGGAGATTGGCCCACATCTCTCGGGCGGCGTCCTGGAGTTCGGCCTGCTCTTTCACGTCGAGTTTCCGCCGTTCCATCACGGCCTTGGCCACGTTATCGACCTGAGCGACGCTGTTCATGCCGGGGATCGGGAGGACCGTGTTGGTTTGAAGGATGTAGCGGATGGCCAGGCGAGCGCGGCGGTCGCGTTCTTCGGCGGCGCCCTCGAACAGCGAGCCGCCCCCGAACGGTTTGATGCCGAAGGCGCCCACGTCGCACTGCTTCATCGCCTCGAAGAGGCTGTCCGTCGGGGCGGCCTTGGTCATGGTGGTGAACGGGAAGAGGATGACCTCGAGCTGGGGGAACTGCTCGATCATCATCTTGAACCAACGGCGGTCGTGCGAGGCGATGCCAATGTACCGGGCCTTGCCCTGCTTCTTGGCCTTCTCCAGGGCGTCCATGACCTCGCAACAGGTGTTGAAGGTGTGGCGGCCGCCGGGCTCGTAGACGGTGATTCGCCACAGGTCCGTGTACTCCAGATTTACCCGCTTCAGCGAATTCTCCAAGGTTTCCAGCAGCTTGGTGGCGGTGCGGTAGTCCGGGTTGCGAGGCTCGCTGCCAGTCTCGGAGAGTGCCAAGTACACCTTGTCGCGATTGGGGCCGAGGGCCTCAAGGTCCCTGTGCAACTCCCCGCCGCCGGTGCTGTCGATGAAGTTGATGCCGGCCTCGAGGCATCGGGCGACCACTTCCTTCCGCTGCTGGACATTGCTCCGGCTGTGGCCACCCAGGCCAATAGTTGAGACCATCAGGCCGGTCTTGCCCAGCCGGCGGTACTCCATGTTCGGGTTGTAGTTGAGGATCTTGGACGTATCGACCGCCGGAGCGCCGGCGGCCCGGACGCTTGGCCCGCCCGCGGCGCCCAGACACGCCGCCGCGCCCACCGCCATTTTCACACTGTCGCCCATAAAATCCCGTCGCGTCACGCGTTTCGCATCCATCGCTCACGTCCTTTCGTGATCGTCCGGGTCGGCCCTGGGCACGGTGCCGGTGCATCCTGCGGCACAGAGGCTCTACACGTACTCCCAGTCCCGGAGCCACTGGTAGTTCGGGGGGAGATTGGCCCACATCTCTCGGGCGGCGCCCTGGAGTTCGGCCTGCTCTTTCACGTCGAGTTTCCGCCGTTCCATCACGGCCTTGGCCACGTTATCGACCTGCGCGACGCTGTTCAGGCCGGGGATCGGTAGGACCGTGTTGCTTTGAAGGATGTAGCGGATGGCCAGGCGAGCGCGGCGGTCGCGTTCTTCGGCGGCGCCCTCGAACAGCGAACCGGCCCCGAACGGTTTGATGCCGAAGGCGCCCACGTCGCGCTTCTTGAGCGCCTCGAAGAGGCTGTCCGTCGGGGCGGTCTTCGTCATGGTGGTGAACGGGAAACACACGGCATCGATCTGCGGGAAATACTCGATCATGAACTTGATCCAGCGGCGGTCGTGCGAGGAGAACCCGACGAACCGGGCCTTGCCCTGCTTCTTCGCCGTCTCCAGCGCCTCGACGACCTCGCAGGACGTGTTGAACGTGTGCCGGCCACCGGGTTCATAGCAGGTGATACGCCACAAATCGGTGTATTCCTGGCCGGAACCCCTCAGCGTTTCATCGAGCGATTCGAGCAGTTTCTTGGCGGTGCGGAAATTCTCGTTGCGCACCTCGTTGCCGCAATGCGACAGGGCCAGGTACATCTTTTCGCGGCGGCCCTTGAGGGCCTTGGCGTCCCGGCACACCTCGCCGTACGTGCATGCGTCGGTGTAATTGACGCCCGCATCGATGCAGCGGCTGACGATTTCCTGGCGCTGCGGCTCGTTGCTGCGCGAGTGCCCGCCGAGGCAGACGGCCGAGACCATCAGGCCGGTCTTGCCCAGCCGGCGGTACTCCATGTTCGGGTTGTAGTTGAGGATCTTGGACGTATCGACCGTCGCGGCGCCGGCGGCCTGGACGCTTGGCCCGCCCGCGGCGCCCAGACACGCCGCCACGCCCACGGCCACTTTCACACTGTCGCCCATAAAATCCCGTCGCGACACGCGTTTCGTATCCATCGCTCACGCCCTTTCGTAATCGTCCGGCCCCTCTCAGCCTCCGGACTGGTCCTGACCGTTTTCGTTCCCCAAACGCCTATCCGTTCCCGTCACTTGGATTTGCTCGGGGCAAACAGGGCCTTTACCTCGTCGTCCGACAGGGCGCGGTCGTAAATGCGCACGTCATCGACGAGGCCGCTGAAGCCCTCGCCTATCCGGACGTTCAGGTCGCTGCCCGTATCGATCGGCCAGAGGTCCAGCAGGCCGATGTCATGGATGGGAGCCGGTTCGCCGTCCAGGTAGAGCCTGACGTGGTCGTAGAGATTCGGCAACTTGGCCTCCACCATCACCACGGCCACATGGTGCCACGCGTCGTTGTGGATCGCGGAGTTCATATAGAGATACCCACCCTTTGGCGCCACGCCCAAACGGCCGCGGATGAAGCCGAATGTCCACATCTTGCCGAAGTCCGCGAGCCCCCAGGCCGCGATCCGGCCATTGGCGGCCTTCGTCTTCACCCATGCGGCCACGGTTCGAGGCGCCGTACCGGTGACGCCTTTGTAGCCGGTGACCTCCACGAACCCCTTGCCATCGAGGCTCAGCGCCTTGCCGATCCGGCCCGGGACCGAATGCTTGTCGAACGCCAGGCCGCCCTGGAGCGTGCCGGCGCGGCTGTGCTTCGACGAATCTGCGGCGGTCGTTCCGGATGCGTCGTCGAATTTCCACCACGCGGCGAGATGGGGATCCGCGTCAAGCCCTTCCGGCTGCGCCTTGTCGGGCGCAGCGCCATCCGCTCCCGTCAGCCCCACGGCGGCGCCGACGAGACCCACTAGCAGAACGGCGGACAATAGGCAAAGCAGGTTCCTGCACATGGTTTTTCTCCTGATCGCGTCTCTCGCTTTCCAACCCGCCCAGCTGCCACGGGCGTCATCCTTCCTCCACCACCTTGAGTCCCATCAGGTCGCCCAGCACCTTCACCGATCGCATGTGGTCGCCGTAGAATACGTCGCGGTGCAGCAGGGTCATCACGTCGCCCTTAATCACATCGGCACCCCAGTTCAGGAAGAGCCTCCGCGCGTCGGGCACGGTCTGGGCGAACTGGGTTCGGCAGGCCAGGGGGCTGGTGCTGGTCTCGATGATCTTGCCCGTGACAATAAGCATCGTGTCGAGGTTCACGAGTTTGGCGCACGTGACCGGCTGGCCGACGCGGTGCTCCACCTCCAGGGCGACGCCGCCACCGGTGTCGGTCTGGGTGCGGATCCTGAACGGCAACCGCTTGCCGTCCGCGCCGTCCATCTTCGTGGCCGACGTGCAGTGGAAATGGACCAGGGCGTTCTTGCTCGTGTCCACCACCGGGTCGCTGATGAACCCCGGCGCGCGGAAGGCGTAGGCGAAGAGGAGCATGGTGAGCGTCGAGTCGATGTCCCCTTCGCACGCCCCGACGTACCCCAGGTCGTTGAGTTTGCTGAACGTCAGGCACCCCCGCGGGTTGCCCATGCACGCGCGGCTGCATATGGCCTGGGCCTTCTCCTGGATCATCAGGTTCTTGACCGCCAGGAACATGCGGGCCGACTCGATGATCTCCGGCCGCTTGGGCTCGACGATCTCTCTGGCCTGGCTGATCCAGTACTCCTCGGCCTCGGCCTCGGCGTCCTTGGGATCGATCGCCTTCATGGCCTCCAGGATCCGTCGGTTGGGAATGGTCACCAGGTCCGCCCCGAGGCGCTTCTTGACCTCCTCCGGCGAGCAGGCGGCGGCCGTACCGTTGGGGCCATCGACGGCCAGGATCCGCGTCCGCCGAAGCATGGCCGGCACGCGCATCAGGCCCACCGCGCGGTCGAGTTCTCCCCAGTCGCTGGTCGGCATCAGCGCCACCTTCTTGCCCTGCTTGTGCCACTGGGGGAAGTACATCCATCCGTGGCCGCTGAAAGGCTGCGAGAACAGCGCCGTCGGCAGGCCCACGTCGACCAGTTTCGTCAGGACCGGCGCATTGCCGCCGTGGCCCGAGAGATGGATGATCAGCAGCCCGTCCGCCTCGGCAAGTTTGGCGGCCACCTGACCGACGTTGGTCGGCGGGATCATGTCGCCGCCGACGAACTTCACGTCGCCCAGTTTCTTCTCCAGGTCCGCGAAGCACTTCTTAAACCGGTCGAGTTCCTCTTTCGGCCTGGACATGTACCTTTCGCCCGCCCGCCCCGCGTAGACCGTGTAGATTTTGGCGGGAGGCATGGCAGGCCAGGACGCCGCTTCGGCAGCGAAGGCGCGCCGGCTCAGCCAGGGCGCCGCCAGCATCGCGCCGCCCACGGCGGCGCCTTCCAGAAACTCTCGCCGGCTCATGTGACTGGTCATGCGTTTCTCCTTTCGGTCAGGGTTTGCCTCTCACACCGTTCCGCGCCGAAACCGGGCCGACGCCGGCGAACGCGCGAAAAACGTCACTTGGCCGGCTGGGGCGGCTTTTCCGCGTCGGTCATGGGCGGCGGGGGCTCGTCGGCCTTCAGCGGGCGGACCGCGATCTTCTTGAGCACGATCTCCATCCCCTTGACCTCGTTTCCGCCGTGCACCTGGAAGCCGATCTTGCCCTTCGTGTGGGTCTTGTCGGTGCAATCGCTGACGCGTTTCCCGTTCAGCCACATAATGATCCGGTCGCCGACGGCCCAGATGCGGGCCTCGTTCCAGCCGTCGCGGTTCTCGATGGCCTCGTTCAGGTTCGTCGTGATGAACATCTTGCTGGGGCAGTAGAGGGTGCCGCTGAACGCCACCGGGTTCTTGTACTTCAGGATGTCGAACTGGTAGCCGTTGCCCTTGTCGAAGCGGAACCAGATGCCGCTGTTGGCCGGCCACTTGACGCGGTAGGTGACGCGGAGTTCGAAGTTGTCCCATTCTTTCTCGTGTGTCAGGTCGCCGCCCTTGCCGTCGGTCTGCGTGCCGACCAGGCATCCGTCGCGCACGAGCCACTCGGCGCCCGTCGCCGTCCAGCCGGTGGTGTCCTTGCCGTTAAAGAGGCTCACGAACCCCTCGGCCTGCCCCGGCTTCGCTTTCTCCTCGGCCGGCGCCCCGTACGACCCCATGAGAACCAGCGCGACAGCCAGACCCACCAGCGCCCAGACGCCTCCGCTCAGCCGCACCATAGTGTTCTCCTTTTTGCTTTCCCGTTACAGGTGTGAACCCCTCATGGCGGCCCAAGGTTCCGCGCATCTCATCCTAGGCCGCACGGCCCTATCCGTCAAGCGTTATCGAGGGTGCCTCCGCCTCCCGCCGGGGTGCGCCAGGATTTTCTGGCGAACGTTAAGTCTTTTCGAGCCGGCGGCGGGAGCCGCCGGCCACGTTCCCTACCGTGGCACGTGCCACGGCCGATTACGTTTGACCGGGTGCTCCCGCCTTCGCCCTGCGGGCTATGGCGGGCAGGCCCGCACCCGGCTCGGGGCGAACGCGCCCATGCCAGAAAATCTTGTCACACCCCCTCCGCGAAAAGGGCCGGGAATTGCTTGCCTCCGCTGCCGACGTTCTGGTAAAAGGATGGTGCATCGGCCGGAATAGGGTGGTCCGAATTAAGGGAGAAGAGCCATGGCACAGCGCAACGTCGAGAAACTGGTGGATCGGGCTCTGGATGCGGGCGGGGGCGTCTTACGTCTGGCGCCGACGTGGGTTCCGCGGGCGTTTCTGACGCCGGGGCGCAGGCTGAAACTCGCCCCCCAGGATATCTATGCGCTGGGGATGGACCGCGGCGGCATCGACGAGCGGTGGTTCGCCTCGACGACGGCGGCGGCGAATCCCGGGGCGCCGCCCGACGAAGGGCTCAGTTACGTTGTCATCGAGAAGGATCGATTCCTGCTGCGCGACGGCGTCGAGGCGCGGGGACCGCAGTTCATCGGCCAGGCGATGTGGGACAAGTACCGCCGCTGGCCGGTTTACAGCAAATTCTTCGACAACATGGGCCCCATTCCGCACCATATGCACCTGAACGAGGAGCAGGCCGCCCGCGTGGGCTTGCAGGGCAAGCCCGAATCCTACTATTTCCCGCCGCAATTGAACGCCATCGGCAACAACTTCCCCCACACCTATTTCGGTCTGGAGCCGGGCGTCACGAAGGCCGACGTCCGCCGGTGCCTGGAGCGGTGGAACGAGGGCGACAACGGCATCCTGGACCTGTCGCGGGCCTACCGCCTGGAACCCGGAACGGGGTGGTTCGTCCCGACGTGCGTGCTCCACGCCCCGGGGTCGCTCGTCACCTACGAGCCGCAGTGGGGCAGCGACGTCTTCGCAATGTACCAGTCGCTCGTCGAAGGCCGACCCGTGCCGTGGGACCTCTTGGTCGTCAACGTCCCGCCGGAAAAACACCGCGACCTGGACTACCTGGTGGACATGCTGGACTTCGAGGAGAACTGCGACCCGCACTTCGGCCAGAACCACCACCTGGTTCCGGTTCCGGTGGCGGACACCGCCGCCGAGGGATACATGGACCGCTGGGTCTGCTACGTCCGCAAGGGAGCGCCGGACCTCTTCAGCGCGAAGGAACTCACGATCGAGCCGGGCGCGAAGGCGACGATCAAGGACAACGGCGCCTACGGCCTGATCTTGATGCAGGGCCAGGGCCGCATCGGCAAGGTGACGATGGACTGCCCGGGGATGATCCGCTACGGCCAGATGACCGAGGACGAAGTGTTCGTGACCCACGACGCCGCACGCGATGGCGTCGTCTTCGAGAACACCAGTCCCTGTGAGCCGCTTGTGACCTTGCGGTACTTCGGCCCGGACACGAATCCTGACGCGCCGCGGGTCGGGTCGGCAAAACGCTGAAATGCCGTTCGCCAAAAAACACCGCGCGGCGGGTGTCCCCACCCGCCGCGCTCACGCCTATGTAGCGCGGGGGCTTGCCCCCGCGCGCTGCCGGCGCAAGGGCCCGCCGCCTGCTGTTACTGCGTCACTACGTCACCTCGTCACTTCGTCACTCGCCTTACCCATTCCGAAATCCGCAATCGAAAGGTTCCGCGTTCCGCGTTGATACCGGGGATCTCGCCGTAATGCGTTGCCTTTGTTGTTTCCCATTCTGCATTCTACGTTCTTTGTTGCCTCTTGCATTCTCCATCCCTCGTTGCCACAATAAACCCGATGCGACCATGGGCCGCTCTGTGTGGACGCGAGGAACGATGTGAGACATTTGGGATGCGATCAACCTGATGGGGGATCTGTCGGCATCCCGGAAGGACTGCGATACGATGATTAATCGGATGAACGGCGAAGGGGATTGCAGCGCCGGGCTGAAGAGTGTGTTGGCCGCCGGACTGGTTCTCTGTTGCCTGTTGACGCAGGGTCCGCTTGCAGGCGTTCGCGCCCAATCACTGCCGCCCCGGCCCGATCCGGACGCCGAACCTGCGCAAAAGCAGGCCGACGAGGTCTCCGTCGCACGCTTCGGCGGCACGGATGCTCACGTGTCGATGCCTCTCGTTGCGGGCGGGAATATGCTCCTCACCGACGCTGTCAGGATCAATGGCAAATCCTTGGGGTACTTCATGGTTGATACGGGCATCAACGGGACCCTCGTCGATACTGTTTGCGCCAAGGAGCTCGGCCTCGGTAAGCCTTGCAAGGACCTGTGGATGTATGGGAAGGTTTCAGGCGACTGCTACGAGGTCGACTCGCTGGCGCTGGGCCCTCTTGAAATCCGTCGGCTCCTCGTCGGCGCCACGGATCTGACATTCTTACAGATGTTTTCCAAACCGGTTGTCGGAGTCATCGGCTTCGACGTGCTCTCCAAGGTTCCTTTCACCGTCGATTACACCCAACGCGTGCTCGTGCTGCACGATCCGCAGCATTTCAAGCCGCCCGCTTCTTCCGTCTCATTCGATCTGCTATCCGATCAATCTTCCGATTCCGGCTCGCGTACCGGCCCCAGGCCGTTTGTGGAGGCCGTCTTGAACGAACAGCCCCTCACGTTCCTGCTGGACACCGGGCTGAATCGAAGCGTGCTCGTCTCCTCAAAGGTCGCGGCCGACCATCCCGAATGGGTTGGGCGGGCCATTTCCAAATTCAAATCCTTTGTCGCTTTTTATGGAGAAGTCGCCCAATACGAACTTAAGGTCAAAGAATTGAAACTGTTCGGCCAGACCTGGAACCATATTCGCGACGGGTCTACGTCGGGGGGCTCCTCAACGGCGCCACCGGCTGCCGCGAGGGAGGAGGTCAACACCATCGGCGGCGCTCTGCTCCGGCATTACCGGTTGACGTTTGACTTCGCTGGACGGCGACTTTGGGTCGAGTCAGCGCCCAGCCTCGAGCAAACGCTTCAAAAAGAAAAGCCCGATCTGGCGGCACGGGATTTTGCGGGGTACACGCCTCTTGCGAAGGCCGCTTTTTACGGCGAACGGGAGGACTTCCTGGCGCTTTTGAAAGCGGGAGCGCCGGTTGACTTTGTGGAGGATAAAAAAGGGCGCACGCTATTGGAAATGGCCGTCGTGGGAGGGCAGGAAGAGATTCTCGCGGCCCTGTTGAAGCACAAGAACTGTCCAGATGTGAACCAGGCGGACCTGTTCGGCGTGACGCCCCTGATAATGGCGGCTGTTCTCGACGAACAAGGCATGGCGTCGATGCTGGTTAAGGCCGGCGCTGATTTGAACCAGCAGGATAACGAGGGCCGCACCGCCTTGATTGTTGCGTCCAGCGAGGGGTGGGAAGAGATGGTGAGACTGCTTCTGTCCCTGGGAGCCAACAAGGAAATTGCCATGAAGGACGGCAAGACGCCGGCAGTGGTTGCGGCTGCCAGGGGTGATGATCGCGTGTTCACCCTTCTCCTCGACGCCGGCGCCAAGACGGATTATGTCGTCCCCGACGGCAAAAACCTGCTGCATGCTGGCGCTCAAGGCGGCAGCGTGTCGATTATCCAGAGGCTCCTCCGGCTGAAACCTCAACCCGATGTCAATAAGCGCGATATCTATGGAATGACCCCTTTGATGACAGCGGCCCACAATGGACACGCGGAGGCCGTCGAGGCCCTCATCGCCGCCGGAGCCAACATCCTCGCGATGTCAGCCCCCGGTGGCGACAGCATCGGGGGCGTGACGGCCCTTCATATGGCCGCCATGGCGGGGCACGCCGACGTGGTCGAGGTTTTACTCGATCAGAAAATGGCCGTCGATGCGAAAACGACGAACGGTGTGACTCCCCTGATGCTCGCCACCGCCAAAGGAGACTCCCCGGTCGTCCAGTTGCTGCTGAAGCACGGCGCGGACGTGTCCGCCGTTGATCGCTACAAGATGACCGCGCTGCATTACGCCGCCAAATTCCACCAATCCTCCTTGATTCCGCCGTTGCTGCAGGCGGGTGCGAAAGTGGATATCGCCGCGGAAAATGGCGTACGGCCGCTGGATTTCGCGGCGTTGCTGGGCGACGTTGACGTGGCCCGCCTGCTCATAGAGGCCGGTGCTGATCCGGCCGCCAAGGGAACTCATGGAAATTCCGCCATCGATTTCGCCCGTAAGCAGGGCCATAGCAGCCTGGTGGAATTCCTGGAAAAGAAAGCGGCCTCCGCGCCGCCTGCGGCCAGCGGCGCTTCTCCTTCCCCGATGGTGGTGGAACCTCCGAAGGAGGGTGGACTGAGCCTGAATATCCGGACGCCCGGCGGTTTCAAACTCATCGCACGGGGCAACATATTGTTCTGCACCGACAAGGACGGCAAGGCCGTCTGGCAGACGGCCATTCCGGAGGGGACCACTGGATTTACCATCCAGAATGACAAAGTGATGCTCAAGCCCCATGGCCCCGTCATTGACCTTCAGTCGGCCACGCTCGTGCCCGGACCGACTCCTCTGCCCAAGTAGCTATCCCAGCAGCGGCGGCGATTATCGACGTTTGAAAGAACAATGTAACCAGCCATAGGTAATTCGGGGGACGCAACACTGCTTTCGGTTTTCCGCCCTTCGAGAACCTCAGGGCGGCCCGAGCCGTTCGACCATGCTCACGGCCCTGAGCCCGTCGAAGGGCTTGGTCGAGGGGCCGATTTCCGGGGACACGCTTGAAAGCGGAACCGCCATTCAGGCCGAAGGCCTGAGACAACACAGCCCAAGCCAACGGCCTGGGTCGACTCATCTTTTGATGAGTGACAAAGCACTACGGCGCCGTCGGGACTTTTGCCGGGACGTCCGCACCGAGGACGGGGGGGGTCTTCTCGATGAGGATGTGGCTTCGCCAGGATTCCCGAGCCGACAGAATCCGGACCATCGCCGCCGCCACGGTCGCCCGTTCCATTGGGTCTGCCGCCTTCTTCAGCCGGTCCCCGAGTTTCTCGAGGGCTGGTCGATAGCCTGTTTCCGCCAGTTCCCGGGCGGCCAGGATCCCCGCCGACTGTTCCTCGGAGCCCAGGAAATCCACGAGCATCCCGATCCGCTTGAAATCGCCCAGTTGCGCGAGCGCTCCGATGGCGGCGAACTTGACGTCCAGGAATCGGCTCTGGTAGAGACGCTCGAGCCGGGGGATATCCGCCTTCTCGTCCGCCTGTCCCAGCAGGCGCGTGGCGAACGCGCGGACCGCGTGCTGGCTGTGTTCGGTCATCGCACGGACCATCCCCACCCCGTCGGACGAACCGAGACGATGGAGCGCCTCGGCCGCCCGCAACACCACCACCGCGTCCGGGTCGGTCAACTTCACCCGCAGCATGCCGACCGCGCTTCGGTTGCCCATCAGGCCGAGCAGCCAGACGGCCGTCCGTCGAACCGTGACATCCGGCGAGGCGAGCCCGTCCCGCAGGTCGCCCATGCGCGACGCATCGCCGAGCATGGCCATCGCGAACGCCGCCGACACCCGCACCACCTCCTGCGGGTCGCGGTACTGCTGCTGCGCCACACGGAGGAACTCCTGCCGGCGAGTCGTCCCCAGGAGCGCCAGACCCGTCGTCCGGACCCGCGGGTCGGGCGTTTCGGCCAGAAGGATAAGTTCGGCACGGGGCGGCTGGCGGGCGGCCTCCAGGAACGTTTCGGCCGCGAGCGCCTGGAGCGGCGGCTGGTTGGAATGAATGGCTTCCAACAGGACGTTGTAAGGGTCGCGGGAGTCTCCGGCCGGCGCAACACCCTCCCGCACGGCCAGGGGCTGGCACCCGGCAAGGACGATCGCGCTGGCGAGGACGAGCGGAATCCATCTCACGGCTTCGTCTCCTTTCGGCTGCGCAGACCCGCGACAAGAACAGCAATGCCTCCAGCGACGGAAGCGCCCACGCACGCCAACGCAAACACGTCGCCCACGCGCGTGTAGGGAGAGAGCCGGTCGTCCAACGCGATCCGCTCGACCAGCCAGCCGCTCAGGTCGCCCCCCGCCGGGTCCGCACCCGTCACCGCCGCCACAATCCGCCCGTCCGACGCAATGACCGCGCTGATGCCCGTGTTGACGGACCGGACGACCGGCACGCGATTCTCGATCGCGCGGAACACGCACAGGTTCAGGTGCTGGCGATGCTCGGCCGTCTGCGCCAGGCCCCACGGATCGTCGCCCTTCTTCACCGTGAACCAGCCATCGTTGGAAATGTTGACGATAAAGTCAACGGCTTTGCGGAGGGACCCGGCGCTCGGGCGGACCATCTCGCGGACCCGGTACGCCATCGCGTCCTCGTAGCAAATCGCCGCCTGGAACCGCGCCTCCTGGCCGTCGAACGCCAGCCGGAAAGGCTCCTGGTCGTGGGCGCCGGGCGTGAGGCTGTACTCCATGCCGCGGTACGGCGTCAGCGCATGCAACCGCTCGTAGAGCCAAGGCCAGGAATTCTTGAAGGGCACGTACTCGCCGAACGGAACGAGGTGGGCCTTGGTATATCGTCCGGCCACGACATCCACCGGCGAACGAGGCTCAATCAAAAGGGCTTCGTTGCGGCTCGCCGTGCGGACCTTCACATAGTCTTTCCCGTCTTTCGTAAAGTGCTGGAGGCCGAGCACCTCGAAATAGGAATTGCCCACGAGCATCGGCGACGGACCCAGCGCCGCCACATCCCTTACCCACTTGCCGTATCGTTGGGACTGTCGCTGGCGAAACGCGAAATCGGCTATGAACTCCTTGTATTTCAGCCGCGCCGCGAGGTCTGCCGTCAGAAACTCCGGGTTCAACGGCACCGGAACCATCGTCTCCGGCCAGACGATAAGGTCCGGCAATTCCTCGGCGGCCGCGAGCGCCTCGCCCGTCAGCCGGACCTGGGCAAGCAGCATCTGTAACTCCAGAAACACCGCTTCCACGAGGTCCTCCGCCCGTGCCTCGTTCGCGTCTCCCGCGACGAGTTTCCGCACGAGTTCTTCGCGCAGGGCGGCGATCTCATCCGCCACGGCCTTCCGGCTCAAGTCCGCTACGTTCGCCCCGAGGTTCTGTTCCGCCAGGTCCTTCGCTGTCCGATCGAGGAGCGCATCAACGAACCGTTCAGCCTCCTGGCGCGGAACAGGCACGGGCTTTTCGTCGCCGGCCCCTTCCCCGCGGCCGCCGGCGCGGGCGATGTTCTTCACCTTCTGCGGAATACTCGTCTGGACCGACGCGACGACCGGCCCCGGCCGCGTCGTCTTGTGCCCCAGCCGCCAGACGCCGTAACCCACCGTCGCCGCCCACGCGCACGCCACCACGACGGCCATGGCGAGCAGCACGCGACAGAATCGCCGCCTCGCGCCATCGGCACCGCAGACGAAAAGAGGTCGCGTCAGGAAATCGACCGCAAGTCCCGCCGTCATCAAGACCAGGAAACCCGGGCCGTAGGCGCCGAGCGCGTCGGCCGTCTGCACCAGCACGAGATTCTCGTATTGCGTGTGGCCGATGTAAATCCAGGGGAAACCCGAGAGCAGCCACCCGCGAACGTACTCCAGACCGACCCAAAGGACGGGCGCTGCCAAAGTCAGCGGAATCGGCGAAGTATCTTCCAATCGGCGCAAAAACCAGAAAAAAACCGCCCAGTACAAACCCATGTACGCCGTCAGGGCCGCCCATCCGGCGGCGGTGCCGGGGAGGCTGATCGGCCAGACCCACCACAAGTTCCATCCGAAGAACGCGAAGCCGCCCAGCCAGCCGGCCCAAAACACGTGCCGGCGCGATACCGTCACGACCGCCATCACCAGCAAGGGCGCCGGCGCCAGGTACGCCAGCCACGAGATCTCCGTCGGCGGGAAGGCGAGGGTCAGCAGGAGGGCCGAGAGAACGGCCAAGAGGAACGGCCGCGCCGCCGGCGAGCCGCGCAGGGGCTTTCGTTGGGCGTGGGGCGCGGCATCCGCTTTTTCCCTGCGCCGTTTGTCTTTGCGGCGTTCGCCCATCGAGGTTCCCCGGATGCGTCCCAGGAATCCGCCCATTGTCAGGCCGCTCCACTGGAGTGTCAAGCCTGTGGGGTGGGTGCGCCGGAATTTTCTGGCATGGGCGCGTTCACCCCGAGCCGGGCGCGGGAGTTTACGCCTTTCGAGCCGGCGGCGGGAGCCGCCGGGCACGTTCCCTACCGTGGCACGGGCCAGGGTAGGGAATGTGACCGCCCGCTTCCG
>Ga0307380_10001037_pt1 | contig 41657 bp, 53 predicted proteins | sample UN3MG_FD_202239 | JGI IMG/M metagenome (GOLD analysis project Ga0307380, IMG submission 202239) | Soil microbial communities from Risofladan, Vaasa, Finland - UN-3 | ecosystem: Environmental > Terrestrial > Soil > Coastal area > Acid sulfate soil | place: Finland: Risofladan, Vaasa | collected...
AAGAGGGCGATCGCATCGAGAAGGGCGAGTACCTGCTCGACGGCCATCCCGCGCCGCACGACATCCTGGCCATTAAGGGCGTGGAGGAGCTTGCCAACTACCTGGTGAACGAGATCCAAGAGGTCTACCGGCTCCAGGGCGTGACGATCAACGACAAGCATATTGAGGTGATCGTCCGGCAGATGCTCCAGAAGACCGAAGTAGAGGACCCGGGCGATACGGAGTTCCTTAAGGGCGAGCAGGTGGACCGTATCGACCTCGAGGACGCCAACATCGCGGCCGAGGCCAATGGCGGCCGGCCTGCCACGGGCCAGCCGGTCTTGCTCGGCATCACCAAGGCAAGCCTGCAGACGCGGTCGTTCTTCTCGGCGGCTTCGTTCCAGGAGACCACAAGGGTGCTCACGGATGCCGCTGTGAACGGCAAATCGGATCCCCTCGACGGCCTGAAGGAGAATGTCATCGTCGGCCGGCTGATTCCGGCCGGTACGGGCGCCCTGCTTTCCAGGCTCAACCGGATCGCCTCCCATCGTGACGATCTGATCCTCGAGGAGCGGCAGCGCGCCGCTCAGGAGGCGATCGTGCAGGAGGAAGGCGAGGAAGGCGAGGAAGGCGAGGGGGCCGAAGAGACCGAGGAAGGCGCCTCAGCCTAGTGTTTTGGATAAATCGGGTGCCAGGTTGCCAGATGGGTCGACATCTGGCGCTTGGCCCCTGAAATCCGGCACTTCTCCCCTTGACGATAGAAGAATCTGCCTGATAAAACCCGCCTACTCTCTCGGCAGGCGGTAGCCCACTTTTGGTTGCCTAAGGGCTCGGGTTAGACGCTGCTGGACTAACCGGGATCAAATCGGGGTCAAGATCTTGGGGGTCACCCTCCAAGATCCTCTGTACTGAGGCGCTGAAGGACGCGAGGTCGCTCGCAACTTCGGCTCTTGTGATGTGGGCTTTTGCCCATTGGATGTATCAGGCGTTCGCGCCAAGGAATGATTGGACGTTAGGGCTAACATGCCAACGATTCAGCAATTGATCCGCAAGCCGCGCCAAAAGCCGGTGAAGCGCAATAAAGTTCCGGCCATGCAGGCCTGCCCGCAGAAGCGCGGGGTCTGCACACGCGTCTACACGACGACGCCGAAGAAGCCGAACTCGGCGCTCCGGAAGGTCGCGCGCGTGCGCCTGACCAATCAGCAGGAAGTCACGAGCTACATTCCCGGCGAGGGCCACAATCTTCAGGAGCACTCGGTGGTGATGATCCGCGGCGGTCGCGTGAAAGACCTTCCCGGCGTGCGCTATCACATCATTCGCGGCGTGCTCGACACCCAAGGCGTCAGCGCCCGTCGGCAGCGGCGTTCGAAATACGGAGCTAAGCGGCCCAAATAGTGGGTCGCTTTTTGCGTCTTAAGGAAACGGATTAGGCGATATGTCGAGGCGGCACAGAGCTGATAAGCGCGAGATCATTCCCGATCCCAAGTTCGGGGACATCGTGCTCACCAAATTCATGAATTCCATCATGAAGGAAGGCAAGAAGTCGGCCGCCGAGCGGATCGTCTACGGCGCCCTCGACCAGATGGAAGACAAGGTCAAGCAAAACCCGATCGAGCTGTTCCACCAGGCCCTGACGAACGTCATGCCGGCGCTCGAGGTTCGCTCCCGCCGCGTTGGTGGCGCCACCTATCAGGTGCCGGTGGAGGTTCGGCTGGACCGCCGTCAGGCGCTGGCCATTCGCTGGATCATTTCCGCGGCGCGCGGCCGCAACGAGAACACGATGGTGGAGCGGCTCTCCGGTGAGCTGCTCGATGCCGTCAACAACCGCGGTTCCGCGGTGAAGAAGCGTGAGGATACGCACCGGATGGCGGAGGCCAATCGGGCCTTCTCGCATTATCGCTGGTAACCTCTCAAGGAATTCGAACGATGCCCCGCACGACCCCCCTCGAGGACTACCGCAATATCGGTATCATGGCGCATATCGACGCCGGCAAGACCACGACCACCGAGCGTGTGCTCTACTACACGGGTAAGAGCCACAAGATCGGTGAGGTCCACGACGGCGCTGCCACCATGGACTGGATGGAGCAGGAGCAGGAGCGCGGCATTACCATCACGTCGGCCGCGACGACCGCTTTCTGGAAGGACAAGCGCGTCAACATCATCGACACGCCGGGCCACGTGGACTTCACCATCGAGGTGGAGCGCTCGCTTCGCGTGCTCGACGGCGCGGTGGCGCTGCTCGACGCCAACCAAGGCGTAGAGCCGCAGACCGAGACGGTTTGGCGTCAGGCCGACAAGTACAAAGTGCCGCGCATGATCTTCGTCAACAAGATGGACAAGATCGGCGCCGACTTCTTCATGTCGGTGAAGATGATCAGGGAGCGCCTCGGTGCCAACCCGCTCGTGATCCAGCTGCCGATCGGCGCGGAGTCGAAATTCGCGGGCATCATCGATCTTCTTCGCATGAAGGCGGTTATTTGGGACGACGAGGGGCTCGGCGCGACCTTCCACGACGAGGACATCCCGGCCGATCTCGCCGATGTCGCCAAGGAGTATCGCGACAAGCTGGTGGAACAGGCGGTCGAGCTCGACGAGGAGGCCATGGAGGCTTACCTCGAGGGCAAGGAAGTCCCGAACGAGAAGCTCAAAGCTTTGATCCGCAAGGGCACGTGCGATCTCGAGTTCGTACCTGTGCTGTGCGGCTCGGCGTTCAAGAACAAGGGCGTACAGCCGCTGCTCGACGCCGTCGTCGACTATCTGCCGTCGCCGCTCGATGTGCCGCCAATCAAGGCGATCGACGTGAAGACCGAGGAAGAGGTGGCCCGTCCGGCCTCCGACGACGCGCCGCTGTCCATGCTCGCCTTCAAGATCATGAACGACCCGTTCGTCGGTTCACTGACCTTCTGCCGCATCTACTCGGGCAAGGTCGAGACGGGCATGAGCCTGCTCAACACGGTGAAGGATAAGAAAGAGCGCATCGGCCGTATGCTGCTCATGCACTCCAATCACCGCGAGGATATCAAGGACGCCTATGCGGGCGACATCGTCGCCATTGCCGGGCTCAAGGACACCACCACGGGTGACACGCTGTGCGATCCCAACAAGGCCGTGATCCTGGAGCGCATGGAGTTCCCCGAGCCGGTTATCGAGGTCGCGGTAGAGCCCAAGACCAAGAGCGATCAGGAGAAGCTCGGCGTGGCGCTCAATCGTCTCGCTCAAGAGGATCCGTCGTTCCGCGTCTCGGTCGATCATGAGTCTGGGCAGACGATCATTAAGGGCATGGGTGAGCTTCATCTCGACATCATCGTCGATCGCATGAAGCGCGAGTTTAAGGTCGAGGCCAATGTCGGCGCGCCGCAGGTCGCCTATCGCGAGACCGTGTCTAAGCTGACTGAGATCGACTACACCCATAAGAAGCAGACCGGCGGTTCGGGTCAGTTCGCCCGCGTGAAGCTCATCATCGAGCCGAACGAGCAGGGTGCCGGCTTCGAGTTCGTCAACAAGGTCGTCGGCGGCAACGTGCCGCGGGAATTCATCCCGGGCGTTCAGAAGGGCATTCAGAGCGTCGTCGACGCCGGCGTGCTGGCCGGCTTCCCGATCCTGGACGTCAAGGCGACGCTGGTCGACGGTGCATCGCACGATGTGGACTCGAGCGTCATGGCGTTTGAGATCGCCTCGCGCGCGGCCTTCCGTGAGGGTGCGCTCAAAGCGGCGCCGAAGCTGCTCGAGCCGATCATGAAGGTCGAGGTGGTGACTCCGGAAGACTATGTGGGCGGCATCATCGGTGATTTGACGAGCCGCCGTGGTCAGGTGCGCGGCCAGGAGTCACGCGGCAACGCCACGGTGATCAACGCCATGGTGCCGCTGGCCAATATGTTCGGCTACGTGAACACGCTGCGGTCCATGAGTCAGGGCCGCGCTCAGTTCACGATGCAGTTCGATAGCTACGCGCAAGTGCCCCAGGCGGTTGCGGAAGAAGTGCAAGCAAAGTTCGCCTAAGTCATTGGGCGTTAGAGTTAGCTTTTGGTGAGAAGAATGGAGAGCCAACATGGCTAAAGAGAAATTCGATCGGTCAAAGCCGCATTGTAACATCGGGACCATCGGTCACGTCGATCACGGCAAGACGACCCTGACCGCTGCGATCACCAAGACCTTGGCTGAGACCGGCGGTGCGACGTTCACTGCTTATGATCAAATCGACAAGGCGCCTGAAGAGAAGGCGCGCGGCATCACCATTTCGACCGCGCATGTCGAATACGAGACCGCGAACCGGCATTATGCCCACGTCGATTGTCCCGGTCACGCCGACTATGTGAAGAACATGATCACGGGCGCGGCGCAGATGGACGGCGCCATTCTCGTGGTGTCCGCCGCCGACGGCCCCATGCCGCAGACCCGCGAGCACATCCTGCTCGCCCGTCAGGTCGGCGTGCCGGCTCTGGTGGTGTTCATGAACAAGGTCGATCAGGTCGACGATCCGGAGCTGTTGGACTTGGTCGAGCTCGAAGTTCGCGAGCTTCTGTCCAAGTACGAGTTCCCGGGTGACGAAATTCCGATCGTCAAGGGCTCGGCGCTCGCCTCTCTCGAAGACAGCAACGAAGAGATTGGCAAGAAGGCCATCCTTGAGCTGATGGAGGCCGTCGACTCCTACATTCCGCAGCCCGATCGTCCGATCGACAAGCCGTTCCTGATGCCGATCGAGGACGTGTTCTCGATCTCGGGTCGCGGCACCGTGGTCACCGGCCGTATCGAGCGCGGCGTGGTTAAGGTCGGCGAGGAAGTCGAGATCGTCGGCATCAAGCCCACGAGCAAGACGACCGTCACCGGCGTCGAGATGTTCCGCAAGCTGCTCGATCAGGGCCAGGCGGGCGACAATGTCGGCTGTCTGCTGCGCGGTGTCGATCGCGAGGGCGTGGAGCGCGGCCAGGTGCTGTGCAAGCCGGGTTCGGTCAAGCCGCACACCAAGTTCAAGGCCGAGGCCTACATCCTCACCAAGGAAGAGGGTGGCCGCCACACGCCGTTCTTCGGCAACTACCGTCCGCAGTTCTATTTCCGCACCACCGACGTGACCGGTGTGGTTGAGCTGCCGGAAGGCACCGAGATGGTGATGCCGGGCGACAGCGTGGCCATGGAAGTGACGTTGATCGTGCCGATCGCCATGGAGGAGAAGCTTCGCTTCGCCATCCGTGAAGGCGGCCGGACCGTCGGCGCCGGCGTAGTAGCGTCGATCATCGAGTAATGGGGATCAGGGGCGCGTCGTCCGGTAGGGCGGCGCGTTTCCCAACTTAAGGCCGTCGAGATGCAGAGCCAGAACATAAGAATTAGGCTGAAAGCCTTCGACCATCGCATTCTCGATGTGTCGACCAAGGAGATCGTGAACACGGCGAAACGCACCGGTGCGGAAGTCCGCGGGCCCATCCCGCTGCCGACCCGCATCGAGAAGTTCACCGTGAACCGCTCGCCGCATATTGACAAGAAGAGCCGCGAGCAGTTCGAAATGCGTACGCATAAGCGACTGCTCGACATCGTCGATCCCACGCCGCAGACAGTCGACGCGCTGATGAAGCTCGATCTCGCCGCTGGCGTAGACGTCGAAATCAAGCTGTAGAGCGCGGGACGAGGCAAGGAACAAGTTCGATGCGATCAGGTGTCATCGCGCAAAAGGTCGGCATGACCAGGATCTTCACCGATGCCGGGGAGCACATTCCCGTCACGGTGTTGCGCCTGGAGAATTGTCAGGTTCTCGGCCAGCGCACCTCTGAGAAGAACGGCTACACGGCGCTTCAGCTTGGCGCCGGCCGGTCAAAGGTGAAGCGTTTGACGCGCGCGGAGCGCGGCAGCTTTGCCGTGGCCAATGTGGAGCCGAAGCGCAAGGTTGCTGAGTTCCGCGTGAGCCCGGACAACATGATCGATGTGGGCACGGAGATTACCGCCGACCACTTCGTCGAAGGGCAGTACGTGGATGCCTCCGGCACGTCGATCGGTAAGGGTTTCGCCGGCGGCATGAAGCGCCACGGCTTTGGCGGCTTGCGGGCCAGCCACGGCGTGTCGATCAACCACAGAAGCCTGGGCTCGACCGGTCAGTGCCAGGACCCGGGTAAGGTCTTCAAGGGCAAAAAGATGGCCGGCCACATGGGTGATGTAAGCGTCACCACGCAGAATCTGCGGGTGGTGAAGACGGATGTCGAGCGCGGCCTGATCATGATCCGGGGCGCCGTTCCGGGCGCCAAGGGCGGTTGGGTGCTGCTGCGCGACGCCGTGAAGCGGGCCTTGCCCGAGGCGGCGCCGAAGCCAGGCGCGTTCCGCAAGAATGGCGAGGATCAGAAGCCAGCCCAGCAGGCTGTGCCAGAGGCGGCCGAGGCGCAGAGCGCCGAGCCGGCAGGGGATAGCGCGTGATGAAGGCGGATGTAACAACGCTCGACGCCAAGAAGGCGGGCACCGTGGAGCTTTCGGACGATTTGTTCGGGCTGGAGCCGCGCGCCGATTTGCTGCATCGCATGGTGCGCTATCAGCTCGCCAAGCGGCGTGGCGGTACGGTCTCGGTGAAGGACCGGTCGGAGATTACCGCGACCACGGCCAAGATGTACCGGCAGAAGGGCACGGGGCGTGCGCGCCACGGTAGCGCGAAGCCGACCATCTTCCGGGGCGGTGGTAAGTCGTTCGGGCCGAAGCCGCGCAGCCATGCCATCGAGTTGCCGAAGAAGGTCCGGGCACTGGCGCTTCGCCATGCGCTTTCGTCCAAGGCCAAGGCGGACGCGCTGATCGTGCTCGACTCGTGCGAGCTGAAGGAAGCCAAGACCAAGGCGCTGAAGTCGCGCTTCGACAAGCTCGGCTTCGGATCGGCGCTGATTGTCGACGGTGCCGAGCTTCAAGACAGTTTCGCCCGTGCCGCGCGCAACATCCCGAAGGTCGATGTGCTGCCAGTACAGGGCATCAACGTTTACGACATTTTGCGGCATGACAAGCTCGTGCTGACGAAGGCCGCGCTTGAGGCGCTGGAGGCTCGGTTCAAATGAGTTTGTTGACTGCATATGACGTGATCCTGTCGCCGGTGATCACCGAGAAATCGAGCGCCGTGTCGGAAGCAAACCAGGTGGTGTTCAAGGTGCGCCTTGATGCGACCAAGCCTCAGATCAAGGACGCGGTCGAGAAGCTGTTCAAAGTCAAGGTCCTGGCGGTCAATACGCTGACCCGCAAGGGCAAGACCAAGCGCTTCCGCGGGATTGAGGGGCGGCAGAAGAACGTGAAGAAGGCAGTCGTCAAGCTCGCCGAGGGCGAGAAGATCGACGTGACGACGGGGATCTGACGAGATGGCTTTGAAGAATTTCAAACCGACCACGGCGAGCCAGCGTCAGCTAGTGCTCGTGGACCGCAGCAATCTGTGGAAGGGCAAGCCCGTCAAGGCGCTGACCGAGGGCTTGAGCAAGTCCGGCGGCCGCAACAACACGGGCCGGATCTCCGTGTGGCATCGCGGCGGCGGTCACAAGCGCTCCTACCGCATGGTGGATTTCAAGCGGACGAAGCGCGGCATGCGGGCGACCGTGGAGCGGCTGGAATACGATCCCAATCGGACTGCGTTCATCGCTCTCATCAAATATGAGGACGGCGAGCTGGCCTACATCCTGGCGCCGCAGCGTCTGGCGCCGGGCGACAGCGTGATCGCCGATGAAAAAGCTGACGTGAAGCCGGGCAACGCAATGCCGCTGGCCAGCATGCCGATCGGCACCATCGTCCACAATGTGGAGATGAAGCCGGGCAAGGGCGGGCAGATGGCGCGCGCGGCCGGCGCTTACGTTCAGCTGGTCGGCCGTGACGCCGGCTATGCGATTTTGCGGCTGAACTCGGGCGAAACCCGCATGGTGCCGGCGGCCTGTATGGCGACGGTGGGTGCGGTATCCAACCCGGATAACTCGAACACATCGATGGCCAAGGCCGGACGCATGCGCTGGAAGGGCCGCAAGCCCGTGGTTCGCGGCGTGGCGATGAATCCGATTGACCATCCTCATGGTGGTGGCGAGGGGCGCACTTCCGGCGGCCGGCATCCGGTTACCCCTTGGGGTAAGTCGACCAAGGGCATGCGGACGCGCTCCAACAAGGCGAGCAGCAAGTTCATTCTGCGCAGCCGCCATCAGAAGAAGAAGAAGGGGTAACGCACGTGTCACGTTCGATTTGGAAAGGCCCGTTCGTCGACGGCTATCTCTTGAAGAAGGCGGAGAAGGCGCGCACCAGCGGCTCCAACGCCATCATTAAGATGTGGTCGCGCCGCTCGACCATCCTGCCGCAGTTCGTGGGACTGACTTTCGGCGTCCATAACGGCCAGAAGCACATTCCGGTGCTCGTGACCGAGGACATGGTGGGACACAAATTTGGCGAGTTCTCGCCGACGCGGACCTATCACGGTCATACCGCCGACCGTAAGGCGAAGAGGACCAAGTAATGGGTAAGCCGCAACGCGAGCGCACGCTCAAAGACACCGAGGCGAAGGCCGTGACCCGGCTCATTCGCGTGAGCCCGCAGAAACTCAACCTGGTTGCCCAGCTGATACGGGGCAAGAAGGTCGATCGCGCGCTCGCCGATCTGTCGTTCTCGCGCAAGCGCATCGCCAAGGACGTGAAAAAGACTCTGGAGTCGGCCGTTGCCAACGCCGAGAACAATCACTCTCTCGACGTGGACGCCCTGGTCGTGGCCGAGGCCTATGTCGGCAAGAATCTCGTGATGAAGCGCCTTCGGGCGCGCGCGCGCGGCCGGGCCTCGCGCATCTTGAAACCTTTTTCGCAAATGACCGTGGTCGTGCGCCAGGTCGAGGAGTCTGCCTGATGGGACAGAAGGTCAATCCGATCGGGCTGAGGCTCGGCGTCAATCGCACCTGGGATTCGCGGTGGTTCGCGTCGGGGGCCGAATACGCGCAGCTCCTGCACGAGGACTTGAAAATCCGCGATCATATCCTCAAGTCCCGCAAGCAGGCCGGTATCTCCAAGGTGGTCATCGAGCGTCCGCACAAGAAGTGCCGGGTGACGGTGTACACCGCACGCCCGGGCATTCTCATCGGCAAAAAGGGCGCCGATATCGAGAAGCTTCGCCGCGAAGTCGCCGGCATGACCGACTCCGAGGTGCACCTGAATATTGTCGAGGTGCGCAAGCCGGAAGTCGACGCCACGCTGGTGGCGGAAGGTATTGCCCAGCAGCTCGAGCGCCGCGTGGCGTTCCGCCGGGCGATGAAGCGGGCGGTGCAGTCGGCGATCCGCATGGGCGCGCTCGGCATCCGCATCAATTGCTCGGGCCGGCTCGGCGGCGCGGAGATCGCGCGCATGGAGTGGTACCGCGAGGGGCGCGTGCCGCTGCACACACTGCGCGCCAATATCGATTACGGCACGGCGCTAGGGCGCACGGCCTATGGAATCATCGGCATCAAGGTTTGGATCTTCAAGGGCGAGATCATGGAGCACGACCCCATGGCCCAGGAGAACAAGGCTCTTGAGGCACAGGAAGGCGGCCGCTCGACAGGGCGCCGCGAACCCGCTCAGGCGCAGGGCTAAGGGCGAGGACAAGGTTTAAGTTATGCTGCAACCGAAACGCACAAAGTTCCGGAAGGCCCACAAGGGGCGCATGAAGGGCGTCGCCAAGGGCGGGACCGATCTCAACTTCGGTACGTTCGGCCTGAAGGCCCAGGAGCCTGCGCGCGTCACCGCGCGGCAGATCGAGGCGGCGCGGCGCGCCATGACCCGCCAGATGAAGCGTGCGGGCCGTGTGTGGATCCGCATCTTCCCCGACTTGCCGGTGTCGAAGAAGCCGACCGAGGTGCGCATGGGTAAGGGTAAGGGGTCGCCCGAGTTTTGGGCGGCCAGGGTCAAGCCCGGCCGGATCATGTTCGAGATCGACGGCGTGAGTGAGCCGGTGGCGCGGGAATCTCTGCGTCTCGCCGCCGCCAAGCTGCCGATCAAAACGCGCGTTGTCGCACGTATCGAGGGCTAAGCGATGAAGGCGAGCCAAGTGCACGATATGACGGTCGATCAGCTCGGCGATGAGCTGGTCAAGCTGAAGAAAGAGAAGTTCAACCTGCGCTTTCAGGCGGCCTCAGGCCAGCTTGAGAACACCGCGCGGGTGAGACAGATCCGGCGCGATATCGCGCGCATCAAGACGGTTGCACGCGCGAAGAGCGCGGCTGCCAAGGCATAAAGGTACAGACGATGCCAAAACGAATTTTGCTCGGGGTCGTGGTCAGCGACAAGAACGACAAGACCGTCGTGGTCAAGGTCGAGCGTCGCTTCACGCATCCCCTGTTCAAGAAGACGGTGCGCCGGACCAAGAATTATCACGCCCATGACGAGAGCAACGATTTCAAGGTGGGCGAGAAGGTCTGGATCGAAGAATGTGCACCGATCTCGCGACAGAAGAAATGGAAAGTGCTGCCGCGCGAGCAGGCAGCGGTTTAAAAAGTTAGATGTGCTGGCCCGGATAGGGCCTGAACAAAGGCGAATGCCATGATTCAGATGCAGACCAATTTAGACGTCGCCGACAACTCCGGTGCAAAGCGCGTGCAGTGCATCAAGGTGCTCGGCGGCTCGAAGCGGAAATACGCTTCGATCGGCGACACTGTTGTGGTCAGCGTCAAAGAGGCGATCCCGCGCGGACGCGTGAAGAAGGGCCAAGTGATGAAGGCCGTGATCGTGCGCACCGCGAGCGGTGTGCGCCGTCCCGATGGTTCGCTGATCCGCTTCGACCGCAATGCGGCGGTCTTGGTGAATCCGCAAGGCGAGCCGGTAGGGACACGTATCTTCGGGCCGGTGACTCGTGAATTGCGGGCGAAGAAGCACATGAAGATCGTATCGCTCGCACCGGAGGTGCTCTGAGAATGCCTAAGCTGAAGATCAAAAAGGGCGACCACGTCGTGGTGATCACCGGCAAGGATAAGGGCAAGCGCGGCGAGGTGCTCAAGGTGCTGCCTGCGGAGAACCGCGCCATCGTCAAGGGCGTGTCGTTGGTGCGTCGTCATCAGCGTCAGACCGCGAGCGAAGAGGGGGGCATCATCACCAAGGAAGCCCCGATCGAGATTTCGAATATCGCGCTGGAGGATCCCAAGGATGGGAGCCCGACGCGCGTTGGCTACAAGTTTCTAAAGGACGGGCGCAAGGTGCGTTTCGCCAGGCGTTCGGGCGAGGTTATCGATGCCTGAGCAGGCTTATATTCCGCGGCTGAAACTGCAGTATAACGACGTCATCAAGGGCGAGCTTACCAAGGAGTTCGGTTACAAGAACGTCATGCAGGTGCCCCGCCTCGACAAGGTGGTGCTCAACATGGGCGTGGGCGAGGGCGTTGCCGATTCCAAGAAGGTGACGGCCGCGGCCGCCGACCTCGGACTGATCGCCGGCCAGCGGCCGGTCATCACCAAGGCGCGCAAATCCGTCGCAACCTTCAAGCTGCGCGAGGGCATGGCTGTCGGCGCCAAGGTGACGCTGCGCAAGGATCGTATGTACGAGTTCCTGGACAGGCTCGTGAATATCGCGCTGCCGCGAGTCCGGGACTTCCGTGGGCTGAACCCGAAAAGCTTCGACGGAAGAGGTAATTACTCGATGGGGCTAAAAGAGCACATCATCTTCCCCGAGATCAATTACGACAAAGTGGAAGACGTGCTGGGCATGGACATCATCGTTTGCACCACCGCGCCAACCGATGACGAAGCCCGCGCCTTGTTGAAGGGTTTGAATTTTCCGTTCCGTGGCTAGGCAACACTGGCCGCGACAGGAGGACTGAATGGCTAAGACGAGCATGATCGAGCGGGACAAGAAGCGCCGCCGCCTTGCGAAAAAATACAATTATCGGCGCACGCGGCTGAAGGAGATTGCCTCCGACCGCACGCTGCCTGCCGAGGAGCGCTTTGCGGCGCGGCTTCAGCTCGCCGAGCTGCCGCGCAACTCCTCGCCGACGCGCATTCGCAACCGTTGTGATCTCAGTGGGCGTCCGCGCGGGTACTATCGCAAGCTTCGCATGTCGCGCATTGCCTTGCGCGATCTGGGTAGCAACGGGCTGATCCCCGGTTTGGTCAAGTCTAGCTGGTAAGGACGATCGATGAGCATCAACGATCCTCTTGGAGACATGTTGACCCGCATCCGCAATGCGCAGATGCGGCAAAAGTCCAAGGTGACAACGCCTGCTTCCAAGTTGCGCGAGCATGTGCTCGACGTGCTGGCGGAGGAGGGCTATATCCGCGGCTACGCGCGGGTCGATTTCGACAGCGGCAAGTCCGAGTTCGAGATCGAGCTTAAATATTTCGATGGCGAGCCGGTCATCAAGGACATCAGGCGGGTGTCGACGCCGGGCCGGCGCGTGTACTCCTCGGTCAGAGATTTGCCGACGGTTGCCAACGGCCTCGGTGTAGCCATTCTGTCGACGCCAAAGGGCGTCATGTCGGATTCGCAGGCGCGCACTGAGAATGTCGGTGGAGAGATTCTCTGTAACGTGTTCTAGCGGAGCTTATTGAAACGAAGGTTTGATCAATGTCGCGCATCGGCAAACAACCAGTGGCAATCCCCGGCGGCGTCACCGCCGCGATCGATGGCCAAGAGGTCAAGGTGAAGGGCCCCAAGGGCGAGCTCAAGCACGTGCTCGTCGACGAGGTCATCGCCAAGGCCGGCGATAATGGTATCGAGATCGCCATGCGCGAGGACTCGAAAGAGGCGCGCGCCATGTGGGGCATGTCGCGGACTCTCGTGGCCAATCTGGTCACCGGCGTCACCGACGGCTTCACCAGGACGCTCGAGATCACCGGTGTCGGTTACCGCGCGGCGGTGCAGGGCCAGAACCTGCAGCTCCAGCTCGGTTACAGTCACGACGTCAACTATCCGATCCCCCAAGGCATTCAGGTGCAATGCCCGAAGCCGACGGAGATCGTGATCAGCGGCATCGACAAGCAGCAGGTTGGCCAAGTTGCGGCGGAGATTCGGCGGTACAGGCCGCCGGAGCCCTATAAGGGCAAGGGCGTCCGGTATGCGGGCGAGTACATCCTCCGTAAGGAAGGCAAGAAGAAGTAGCGGGATCAAAGATGAGCGCGTTGAAAGATACATTTTCGCGGCGGTCGCGCCGGGTTCGCCACACGCTGAAGCGGGCGGCCCGCGGACGTGCGCGCCTGTCGGTGTTCCGCTCTTCGAAGCATATCTATGCGCAGGTGATCGACGACGGCGAAGGGAAGACCGTGGCGGCGGCATCGAGCCTCGAGAAGGATCTCAAGTTGCCGAAGGGAAGCGACCTGTCCGCGGCGGAAGCCGTCGGCAAGCTCGTCGCGGAACGTGCGGTCAAGGCCGGCATCAAGGACGTCGTGTTTGATCGCGGTGGCTACATCTATCATGGGCGCGTCAAGGCGCTCGCAGACGCGGCCCGCGAGGCCGGTCTGAACTTCTAGGTTTAGGAAAGGGTCTACACGTGGCACGAGGTCCCCAATCACGCGGTTCGCACGGTAGAGACCGGGACGATCGCGATCCGGAGTTTGTCGACAAGCTCGTTCACATCAATCGCGTCGCCAAGGTGGTCAAGGGCGGCCGGCGCTTCGGCTTTGCCGCGCTGGTCGTGGTCGGCGATCAGAAGGGCCGGGTCGGTTTCGGTCACGGCAAGGCGCGCGAGGTGCCCGAGGCTATCCGTAAGGCCACCGAGGCAGCGAAGCGCAGCCTGGTCAAGGTGCCCTTACGCGAAGGCCGTACGCTGCACCATGACGTGCGTGGGCAGCATGGCGCGGGCAAGGTCGTCTTGCGCGCGGCGCCTCCCGGCACCGGCATCATCGCCGGCGGTCCGATGCGCGCGGTATTCGAGACGCTTGGCATCCAGGACGTGGTGGCCAAGTCGCTCGGCAGCTCCAATCCCTACAACATGGTGCGCGCTACGTTCGACGCGCTGCGCCATGAGGACAGCCCACGTGGCGTTGCCGCGCGGCGTGGCAAGAAGGTCAGCGAGATCGTGTCCCGCCGCCGTGATCAGGCCGGCGAGGGCGTCGAGGCGCAGGCTTAAGCCTCAAGAGCAAGGTTGAAGAGAGATGGCCGACAAGAAGAAGACAATCGTCGTGGAGCAGATTGGTAGCCCAATCCGCCGTCCCGACAAGCAACGCGCGACCCTCATTGGGCTCGGCCTCAACAAGATGCACAAGCGGCGGACCCTGGTCGATACGCCTGAGGTGCGCGGCATGGTGGCCAAGGTAAGCCACTTGGTGCGCATCGTCGAGGACGAGGCCGGAGCCTAAGGAAGACTATTATGAGACTAAACGAGATCAGCGACCTGCCGGGTGCGACCAAGGCGAAGAAGCGGTTGGGCCGTGGCATAGGCTCAGGCCTGGGCAAGACGTCGGGCCGTGGCCAGAAGGGTCAGAAATCCCGCTCCGGCGTGGCCATCAAGGGCTTCGAAGGCGGCCAGATGCCGCTCCATCGGCGTTTGCCGAAGCGTGGCTTCAACAACATCTTCGCCAAGCATTTCAACGAGGTGAATATCGGCCGGGTTCAGACCGCGATCGACGCCAAGACGCTGGACCCCAAGAACCCGGTTACGGTTCAGGCACTGCTCGATGCGGGCATCATCCGCCGCGTGCGCGACGGTGTGCGCCTGCTCGGTCATGGCGAACTCAAGACCAAGGTGGCCTTCGAGGTCACGGGCGCGTCCAGCGGCGCGGTCAAGGCGGTCGAGGCCGCCGGCGGCTCCGTCACCATGACGCCGATGCCGCGACGGGCGCCAAAGCCTGACGGCGAGGGCTCTCCAAAAAAAGAACGCACGGCCGCGGCAAAGTCCGATAAGCCGAAAACGGCCAAGGCCGCGCCGGCGAAGAAGGCTGCGGCGAAGAAGACCCGCGCCAAGAAAGACACGTCCGAGTGAGGGGAGGCGGCTCGTTTGAGAGAGCCGCCTGACAGTCTCGGAGAAGGGAAGAGCGCCTATGGTTTCTGCCGCTGAACAGCTCGTCTCCAATTTGAACTTCGCAGCTTTCGCGAAGGCGGACGAGCTCAAGAAGCGCATCTGGTTCACACTCGGCGCGCTCATCATCTATCGGCTGGGAACGTATATCCCGATTCCGGGCATCAACCCGGAGGCGCTCGCCGACGTGTTCCGGCAGCAGCAGTCCGGCATCCTGGGCATGTTCAACATGTTCTCGGGTGGCGCGGTCGGGCGCATGGCGATCTTCGCGCTCAACATCATGCCGTACATCTCGGCGTCGATTATCATTCAGCTTCTGACCACCGTCTCGCCGCATCTCGAGCAACTCAAGAAAGAAGGCGAGCAAGGACGGCGTCAGATCAACCAGTACACCCGCTACGGCACGGTGCTGCTCGCGACGCTTCAGGGCTACGGCATCGCCGTGGGGCTCGAAGGCGCGGGCAATATCGTCACCGACCCGGGCTGGTTCTTCCGCATCACCACCGTCATCACCTTGGTGGGCGGCACCGTGTTCCTGATGTGGCTCGGTGAGCAGATCACGGCGCGCGGCGTCGGCAACGGTATCTCGCTCATCATCTTCGCCGGCATCATCGCGGAGCTGCCTTCAGCCTTGGTCGGCACGCTTGAGCTTGGCCGTCAGGGCGCGCTGTCGATCGGCTTGATCATCGCCCTGTTTGTCATGGCGATCGGAGTCATCGCGTTCATCGTCTACATGGAGCGGGCCCAGCGGCGACTTCTGGTGCAGTACCCGAAGCGACAAGTGGGCAACCGCATGTTCCAGGGCGACGCCTCACATCTGCCGTTGAAGCTCAACACCGCGGGCGTCATCCCGCCGATCTTCGCGTCATCGCTGCTGCTGCTGCCGATCACCATGGCCAATTTCTCGGCCGGCCAGGGGCCCGATTTCCTGAACACGATCACGGCCATGCTCGGCCGGGGTCAGCCGCTGCACATTCTGCTTTATGTGTCGCTGATCGTCTTCTTCGCCTTCTTCTATACCGCGGTGGTTTTCAATCCGAAGGACACGGCCGAAAATCTGAAAAAATATGGCGGCTTTCTGCCCGGCATCCGGCCCGGCGAGCGCACGGCGGAATATATCGACTATGTGCTCACGCGGATCACCGTGGTGGGCGCGATGTATCTCGCCGCCGTTTGCGTCCTGCCGGAGATCCTCATCTCCTCTTGGGGCGTGCCCTTCTATTTCGGTGGCACTTCGCTCCTGATCGTGGTGAGCGTCACCATGGACACCGTGGCGCAGATCCAGAGTCACTTGCTGGCCCATCAATATGAGGGGCTGATCAAGAAGGCCAAGCTCAGGGGAGCGCGGCGGAGATGATCCTGGTCCTCCTTGGCCCTCCCGGTGCAGGTAAGGGGACCCAGGCAAAGCGGCTTCAAGACATGCGCGCGCTTGTGCATCTCTCCACCGGAGACATGCTGCGGGCGGCGGTGGCGGCCGGTTCGGAGCTCGGCCAGAGGGCCGGCGACATCATGGAGCGCGGCGAGCTTGTGCCCGACGAGATCGTAATCGGTCTCATCGCCGAGCGGATGGACGCGGACATGAATGGGACGGGTTTCATCCTCGACGGCTTTCCGCGCACCATCGGTCAGGCGGAGGCGCTGGATAAGCTGCTCGAGACGCGCGGCAAGGACGTCGACCGGGTGGTGGTGATCGAGGTGAATGACGATGCGCTCGTGGCCCGCATTACCGGGCGCTTCACCTGCGCCAAATGCGGCGAGGGCTATCACGACCTGTTCAAGAAGCCCAAGGTCGAGGGCGTTTGCGATGCTTGCGGCTCCACCGATTTTACCCGGCGGCGCGACGATACCGAAGAGGTCGTACGGTCCAGGCTCAAGGCTTATCACGCTCAAACGGAGCCTCTGATCGGCTACTACGGGGCCCAGGGCAAGGTTAGAGCGGTCGACGGCATGGCCGATATTGAGACGGTACAAAAGGAGATCGATCAGGCGCTGGATGCGGCGTGAGGCAAGATTCAAGCTGGCCGGAACCGAGGCCAGTTGACCTTGTCAAGCGGAATCGCTACATAACGGCGTCCATTGCTTGAAGGACTGACCGGTCCCGGGGGTAGAGCCTTGTCCGCGGTCGGTCTTGTTGTGTTTCAACAGGGTAATCCGGCTTTAATTTCAGCACGTTAGGACGTGCGCGAGGAGGCGACGACGTGGCCCGAATTGCAGGCGTGAATATCCCGACCAATAAGCGGGTCGAGGTGGCGCTGACTTATATCCATGGCATCGGCGACACCTATGCCAAGCATATCTGCGGCAAGGTGGCGATCCCGGCCGAACGGCGGGTGAATGAGCTCACCGAATCCGAGGTCATCCAGATTCGTGAAGTCATCGACCGCGACTATGTCGTCGAAGGCGATCTCAGGCGCGAAGTTTCGATGAATATCAAACGTTTGATGGACCTTGGCTGCTATCGCGGCTTAAGGCACCGCCGTGGGCTTCCGGTCCACGGTCAACGCACGCATACAAACGCACGTACGCGTAAGGGCCCGGCGAAACCAATTGCCGGTAAGAAGAAGTAGTCAGGTCCGCGCGCGGCCAAGCTCTGGTTTTGAGGCTTTCGCTGGCGCCAATTCGTAAATTTCGGGAATAGAGCATGGCCAAGGAAAAGACGCGGGTTCGTCGCCGCGAAAAGAAGAACATCACTTCCGGCGTCGCCCATGTGCAGGCGAGCTTCAACAATACAATGATCACCATCACCGACGCGCAAGGAAACACGATTTCCTGGTCGTCGGCCGGTGCCATGGGTTTCAAGGGGTCACGCAAGTCCACGCCATATGCGGCGCAGGTGGCGGCCGAGGACGCCGGCAAGAAGGCGGCGGACCACGGCATGAAGAACCTCGAGATCGAGGTGCGAGGTCCAGGTTCGGGACGCGAGTCCGCTCTGCGGGCGCTCCAGGCCTCGGGCTTCAATATCGTCTCGATCCGCGATGTGACACCTATCCCGCATAATGGCTGCCGGCCGCGCAAGCGCCGTCGCGTCTAACAAGGAGGCGGACCATCCAAACGATGTTGCACGAGGATATTCGGAAGCTGGGGCCTGCGGCCCCGCTCAACGATCAAGAAAGGGCTAACCCGGTGCTGCAAAAGAACTGGCAAGATCTTATCAAGCCCACCAAGCTCAACGTTATTCCTGGGCGTGACCCGGCTCGCTTTGCCACGGTCGTCGCCGAGCCGCTGGAGCGCGGCTTCGGACTGACTCTGGGCAACGCGCTTCGCCGTGTGCTGCTGTCCTCACTGCAGGGCGCCGCCATCACGTCCGTGCATATCGATGGCGTGCTGCATGAGTTCTCTTCGATCCCCGGCGTGCGTGAGGACGTGACCAACATCGTCCTCAACATCAAGGAGATCGCTCTGAGCCAGCATTCCGAGGGCATCAAGCGCATGGTGCTCCAGAAGGAGGGTCCGGGCATGGCGACCGCCGGCGACATTCAGGGCGGTGCCGATATCGAGATCCTCAATCCGGAGCATGTGATCTGCACGCTCGACGAGGGCGCTTCGATCCACATGGAGTTCACGTCCGCGTCGGGCAAGGGCTACGTGCCGGCCGAGCGTAATCGTCCCGACGATGCGCCGATCGGGTTCATTCCCGTCGACTCTTTGTTCAGCCCGGTGCGCAAGATCTCCTATCGCGTGGAGAACACACGCGAGGGACAGATCCTCGACTACGACAAGCTCAGCATGGATATCGAGACCGACGGCTCAGTTCGGCCTGAGGATTCGATCGCACTCGCCGCGCGCATCGTTCAGGATCAGCTTTCGGTGTTCGTCAATTTCGAAGAGCCGAAGAAAGAGCAGACCTACGAGCGGCAGCCCGAACTCGTGTTCAACGCGGCGCTGCTCAAGAAGGTCGACGAGCTGGAGCTTTCCGTCCGTTCGGCCAACTGCTTGAAGAACGACAACATCGTCTATATCGGCGACCTCATCCAGAAGACCGAGGCCGAGATGCTGCGGACGCCGAATTTCGGCCGCAAGTCGCTCAACGAGATCAAGGAAGTGTTGGCCTCCATGGGCTTGCACCTCGGCATGGAAGTGCCGGATTGGCCGCCGGAGAATATCGAAGAGCTGGCCAAGCGGTTCGAAGACCACTACTAGGCGGTCCGGCCGCGACCGCGGTCCAACGCACTCCGTGAAGGGGAGACGACTTAAATGCGTCATCGCAAAGCAGGCCGGAAGCTCAACCGGACCTCCACGCATCGCACCGCGCTGATGGCTAGTCTCGCCTCCGCGCTGATCAAGCATGAGCAGATCGCCACCACGCTGCCCAAGGCGAAGGAATTGCGCCGGGTCGCCGATAGGCTGATTTCGCTCGCCAAGCGTGGGGATCTCCACGCGCGTCGCATGGCGTCCTCCCGCATTCGGGACGATGCCATGGTGTCGAAGCTGTTCGAGACCTTGGGCCCGCGCTATGCGGACCGCCCCGGGGGCTATACGCGGGTGCTGAAGGCGGGTTTCCGCCATGGCGATTGTGCGCCGATGGCCGTTATCGAGCTGGTCGACCGCGATGAGGATGCCAAGGGCCTCGACTCCGGCCCGGTCCAGGACTCCGACGAGGAGGCCGCGCAGGCCGCCGCGTAGGGTCTCACCTCGATCTTATAAAAAAGGGCGCGCCGCTCTCAGCAGCGCGCCCTTTTTTGCGTCTTGAGGTTCTGGCCTAGTCGTCGTCGCGGTCCCGGCCCGTCTTAACCGGCCGGCCGGCTGCGGCTTCGCGCTTGTCGTAGGCCTCGATGGCCTTCTTCTTGATGCCGCTCACGCCGGCATTGAAGATGCCCACGATGACCTTCTTGGCGTCGGCGTCTTCCGTGCCGTCAGCGGCGTCAAACTCGGCCTCCCATTCGATCTCGACGCGATCATCCTCGTCATCCTCGCCCACCTCGATCGTTGCCGAGTAATTCTTGACGGGAAGAGGGCTCTCGACGATCTCGTAGCTGTAGCCGGTCTCGTCGGTATCGGTGAGCTTCTCCTTGATCTTGCCGCCGTCGCCCAGCGTCAGGATACGGTATGTGTCGCCGCTCTCCTCCATTTGCTCGCATTCGGCAACGGCCGGGTGCCAATCCTTGATGGCGCAGAAATCGCCGACCACGGCCCAGACCTCGGCGGGCTTGCCGGGCGCTTCTCTTCTCTTCTTGACCTCGATGGCTTCGGCTGCGGCGCTCCAGGCAAAAGTGGCGGCCAGAGCGACCAGGGTCAGCTTGAAAACTCGCATGCGTTTCTCTCCAATTTTTCGCTGTTATGGGCGTTTTTGACGCTGGCGGGCATCTTAGTTCAAACGGTTTGGGCGACAACCGCGTTCCCTTGGATTTCCGCCGCAAGAAGGCCAGTTTTCTTTGGGAGAGCACGTTCCCAAGCTGGTATATCCGGGCTGTGCTTTTGGCCTTCTCTTGCCTAACAGGGCGGACGATGAGGCGTTTGGAAAATTTCTTCAGTAAGACTGGCATTGTCCGGTTCCTGGCCGTGACCCTGGTCTTGAGCGTGCCGTTTGCGGCCGCGGCCGAGCCGCAGATCGCGGTGCCGAAGAGCCAGGCGGCGATCAAGCAGTCCTTCTCGCCGGTGGTGAAGCAGGCCGCGCCCGCGGTGGTGAACGTCTATGTCCGCCACCGGGTCAAGCAGATGGTGTCGCCCTTTGCCAACGATCCCTTCTTTCGCCGCTTCTTCGGCGAGCGGTTTGGCGTGCCCCGGGAGCGCATCCAGAATTCGCTGGGGTCGGGCGTTCTCGTCAGGCCGGAAGGGGTGGTGGTCACCAATTATCACGTGATCCGGGGCAGCGGCGATGCGGCGATAAAGGTCGCGCTCAATGACGGGCGGGAGTTCACCGCCGAACTCGTCCTCAAGGACGAGCAGACCGATCTTGCCGTGCTGAAGCTTGATGGCGATGGCGCGACGTTCCCCTCGATCAAGTTCGCCAATTCCGACGGTCTCGAAGTGGGCGATCTCGTTCTGGCCATCGGCGATCCGTTCGGCGTGGGGCAGACGGTGACGAGCGGCATCGTCTCGGCGCTGGCCCGCACCAAAGTCGGCCTGTCCGACTACCAATATTTCATCCAGACGGACGCGGCGATCAATCCGGGCAATTCCGGCGGCGCGCTTGTCGATATGGACGGGCGCTTGATCGGCATCAACACGGCCATCTTCTCCAAGAGCGGCGGTTCGCACGGCATTGGATTCGCGATTCCTTCCAACATGGTGCGGCTTGTGGTTCACTCGGCGCTCAAAGACGGCAAGGTCCAGCGTCCCTGGTTTGGCGCCTCGCTGCAGGCCTTGACCCCCGACATCGCCGAGTCGGTGGGGCTTGACCGGCCCAGAGGGGCGATGGTGACGGGCCTGAACGAAAAAGGACCGGCGCGCGTCGCCGGACTCCAGGTCGGGGACGTCGTGGTCAGCGTCGACGATCAACCCGTCGAAGATCCGGAGGCTTTCGAATACCGGTTCGTCACCAAGGGCGTCGGCGGCACGGCGGACCTTGGCCTGTACCGCAAGGGCGAGAGATTTCGGGCGTCGATCTCCTTGATTCCGCCGCTTGAGGATCCGCCCCGCGACACGCGCGATCTGCGCGGCCCGCATCCGCTTTCCGGCAGCACGGTCGCCAATCTTTCGCCGGCGGTGAGCGAGGAGCTTGGGTTGCAGGACGATACCAAGGCGGGCGTCGTCGTGGTCAAGGTCGAGCGCCGCTCGAACGCCGGCCGGCTCGGCTTGCGCCGCGGCGATATCATCGTTGGCGTCAACCAAGAGAAGGTTTCGTCGGTCAAGGCGCTTGCCGTGTTGCTGGACGTGCAGGGCGGCGGTTGGCGGCTGTCAATCGAGCGCGGCGGAAAGGTCTTCAATCTCGCCATCCAAGGCTAATCGATGAAGACTAATCCATGAGGGCCCACGCATGACCAAGAGCGCGGCCAATTTGTTCGAGGCTGCGGGGCTGGCCGATGGGGCGCCCCGGCCGCTTGCCGACCGCTTGCGGCCTGCGGCGCTGGAGGAGGTGATCGGCCAGGACCATCTCCTCGGCGAGGGTATGTTGGGGCGCATGGTGCGCGCTGGGCGCCTCGGCTCGGTGATCTTTTGGGGGCCGCCCGGTACCGGCAAGACCACCGTGGCCCGTCTCTTGGCGGAAGTCACCGACCTCCATTTCGAGCAGCTCTCCGCCATCCAGTCCGGCGTGTCGGACTTGCGTAAGGTGTTTGACGCGGCGCGGGCGCGGCGCGAGGAGGGCCGGGGCACGCTGCTGTTCATCGACGAGATCCATCGCTTCAACCGGTCCCAGCAGGATGCCTTCCTGCCGCATGTGGAGGACGGCACCATCGTGCTCGTCGGCGCGACCACGGAGAACCCGTCTTTCGAGCTGAACTCGGCGCTTTTGTCCCGGGCGAGCGTGCTCACCTTCAAGCGGCTCGACGACGATGCCCTCGAAGCTCTCCTGGAGCGCGCCGAAGCCCACGAAGGGCGCAAGCTGCCGCTCACGGAAGATGCGCGCACAGCATTGATTGGCATGGCCGATGGCGATGGGCGCGGGCTCATCAACCTGGCCGAGGACGTGTTCCTCTCGACGGGCAAAAACACGGCGGCGCCGATCGACCGCGAGACGCTTACGCAGCTCGTGCAGCGGCGCGCGCCGCTCTACGACAAGAGCCAGGATGGCCACTACAACCTCATCAGCGCGCTGCACAAGTCCGTGCGGGGCTCGGACCCCGATGCGGCGCTCTATTGGCTGGCGCGCATGCTGGCCGGCGGCGAGGACCCACTCTATATCGCGCGCCGTCTCGTGCGCATGGCGGTGGAGGACATCGGACTTGCGGACCCGGCCGCGCTGCTGCAAGCCAACGCCGCGAAGGATACCTACGATTTTCTCGGCTCGCCGGAAGGAGAGCTCGCGCTGGCGCAAGCCACCGTCTATCTCGCCTCCGCGCCGAAATCGAATGCCGCCTACATGGCCTACAATGCCGCCATGCGCGTGGCCAAGGAGAGCGGATCGCTGCTGCCGCCGAAGCACATTCTGAATGCGCCCACGACGCTGATGAAGCAGGAAGGCTACGGGCACGACTACGCCTACGACCACAATGAGAAAGAGGCGTTCTCCGGCCAGAACTATTTTCCGGATGGCGTGGAGCGGCAACATTTCTATACGCCGACGGGGCGCGGGTTCGAGCGTGAGATCAAGGACCGGCTCGAGCGCTGGGCGGAGCTCAGGGCCAAGCGGCGTGATGGCGCTTAAACGCCGCGCCAAGAGGGATTCGAAGGGGGCTTGATGGTGAAGACGATGCTGTTCGTGGCGGCGGGCGGAGCCGTTGGCGCTAGCGCGCGCTACCTCGTGGGCGTGGCGTCGGGACGTCTGCTTGGCTTCGGCTTTCCGTGGGGCACGCTCACCGTCAATGTGCTCGGCTGCTTTCTCATGGGACTTCTGATCGAGGCCATGGCGTTGCGCTGGAGCGTCTCCAACGAGCTGCGCGCCTTCCTCACCGTGGGGCTGCTCGGCGGCTTCACCACCTTTTCGGCCTTCTCCGCCGACTTCGCGCTCCTTTACGAGCGCGACGCCTATGTGAGCGCCGGGCTCTATCTCTTTGCCTCCGTTGGTCTCTCCATCGCCGCCTTGTTTGCGGGGCTCGCCGTCGTGCGCGCGCTTTAGCGATGCCCGTCGAAACCCGCAGGGTCACGGACGACGAGGAGGGCATGCGGCTCGACCGCTGGTTCAAGACCCATTACGCGACCCTGCCGCACAGCCGGCTGGAGAAGCTGCTGCGCACGGGCCAAATTCGGGTGGACGGGGGACGGGCCAAGGCGAGCACGCGTCTCGAGTCCGGCCAAAGCATACGCGTGCCGCCGCTGCCCGATGCGCCGCCGCCAGCGGGCGTAAGGGCATCGCTGACCAAGGCCGACCGCGATTTCCTGAAACACATCACCCTCTATGAGGACGACGATCTCCTCATCCTCAACAAGCCCTCAGGCATCGCCGTGCAGGGCGGCTCCAAGACCACGCAGCATATCGACCGGCTGCTGGAAGGCATGGTCGAGGGGCCCGAGACGCGGCCCCGGCTGGTGCATCGTCTCGACCGGGATACCTCCGGCGTTCTGGTCATCGCCAAGCGGCGCAGCGTGGCGGCGAAGCTCGGCCGCGCCTTCCAGACGCGCTCGGTGCGCAAGATCTATTGGGCGCTGGTACATGGGGTGCCGAAGCCGCCGCAAGGCAAGCTCGACGTGGCGCTGGTGAAGGCGGCGGGCCGGGACGGCGACCGTGTGCGCAAGGCGCGTCCGGGCGAGCAGGACAAGGCGCAAAGCGCGGTCACCTATTATGCGGTAACGGACCGCGCCGCCTATCAGGTGGCGCGCGTGTCGCTGAAGCCGGTGACCGGGCGGCAGCATCAGCTCCGTGCCCATATGGCGATCCTCGGCCATCCGATCCTGGGTGATGAGAAATATCCGAGCGGCATCGAGTTGCCCGAGGGGATTGCCCGGAAGCTTCATCTTCACGCCAGGCGGATCAGCTTCGCCCATCCAAGCGGGAAGGGCGTCGTCGATGTGACGGCACCCTTGTCCCCACATATGGAACAGGCCTTCGAGGCGTTCGGCTTTTTGCTTAACAGCGAGCCTGACGCACTCGACGCGCTCGATTGAGTGTTCAGCACTGCTGCTGAAGCATGGCCTTCCTGGTGGCGATCTCGCCCTTCATGGCAGGAAGCCCGGGATTGAAATTGGTGCACCGATCGTGGTGCCCCTGACGGCTGTCGATCCAGCGCAGGCCGTTGAAAACGCAGTTCCGCTGCTTAGCCTTCTGGACCTGCGCGAATGCCTTGTCCGCGTACCAATTGCAGACGCAGCCGCTCATCTCGGACTGACGGGCGGCGGTTTCGGCGTTGGCCTGGGCTTCCGATGCGATCGAGCACCAGAACCGGCGTCCGTTCAGGTCGAGGATCCAGCGCGGGCCCTGGAGGCCGCAATTGAATTTGTTGTTCTGCTTGGCGGCCTTGAAGGCCTGCTTGGCATAGGCGTCGCAGAACTGGGCGTTGGCGGTCTGTGCCGTGACATTGGCGCCAAGAATGGCAAGGGCCGAAACCAAGAAAAGAGCAAATCCACGAATGGTAAACATGGGGGGTCTCCTAATGATTGCCTCTCCATTCACCGCAATAAGCAGGATAGACCTGAATGTGCCATGAATGACGGCGACAGCATTTCGACAGCAAGGCGGTTGGTGTGAACGACAACGATCCCCCGGCGCCGGGTGCCGGACAAGGCAAGGGCCCGGCCGTCCAAAAGCCGAGTCTGCCCAAGCGCTTCTACAAGGACGTTACGGTGAAGGAGGAGGGCGGGCAGGCCGCGCTTCTGCTCGACGGCAAGCCGGTGCGCACCCCGGCCAAGGCGCCGCTCGCCGTGCGCAGCAAACCGCTGGCTGAGGCCATCGCCGAAGAGTGGCGGGCGCAAGGCGACCATATCGATCCCCGCACCATGCCGCTCACCAAGCTCGCCAACACCGCGATCGACGGGGTCGAAGGACGCGCGGAAGAAGTGATCGACGATATCGTGGCGCATGCGAAGGCCGATCTTCTCTGCTACCGGGCGCGCGGGCCGGAAGGGCTGTTGGCGCAGCAGGCCAAGCATTGGGACCCGGTCCTCGCCTGGGCCAAGGAGGCGCTTCATGCCCCGCTCGCCTTGTCGGAGGGCGTGGCTCATGTGGCCCAGCCGGACGCCTCCATCGCCGCGCTGCGCAAGGAAGCCGAGAAGCTCGACACGGTCGGGCTCGCGGCGCTCCATGTCATGACCGCGCTCACGGGCTCGGCGCTGCTCGGCCTGGCCGTGGTGCTCAAGCGCCTGACCCCGGACGAGGCCTGGGACGCGGCCCATGTGGACGAGGACTTCCAGATCGGCCGATGGGGCGAGGACGCCGAGGCCAAAGCGCGCCGCGACGCCCGGAAAGCCGGTTTTGATGCCGCGGCCCGGGCGCTCGAACTTTCCGAATCCTGAGAATCGGTTAGGGCGCCGGCTTCCGACCCCAGTCGAGCCTATCGCCGGCGACAGGGGCATTGCCGGCTATGAGCCTGGCGATAAGCTCCCGGAGCCACTTGCCTCTTTTCCGCCCCATGCTATTCACCTTGGCAAAGTGCCATCCCTGGGGAGCCCTCAATGAAAGAAGTCCTTGAAGAGCTTGAAATGCGCCGCGCCAAGGCCCGCATGGGCGGGGGCGAGCGGCGGATCGAGGCGCAGCATAAGCGCGGCAAGCTGACCGCGCGCGAGCGGCTTCAGCTCCTTCTGGACGACGGCTCCTTCGAGGAGTTCGACATGTATGTCGAGCATCGCTGCATCGATTTCGGCATGGAGCAGACCAAGGTGCCGGGCGACGGCGTGGTGACCGGCTGGGGCACCATCAACGGCCGGGTGGTCTACGTCTTCGCCAAGGATTTCACCGTGTTCGGCGGCTCCCTGTCGGAAGCCCACGCCAACAAGATGCTGAAAGTTCAGGATATGGCCATCCGGGCCCGCGCGCCCGTGATCGGTCTGTTCGACGCGGGCGGTGCGCGCATCCAGGAGGGCGTGGCGGCGCTCGGCGGTTACGGCGAGGTGTTCACCCGCAACGTGCTCGCCTCCGGCGTCATCCCGCAGATCAGCGTCATTATGGGCCCGTGCGCCGGCGGCGACGTCTATTCCCCCGCCATGACCGACTTCATCTTCATGGTCAAAGACACCTCCTACATGTTCGTCACCGGCCCCGACGTGGTGAAGACGGTGACCAAGGAAGAGGTGACCGCCGAACAGCTCGGCGGCGCCGTCGTCCACACCACCAAGTCGTCTATCGCCGACGGCGCCTATGACAACGATGTCGAGGCGCTCTTGCAAATGCGCAGGCTGATGGACTATTTGCCGTCCTCCAATCTGTCCGGCGTGCCGGAGCTGCCGACGCGCGACCCGTGGGACCGCTGCGAGTCCTCGCTCGATACGCTGATCCCCAACAACCCGAACAAGCCCTACGACATCAAGGAGCTGATCCATAAGGTCGTGGACGAGGGCGACTTCTTCGAGATCCAGGAGACGTTCGCCCGCAACATCGTCACCGGATTCGCGCGCATGGAAGGACGCACGGTGGGCATCGTCGCCAACCAGCCCATGGTGCTGGCCGGCGTGCTCGACAGTGACGCCTCGCGCAAGGCCGCGCGCTTTGTCCGCTTTTGTGATTGCTTCTCGATCCCGATCATCACCTTCGTCGACGTGCCGGGCTTTCTGCCGGGCACGGACCAGGAATACGGAGGCCTCATCAAGCACGGGGCGAAGCTTCTGTTCGCCTTCACCGAGGCCACCGTGCCGAAAGTCACCGTCATCACCCGCAAGGCCTATGGCGGCGCCTATGACGTTATGTCTTCAAAGCACATTCGCGGCGACGTGAACTATGCCTGGCCCACGGCCGAGATCGCGGTGATGGGCGCCAAGGGCGCGGTCGAGATTTTGTATCGCGCCGATCTAGGCGACCCGGAGAAGGTCAAGAAGCGCATCGACGATTATCAGGAACGCTTCGCCAATCCCTTCGTGGCGGCGGAGCGGGGCTATATCGACGAGGTCATCGCCCCGCGCGGCACGCGCATGCGGGTCTGCCGGGCGCTACAGATGCTGCGCAACAAGCATGTCGAGAACCCCTGGAAGAAGCACGACAACATTCCGTTGTGAGGGTCACGTTCCCAGGACGGATCCGTTTGTCTGCCTTTGACAAAGGCGGGCGTTCGACTAGCTGCTTACAAGCTTCGTAGGACGCGCTCCCAGGCGCGCGCCTGATCAACGAGACCTGTCGTCTCGAGTTGGCAAAACACTTCAATAAAGACCGGGGCCTCTCGCTGTATTCTGGCCAACGCAGCTGCGGCCTCTTCTTCCCGTCCGGCAAGCGTGAGGATAGCCGCCCGCCACGTCAAAAGATCCGCCTCGTCCTCTGCTTTCTCGACTGGCAGTTCGTCCACGTCCTCGGCGGCCTGCTGAGCCTGTCCGTCTAGGGCACGCTCGAATGCCGAGACCATGCGATTATACCGGGCGCTCTTCTCGACCAAGCCGTCCAGAATCGCAACGGGCGTGTCATGATCGTCGACGCGCAGGTCCACCACTTCATCGCGCCAGGGCCGGCCGCTGCGTGCTTCGCGAACGACCTTGATCGCGGCCGAACGCTTACCGCGAAAATCGCCGCCCGTCTCGTCTGCCGCGTGCAGCGCCGTCATCAATCGCGTGGCAAGCGGGCCGCGGCTGCGTTCAAACGCATCGACCATGACGTCCCACACGCCCTCGGTCTTCATCATGTTCGCCACCGCGACGCAGGTGTCGCCAATGCATTGGCCCGCCGCGGCCATGCAGGCGCTTCCGGTGTAAGCCGAAATCTTGCCCTCGCCGTCGATCATGGCCACTTGCCTGCGCTCGGGATGCGGGTCGACGGTGCTCACCGCGGCGAGCGCTTCTTCGGCTGTGAGCCCGGCCCGCAGAACGTCGAGTCCAACTTCGCCATAGGCTGGTTCACCCATTGATTGCGTCGCGATCACGCCAAAGCCCGGCATCGCCCACGGGACGCTGCGGCCCACAGCGAACGCCTGAGATTCGGTGGCCACGCCCATCTCGCCTGTGCGGACATCGCGGGCAAGTATCGAGTAGGTCATGGGCATTCCATCCTTTCCACGGCAAACATCACTCTTAACCCAGAGCGGACGCAAGCTCAGCATCCAAACATCTGTCGTTCGGGGTGAGGGACGGCGCTCGGGCGGGCGCGGGACGGATGGGCTGATCGCGGAAAGCCGCGCGCGCCTCAAGGCGCCTGCATCAGCGTGACCGCGAGCTGGGCGAGGACCGCCGCGCTACAGCTCACGGCGCCGATGACTGGGACCGCGATGTTCACGTCCGGGACGTCCGCAGGCTGACTTATCCGCTTCAGAACGATCAGCGAGGCGTTCACACCGATAAAGACCAGCAGTATGGCGAGGCTTGTGATCTGGGCCAACGCCTTCAGCGGCACGAGAAGAGCGAGGGCGAGAACGCAGGCGGCAACCACGAAGGTCGCGCGCAGAGGCGTGTGCGTCGTCGCGTTGACATGTCCGAAGAAGGGCGGGGCGCCGCGCCGGTCGCGACCGATGTCAAATAGTAGCCGCGATGACGCAATGATTTGCGCAAGCGCCCCGTTGACGATCACGAAGAGGCTCGCCACGGCGACAGGAAGCCTCGGCCATCCCTCCAGCGCAACCGCCGCCACCAAGGGCGCTTTCGCGTCTGCGATCTCGGGAATCGACTGCGTGCCGACCAAAGCCGCGGAGACCGCCAGGTAGAACACGAATACCAAGCATAAGGCGCCGACCATCGCCCGGGGGAGGGTGCGTTTAACGTCCCTGACCTCCTCGGCCGTTTGCGCCATGTCGCCGAAGCCGATGAAGGAGTAGACCGCCAGGAAGGCGCCGCCCATCAATCCTGCGAGAGCCGCTTGATGGAAGTTGAGCGTGGCGTCCCAGACAAGTCCCGGTGCTGCGGCGAGCCCATCCCGGAGCGCCCACAATACCGCTAACAACGTAACCATGCCGATGGCTGTCGTCGCCGTCATCATCCAGGCGCTCGCCTTCATGCCTGCCGCCGCGACGCCGGCCAGAACGAGAACCAGCACAATCGTCGCCGCGTAGGAGGGCACGGGCACGAAAGTCGAGAGGTAGCTCACGAAGCCGGTCACGATGGTTGCGGCCGAGACCGTGTTGGCTGCGATCAGCATCCAGCCGATCGACGACCCTAGCCAGCGGTGCCCAAAGGCCTGCTCCACATAGTCGATCGGACCGCCGGCGGTCGGAATTCGCGCCGCCATCTCGGCGAAGGAAAGCGCTGAGGTGACGGCGACCACCGCGGCAAGCAGATAGGACAGCGGCGCCAACGTTCCCGCTTCGCCGAGGACTTCGCCGATGACGACAAAGATGCCCGCGCCGAGAATCGTACCTGTTCCGTAGAAGACAAGCTGCCAGAATCCGAGGCTGCGTTTTAAGGGCATGAATATCGGCTGAGAGAACGTGTTGGTGGGATTAAAGGCTAATGAATAACGCTGGAGTGGGTTCCTTCGTCCGTACAGGTTATCCCCGCGCTCCAAACCTACGGTAAAATGCATGCATCCCTCGCTCAAGAGGACGCGAGCTGCAGACCGTCTGTGTCTCGGGGTGAGGGACGCGGCGCCCGAGGTGGCGCGGTACGCATGGGCCCATCGTGGACGGAAGTGCCACCCGGCCCGGACCACCGCGTCACGGCTCGGACCAGCCTCGGGGGTCTCTACTCCGCCCGCCTGCGCTGTAACGCGTGGGCCATCGGGTGAGGCATGCGATCTCTTTTGCCGCATGCCTGTGCCACTGGCGATAAGCGGCGGTATGAGGCTCTAAAAGGATGCCGTGGGCGGGGCGCCGAAAGGCTGCCCTTTTTTGCGCATACGGACTCGCGGCCGATCGGTGCCTCGCTGTCCCCCTCTTCAAGGCTTTGCGTCGAGAGAAGTAGGGAACAACGCGCTCATGTAGCGCGAAGCGCGGTAGCGCAAACTAAGAGCGAACTCGCGCGGACCGCCGCGGCGAGACGATGGCGCGCGCCCGTTCTCCCTCGTCATGCCCGGACTTGATCCGGGCATCCATGTTGTTTCCTTTCGGTGCGGGCGCTATTGCGCCGGCGCCTCAGCCGGCTTGAGGAAGCGGTTGTAGATCCACCCGGTGGTCGAGCTCTCCGGATCAGTGACCTGGATCCAGTTCTTGTCGCGCGCCGTGACGCGGACCTTGAGACCGCCGTCGGCGACCTTCACCGTCTCCGACTTCTGCTCGGCGCGCGCGTGCATGTCGACCGCGGTCTTGGTCTCCATCCACTCGTCCGCCGGCACGCCCAGGGCATAAGCGCCGTCATAGGGCTTCGTCGGACGCGGCGGCTGGACCGTGACGGTCTTGACGGTGTTGACCTTCACCTCGGGCTCAGGCGTCGCCGTGGCTGCGGGCTTGCGCTGCGGCGCGGGCGCCGGGTCGGCCACCGGACCTTTGAGTTCGGCGGACGCTGTCTCGTCGGCGGACGTGGTTTCTTCGGTCGACGCGGTGTCTGCGGTCGATGCGCTCTGTTCAATCGATGCGCTCTGCTCAATCGACGCGGTCGGTTCGGCTAATGCCGTCTGTTCGGCTGATGCGATCTGCGCGGCGGGCGTGATTCCGACCGGGTCGACCGCGGCGACTTGAGGGGGCGTGATGCTCAGCGCCGTCGCGGCGTGCGACAGCACGGTGCCGTCCCCGGAAATAAGCTCGAGACGCAAATCGGTGCTGCCGCTCTGCGCCGGCAGCCGCAACTGCAAGCCGGTGAGCTCGTCGGGACGTAGGCTCCAGCCGCTGTCGCCATAGGGGCGGCCTTGCGAGAACGAGGCGCCTTGGGGCAGGGCACTGACGGCGACCAGGCTGCGGGCGGGAAGCACCGCGCCTGCGTCGATGGCGATGGGGAAGGCGACGGCCCCGCCTTCGGTGGCCTCGACCCGGTTCGGTGAGGAGAGCGCGATGTCCCCGGACCGCGCGCTGTGCTGGGATTGCGTTGCGCCGGAAGAGGCCGGCGCGCCGGTCACGGCCAATTCGAGTTCCCCGACGGCACCCGCTCCCCCATCGGGAGAAACGGGTTGTTCTCCGTCCTGCCACCATAAGAAGAAGACAAACGACATCGGCACGAGGGCCAAGCCCGCCAGCCCGGCGATCAGGCCGCCGAGGGGCAGGCCGGACTTTTTCGGGGCCGGCGCAGGCAGGCGCGCGGGCGCCTGAGTCGGCGCAGCGGCATTTTCCTGTCTCGGCGGCGCGATGCCGAGGGCGGGTGCGGCGGCCGGCTTCGCGGGGACCGGGGGCCGGGCGGTCGCGCCGCTCAGCGGCTCGTTGAAGCGTTCAAGCAGCGTCGCAAGGTCCGGGCTCGAAGGGCTTGAAGCCTCAACAGGACCCTCCAGCGCATCGCCCTGCGCCACAGGCTCATCGAGGGGCGAAAATAGGGTGTCGAGTTTCCAATCGGGGGACGGCTGCATGGCTCTCTCCGGGCGGCGTTTTTCAACGCGTGCCATTCCGGTCACTGTCAAGGAAGGGATTAACCCTGAAAATGGACGGGAATATGTGCAAAAACGGCCCGCGTTGCCGATCGGTTGGGCTACGGGGGCGTGTGGACCCCGAGAGCCAACGAGATTCTCGCGAGTGTTGCTGCGCTGCAATTGCGCGTTAACGGCAGCTCGTATAACAAACGGCATTCAATCCTGCGGAACTTCGAGGGGGCAGAAGATGCGTCTTGGCGCGTGTGGGTGGAGTCTGGCCGTTTGTGCCATGTTGATGTCGGTCAGTGTCTTCTTGATGCCGGGCAGTGCCTTCGCCGTTAGCCTGTCGGACGGGCTCAAGAATTACTATGCGGAGTTTGAGATCGTCATCGAGTGCGAGGTGCAGGAGCGTCTCAGCACCGAGGACGCCGACGCGGCCGAGGCGGCGATCGACAAGATCGAGGCCTATTATCTGAAGCGGGACCCCTCGATCGACACGGAGAGCCTTCAGAAAAGGGCGGTTGCCGATAAGGACGAGGGCTTCCGGATCATGGCGCGGAGCGGCGGGGGCTTGCGGCCGTTTTGCCGTCAGTCTTTGCGGGATCTCCTGAACAAGGCGCAAGAGGTCGAAACGGCTGCGAGCGAGCAGTAAGGGCGGTAGACTGTCCTTCGACGGGTGCGCCCTCACGGCCCCGCTGAAGGAGGTCGATCATTAAGTCCCTTAAGTCCCAGACGTCACTGAGGTTCGCGGTGCTCGGTCTTGCCGCGCTTGTGGCGGCGCCCGCCTTCGCCGAAACGCCCATCGCCACGGCCATCTACAGATGCGAGGGGGATAAGGGGATCGACGCTACCTACTATCCCGATTCCGTGGATATCACGCTGACTGACGGGCGCAGCCTGGACCTGTTGCAAGTGATCTCCGGCTCCGGCACGCGCTATGCCAATGCGGACGAGAGCTTCCAGTTCTTTAGCAAGGGCGACACCGCCTTCATCGCCGAGGGCTCGGACGACAACATCACCTTCAAGGACTGCCTCGCCATCCAGTAAGGGCTTGTGCAGCTGCTGGTGGCTAGTCGCTTGCGGTGAGCGTGGCCGGCGTCAAATACATGATCGAGGTCTTGCGCCGTCCGGCCAGTTCATAGGCCACGGACAGGATCGCGCCGCCGAGCTCTTCCGCTTGGCTTGCCGTAAGTTCTTCGGCCTTGAGATGAAACCGCGCGCCGGGCGGGACCACCGCGCCTTGCGCGCGATCATGGCCTTCGACATCGAGTGTGAGTTTCAGCTTGCCGGCGCCTGAATCCGGCTTGAGGACCGCGCGCACCACTTTCAAAGGCTGGTCCGACACATTGGCGCCGCTCACCGCAAAGGCGTCGTTTGCGGCGGATGAGGGCGCGTTGAGGAACCATTTGATCGGCGCACCGGCGCCCGCGTCCATGTCCGTCCCGGCCTCTGCTTCGGTTTCAGGGTCGGCGTCAGGCGCGGCCGTCCGCTCGGCGTCCGGCTCGCCCTTGAACCAAGATCCCCAGGAGAACCAATCCGCCACCGAGGCTGTCATCACCGGCTGGGCCTCGTGCGCGGCGGCGTCTTTCCTGGCGCGCGCCAAGGACGTCGCGGCCTGCTCGATGGCTGTGGCGACGTGCAGCGCGGGGCGGTCCCATCCGGCCGGGAGCGCCTTCGCCAGTTGGGTCAGGCCGTTATGGATTTGGCTAGAGCCTTGGGCGGTCGAGAAGAATACACAGGCGGCGACCAGGGCAATTGACAGCGCCGCCGAGCCGAGCGTGATCCAGGTCCTGCGCTGGCTGTAAGTCGCAACGAACAGGAGAACAAAAACGACGCCGGCAACGAGCAGATCCAACTTGTGCCCCCACGTTCGTCTCTATGAAGCCCCACAATGCCCTAGAACCGTGGCACGAGCACGACCAAAACTATCGGGAAACCGTGAAAATCCGCCTACCGGCGCCGGAAACCCGCTTGGCCTTTTGAGTCCTATCAAGGACTTATGCCGATGCCTTCCTATAAAATTTAGGAACAAATCCCGGGTCCACCGGGCAAACGGCTGGGAGGAAGCACATGGGAAGGGATGCCGTGGAGTCGTCGGGCGGGCTGCCTGCCGTCAGCACGATCGATATGGGGGCCCCGTTCAGGTGGCTCGGGGGCGCTTGGAGCGATCTGTGGAGGGCGCCCGGTCCGTGCTTGGCTTATGGACTGATCCTGGCGCTGATCAGCTTCGCGCTCTGCTACGCGCTGGTTGCCGCAGACGCGGCGTTCTGGGTCCTGTCCTTGACGGTCGGCTTCGTCTTCGTCGCGCCCATGCTGGCCATGGGGCTCTATGAGGCGGGGCGGCTGATCGAACACGGCGAGAAGCCGACGCTCGGCGGCATGCTCTTCGTTCGTTCGGCGCTTCGGCAGGACATTGCCTATCTCGGGCTCGCGCTGGTGCTGATCTATCTGTTTTGGGGACGCATCGCGCAGATCGTCTACGGTCTGTCGACCTATCAGCTGCACCGGACGGTCGCCGACTTTATCGAGTTCGCCATCGGCACGCCGGACGGGCAAAACATGCTGATCACCGGCTCGATCGTCGGCGGCGTCATCGCCTTTTTCACCTATTGCATGGTCGTCATATCCGCGCCGATGTTGCTCGACCAAAGGACAGGTGTTTTCGCGGCGATCGCCACGAGCGTCACGGCGGTGGTCGAGAATTTCTGGCCGATGGTTCTCTGGGCGGCGATCATTCTCATTCTTACTCTGTTCGCCGCGGCCACGGGTTTTATCGCCTTCATTGTCGTCTTCCCGTGGCTCGGCCTTGCGAGCTGGCGTGCGTACCGGGAGCTCGTTCCAGACCCGGAGGGAGACGGCGAGTCTGCGGCGTCCTAAAGGACTCGCTAGGCCGGGTTGTCCTTGGGCTCTTTGGCAGCGGCGACAAGCTCCGGCGCGAGATGTGCCGACAACCGCTCGATGACGTTGGTGAGCCTGACGATCTCTTGTTCGCGCAGGGCGTCGATCTTGCTTGTTATGGAGCAGCTCGATTTCGAGCTCCGCCTTGACGTTGATGCGGTAGTCGTATTCAGCGTGCCTGCGGTCGATCTCCGATTGCCGGTTTTGGCTCATCATGATGATCGGCGCGGCATAGGCGGCTTGGAAGGACAGGACCAAGTTCAGCAGGATAAAGGGATAAGGGTCCCAGTGACTGAAATGCGCTATGAAGTTCAAGATGATCCATGCGCCGAGGACGATGGACTGGATGATGATAAAGCGCCAGGAGCCGACGGTTCTGGCAAACCAGTCGGCGACGACCGCGCCGCGCGTGGGCGAGAATTTGGGCGCGTGGCGAGCGGGATTTTGCGCCCGGAGCTCTCGCAAGCGCCGATAGTCTTCGGGGCTCATCCGTGCCTTGTCATGGTCCCGCATCGTGTTCGTCATCATGGGCTATCCCCAAAGAAAGTCTCCGCCTCAAGGATAGCGAAGACCGTATGAAACCCCGGTAAATGTAGACTGACGCCCACATGCCCCCGCCGCCGCTCCTCCTTCTCAAAGATATTGTGCTGTCCTTCGGCGGCAAGCCGCTGCTGGACGGCGCCACGCTGTCCATCGGCGCTTCGGAGCGGCTGTGTCTGGTGGGGCGCAACGGCTCGGGCAAGTCCACGCTGCTCAAGATCGCCTCGGGCGAGATCGAGCCCGATCACGGCAGCCGCTTCGTCCAGCCCGGCGTGACCATCCGCTATCTGGCGCAAGACCCGGATCTGTCGCGATACGCCACGACGGGTGACTTCGTCGCGGCGGGTTTGGGCCCCGGCGACGATCCCCACCGGGCGCGCTATCTGTTGGAGAGCCTTGGGCTCACCGGGGATGAGGAGCCCGGCCGCCTGTCGGGCGGCGAGACGCGGCGCGCGGCGCTTGCCCAGGTGCTCGCGCCCGATCCCGACATTCTGCTGTTGGACGAGCCGACCAACCATCTGGATGTGATGGCCATCGAGGAGCTAGAAGCGGTGCTTTCGGCTTCGCGCACGGCGCTCGTACTCATCAGCCATGACCGCCGATTCCTGGAAGACCTGTCGCAAGCCACGGTCTGGCTCGACCGCGGCACGACACGGCGGCTCGAGCAAGGCTTCGGCGCCTTCGAGGCGTGGCGGGACGGCATCCTCGAAGATGAGGCGACCGCGCACCACAAGCTCGAGCGGCAGATCGTGCGCGAGGAACATTGGCTGCGCTATGGCGTCAGTGCCCGACGCAAGCGCAACCAGCGGCGGCTCGAAGGATTGCTCTCCTTGCGCGGCGACCGGGTCCGCGCGAAGCAGAATCGCATCCAAGCCGACGTGAAGCTGACGGCGCACGAGGCGGGCGAGGCGGGACGCAAGATCATCGAGGCGCATGGCCTCGCCAAGAGCTATGGCGATCTCGCTCTTGTGCGGGAGTTCAGCATCAAAATCGCACGCGGCGACCGGGTCGGCATCGTGGGGCCCAACGGCGCCGGCAAAACCACGCTGATCAATATGCTGACGGGGGCGTTGAAGCCCGATGCCGGCACCGTCAAGCTCGGCACCAATCTCGAAGTGGCGAGTCTCGATCAGCGCCGCGAAAAGCTCGATCCGGAGCGCAGCGTTTCCGCGACGCTCACCGACGGCAGCGGCGATGCGGTGATCATCAACGGCGAGCAGCGCCACGTCATCAGCTACATGAAAGACTTTCTATTCGCGCCGAAGCAGGCGGGAACGCCGGTGAAGGCGCTGTCGGGCGGAGAGCGGGGGCGGCTGATGCTCGCGGTGGCGCTGGCGCATCCCTCGAACCTGCTTGTGCTGGACGAGCCCACCAACGATCTCGATCTGGAGACCCTGGACGTGCTTCAGGAGATGCTGGCCAGCTATCCCGGCACCGTGCTGCTCGTCAGTCACGACCGCGATTTCCTGGACCGCACGGTCACCTCGGTGGTGGTGGCGGAAGGCGATGGTCAGTGGACCGAGTATGCCGGTGGCTATTCCGACATGGTGGCCCAGCGTGGCCATGGTGTCGCGGACGTGGCGCCAGACCTGGCCCAAGACGCACCGAAGTCGAAGGATGCACCGAAGTCGAAGAGCGCGGCAAAGCCGGGGGCGGCCGAACAGCGTGGCGCGGGACCGCGCAAGCGCTTAAGCCCGACCGACCAGCACGCCTTGAAGACCTTGCCTGCGCGCATCGCCGCGCGTCACGACGAGATCGGGCGGCTGGAACGGTTGCTGGCGGACCCGGATCTTTATGCCCGGGACCGGAAGGCGTTCACGGCGGCGGGCGATGCGCTGACCAAGGCGCAAGAAGACCTTGCCGCCGCCGAGGAAGCCTGGCTGCGGCTCGAGCTGCTGCGCGAAGAGATCGAAGACGAGCAAGGCGTCCCGTCCCCATGAGGCCAAGTATCGACTTTTGTGGACCGGCCAATCCTTGATAGACGGCGTAAATGGCCTTAAGTGTGGGGGCTGTCTTGGGCGGGCGCGAATGCCCCCCGGCGCCGAGGCCAACCAATTGGAGATGATGATGTCCGGGAGATTTGTTCCCTCGCTTGTTTTGATTGCCGTGCTGACCGCCTTTGCGGGGCCCGCCGCCGCCCAGTTCTCATCTGCGGTCAAAGGCGCATGCAAGAACGACTACAAACGCTATTGCGGGGTCTACGCGCTCGACGATCCGGGCCTGCGCAAGTGCATGGATAAAGCCGGCCCGAGCCTGTCGAACAGATGTGTCGTCACTCTCGTGAATTCGGGCGAGGTGAGTTTCCAACGTGCGACCCAGCGCTGGGGGCACAAGCTTCAAAAGGCCGAGTAGTCTTCGCAACGGGACTTAGTGCAACGCATTGGCGATGGCAGGGAGTGTCCCGGCCATTTTGCGTTCTTGGGCCGCGACCGACATCGTTCCTTGCGGGGCCGTGAATGAATTCGGGCAATATTGGCAGGTAATGCTGGGGTTTACTTGGTCCCTTGTTCACCCTCGGCGTGCGAGACATCTTCACAGCTGGTCCCAAGAATTATTACCAGTGTTCCTATCGACATTGCCATTGGAACTTCAGGCGTTGCTCTAGGTTTGCAAAGGTATTGTCCAAGCTTGAGGAGGCATCAAGGAGACTCACATGCGCAAACTCGCTCAAATTTCTGCAATTGCCGCGACCGCTCTGTTCTTGGCCGGTTCCCCCTCTTTCGCCGCCGTCGATACCGCCGGGGCACTCAGGAACCTCGATCCCGACAACGACGGCACGATCGACATGCGGGAGGCCATCAAGGGCGCCAAGCGGGTGTTCAAGATGATCAATCCCGACAAGGACAGGACCGTCGACGCGGCAGAGTTGAGGGGCCGCCTCAGCCCGGCAGGCCTCGCGGCCGCCGACCCGGACGACGATGGCACGTTGACCTGGAGAGAATACAAGGCCCTGGTCAAGGCGACGTTCAGGGCAGCCAATCCCGACGAGGACGGCACGATCGATCTGAGGGAGCTTCAGACTCCCTACGGCCGGCAGTTGCTGAGGCTGATCTATCCGTAAGCTGATCCCACATAGATCTGCGTGGCAAGGATCTGCGTGGCAAGGATCTGCGTGGCAAGGGCGTGGGCGGCCGGTTTTCCGGCCCCGCGCCCTTGCTGCATCCGGGCGGGTTGCCTTCTTGCCATTAGCAAGACACAAACCATCGTCATGAGAGATTAAGGAATTCAAGGCCTGCCGCCCCCGGGGAATCGGGGCGCGACGGCCGCTTGGATCTTGCGGTGGGGAAGAGGGTGACTGACCTCTACACGATTTTGGGCGTGAAGCGGACCGCAGCCCGCAAAGACATTCACAAAGCCTATCGGAAGAAGGCCAAGACGGCGCATCCCGATAGCGGCGGCTCCGTGGAAGCCTTCAACGAGCTGGTCGTGGCCTACTCCGTGCTCACGGATGACAAACGCCGGACCCGCTACGACGAGACCGGCGAGATCGATCCGCCGCGGCCCGACAATTTTGACGGCGGGGCCATCGAGATCGTCGCCGAGAAGCTCGGCCTCGTGATCCATGCGGAGCACGACCTCGCCACCATGGATGTGGGGGCGCTGATCGAGCAGGCGATTCGCGAGGACATCGCCGCCCGTAAAACCAGCGTTGCTCATCAGCAGCGGGCCGGGGAACGGTTGGCCAAGCTTCGCGCCCGCACCAAGCGGAAGGCCGAAGGCAACGACAATCTCGTGGCCCGGGTGCTCGATTGGCACGAGCTGGCGATCCAAAATCACATCAAGAAGCATGAGGCCTCGATCCTCTTCCTGGAGCGGGCGCTGGAGATCCTGGAGGACTATTCCTTCGCAGACGACATGGTCGCGGCGCAGGCCGATGAGGTGACCGGCGCCCTGAACGACATTCTCGTGGCGCTGGACGAGCTGGCCGCGATCCTCAATACAAGCCCCGCGCGCGCCGAGGCGATGCCGCAAGGCGCCGGCCCCACCGCCTTCGGGTAAAGCCTACAAGGGGTGGCCGAAAGGGGCCGTCTCGCGTAGATTTCCCGGCAGTCTCTGAGGGGTAGGGGTTTTTGCGCGTATCTTTCCTCACCATTGCCCTGTGCTGCTTGTCCCAGGCCTTGAGCCTTGCTGGCATCGGGTTTGCGCGCGCCGAGACCAGCCCCGAGACGTCCGAGCGGCCCTCGGTCAGCAGGGGGCTTCCGTGGGAATCCAAATCCGATACCCTGCCGCCCGCTTCGGAGAGGGCTCCCAAGGTGGACGCTGAAGACGCTGCCTCGAAGCCTGAGACAACCCCGGATGCGGCGCCGGCGTCCGAAGAGGCCGCTCCGGAGGCCGGCACAAAGTCGGTCGAGGAGACGGCCGAAGAGGCGGCAGACGACTTGGCCAGCGCCACAGCGGCGCCCGCGCCGCCGCATCCCGTCGTGGTCATCATCCGTGAAAAGCTCGCCGACCCCGCCGTGACCAAGGGCGCCGAGGCTGACGATATCGCCGCGCTTCAAGCCTTTTACCGGGCGCGGAGCGGGCCGCCTTTGTGGATCACGGAGATGGGCTTCTCGGCCAAGGGACAAGCGGCCCTGTTCGAGATCGAAGGGGCGGGCGATTGGGGGCTCGATGCGGAAGCCTTTGCGCTGCCCAAGCCCAACGTGTTGCCTGAGAACGAAGATGCTGAGGCGCTTGCCGAGATCACGCTCGACCTTGCCGTGCTGAAATATGCGCGCATCGCGCGCAGGGGACATGAGGCGCCGTCCGTCGTCAGCGATCTGTTCGATCAGACCCCGGTTCTGCGCGATCCCAAGACGGTGATGGCTGATATCGCCACGGCGGAGGCGCCCGGCGCCTATCTCCAGTCGCTGCATCCGCAACACACGCAGTTCGGCCGGCTCCGCGAAGCGCTGCTCGAAGCGCGCGCGGCGGAGAAACCGAACGAGACCGACATCAGGCGCCTCATCATCAACATGGAGCGCTGGCGGTGGATGCCGGAGGACTTGGGCGCGCTCTATGTGTGGCTCAATACGCCGGAATTCATGCTCTACGTGGTGAAGGACGGAAAGACGATCTTCGAGGACAAGACGCTGGTGGGCACCATCGGCTATCCGACGCCGGTGTTCTCCGACGAGATGGAAAGCATCGTCTTCAATCCGGACTGGGTGGCACCGCCGTCGGTCCTGAAAGACAAGCTGTGGCCCGCGTTGAAGCGCAAGCACTTCAACATCCTCAAGTCCAACAAGCTCCGGGTCAGCTATAACGGCAAGCGCATCGACCCGACGAAGATCGATTGGCGGCGGGTGAACATTCACAGATTCACCTTCAGCCAAAAATCGGGACCGAAGAACGTGCTTGGCAAGGCCAAGTTCCTCTATCCCAACAAGCACATCGTCTACATGCACGATACGCTTCCCTACCGGCGCAAGATCTTCGACGAAGAGACACGGGCGATCGGCTATGGCTGCGTGCGCATGGCTAAGCCGCTGGAATTCGCCGAGCTGGTGCTCGCCGAGGACCAGGACATGCCGAAGAGCAAGGTCAAAGAGCTGTGGGACAAGGGCGTCAACAAGTCGGTGACCATTGAAAGTAAGCCGCCGGTCCACACGACCTATTTCACGGCGGCGGTCGACGATGACGGCAAGGTCTCAGTATTCAAGGATCTTTACGGGCTCGACCGCGAGCAGGCTGAAGTGCTGTTCGGGGAGTCGGAGGGTTTTCCGGAGCCGCCGCCGGAGCCCAAATCCCGCAGCAGGAGCGTTGCCTCCACCGTGCCTTCCGGAAACAGAAGCGGCGGCGGTTTTCAGAATTCGCTTGGGGTTTTGGACAACTAGCGCGGTCTTGTCCGGGGCTGTCCTAGGCACCACCTTTTGGCGATGTTGAGAGGCGCACACGCGCCGGTTTCCAAACGCCGAAGAGGCTGCTATTCCCTGAATTCCGGGGCTTCGAGGGCGCAACTTCGCCCGGTCCCAAGGCTAGAAGCCTCGGCACTCGTGCCCTTTACGGAGCCTTGGCAACACCTTTAACGGTCATGTTTAAGCGCCTCCTCATCGCCGGCATTATTATCGGCCTGTTACTGACGGGGATCTGGTGGTTCAACCTCATCTTCAAGCCGAAGATGATCGCCGACTTCGTGGGCAAGATGGCGCCGCCTGCGGTGACGGTGACGGCCGAGGCGGCGAAGCTCGAAAGCTGACCGGAACGCGTGCACGCGGTGGGGACGCTGATCGCCATCGAGGGCGTGGAAGTGGCGACCGAAGTCGGCGGAATCGTCAGCAACTACAATTTCGACAGCGGTCAGAACGCCGAAAAGGGACAGCGTTTGCTCGAGCTCGACACCTCGGTCGAG
>Ga0307380_10001044_pt1 | contig 41545 bp, 31 predicted proteins | sample UN3MG_FD_202239 | JGI IMG/M metagenome (GOLD analysis project Ga0307380, IMG submission 202239) | Soil microbial communities from Risofladan, Vaasa, Finland - UN-3 | ecosystem: Environmental > Terrestrial > Soil > Coastal area > Acid sulfate soil | place: Finland: Risofladan, Vaasa | collected...
CGCGGCCGCGGCCGTCAGCGCGGGTGGGAGGCCAGGCGGTGCGCGACCGCAGCCCTGACAGTGGCCCAGGCGCGCGCGCCGAGCAGGCTCAGCACCACGCCGAATACGAGCTCCGCGGCCTCGGGCCGGCCCAGCACCGGGAATGCGCCGTTCCCGAGCTGGTCGAACAGGGTCGCGAAGAGAGCCAGCAGCAGCCCCAGCCCAATGAGCATGGAAACCCAGACCGCCGCCCCCACACGCCGCGGATGGTCGCGCAGAAACGACAGGCCCGCGCCGCAGTCACAGCATGTGTCAGCCCACTCGGGCTGCTCGCTCAGGCAGTCCGGACAAATCACCGCAGTCCCCCTGCAACTCCACCACGAAGAATATTCCACATTCCATGGCGGAAGAGCGACCCGGCAGACGGGCCAGGGGCCGGTCGCTTCGCGCGGACCGCAGGTATCGCATCGCCCGCGGCGAACTGGCGCGTCGAGGCCGCTCAGGGGGCAAACACGTGAAATCGTCAGCGCGACTCCGAGCGCCGGTGCCGGTGCTAATAGTCGGCTGGATTGGTGTTTACTATGGCGCCATCCGAGGCGTGTCTGCGCTGTCGCACGCAGGGGATGCCATTGCCCACGGTCGCGACCTCCAGACAGCGACGCAGGAGGCGTGGCTGCTCGGGTGGGCCGCGCTGGTATTGCTGGCGTCCATCGCCTTGCTGCGGCGGCGCCAGTGGGGGTGGGCGGTCCTCATGACGCTTTACCTGTGGGTCTTCCTCGGTGTCGTCGCGAGGGGGGCTGGGCTGGTGGCACTTGCCGCTGCGCAGCGCAAAGGAGACCTGGCGGAGATCCCGCTCGGGGCCATGGTCGCTTACGCAGCCGCGCCGGTCGTGTACCGGCTCTTCCTTCTGGTGCCTGTCATCACGGCGGCCGCCCTACTCGCGTTCAGGCAGGTGCGATGGTGGTTGGGCCTGGATCGCAAGGCCGAATACCACTGGGCGGCGGTCGGCACCCTTCTCGTTGTCGGGACTGTGTGGTCGGCGCTCGCCGCCGCCGGCGGGCGGATCCCCGCCGAGTTGGCTGCGCCCGTATCGCCCTGGATGAGGGCCGCGGGCATCCTCGCTTGCCTCGGCATGTGGTCCGCGGCGCTGCTTGTCATTCGCCGCCGGCCGCTTGGAATCGCCATCGCCGCGGGCGCCTACATCATCGCCGCCGTCGTGCTGGCGACTGCGCTGGCGTCGCATCATCAGGCGGCCTTGCAACGGCTAACATACTACGCCCTTACGCCCGGCGGAGCAGGGCGCGGGTTGGACGTGGCGCGGGTGACGGAACGGTTCTCAGCGCACGCATCAGCCGGGCTGCTGCTCCTTATGCTGGCATCGCTCGCCGCGCTTCTGACATGGGGACGGTGCGTCCTCGCGCGCCCGGAGTTCATCGAGGTGAAGGAGAGCGACGCCGATACGGAGCCCCGGCCGAGCCTGGGCGAGCGGCTTCGTGCCCACTCTTGGCGCGGACTGCTCGCAGGGCTGTGGCTTGACCGGATGGACGAGCCTTCGCTCCACGCCCTGGTGCTCTTCCTTGGCGCGCTGGGCGTGGGGCTTAGCGCGACTGAGGGCATTGCCTTCGGGGCGCTCGTGCCAAGGTCTCTCCTGCTCGAGTTCGGCTTCGGGGTGCTGATGCAGGCGGCCCTTGTGGGCCTGATAGTAGTGCTAGTACTGCTAGGTATACGCCGGCGCCGAGTCGCCTGGCCGCGGTGGACTGCTACCGTGGTGATAGCGGTGTTGATCCTGCTGTCGTGGCGCTACGTGGACGTCCCTTTTGCGCGGTGGTGCGACTTCGGCCTGCGGATCAAGATTACGTCCACCGTCGGGCTGGACGAGCTGGAATCGTGGGGCCTCCGGCTGCTTGAGACGGAAGGCAAGCGGCTGGGCAAAGACGCTTCGTTCAGTGAGATCTATGTCCACGGCAGGGGCAAGGTGCATCTCGTCTCGAAGGCCATCCGCGACTTGCGTCCCTCGTACATCTGGATCAGGGACGACTACGAGGGGCGGCAGTGGGTGCTCGTCGTGTTCGGAGGCGGGTTCTATCACTGGGGCGTCTATGTCGGCCCGCGGAACACGGATGTCCCGCCCGACTTCCAGGGCGGGACGTCGTATCTCTGGCGACCCGGCATCTACGGTTACCAGGAAGGCGGGTCGGACTGAGTCCGTGCAGATTGGCGCAGGCCGGAAACCGGCGGCATCACTGTCGAGGCTAAGGGGAGCCGCACCATCGCACGCACATGAGGGCGACCGCCTGCGCGGCCTGCACCACCTGGCGGAAGTCCACCTTCTCTCCCACCGCGTGCGCGTCGGCGACGCTGCCGGCCCCGAAGACGATGGTCGGCATCCCGCCGCGGTGGTGGTAAAGGCGCGCGTCACAGCTCACGTTCCAGCCGTAAACCTCGGACCCCAGCCCCAGCTCGCGGCACGCCGCCGCCAACGCCGCGACCGCGGGGTGATCGGGGTCGTCGGCGTAAGCGTCGTTATGCAGCTTGGGGAAGTCCAGCTCGTAATGGGCGCGCGTCCACTGGTCGGCGGCCGACTCGATGACCTCGCGCAGTTCGCGCTTGATGTCTTCCATGCGCTTGTTGGTCAGAAACCCCACGCCGCCCTCGAGCACTGACTCCCCTGCCACCGTTGACGGCCAGTCGCCCGCGCGCATGATGCCGAGGTTGACCTGCACCGGCCGCTGGTAGCGCTCGAACTGCGGCTGCCCCGCGCTCTCGGCGACGATGCGCTGCTCGTACTTGCGCAGCGCCGGAAACAAGGCCGCGGTCTTCTCGATGGCGTTGACGCCTTCATGCGCCCGCCCCATGTGCACCGACTTGCCGGTTACCCGCAGGCGGAACCATAGCGCGCCGCGATTGGCGGGGTGGATATCGAGGTTGGTGCCCTCCATGATGAGCGCGGCGTCCGCGCGATAACCCTGCTTGATGAGCGCGAGCGCGCCGTTGCCGCCGACCTCTTCGTCAATGACGAATTGCGACTGCACGTCGCCGCGCAGTCCCACCCCGGCGTCGTCGAGCGCCTGCAGGGCAAGGATGATAGCCGCGACCTGCCCCTTGGCGTCACATGCGCCGCGGCCGATGATGGTGTCGCCGTCAACCACGGGCGCGAAAGCCTCACCCCATGACGGAGGCGCGGGCACGACATCGAGATGGCTCTGCACGATCAGGCTGTGGCCCCCGCCCGTGCCGCGCCGCAGCGCGACGACGTTGGGGCGATCTTGATAGCTCAGTTCCTGGTCGGCGAAGGTGTAGTCGGGGTCGTGCTTGAGATCCGCGGGAACGGGTACTGCCGCGACCTTCACCTCCAGCCCGCGGCAGCGCTCCAGAACCAGGTCGGCGGCGGGGCGCTCATTGCCAGTGGTGCTGGGGATGCGGATGAGGTCGAGCAGGAAGCCGCGGGCCTCGTCGGCGCCGGCTTCGACCGCCCGGCACAACCTGCATTCGATTTCATTCATTGGAACCACCATGTGGCGGCACATGATCCGGGTCGAACCTGAACAGCTCCGCCGCGTTGCGCCCCAGGATGCGCAGCTTGTCGGCCTCGGTGATCTGGGCGAAGGCGACGCGGCCGAGCTGGGGCCGCGGGTCGAGAAACGTCATGTCGGTGCCGAAGAGGATGCGCCCGGCGCCGACCTTCTCCACCGCCAGCTCGAGCGCCCCGAACAGCAGCGGCGAGCCGGTGAGGTCGAGATGGACGTTGGGCCGCCGCGCCGCCAGCTCCAGTGCCGCCTGCATCTGCTCGGGTGCGCTGAGCGCGTGCGCGACCACCACCTGCGCCCGCCCATAGCGCTCCGCCGGCTGCGCCAGATGAAGCACCGCGTCGTGGCACAGCACCGGCAGCTCGCGCTCGTCGGCGAACTCCCACGCGGGCGCGTAGCCGGGGCCGTCGCTGGGATGCTGGTGCATGTCGGCGTGGAGCTTGACGCCCAGAAAACGCTCGGTCGCCCAGCGCTGCTCCAGCTCGCGGCGCATGTCACCCGCAGGGTAATTGGGATTGACCGCGACGTAGCCGAAAATGCGCCCGGGGAAGGCCGCGGCGGCGCGGTCCACCTCGTCATTGCCGAAGACGAAGTCCGGCCCGATGCCGGCGAGGCCGGAGGCGATGCAGGCGTTGATGCCGAGGCGATCCATGGTGCGGAGCATGCCTTCGGCGTCGCCGCTGGGGAGGTGGAAGGCGTGCCATCGCCCCAGGTGCCCGTGCGCGTCCACGACCAGCAGGTCGTCGAGGGTCTCGCCGGCGCGGACGCGTTCGCGCAGCGATGTCATGCCGCCTCCCCCAGCAGCCGCCGCAGGTTGCCGCCGGCGATGAGAGCCTTATCGGTTTCGGGCAGGTCGGCGTAGGCGATGGCGGCTATAGGGCCGCCGGGGGTGAAATGGGGCAGGGCGGAGCCGAACAGCAGGCGCCCGGCGCCGAAGCGGCGCGCGCAGTCGGCGAGGCCGTCGTGGGCCACGAAGAGGCCGATCTCCAGGTGCAAGTTGACGTGCCGCGCCAGCAGCGGATAGAGGCTGCGATGCGCGCGGTAGTTCACGCGCAGCAGGATCAGTGGCAGGTCGGGATGGGCTTCACAGACCGCGTTCACTTCCTCCCACGTCGTTTCGTCGTGGTCAAGCAGGACCGGTACGCGCCGGCCTGCCAGCGCCGCCAGCAGCTCCCCGGCGCACCACGGCGCCAGGCTGTAGCCGTGGGTCCGTGGAAACAGCCGCACCGCCGCCACGCCCTGCGCCGCCACCGCGTCGCACAGTTCAGCGGGCGGGGGCAGCTCGCCGGTGTGGTGCGGCATCACCACCCAGCACGGCGACAGGCGCTCGCGCCCCGCCAGCTCGCGCGCGAGGGCGGCGTTGCCGGTTGCGGGGTCGAGCTCTTTGCTCAGGGCGTGGAAGACGAGCGCGCGTCCAATCCCGCAGCGTTCTAACTCCTGCTCCAGCGCGGCGGCCTCCCAGAACTGGCCGGGCTGGGGCCGGCCGAACCGCCCCACCATGCAGTTGCAGTCGAAGAAGTCCATGTCAGAACAGGTTGTGGAACGCCTCGCGGGCGGTGTCGCCGCGGACGGCGATGGTGCGCGCGTCGAGGCGGCGCCGGTCGGTGCGGTTCGGGTGATCCGCGAGCGCGGTGTGCTTGAAGCGCAGGATGATCTCCACCGGCCGGCCGAGGTCCAGCGGCGGCACCTTCCCCAGCTTGCCCATCGCCGCTTGGGCGCGCTCGCGAATGAGGCGGCGCACCACCGCCGGAGGCTTGACCCGCGCGCAGCTGCGTCCGAAGCCGACCTTGGTCACCGCCACCTCGACCTCGGCGCCGAGCAGGTCGCGGGCCTCGTCACATACCGCCTGGTCACCCGTCACCAGCACGCAGGGCACCCCCAGTTCGCCGGCGATGGCGGCCGCGAATCCCATCTCTCCCAGCGGCCGCCCGTTGACCCGCATTTCCTCCCACGCCTGCGGTGACTGCGTATGCTCCAACACCGCCCGCGCGGTGCCCGCCATCGCGTGCGCGCCCACCTGGAACATGCCGTCGAAGCCGGCGTCAAGCTCCTCCAAGTACACCGGCTGGGGCCCGCCCATGACATACTCCGCCGCCTCGTGCGCCTCATCGAGGAGCAGATTATAGCCGCCGTTGGCGCCGTGGCCGTCGCGCACGACGACCTCTGTTGCTCCGCCCGCGAGTGCGCCCTCGACCGCCGCGTTGACCTCCAGGGTCAGCCAGCGACGGGCATCCTCGTAGCGCGGGCTGCCGGGCACGAGCTGCGCGTCGTCAACCACCCCGCCCACGCCCTCAAGATCGGTCAGGATGTATATCTTCATGTCGGCCCTCGAGGCCGCGGGGCGGCCTACAGCACATGTCATTCCTCGCTCGCTTCTCTTCCGCGGACATGGACCGGCAGGCGGCCCTCACACCGCCCCCGGTTGGCCGGTGCGCAGGCTTTCCTCGGCGGCGCACGCGATCCGCGTCACCGCCAGGCCGTCCGCGCCGGTGGCGAACACCCCCCGCAAGTTTTCGAGTGTTCCCCCGTCCTTGAGGAAAGCGACGTTATTGGCGAAGTCGGCGATGCTCTCGATGCCATAGCCCAGCCACGCGGTGTTGCCGTGCCTATCCGTGGTTTCGCGCAGAAACCCCAGGTTGTGGGTTTGCATGCCGGCCGCGGCGAAGCACGAGCGCGCGCCGCGATCCTGCGAATCCACCTCCATGATGCCCTCGGTCCCCACCAGCCGGATACCCTGGTTGACGATCGCCTCGAACCGGTCGGGCAGGATCCACGATGTGTCGAAGGTCACCACCGCGCCGTTTGCGAACTCGACCTGCGCCTGCACGCTGTCATAGGTATCTATGCCCAGGCCGGCGAGCTTTCTCTTCTGCCCGCGCGCGAACACCGACTTGGCGTCCGCCTTGAAAACCCAGCGCACGAGGTCGTAGAAGTGCACCCCCAGGAACCACACCGGCGACGACTTCGGCGCCCACTGCGGAAACCAGTCGCGCGGCACCTCGATGCGATCCTCCATGTGGCAGTAGCCGTAGAGCACCTGGCCCAGGTTGCCCTCGCGCACCAGGCGCTCCAGCTCCAGGTGATACGGGTCATAGCGCTTGTGGAAGTCCACCTGCAGGAGCAGCCCCGCCTGCTTGGCGACCGCGACCATCTCCTCGCAACCCTCAACCGTCACGTCCAGGGGCTTCTCGACCAACACGTGCTTGCCCGCGGCGAGCGCGTCCAGCGTCACCTGGCGATGGGCGAAATCGGGGGTGACGACGCTGACGGCGTCCAACTCCTCGCGCTCCAGCATCTCGCGGTGGTCGGCATAGGGGCGGAAGCCGAACTGCCGTGCCATCTCCGCCAGCCGCGCGGCATTGAGGTCCGCGGCTGCCACGAGCTGCGCGACCCCCTCACGCTCCGTCTGCGCGAACGCGCGCAGGTGGTTCACCCCGAACGTTCCGACCCCCACTACCCCGATCTTGACCACAACTACCTCCGACATGCTCGAGACAGGATTAGACCACCAAGGCACGAAGAACACCCGGATCCGGCTTGGTGTCTTTGTGTCTTCGTGGTTCAGCTATCCCCCGTAGCCGCCGAGAGCGTCGCGTCGAGGATGTCCACGCCGGTGTCGAGCTCCTGCTCCGTGATAACCAGCGGCGGCGCGAGGCGCAGGACATTGCCGTAAGACCCGATGGGCGCGATCATCAGCAGCCCGCGCTGACACGCCTCCAGGACGACCCGTTGAGCGAGCTCGGCGTCGGGCTGCTTGGTCGCCTGGTCCTTGACTATCTCCAGCCCCCACACCAGGCCCATGCCGCGGGCATCGCCCAGGCACGGATGCTTCTTCATCATCTCGTCGAAGCGCGGCCCCAGGTGCTCGCCCAGGCGGGCGGCGTTCTCGGGGAGCTTCTCCTCGATGATGACGTCAATGTTGGCCAGCGCGGCGCGCGCGCCGAGAGGATTACCGCCGTGGGTGCTGGACATGGAGCCGGGGCCGAGGGCGTCCATGATGCGCGCCTCGCCGACCACTGCCGCAACCGGCAGCGTGCTGGAGATGCCCTTGCCCAGGCACAGGAGGTTCGGCGTCACCTGGTAGTGCTGGAAGCCGAACAGCTTGCCCGTGCGCCCGAAGGATGCCTGCACCTCGTCAATGATGAGGACGATGTCGCGCGCGCGGCACCAGCGGTCGAGCTTCGCCATCCACTCCGGCGGCGGGATGATCGAGCCCGCACCCCCCTGGTAGGTCTCGGTGATGACGGCCGCGATGTCGGATTCGGTTTCCGTCTCGACGAACCAGTCGAGGTAGTCGAAGCACCAGGTGTCGCATTGGGGATAGGTCTTATCGAAGACGCAGCGATAGCAGTGGGCGAACGGCGCCAGATAGACCTGCGGCAGGAACGGCCCGAACCCCCGCGTGCCGGCGCCGCTGCGCTTGCCGCCGGCGGACATGGCGCCGTAGGTGCGCCCGTGGAACGCGCCCTGGAAGGCGATGATCTCCTTGCGCCCGGTGTGCTTGCGCGCCATCTTCATCGCCGCCTCGGTGGTCTCGGAGCCGGTGGTGAGGATGAAGGCGCGATCGAGGTTGGGGGGCGTGATCTCCACCAGCTTGCGGGCCAGCGCCGGGCGGTACTGGTTGACGAAGTCGTAGCAGTTGATGACGCGGCCGGCCTGCTCCCGGATCTCCTTCACGATGCGCGGGTGGGAATGCCCGGCGTTGGCGACCAGCACGCCGGAGGAGAAATCGAGAAAAGTGTTGCCGTCAACATCGGTGACCCATACGCCGCGCGCGTCGGCCCATACCACTGGCGGCTGCTCGCTCATGGAGCGCGGCTCGTACTGGCGCGACAGCTCCAGGTATGCGCGGGCCTTGGGCCCGGGTATCTCGGTCACCAGCTTGATCACGGGTTTCTTCCGCTAGCCAGTTTCGGCGCGACCGAACCCAAGACCTGCCCGGGAGGGCGTCTTACCGCCGAGTGCGCGGAAAGCGCGGACCAGGACTGAGTGTAAGGGCGGTTCGCGAACCGCCTCTACGACCGCACGGCGATGGCGATGCCCGCCGCCACCAGCCCTACGCCCAGCAGCAGCAGCCAGGTCAGCGGCTCGCCCAGCAGCAGGTGGCTCAACACCACCCCCCACAGCGGCGCCGAGAAGGCGAACACCGACAGCTTGCTCGCCGCCACCCGCTGCATCATGACCGCCCAGACAGTGAACGAGAAGGCGCCGACGATGATGCCCATGTAGGCGACCGCGCCGAGCACGGCGGGAGTGGGTCGGATGTGCACCAGCCCCTCGAACGCCAGACCGTAAGCCAGGAGCAGGAGCCCGCAGATGCTCATTTGCGCGAACATCATCTTGAACGGGCTGATGCGCGCCACCGCGTCCTTGAAGTACGCGATCTGAAACCCGAGGATGACCGCGCTCAGGATGAGCGCGAGGTCGCCGCGCAGCATCGTCGTCGGCTCGCGCCCCCAGCGGTCGCCGAACACCGCCGCGATCCCCGCGAAACCCACGGCGATGCCCAGCGCTTTGCCCGCGGACAGCCGATCATCCGCCAGGTAGAAATGCGCGCAGAGCGCCACGAAGATGGGGAAGGCGTTGATCAGCACCGCTCCGTGGCTGGCGTTGCTCCAGAAGACGCCGAGGTGGAAGGTCGCGATCTGCACGGTGAACAGCAGCCCGTTGACCAGCAGCGGCGGCAGCTCCTGCCGCGTCGGCCGCAGGGGCTCCCGCCGCCACGCGCACCACGCGGCCAGCCCCAGCACGCCCAGGGTGAAGCGCAGCCCTGCCAGCCCGATGGGCGGGATGCGGGTGAGCGCGAACTTGGCCGCCACCGGATTGCCGCCCCACAGCGCGTACAGGAACAGCGCGATGGCGGCGACGCTCGCCGGCACTCCGGCAGGCCCGCCTGCGGCGGGCCGGTGGCGGGTAGTCGTGCAGTCAGTGTCCATGATCAGTCAACTCCGCGGCGGGCGAGCTACGACCGCGCGGCGATGGCGATGCCCACCACCACCAGCGCCATGCCGGCGACGAGCTTGCCCGTCAGCGGCTCGCCCAGGAACAGATGGCTCAGGATGACGCCCCACACCGGCACCGAGAACCCGAAGACGGTCAGCCGGCTTACCGCTACCCGCCGCACCAGCACCGCCCACGCCATGAAGCCGAAGGCGCCGATGACGATGCCCTGGTAGGCGACGGCGGCCAGCGCCAGTGCGTCCGGCCGCGCCGTCAGCAGCCCCTCCGCCAGGACGCTGTAGGTAAAATACGCCGGCAGGCAGATGGTCATCTGCGCGAAGATGATCTTGTACGAGCTGACGCGCCCGATGATGCTCTTGAAGTAGGTGTTCTGCGCCCCGACCAGGACCGCGCTGGCGACGAACAGGAGATCGCCCTGCAGCATGGTTGGCGATGCTCGCCCCCAGCGATCGAAGAATGTGACCGCCACGCCGGCGAAGCCCAGGGCGACGCCGAGCGCCGTGCCCGCGGACAGCCGATCGCCCGCCAGGTAGAAATGCGCGAAGATCGCTACGAAGATGGGAAAGGAGTTCACCAGCACCGCGCCGTGGCTGGCGCTGCTCCACGACAGGCCCAGGTAGAACGTCGCGATCTGCATGCAGAACACGAGCCCGTTGACCGCCAGCAGCGGCGCCTCGCGCGCCGACGGCAGCAGCGGCTCGCGCCGCAGCGCGCACCACGCCGCTAGGCCGGCGCCCGCCAGCGCAAACCGCAGCGCCGCCACCCCGATGGGCGGCAGGGTCACGAGCGCAACCTTCACCGCCACGGGATTGGCGCCCCACAGGGCGTACAGCAAGAGCGCGGTCGCGGCGACGTCCAAGGGCACCGCCGGTGCCCGAGCCGCGACCGGCGCGGCGGACGGGGATGTGGATTCGCGGTCCATAGTGGGGGCTGGAAGGGCGACGTGACTTACCTCCACGGCAGCCGCCGACGCGGATCGGGATTCGCGGGGAGCGCGCGCGGCGGGCCGTCAGGCCCTGCTATGCCAGTAGCTCCCGGAAATGCGCCACGTCGCGGCGCAGCACCTCGCGCCACTGCGCGGGGTCGTAGTGACCCATGGATTCGTCCTCGATGCACAGGTCCCCGTCATAGCCGGCCGCGCGCAGAAGCCGGATGACGCGGCGATGGTCAATGTCGCCCTCGTCGAACGGGGCGACGTATTCGCCGTATTTCCACCCCAGGTCGCGCTGCTGGTTGCGCAGCTCTGCGGGGTAGGCGATGTTCTTGCAGTGGGTGTGCTTGGCGCGCGGCGCGAAGTGCTCGAGGATCTCGTAAACCCGATCCAGCGGATGCCCCGCCCAGTAGAAGTTGCCGGTGTCGAGGGTCATGCCGAAGCGCGGCGAGCCCACCGCCGCGAACAGCGCGTCCAGCCACGCCGGGTCATTGCCCTGGAAGCCGTGATTCTCGATCCCCAGCGCAACCGGCGTCTCCTCGGTCTCCCGCAGCACGCGCGTGACCGCGGCGGCGACGCGGGCGACGCGCTCGTCGAACGGCAGCTCGCGCTGGCCGGTCATATTCGAGTCCACGCGCACCGTCGCCATGCCCAGCCCCTGCGCCGCGCGCACCGCGCTCACCACCCACTGCACCTCGGCCTCCGCCTCCGGCTGGTTGAAGTCGGTGAGCAGCAGCAGCGCCGTTGCCCGCACCCGGTGCTGCGCCAGGTGGTCCCGGTACTGCTTCACCGCGTCGGGCGAATCGAGGGGCCGGCGCGCGCTCCCGTCTGCGGGCGTCAGGGGCGCCACCGTGCAGTCGCGCTCGAAGCGCAGCTCCACCGCCTCCACGCCGAGATCGTCGAGCGCCTCTTTGAGCGAGGGGTAGGTGCCGCCCCACAGCGCGACGTCGTCGCGAATCGAAATATACATGTCCACTCCTTCCAGACCGTCCCGGCTGGTGCAAGTGTCATCGGGTATGACGAAAAGTGGGCGTGGCAAGAAACTCCTCTCCCTATTCAGGGAGAGGATCGAGGAGAGGGTAGAATGCCTCGCCGCTCACCTTCACCCGGCCCGCCGACAGGGTGCCGACCTCTCCCTAAAGGGAGAGGCGTTGACCCTGCACACCCACGGAAACAGGTCACACCCGTATCATTCCCCGGTGGCCGCGCCGTCACCTGCCGGCGACGACGACTTCCTCGTAGTCCGAAAACGCCTGCGGGGGCGGGAGTTGCCCTTCGCCTTCCAACGGGCCGGCGAGGTGCAGGAATCCGGTCAGTACCTCTGAAACAGCTTCCCCCACTTGGTATCGAGCGCCTCCCGGACGCGGCCGGAGCCGACGCACGGGTACCAGTACACGTCATGGTAGAGGATGGAGGCGAGGTAGGACCACGGCGCCAGCACCGTCCGCAGCAGCAGCTTCTCCAGTGGCTTGAGCGGCCCCCAGTAGATCATCTTCTGGCCGCGGCTGGCGAAGGTGTTCTGGGCGCGGTGGAAGCCGAAGTTGACCCCGATGAGGTCCTCGCCGACGACTTCGATCTCGGTCGGGTTTCCGCAGCCCAGGCCCCGCTCGTGCGCAATGCGGATGAAGTCCAGGGACATGGGGTCGAACCCCATCATCTTCGCCGCGATGGCGTCTATCGCCACCTGGTCGGCGCTCGCCAGGATGAAATCCTTCTCGTAGGGCACCATGCAGCGCGGGCCCGGGCCGTCGCCGGCGAAGGTGCCGTCCATGACCGCGAAGATGCCGGAATGGATCTCCTGCTGGATGGTCAGCAGGTCCACCAGGGTCTCGTGAATGACCGAGTGCGTCCAGTGGCGCCGCTCGTGCAGCAGCCCGCCGAAGGCGTTCTTCATGGCCCCGGTCATGGTGGTGAAGACGTGGGTCTTCATGGTCGGCAGGTGGATGATGTTCTCGCCCATCATGCGCTTGGGGAGGTGGATGCCGTCGGGGAAGATCTCGGGCAGCACCAGCATCTCGCCGCGCGGCTGGTAGATGATCCACTCTTCCGTCGGCTCGTAGAGGTGAATGTTGCGCAGGCCGTACTTCTCGATCACCGGCTTGTGCTTGTTGGCGACCTCGCCGCGCTTGGCGCTGACCACCACCGTGCGGTTGTGGCAGCCGTGAATCAGCTCGCGCTGGTAGCCGTCGTCGAGCATGGCCTTGATCACGCCCTCGAGCTGCCACGGCGCGGTCGAGCACGCCGGGTACCAGTGATGCCAGGAGATGTTGATCTTGAGCGCGGTGTCCTTATCCTTGGGCAGGTAACGTTCGTAGTCGGCCATGCGCATCAGGCGGCCGTAGTCGTCGAGCACGGTCTCGGGCGTGGTCTTCAGAATTGCCACTTTGGGTCGGGGCATGTGCGCCTCCCGGGGGCTAGGTGTAAAGCACCAGCCCCACCGCCGCCAGCCACAGCACCAGGTTCACCAGCATCGGCAGGTCCCCCAGCGCGATCCGCTCGGGTGCTCCCCCCTCCCGGCGCTGGTGGATGAGGTAGAGATAGCGGAAGATGCCGAAGAGGACGAAGGGCATGGTGTACACCAGGTTGTGGGTGTGGAACTTCTCCACCGTGTCGGGCGACATGGTGTAGAGAGCGTAGGCGATGACGGTGGAGGTGGTGGCCACCGCGATCATCTGGTCGAGCAGTTGGGGGCTGTAGTGGGCGAGGCTGGCGCGATGGTCGCCCGCGCCCGCCTCCAGCACCACCAGCTCGTGGCGGCGCTTGCTCAGCGCCAAGAACAGCGCCAGGAATATGGTCACCACCAGCAGCCACGGCGAGATGTCAACCGCAATCGCCGCCGCCCCCGCCGCCGCGCGAATCACAAAACCCACGGCGATGGACATGACGTCAACAATCGCCACATGCTTGAACCAATAGGTGTAGGCGAGATTGAGCGCGTAGTAGCCGAGCGCCAGCAGCCCGAACTCGGGGCGCAGTGCGAACGCCAGCGCCAGGCTCGCCACTGCCAGCGTCGGCGCCGCCGCCCACGCCAGCCTCATCGGCAGCCGCCCCGACGCCAGCGGCCGCAGCCGCTTCGACGGGTGGCGCCGGTCGCGCTCCAGGTCGCCCAGGTCGTTGAGCAGGTACACGCTCGAAGACAGCGCGCAGAACAGGGCGAACGCGGCCACCGAGATTGCGAGCATCCTCAAGTCGAGGAAGCTCTGCGAGAAGATGATGCCGGCGAAAACGATGCCGTTCTTCAGCCACTGGCGCGGTCGCAGCGCCTCGGCAACCGCTCGCGCGGTTTCGAGTGCTGTCTGCTGGGCCATGGGAACCGCCTAGCTCTGCCGCTCGCTCATCGGCGCCGCCTGCCCAGGCGATGCGAGCGACTACCAGTCTCTTCCACGGCAGGCGCCTTCTTTCCTCCAGCGGCGCCCGCCCGGCGCCGGCTTGGCAAAAGGAGCACCCGCCGCCGCACAGAAAGAGTCTGCGCCCAGCCGCTACCCCGACTGGCGGGCGATGTCCGCGGCCGCAGGCACGGGGTGCTGGATCGTGCTTCCGCGCGCCGCCTGCCATGCGTCTCCGGCGCGCTGGAGGGCGTTGCCATCATGCGTTGGTTGCTGGAGCGAATAGCCGGCGTCGCCTGCCACGGTCTGGACGCGCGTTCCCTCTGCGTCGGCGGAGAGGTCCTGCCCTTCTGCGGGCGGTGCACCGGGTTCTACATCGGCATCGCCGCCACGGCGCTCGCCCTTGCGGGCGCCGGTCGCCTGCGGCGGCATCGCCTGCCGTCGGCGCCGACGATTGCCCTGCTCTGCGTGCCGTGGGCGATGTCGGGGGCGGCGCGGCTGCTGGAGATGGGCGGGTACGATGTCGCAGGCAACCTCGGGCGCGCCCTCCTGGGCTTTGCGTGCGGCGCGAGCGCCACCATGCTGTTGGCGCCGCTGTGGGCGCGCGTGCTGTGGCCGCAGGGCTCACCCCCACGCCGCTCGGCGGCAGCCACTGTCGGGTTGGCCGCGCTCATGGCAGCGGTGGGATTGGCGGCGGTCGCAGGCATCCCACCCGCGGCGCGATATTACCTGGCGGCGGTCGCGACCGCAGTCGGATTCCTGACCGCCGCGACTGCGGTCAATGCGCTGGTGTTGGTGGCGATCATGGCGCGTGGGGACGGCGGCTTCCGACTCGTGCGAGCCGCGCTTCCGGCCTGCGCCGCGGCCGTCGAGATCGCCGGGCTGTCCATGATGGGGTCCTGGCTGCGGGTCTGGTGAGCGCGGGGACGCGCATACACATATCGCGAGGAGTCGAGAAATGAACTGTCCCAAGCACCCCGAGCGGCAGGCCGAGTTCATGTGCGCTGAGTGCGGGCGCGAGGTTTGCGCCGGCTGCATCGAGGATCGCGCCGGGAAATGCGTCTGCGGCGACTGCGCGGCCAAGCTGGGAACGGAAGCGGGCGGCGCACCGCCCCCGGAGCCGCCGGCGGCCCAGCCTGCGGCCGCCATCCCGTCGCAGTGGCCGCCCTCGGCGCCCCCTCCGCCACCCTATCGCCCCGCAGGGGTGGGGCCGAGCGGCGTCTCCATCGCCTCCATGGTCTGCGGCATCCTCAGCTTCGTCTGCTGCTGCGGCGGCGGGCTGAGTCTGGTGTTGGGCGTGACCGCGGTGATACTGGGCGCGATCGCCCTTGGTTCCGCCCAGCCCGAGCCGATGCGCGCGGCCGGCCGCCCCTATGCCATCGCCGGCATCATCACCGGCAGCCTGGCGATCGTGTTCTTCGTCTTGGCGATCATCGGCGCCATCGCCTTCAGGGAGCTGATGCCACAGTGGTTCCGGCGCCCGCTGCCGCCGCCGTTCCGGGTGTAGCCGCCACGGGGAGCAGGCGGTAGCCGCCGGCGCCGAGGGCGCGCGTGCCAACGATATGACAACTCACCCCGTGACTGATTTCCATACTCACGCTTTCCCCGACCGCGTGGCCGCGAAGGCGATGGAGGTGCTCGAAGGCACCTATGAGGCGTCGAGCCACAGCGATGCCACGCTCGCGGGCCTGCGGCGCTCGATGGCGGCGGCGGTGATAGTTCACTCGGTGGTAGTGCCGGTGGCGACCTCGCCTGCGCAGGTGCGCTCCATCACCGACTGGGCGGCCGCCAACTCGGGGCCCGACCTCACCATCTTCGGCTCCCTGCACCCCGCCATGGATGACCCGGCCGCCGAGGTTGCCCGCATGCGCGAGCTGGGCCTGCGCGGTGTCAAGTTCCACTCGGAGTTCCAGCGATTCCACCCCGATGAAGAGCGCATGTTTCCGATCTACGACGCCCTGCGCGCGGCGGGGATGATCGCCTTCTTCCATGCCGGCAATGAGATCAAGGCGCTGCCCGAAGTGCGGGCCACCCCGGGTCGCATCGCCCGCGCGCTCGACGCGTTCCCCGGGATGACGGTGATTGCCGCTCACATGGGGGCCTACCTGCAATGGGACGAGGTATGGGAGTTCCTGGTCGGCCGCGACCTCTATTTCGACACCAGCTTCTGCCTGCACAAGCTGGGCACCCAGCGGTTCGTGGACATCGTCCGCGCCCACGGGGCGCAGCGCGTCCTCTTCGGCACCGACTCGCCGTGGGCGGATCAGGCGACGGCGCTCACCGCCCTCCGCGCCCTGCCGCTGAGCGACGACGAGCGGCGCCTGATTCTGCACGACAACGCCGCCAGGCTGCTGAAAAACGGGGACTGGCTATAGATTCCTCCGGGAATCTGTTGCCTGTCCCTGTTTTTCCCTGCACTCTAACCCAGATTATGCATTCCGAGCGTGAAGAGCTCACCCAACGGGTGTGTCATCCCGAGCAACGCGAGGGATCCCCTACCGGGGTTGCTCGCGGCTGGAATCGCTGATCTTGCGCATCCCCGATAGGGGATTCCTCGGGCGCGTCGCTTCCTCGGAATGACATGCCCGAAGCCTTACGCATAATCTGGGTCTAACGATGCCTGGCTGCCTCGTATTGCGGTTTCCGCCCGGCAGGGATGGCTCTTCTCCTGCAGAACCGTCCCTGGCAAGAGGGGGCTCCAAGATGAGTGACAGCGGGCAGCACGAGGGGACTGGCTCGCATTTCCCTGCGCGCAGCAACAGGGAAACTGCGTGCCTGTACCCGTCGAAAAGCATACCGGGCGCGCAGGGGCGGGCGTTGGCGCGCGGATTTCCGTCCCTGGCGGGCCGTTTCGCCAGCCGGCTTCTGCTTGCCGTTTCCGCGGTACGGGAGCTGCGCGCGCGCCCGGCCCTGGTGGCGGTCGTGCTGGCGCTGGCGACCGCATCCTGGCTTTCCGCCAGCTACGTCAACGGCCGCATCGCCGCCCGCCGGTGGACGCTGGCGGGCCAGCCGATGCCCACCGCTGAGCGCTCACCCCTTCCCTTTGCGCAGCGGTGGATGCTGCCCTATCACAACTCGCCGGTTGCCTCTTTGCTGTGGGTGCCGTTCGCCCGCTTCGCCTCTCCCCTTGGGCAACCGTCGTCCGTCGCCACCCGCTGGGTAGTGCTCGCCTACTACCCGGTCATGGTGAGGCAGTTCCGAGCGGCCACGCATGCCGCGCCGCCCCGTAGTGCCGCCCGCCGCTCCTCGGCGCAGTGGGTCATGTACGGTTACCCCGTGGCAGTCGGCGTGCTGGCAGCGCTCGTGTTACTCTTGATCTTGGTCGGCCTGCTGGGCTGGGTGCGCGATAGGGATAAGCCCGTTCGCCTGAGTGACTTGCCCGGGTACTGGCGGCGGCATTATTGGGCGATGCTGGCGCTAGCGCTGATCGGCGTGGCACTCGCGGCAGTTGCGTCTCTAGTCCTTAACCGGCTCGCGGAGGCCGGAAGATCGGGGCCATCGGCTCTGTCCGATGTCGCCGAGACCATCCAGAGCTTCGCCTCACTAGCGGTGATGCCGATCCTCGGCCTGCTGTTCATGTTCGCCCCGTTCGTGATCGTGGTGCGAGGGGTGGGTTGGTGGCATGGGATAATCGGGGGGCTGCGGCTGTGGCGATCCCGCTGGCCGGCGGTGGTGGCGCTGTTCGTGCTGTTCCGCGTGGGCTGGGAGGTGATCGCGGTTTGGAGCGCCGCGACGCCCTGGAATAGATGGGGCGGCGTCCTGACTCGCGCGCCGTGGCTGTCATCGCCGCCGGCGCTGCTGGCCTGGTCGTGGGTGGCCACAATGGGCGCGGCCCTGCTCGGCCTGTGGGCGGCCTACGCGTTCATGGAGATCGCGCGCCCACCGGCGTCGGCAACGGAGGAGGTCGTCACATGAGCCCTTGGAACGCATTCTGCGTGGCGCGGACGGCGGCCGGACGCCTCGTGCACCGACCCGGGTTGGCGCTGGCGGTGGTGGCGCTAGCCAGCGTGGCGTTCGTCTCAAACGCGTTCTTCAACGACGCCGCATCACCGCGTCACCATCCGCGGTCGGACGATCGGCGACCGCCCTTCGCCCAGCGGTGGCACGCCCTCTATCGCGCGCCCGGCCTGCATGCGTTGGTGTGGCAGCCGCTCGCAGGGTTTACCGAGCCCGCCTACCCCCTGACTCACATCGCCGACGGTTGGTCGGCGTTTATCGGTCGCCGCCAAGCGCCGAACTCGAGCTTCGACCCGACGCGAATGTTAGCGGCGAGGGCGATCTTGCTCTCCCTGGTGACGGCGCTCGTCCTCGCCTGGCTGCTGGGGGCCATCACCGTCAAGGATGACTCGTCCCGCAAGGCCGCGGGTGCGGCACAACGGCTGCGGGCGCACTACTTGCCGATCCTGCTCGTCGTCCTCGTGCCCGCGGCATGGCAGTTCATGATGGGGGCGATCATATTCGGTCGGGGGCCGGCTCCGGGCGTCAACCTTCTACGCTGGCTCGCGCATCATGTCGGCAGGGACGGCGCCCTCTCGGTGTGGTACGCATCGGCGATGATTCCGTTCGTGCTTCTGATGCTGGCGCCATTCGCGATCGTGGCGCAGAACACCGGGGCCTGGCGGGGGATCTCCCAAGGTCTGCGTCTGCTTGGGCGGAATGTGCTGGCGCTCATTGGGCTATTCGTCATCGCTTGGGGCGGCTATCAAGCTCTGCTGCTATGTGATGCCGCAGCGTCGCTCCCGGCACCGCTTGTCAGCTGGTTCATCATGCTCAGCTTGCCGGGACTGACCATATTCTGGAGCTGGGTACATTGGGTGGGGATGGCGCTGCTCGGCCTGTGGGTGGCCTATGCGTTCATGGAGATCACGCGTGGGCCGGCCGAGGCGCCGCACCCGAGCGAGGCTTGAGATGGAGGGGAAAGTCGGTGGCTTCGCGCTCGCGCGGTTAGCCGTGGGGCACCTCGTCCGCCGGCCAAGGGTGGTCGTGGTCGTGCTGGTTCTTGCCAGCCTTTCGTACTTGTCGGGCATCGCCGCCGACGGGTTCTACTGGCAACATTGCTCCCGAATGAGCAAGGCTGAATACGCCGGGCTGATGGGCTTTGCCTCCGACGTGGAAAGAGGTCCGGCTTCCTCGGCGAAAGTGCCGAGCCGCCCGGGGTTCGCGCGCCGTTGGCTGTCAACGTACACGGCGGAGCGGTACACATGCGTTCTCAGTTGGTCGCACCTGCCCCGCTTCGCCGCGCCGCTGTCGGGGCCTACAGAACTGGCGGATGGGTGGACGCGCTGCCTGAACCGCTTCCAGCTTTTGGCTTCGTACGCATCAGGCCAAGGCGCGTATGGCGCCCTGAAGGCGATGCCTGCGCTGCTCATCGGCACGTTGTTCCTCGTCGGCCTGCTCGGCTGGGTGAGGGATGTGAAGTGCCCGCCGCGCTTGACTGACTGGGCGGAGTACTGGCGATCTCACTACGTGCAGGTGCTGCTGGTCGGCATCATCTTACTGGCGGTCGCGGCGGTATACGGGACGGTCGTAATGTATGTAAATGTAATTGTGACAGACATGATTCTCTCGCGGAGGGCGCAAGTGCTACGCAGTCTCTCCCAGCTTATTGCTGCTGAGGAAGCAGTGACGGCGGCGCTCCTCGTGATCTGGATGCTCGCGCCCTTCGCTGTCGTCGCGCGCGGACTCAAGGCTTGGACGGGCATCGCCTCTGGGCTGCGTCTGCTGCGTCACCACTGGCTGTCGCTAGCCGTCCTGTTCGTCATTTTCCGAGCGGGCCGTGAGGTCGTGACGGTGTGGCAAGTCTTGTCGCCATGGATGTCGGATAGTGCGAAGTCCGGGTTCGGCGTGGGGCTGCCGGTCGTGCTCTGGAAGTGGGCCCGGGTGCTCGCAAGCGCCCTACTCGGTCTGTGGGTGGCCTATGCGTTCATGGAGATCGCGCGCCCACCGGCGCCGGTCGAAGCGCCTGCTCCGGCCGAATGATTCATCCGCCACTCGGACCGCGTGCGGAGGCGGTCCCGATCAAGTATCATTCAGAGCGAGCGCAGGCGAGCGAAGAATCTCGCCGGGGGAGATTCCTCGGATTCGCCTCGGAATGACCGTATCGGGCGCCTCGGGATGACGGAGCAGTCGCGCGCAATGCAGGGCGTCGCCAAGGTCATGTCATTCTGAGGAAGCGCAGCGACCGAAGAATCTTGCAGGCGAAGTGCGATTCCTTGCCGAGATCCTTCGCTACCGCTCAGGATGACATCTTACGAGTCGGCTGCGAGTGCCCAAATGGATTATGCGCCGGCTGCTGGATCGCACCCCCATCGGCGGCGCCGGACGCCTTCGTCCGCCGAAGGTGGACTTCGCCACCCGCGGTGGTCAACAATCCGGGTCGGCGCCCACGGGGTTCAAAGAAAAATCCCGGCGACGGCCTACTCTCCCACCGCCTTGCGGCAGCAGTACCATCGGCGCTGAGGGGCTTAACTTCTCTGTTCGGAATGGGAAGAGGTGTTGCCCCCTCGCTACGGTCACCGGGAAATTGCTTATCCACAGATCAACACAGATGGACACAGATTTGAGAAACACGGAAAAAGAAGAGGCGACCAAGGCGAGCAGTTCGCTCCGCTCTGTCTGCAGCTTGCCCAATCTGCGAAATCCGCGCCACGGCGGCCTTCAGGCCTAGCCGCTTAGCCATCTGCGGATTGATGTTGATGGTGAATGACGGAGTGAGGCAGGGCGCGCGGCCACTGCGAGCGCGCTGAGATCGGGGGGACAAGCCCTCGGCCGATTAGTACTGGTCAGCTCAAGCGGTTGCCCGCCTTACACTCCCAGCCTATCAAGCAGGTACTCTTCCTGCGGCCTTACTCCCTTAACGGGATGAGAAGTCTCATCTTGGGGTGGGTTTCGCGCTTAGATGCTTTCAGCGCTTATCCCGGCCGGACTTGGCTACCCAGCGTATGCCCCGGGCGGGACAACTGGTACACCATTGGTCCGTCCACCGCGGTCTTCTCATACTGGCGGCAGCGCCCCTCAAACTTCTTACGCCCACGACGGATAGGGACCGAACTGTCTCACGACGTTCTGAACCCAGCTCGCGTACCGCTTTAATGGGCGAACAGCCCAACCCTTGGGACCTGCTCCGGCCCCAGGATGCGACGAGCCGACATCGAGGTGCCAAACCCCCCCGTCGATGTGAACTCTTGGGGAAGATAAGCCTGTTATCCCCGGGGTAGCTTTTATCCGTTGAGCGACAGCGCTTCCATTCGCCACTGCCGGATCACTAGGCCCGACTTTCGTCCCTGCTCGACTTGTCGGTCTCGCAGTCAAGCTCCCTTGTGCCCTTATGCTCTGCGTGCGATTTCCAACCGCACTGAGGGAACCTTTGGACGCCTCCGTTACCTTTTAGGAGGCGACCGCCCCAGTCAAACTACCCGCCTGGTACGGTCCCGCCTCCCGGTTTACCGGGACGCGGTTAGAGGCCCGAGATCTCAAGGGTGGTATTCCAAGGTTGCCTCCATCCCAACTGGCGTCGGGATTTCATTGGCTCCCACCTATCCTCTACAGGACATCCCCAGCTCCAATACCAAGCTGTAGTAAAGCTCCACGGGGTCTTTCCGTCCAGTCGTGGGTAACCGGCATCTTCGCCGATGCTACAATTTCGCCGAGTCCCTCGTTGAGACAGCGCCCAAGTCGTTACGCCATTCGTGCAGGTCGGAACTTACCCGACAAGGAATTTCGCTACCTTAGGACTGTTATAGTTACAGCCGCCATTCACCGGTGCTTCGGTTGGAAGCTTGGTCCCGATAAATCGGGATTGACCTCGCCCCTTAACATCCCGGCATTGGGCAGGCGTCAGCCCCTATACTTAGCCTTACGGCTTAGCAGAGACCTGTGTTTTTGGTAAACAGTCGCTTGGGCCGGTTCACTGCGATCCCCAAGCCCTCACCAAGCAGCACCGGACGCCAGAGGCGTACCAGATGCCGTTGGCTCAAGCCCAAGGACACCCCTTGTCCCGAAGTTACGGGGTCATTTTGCCGAGTTCCTTAACGAGGGTTCTCTCGCGCGCCTGGGCATCCTCTGCCCGCCTACCTGTGTCGGTTTGCGGTACGGTCACCAGCAGTCTCGCTAGAGGTTTTTCCCGGCCGCAGATTACACCAGTTCAGTCCGGACGAAACCTTTCCTCCTCATCACCCCTCGGGCTATATCGGTGCGGATTTGCCTGCACCAACCCTGCGGGCTTGAACGCACACTTCCCTCCGTGCGCTGGCTCACTCCGCGGCGTCTCCCCATTGCGTCTTTGCCGCCTGCTGGTGGCGCCGGAATATCAACCGGCTGTCCATCGCCTGCGCCTTTCGGCCTCGGCTTAGGACCGGCTAAACTTAGGAGGACGAACCTTCCCTAAGAAACCTTAGGCTTTCGGCGTCCCGGATTCTCACCGGAATTTTCGCTACTCATACCGGCATTCTCACTTGCGCCTCGTCCACCACGGCTTACGCCGCAGCTTCAACCTAGTGCGCAACGCTCCCCTACCGCCCGCGCTTTGCAGCCCGGGCCCGCGGCTTCGGTATCGAGCTTGAGCCCCGTTGGATTTTCGGCGCAGAACCACTCGACCAGTCCGATGTTACTCGTTGTTTAAAGGATGGCTGCTTCTAAGCCAACCTCCTGGTTGTTTGAGCGATCCCACCTCCTTACCCACTTAGCCCGATTTAGGGACCTTAGCCGACGATCTGGGCTCTTGCCCTCTTGACTACGAAGCTTAGCCCCCGCAGTCTGACTCCCGGGTTAGACATGGCGGCATTCGGAGTTTGATTGGGTGCGGTAACGCGTCAGCGTCCCTAGCCCATTCAGTGCTCTACCTCCGCCAAGCACCACCCGAGGCTAGCCCTAAAGCTATTTCGGGGAGAACCAGCTATCTCCAGGTTCGATTGGCATTTCACCCCTACCCACAGGTCATCCGAGCCGTTTTCAACCGACACCGGTGCGGGCCTCCACTCCGATGTTATCGGAGCTTCACCCTGCCCATGGGTAGCTCACCTGGTTTCGGGTCTACCGCCGGCAACTGGGACGCCCTTGCGGACTCGCTTTCGCTACGGCTACGGCTTGTCGCCTTAACCTCGCTGCCAACGGTAACTCGCCGGTTCATTCTGCAATAGGCACGCCGTCATCCTTCCCCCGTCGCACAAGGCGACGTGGGACTGGACTCCGACCGCTTGTAAGCACGCGGTTTCAGGTTCTATTTCACTCCCCTCCCGGGGTGCTTTTCACCTTTCCCTCACGGTACTAGTTCGCTATCGGTCAGAAGCAGTACTTAGCCTTAGGAGATGGTCCTCCCGGATTCCCACAGGATTCCACGTGCCCCGTGGTACTTGGGTAGCGCCCCCAGGAAGTCCCGCGCCTTTCGCCTACAGGGCTTTCACCCTCTATGGCTCGCCGTTCCAGGCGCATTCGACTAGTACGCGGGTTTTGTAACTTCCCGGCGGGTTCACAGCCCCGCCCGGTGCGTCCCCACAACCCCGCCGCCACAACGCCTGTGAGCTATCACATGACGACGGTTTGGGCTCGTCCCTTTTCGCTCGCCGCTACTGGGGGAGTTGCGCTTGCTTTCCTTTACTCGGGGTACTGAGATGTTTCAGTTCCCCCGCCTACCTTCCCCGGCTTATGGATTGGGCCAGGGATTCCCGATCATTACATCGGGAGGGTTGCCCCATTCGGGTACCTCCGGATCACTGCCTGCTTGCGGCTCCCCGGAGCTTTTCGCAGCTTGCCGCGCCCTTCTTCGGCTGCTCCTGCCAAGGCATCCACCGCGCGCCCTTAGTAGCTTGTACACCCCCGATCCCACCGCGCTCGTTGTCCTCGCGGCGAGCCGGAAGTTGACGCCGATCTCGCGGCAGGAGTCGCGTCGTCATCGCGACTGCTCCTGCCCTTACGCGCGCTCGGCTACGTGCCTTACCTCACTCACGTCCATCACCTCTATGCGCTTGTCAAGGTGCCCCGCCCCCGCCGCCGCCGGCGGCCAGGAGCAGCTCGCCCCCTAGGGCGAACCTTATTATATACACATCTCGCCCCAACCGTCAATCACACCCGCGTAAAATTATTGCCCGGGCGTGACGGGCGCTCGCACCGCCGTGGTGCGGATTCTCCGTTTACGCTTCCATGCTCCAGCTTCTGTGGTGGAGGCGAGCGGATTCGAACCGCTGACCCCCTGCTTGCAAAGCAGGTGCTCTCCCGGCTGAGCTACGCCCCCAGGCCGGAGCGAGAAAGCACAAAGGTCACAGGTGAACGGGGTTTCCGACTCACCGGTCTCCTTTCCGCTCTCACCTCTCACCGTGCTGGTGGGCGCACCTGGATTCGAACCAGGGACCTCTGCCTTATCAGGGCAGCGCTCTAGCCAACTGAGCTATGCGCCCACGCCCAGCGGCAACGCGAACCATGCGACCTTCTCGACTCGTCGGGATGCTCTAGCCACGCTTGCGCGCGTACACTCCCATGTATTCGCCCGCCAGCGCCGCGCGCGGGGCGACGACCGCCAGCATCCGCCGCCCCGTTGCCCGCAGCGGGGCCAGCCGCGGCCGCATCACCGCCCGCCGCAGGGCAACGCCGAACAGGTGAAGCGGCAAGCAGGTGAGCGGGCGCGTTCGGATCGCCGCTGCGCCCTCTCTCCTGTTCCCCTCTTCCCCTGCTCCCTTTTCCCCCCACAGGGTGGTGTAGATCTCCAACGGTACCAGACCGTGCGCGCTCAGCAGCCACCGCACGCTCGCCGGCGCATAGAGCGCGACATGCCCCGCGCGGTTGTACTCCGCCCACGCCGGCCCCTGCGCGCGCGCGGCCCGGCTCGCGCCGTTGGGGGTGAAGATGTTGAGCATCCCGCCCGGCCGCAGCAGCCGGGCGATGGCAGCGAACGTCGCCTGCGGGACCGTGAGGTGCTCCAGCACCGACCACATCACTACCGCGTCGAAGCTGGCTGGCGCAAACGACGCCTGCTCCACCGTCCCCGTGTCAACCGGCAGCCCCAGGCGCTCCCGCGCATAGGCCGCATCCGCCGCGCTCGGCTCCACCCCGTGCGCCGCAAATCCCAGCCGACGCGCCACCGCCGTGCTGTAGCCCCGCGCGCATCCTACGTCCAGCAGCCGCCAGGCGCCCCCTGCGCGCCCCCGCAGGTAGCCCCGCAGGCGCCGGAAGAGCTCCTCCCACTGCGGCTCCTTGCGCGCGCGATAGGCCGCGTACGCCGCATCGTCGCCATAATAGGGTGCAACCGCGCTCGTCGCGGGTGATTCGCCTAAGCCGGCCCCTGGCGCTGCCGCCTTCCCCTGGCCTTCATCGTCCTGGGGAACCAGGCTCGGCTGTTGACCGGGCGCGCCGGCGACCACCAGCGCCGGATGATAAGCCAGGGCGCACCCCCCGCAGCGCACCAACACCCCGTGGCGGCTGCGCCCCAGCGCCGCGCCGTCGGCGCTGCCGCACAGCGGGCAGCGCACCACCGCATCCCGCGCGGCCGTCGCCATGATCCCCTCGCTTCCGCCCGCACCCCGCGCGCAAGCGGGATCAGGAGACAACGCAAAGGAGAAAGGTGAGGGGAGCTGCGCCGCTCACCTGTCACCTTTCTCCTCTCCATTGTGCGGCACCCGCGCCGCACCCTCAAAACTGAACAGCGCGCGTTCGATGTGGGTGGGGTGCAGCCCCCGACCGGGTCGGGGATCGACCTGGGAGGTCAGGCTGGGTGAGGCAGGAGACAAGCTCCTGCCCTACTGCCTGGTTCTCCTTAGAAAGGAGGTGATCCAGCCGCACCTTCCGGTACGGCTACCTTGTTACGACTTAGCGCCAATCGCCGACCGCACCTTCGGCACCTCCCTTCCCGATTTGCATCAGGATTGGGCCAGTGACTTCGGGTGCAGCCGACTCTCATCGCTTGACGGGCGGTGTGTACAAGGCCCGGGAACGTATTCACCGCAGTGATGCTGACCTGCGGTTACTAGCGATTCCAACTTCACGAAGTCGAGTTGCAGACTTCGATCCGAACTGAGGACGGCTTTTTGGGATTGGCTCCACCTCGCGGTCTCGCAGCCCTTTGTACCGCCCATTGTAGCATGTGTGTAGCCCAGGACGTAAGGGGCATGCTGACTTGACGTCGTCCCCACCTTCCTCCAGCGTAACGGGGATCAACAGTGGGATCAACAGGGCGCTGGCATCTTCAGGCGCGGATCATGCACCGCCGCTATTAGCGAAGTGGCAGGGCGACAGATACCTTGGGCGCGCCCCGATGCTTCGGGGCACGATCCGCGAATGCAGGCCGCCTTGCTCGTCAGCCGGCGACGATGTCGGCCCGCGCTATGACCGCGCCGCCGACTTCGACGTCAACCGTCGGTAATCGGGGGGTGAGAGTAATCACCTCGGGGCCGTCAGCCGATGCAATGATGGTATCCTCGGACTTGGTGCCGGCAATCGAGGGGTTCCACGCGAAGGCCTGATGGTCAACAACGGTGAGGTCGCTGGCGGAGGTGGCGCGAAACTCGCGCCCCACATAGCCGGTGGGGCCGCCCTGGTGATGGAGGCGCCATTCATCGGGGAAGCCAGCGGCAGCATACGCCGCCAGTGCGGCGTCGAAGATGTCACCGACGTGCGCTCCCGGTCTGGTGTTGGCAATCAAGGTCGCGTCAACCATCGTCACCGCGTCGTGCTTGCGCCGCAACTCCGCCGGCAAGCGGCCGAAGTGCACGAGCCGCGTGATCGAGGCGATCAAGCCCCACCGGCATCCGCAGGTCACGAGCATGACGTGGTCCCTGACTTCCTTGTCGGTCGGCAGCGGGTGGCGATGGTCGAAGGCCCGTTCGTCGGCGGCGATCAGCAGCACGACCGGGTAAACGCCCCGCGCCAGCATCTCTCCGCCGAGGATGCCGGCGGCCTGATGTTCGGTCATGCCTGGCCGCACCCGGCGGCAGGCCTCGGTCATCGCCTCGGCAGTCAACGCGCCCAAGCGCCGATAACGCTCGATCTCCGCCGGCAAGAGGCTGGCGCGCAACGGCGCCACGAGCGCGTCCACGTTGCGGGTGGCGCTGCGGCCGGTGTCGGAAGCGAGACGCGCCCCCGGCGCCACGCGCTCGAGCGCGCGGGTCAGGCCGTCCTCATGCCACTGCCAGGATTCCGATGCGAACCCGAGGCCCCCGACTTCCTCCTCCGTCACCCGGCGCGCCTCGATGTTGTCGCAGATGATCCACTTGCCATCGCCCGTCACCAGCGCGTGAGCGACGCCAGTGTCCGCGTTGACGGCGACGTAGTTGCCGCCGCCGCACGTCATCCACGCGAAGTTGCCGGTCTTCGACAGCAGCAGTCCATCCAGGGCCTCGCGCTGCAACATGGCAAGTACGCGCTGCTCCTTGGCGATGAGCTCCTCATTCCTGGTCACGGGGTCCTCCAGCACGGTTGGCTCTTCCCAATGCATTCCCGTTGCGGGCGCGAAATCCTCCAGCTTCCCGGCGGTATGCGCTCGCTTACCTGATATCGAAGGCGGGTCTTGTGACGATGGCGTGACAAGCCGCCGCCCTCCTGTGTTGACACCACTCGCCGCGCTCGGCTATCATTAGCCCGGACGATACAGGCCGTGACTGTGGCGGCGGGCCGGGCGTGGCCGCCCGCGGGCGTTGCGTCGCCGCACTGTATTTGACTGCTTCCACGCGCGTGACTGCCGGTGCTCCCACCGTGCGCCGCGCACCACGGTTCCGTGACCGCGGATGATGCGCCTACGCCGCGTCACGTGCTCGAGCGGGAGGCGAGATGAAAGGGCTGATCCTCGCGGGAGGAAAGAGCACGCGGCTGTACCCCCTCACTCTCAACATACCAAAGCCGATGGTGCCGATACTGAATCGGCCGTTTCTCGAACACATGATTGAGTGGCTGCGCAGCCACGATATTCGCGATATCGTCCTCACCACCGGCTACCTGCCACACGCGATCCGAGAGCACTTCAAGTCCGGGGCCGGCCACGGCGTCAAGCTCGAATACGTGGTCGAAGAGGAACCGCTGGGCACCGGGGGCGCGATCAAGAACGCCGAGCCTCTGTTGGGCGACGCGTTTTTCGTTTTCAACGGGGACATTCTGACCGGTCTCGACCTGCGGGAAATGGCGCGTCACCATCGGCGCAGTGGCGCGTCGGTAAGCATTTCCCTGACCTGGGTTGAGGATCCCACGGCCTACGGGGTGATCGAAACCGATGCGTGCGGGCGCATCGTGCGCTTCCGCGAGAAGCCCGCACCCGACGAGGTGGCGACTCACTATATCAACGCCGGCACTTACATCTTCGAGCCGCAAGCGCTGGCGGAGATGCCGGCGGGGACGCGCTTCTCCATCGAAAGGGACTTCTACCCGCAGGCGCTGGCGCGCGCCATGCACATGCACGGGTACCGCGACAGCTCTTACTGGCTGGACATCGGCACCGCGGAGAAGTACCTCCAGGCCCATCGCGATATGCTCACCGGGAAGCTGGAGTGCCGCGAGACGGGGCGGCAGGTCGAATGCGGAGCGTGGGTCGGCGCCGAGACGGAGATATCGCCGGAGGCGCGGATTACGCCGCCGGTGCTGATGGGCGCGGGCTGCGTGATCGCCGCGCGGGCGCGCGTCGGGCCCCATGCCGTACTGGGCGATGGGGTGCGCGTCGGCGAGGGCGCGGCGGTGGCCGACAGCGTCTTGTGGAGCCACGCTGCGGTGGGCGCCGAGGCGACGGTCGAGCGCTCGGTCGTTGGAAGCGATGTCATCATCCCCGCGGGAGCGCGGTTGGTCGGCGAAGCCCGGGCCGGGCAGGAGCAAGCGGCCGCGCGCGCGACCTAGGGAGATCACTGCCCTCGGAGCACTTGCAGATGCCCGTTCTCAACCAGGAGATGTTTCGCGCCTATGACATCCGCGGCAAGGTCGCTGACGAGCTGACCCCGGAGGCGGTGGAGGTCATCGGCAAGGCGTTCGGCACGTACCTGCAGAGCAAGGAGGGGCCGCGGCTGGCGGTGGGCCACGACAATCGGACCTCCTCACCGGCCCTGCATCGCGCGTTCATCGCGGGGGCGCTTGCCACCGGCTGTCGCGTGGTGGACGTGGGGCTGACGACCTCGCCCATGCTCTATTTTGCGGTGCACCACCTGGGCGTGGATGGAGGGGTCAACGTCACCGGCAGCCACAATCCGATCGCGTATAACGGCCTCAAGCTGACCGGGCGCGCGGCGCGCGCCATCGCCGAGGATGAGATCCAGGCGGTACGGGAGATCGCGGAGCGGGGCGTTTTCGCCGTGGGCAAGGGCGAGCTGACCCAGCAGTCGGTGGCGGACGACTATACGTCGGCGCTGGTGCGGCTCGGCAACCTGCACCGCAAGCTCAAGGTATGCGTGGACTGCGGCAACGGCACGGCCAGCCCCTTCGCCCCGGAGGTGCTGCGCCGCATCGGCTGCGAGGTAGTCGAGCTTTACTGCGTCTCGGACGGCACATTCCCGCACCATCTGCCGGATCCGGAGAACGAAGCGACGGTCGAGGACCTCAAGCAACTGGTGGTAGCCGAAGAGGCCGATCTCGGGGTCGCCTTCGACGGGGACTGCGACCGTCTCGGGGTGGTGGACGAGCAGGGACGGCGGCACGAAGCGGATGAGCTGATGATCCTCATCGCCCGGGACTTCCTGGCGCGTCATCCCGGCGAGCGGGTGATGATGGATGTGAAGAGTTCGCAGACGCTGGTGGATGATATCCGCGCTCACGGCGGCGAACCGGTGATGTACAAGACAGGACATTCGCTCATCAAGCGCAAGATGAAGGAGGACGGGATCCTCATGGCGGGCGAGGTGAGCGGGCACATGTTCTTCGCCGACGATTACTACGGGTTCGATGACGGCCTCTACTCGGCGGTGCGATTCCTGAACGTCATCTCCCAGGACCCGCGGCCGCTGTCTCAGCACTGGGAGGGCGTGCCCAAGACCTACCATACGCCGGAGCTCAAGGCGCCGACGCCGGAGGCCGACAAGTTTCGTGTGGTGCAGGAGGTCAAGGAGCACTTCCAGCAGCACTACCCCGTGCTCGAGATTGACGGGGTGCGCATCTCCTTTCCCGACGGCTGGGCGCTGGTGCGGGCGTCGAACACCAACCCGTACCTGACGCTGCGCTTCGAGGCCGCGACGCCCGCGGGCTTGGCGCGGGAGAAGGAGATCGTCTACGGGAAGCTCTCCGAGTATCCGACGGTGAAGCTACCTCAGGACTAGCGGCGTCCCCCCGCCGCTCGTTCGGCGGCGCGGCGCCTCCGGAGCGGGCCGGCGCGGCCTCTGCAGAAAGGAGCCAGAGCATGATCGGAGCGAGCCGCCTTTCCAAGGGTGGCCTGCGTACCGGAGCCGGCCCCCGGGTGGCGTACATGGCGACGTTTCCCCCCACCGAGTGCGGCATCGCCACCTTCACCGAGGACCTCACGCGCGCGGTGAACCGCCAGCACGCGCTGCCGCACTCGGTGGTGATCGCGGTCAGCCCCGACGAATCCGCGCCCAGCTATCCATCGCACGTGAAGCTGGCGATCTCGCGCGACAACGCCGCCGACTACCTGCGGGCGGCGGAGTACGTCAACCGCTCGGCGGTGGACCTGGTCTGCATCCAACACGAGTTCGGCATCTTCGGCGGCGCCTGGGGCTACCATGTGATCCCGTTTCTGGAGGCGCTGCATAAGCCGGCGGTGGCGACCCTGCACACGGTGCTGCGCCGCCCCGCCCCCGAGCCGAAGGAGATCACCCAGGAGCTGTGCCGCCTGTGCCACTCGGTGGTGGTGATGAACAGCATCGCCGCCCACGTGCTGCAGGAAACCTACGGCGTGCCCGCCAACAAGATTCGCCACATCCACCACGGCGCGCCCAAGTTCAGCCCACATCTGGCACGCAGGAAGAAGGCGCGGCTCAAGCTCATCGGGCGCAAGGTCATCTCCACCTTCGGGCTCATCAGCCCCGGCAAGGGCATCGAGTACGTCATCCAGGCCATGCCGGCGGTAGTCGAGCGCCACCCCGACGCACTGTATCTCATCCTGGGCGAGACCCACCCCGGGGTGCGCCGCCACTCGGGGGAGAGCTACCGCGAGATGTTGGAGCGCACCAGCGCCGAGTTGGGGATGCAGGGGCACATCCTGTTCGACAATCGCTATCTAACCAAGCCCCAGCTCATCTCGTACCTGGAGGCGACGGACATCTATGTTACGCCCTACCTCAACCCCGAGCAGATGGTGAGTGGGGCGCTGTGCTACGCGGTGGCGGCGGGGCTGCCCATCATCAGTACGCCCTACCTGTACGCCTTCGAGACGCTGGGCAACGGCCGGGGCATGATCGTGGACTTTCGCGACCCCACGGGCATCGCCGAGTGCATCAACCTGTTGCTGGAATCCCCCACCCTACGCGCGCTCATGACGGCGCGCACACTCGACTTCGGCCGCCGCCTGCTGTGGGATCACGTCGGCGCCGAGCACGTGGCTTACTTCCGCGAGATGGTGGCCGCGCCCGCGGTCCGCGGGGCGGGCCGCGCGCCCGCGACCTACGGCGCCGCGCAGACGTCCCCGGCCTCGGTCCTGCCGCTGGCCGCCGATGGGAGGAAATAGCGCGCCGTGGTTGACTATCCACCGCTCAATCTCGATCACCTGCTTACCCTTACCGACACCACAGGCATCATCCAGCACGCCATCTTCTCCATCCCCAACCGCAAGACCGGCTACACCACCGACGACAACGCCCGGGCGCTCATGGTTGCGCTCCAGCATCACCAGGTGGCGCAGGGGCGTGCCAGCTCGCATCTCACCGCCACCTATCTGTCCTTCCTGCACTACGCCCAGCGCCCGGACGGCAAGTTCCACAACTTCATGTCCTACGAGCAGAGCTTCCTGGACGACGAGGGCTCGCATGATTGCTTTGGCCGCGCCGTCGCCGCCTGCGCCTACACCATTTATGCTCCGGTTCACGAGAACATCAAGCGCAGCGCGCGCGATATCCTGAGCCGCGCCCAGCCGTGGTTCGACCGTCTCGACTCCCTGCGCGGCTCCGCTCACCTGATGCACGCCCTCTACTACCTCGCGCGCGCCGACGGCACGGTGCGCCATGTCGAGAAGACGGTTCGCCACATCTGCGACTTCTATCTGCGAGCCTACGATCACCAGAGCGGGCCCGACTGGCGCTGGTTCGAGAGCATCCTGTGCTATACCAATGCCGCATTGCCGGCGGCGCTCTTCCTGGCCTACGAGTTGCTGGGGGAGGAATCGTGGCTCGCGGTGGCGCGGGAATCGCTTGATTTTCTCCACCAGACCACCGCCGCCAACGGCTATCTCGACCTGGTGGGCAATCACGGCTGGTGGGTGCGCGGCCGTGAGCGCGCGCGTTTCGACCAGCAGCCGGTGGATGCCGCCTCCTTCGTTGACTGCTGCCTGGCGGCGTGGCGGGCGACCAGCGAAGATCGCTACCGCCAGTGGGCGATCATGGGGCTGGACTGGTTCCTGGGACGTAACGCCACCGGCGTGGCGCTTTACGATCCCGCCACCGGTGGCTGCGCCGACGCCCTGATCGAGGAAGGCGTCAATTGGAATCAGGGCGCGGAATCCACCATTGCCTTCCTGCACGCATACCTGAGCGTGCTCCTCGCCGACGCCCTGCCGGGGCTCAGGCCCGCGGTGGTCTCCAACCACGAAGACGGGTTATGACCCGCCGCCCGCATATGGGCACCGCATCGGCCCGCCTCGCGCTTCCTCACGCGCAGAGTACCCGCAGCACCTCCTGTGCGATGAGCAGATGCCCGGTGGCGTTGGGATGCACCGGCTCCGGGCAGAAGGTTGCCGCCGGGCGGTAGCGCAGTTGCCGCTCGAACATCGGCTGCAGGCGCACCAGCCGCGCACCGTACTTCGCCCCCATCTCCTCCACCACCCCCAGGTATTCCGGCAGCAGCTCGAGCACCGCCGACTGCGGCGACTCCCCATCGCGGTCAACGCTGATGTAGAAGGGTGTGATCAGGATCAGCCGCGGCTCGATCTTGGTCGCAGCCTGGGTCAGAATATCCTCGTAGGCTTGGCGAAAGCGGCCCGGCGGGACGCCCTCGGGCACGCCCGCGAGGTGGCGATGCAGGTCATTGATGCCGACCTTGACGCAGAGCCAATCCGGCGTCTCCCCGATAATATCCTGCTCCCAGCGCCCCTGCAAGTCAAGGATAGTGTTGCCGCCTATCCCCTGGTTGACCCAGGTCAGCTTGCGCTCGGGCCAACCGCCGACGATGAGGTCGTGCAGAAACTTGACGTAGCCCTGACCCAGCGGCGGCGCCGTGTCGCGGCGGCCGCAGTCGGTGATGCTGTCGCCGATGAAAAGCACCTTCTGCCCGTCCTGAAAGCATAAATCATCCATGTGTGGTCCACCTCGAGAAAGGAGATGGAGGGCCTATTCCGCGCTTGAGAGCGCCGTCCCTTTCGCCGCCGCAACCCGGCGCTCGACTCAGGGCGCCTCGACCGCCGCCAGCCGCGGGTAAGGCGTCTCGTATCCCTTCACCGAGTGCCAGAGGATGCGGTTGAGGGTGTCCTCGTCGGCCTTATCCACGTCGTCGAGTGGCAGCGCCAGCGACCTCAACGCCCAGTAGCGCTGCACCCCGGAGAGGGCGTTGAGCGGGGGGTTCAGCTCGTCCAAGGGGATGCGGTTGGGCACGGCGGTGTAGGGCGCGAAATCGGCCCGCTCGGTGAAGCAAGACGCCATCGGCGTCGCCGACAGGTCGAACTGGTTCATCGGCGGCAGGCCGAGAATGAGCTCGATGGTGCGCACCATGCTGGTCTGGTTGTAGTTGGTGCGGTCCACCGCGCCGCGCTTGGTGTAGGGGCTGATGACAAAGGCGACGGTGCGATGGCCGTCCACGTGGTCGAGGCCTGCCTGGGGGTCGTCCTCGACCACGAAGATGCACGTCTGCGGCCAGAAGCGGCTGTGCGACACCGCCTCGACGATGCGCCCCAGCGCCAGGTCATTGTCGGCCACCATCGCGCGCGGGGTGGGCAAGCCCGGCTGCAGGCCGCTGGTGTGGTCGTTCGGCAGCAGCATCATGATGAGGTTCGGCAGCTCGCCGGTGGCCTCGAACTCACGCAGCTCCTTGATGAACTCCCGCGCGCGATAGACATCCTGCACCTTGCCGGGGAAGCCGATGTAGGTCGGGCATAGATATGGCTCCAAGGTCGCCACCCCCGGCCGCGCGCGGATCTTGACCTTCGGCTCGCGGGCGTCCCCCGCCAGATAGTCCGCGTAGATGTCGGTCCAGCTTGCGGTGGGCGGGTCAATCTCCGCCTGCACGAACTCGCCGTAGTCGCGGAAGGTCAAGCCGTGCGCCAGCGCGTTGTCCCACAGGAATCCCGAGCTCGCGTAGGCCAGGGCATCGCCGCCGTTATAGGGATAGCTGCGCCGGAACCCGCCGAAGGATTTCTCGATGTAGTCGGTGACGTAGGCTTCGTCGGTCCACTGATGCCCGTCGGCGCTCAGCACCCCGCTGCAGTAGAAGTTGTCCAGCAGGACGAACTCCCGCGCCAACTTGTGGTGGTTGGGTGTCACCTCCTCGCCGAAGTGCACCAGCGACGGCTCGCCGTCGCCCTGCGGCATGTCGCCCAGCACCTGGTCGTAGGTGCGGTTCTCCTTGATGATGTAGATGACGTGCTTGAAGACCGAGCGCTCGCCGGGGCGCACCGGCACCGGCACCGCTGTCGCCGGCCCGCTCGCCGGCAGGCTTGCGAGCGCCTGCCCCGGCGACAGCCTGTTTGCGCGAGCGACGCGCTCGGTGTATCCCGCCAAGTCGGCCTGGTCGGGCGCCGGAATGACGGAAACCGAACCTCGCGCGTCGTATACGCTGCGCGCCAACCGCGCCTCGGAACCGCCGTCCCGCGCCTGCGCGCCGGGGGAGGGCAGCATTCGGTCGGCGGCGATCACCGGGGTCAGCGACCCCACGCCCTTGACGTTGGCGACGAACAGCTTGCCGTCGGCGCTCACCCGCACGGCTCCGGGATACCACCCGACGGGGATGAAACCGGCGACGCGGCTGGCGCGCAGCGCTTCCGGGCCGCCGGCCGGCGCGCCGAGCTCCACCACTCCCACCGCGTTATTACCCCCGTTGGCGACGTAGAGCGTGCGCTCATCCGGGCTCAGGGCAACCGCATTGGGTGCGCTGCCGAAGGGCAGCGCTTCGGCGGGCGCGAGCGCGATCATCTCGACCACCGTCCGCGCCGAGGTATCTATGACCGACACGGTGTCGCTGTTGGCATTGGCCACGAACAGGCGGCTCGCATCCCGATTGAGCGCAAGCCCGCACGGGTGCAGGCCGACCTCGACTTGCGTCAGCTCCTCGCCGCGCGCCAAATCCACCACCGACACCGTGCCGCTGCTCGTGGCGCCGGTCTTCGGATCAATCAACACCGGCGTGCCGGAGGTCTGGGCGCTCGGCTCGCCCGTCGCGGGACGACGCCCGCCCCAGTTGGTCACGTACGCGATCCCGCCCGCCAGCGTCACTCCGTAGGGCGCGACCCCCACCGGGATCTGGGCCGTGAGCTTGCCGCTGGCGAGGTCCACTACGCCCAGGGTGTTATTGCGACTCAGGCAGACGTAGAGAGTCGCGCCGTCGGCGCTGAGCGCCAGCCCCCCTGGCGCCGAATAGCCGCTGGGGCCCGGCCCCGGCAGCGCGATTGGCGGGCCGAAGGTTGCCACCCCGGCCGCGAAGGTCGCGCGATTGACTTGCGCCTCGGAGGCGGAGGTGAAAATCGAACGGCCATCGGGCGACCACACAATCCCGCCAAACCCATGGCCCCCCGACGGCAGCGGCAGGGTCTGCATGACCGCCCGGTCGCGAACGCGTATCAGCACCAGGTCCTTGCTGTTGAGGACCGCCAACAGGCGCCCGTCCGGGCTCAGCGCCAGGTCCGTCGGCCGCCCCGGAAACTCGACCTGCAACCCGGCGGGGTCGAGCACCTGGTTGGTCGGCACGACCACCCGGCCGTCCGCTTGCCGTCCCACCGTGGCCGCATCGTAGTCCGCCGCGACGGCGGACGCCGCCATCGCCGCCGCCAGGCATATCACCGCTAGACCCAGAGCAACCAGCTTATGCATCTCCGTCTCCCCGCGCCCATTGTCGTGTGGGGTCAATCTGCCAACGGGCGCATTCTCCCTTACGCCGCGACCTCACTCGGACCTATCGCCGCCGAGGCGGTCCCGCAGACGCTGGAAGAGGTCGTCCGCGCCATGCTGCCGTTCGCGGAGTCCCTCCAAATCAGCCAGGTCAATCACCAGCCGGGTCACGCCATCAAGGTCAAGCCCCTTGAGGACGATTTGCAGCCAGCCGGATGCGCTGTCCTTACCCTCGAAGGTCGGCTTGACCTCCAGGCGATCCTTGGTTATGCGCATGGCAGTTCTCCCCTACCCCGGGCCTGTCGAAGGGGCCGCCCCTGGGACCGCGATTCATCTTCGCGCCGCGCGGGGCGAATCCCTGCGCGACGGGAGCTCCTGGACGCATCAGGAGGGATGGTCGGTTGCCGCGCCGAACAAGAGCCGGACGCCGTTATGTCCGACCAACGTCCCAAGCTCAGGCCGGTAGAGGCTTTCCCCTCGCTGCGCGGCGGTCGCCGGGTGATCGTCTTGCGCGACGCTGGCGGTCTATCCGAGCGCACGGTCGCGGTCGCGCCCGAGATCTGCTTCCTGCTGACACTGCTCGACGGCACCCACACCCTGCGCGAGGTGCAGGTGGAATACGCTCGCGCCTCCGGGCAGCTGCTGTTGTCGGATCAGCTCGAGCGCATCGTGCGCGAGCTTGACGCGAACCTGCTGCTGGAGGGGGACACGCTCGAGCGCTTCGCGCGGGAGCAGCGGGAGGAGTTCGCGCGGCTGACCGTGCGGCCCGCGTCACACGCCGGCAAGGCCTACCCCGCGGATGCCGGACTCCTGCGCGAGCAACTCCGCAGCTACTTCGCGGTCGCCGGGATCAACAATCCCGTGGCCGACGAGGACCGGGCGACCCGGCCGGCGGCCCTGATGGCCCCGCATATTGACTTCGCACGCGGTGGGCCGTGCTATGCCCACGCCTATCGCCACCTGGCCGAATCCGCGGCTCCGGCGCCGGGGCTGTTGGTCATCTTCGGCACCGCCCACAGCGCGCCTGCCTCACCCTACGTGCTCACGCGCAAGGACTTCGCCACCCCCTTCGGCTTGGTGCGCACCGATGCCCGGATAATGGATGCCCTGGAGCAGCGCTGGCCTCCAGCCAGGGAGCTCTATCGCGACGAGCTTAGCCACCGCGGCGAGCACTCCGTCGAGTTCCAGGTGGTATTCGCGCAGTACGCCCTGGGGGCCGAACGCATGCCGCCGATGATTCCCATCCTGTGCGCGCCGGTGCGGGCCCCGTCGCCGCGGGAGGACCCGCAGGCCGAGGGGTTCCTGACGGCGCTGCGAGCGGTGCTGCAGCAGCACGCACCCGACGCATGCCTCATCGCCGGGGCCGACCTGAGTCACATCGGGCAGCGGTTCGGCGACCGCGGGGTGTTGACCTCGGGCGCGCTGGAGGCCGCGGAACGCGGGGATCGCCGGCTCCTGGCCTGCGCCGAAGAGGTGGATGCCGATGGTCTGTGCCGCGCCGCACGCGAGGAAACGGGCGCGCGCAACGTCTGTGGAGTGCCGCCGATCTACGCCTTGCTGCGTGTAACCGGCGCCCGAGCCGGGCGCCTGCTGCGCTACGAGCAGGCGCTGGAGCGGCCGGCGCAGTCAATGGTATCATTCGCGGCGATGGTGTTTCGCTAGGCGCGGCCCGGTGCGACTGACGACGTGCCGGGGGCGGCGGTGTGGGGGCTCGAGTCGGGGGCGGCCTTCGGTTCCTGCGCGCCGCCGTCCTCGGGCGCGACCGTGAATCGAACCGAGACCTTGGTGGGCTCCCGGCGGCGGATGGTCAAGGTCCCGCCCAGGGTGTGTTCGACCAGCGCGCGGACGATGTGCAGCCCCATCGAGCTGCTGGCGGGGGCGGCGTCCTCATCCATCCCGCTGCCGTCGTCCGCTACCACCAGGCACACCTTCTCCCCGCTGCGCTTCAGCCGCACCCGCACCTCGCCGCCCCCCTGCCCGTAGCCGTGGCGGAGCGCGTTGCTGACCAGCTCGCTGGTGATCAAGGCCAACGAAGTCGCGGCCCGCGCCGGCAGGCTGGATTCGTCGGCGTTGACGGTGACCGTCACCCGCTGCCCGAGATGGCCGCAGCTGTCACCCACCAGCGTCGCTACCTGAGTAACCAGCTCGGCCGCGTCCACTTTCTCGCCCAGTGTGCCCTCATGCATCAGGCTGTGCACGGCCGCCATGGTCTCCACGCGCTCGAGCAAGCGGTCAACCAGGTCCTGCGCACCCTCGATACCGCGCGCCAACTCGAGCACCGCCGACAGGGTTTCCAGGTTATTCTTGACGCGGTGGTGGAGCTCCTGCACGTTGGCTTCCAGCTGCCGCGCGCGCAGCGCCTCCTGGCGCAGCAACCGCGCGTGATCCACGGCGATCGTGATCTGCAAGCCGATGATGCGCAGGAGATCGTCGGCCCGACGGCTGAATTCCTTTGGGCGCAGCGACCCCAGCACCATGGCCCCCACTGTCTCGCCGCGCAGGACGATGGGCGCCGCCGCAACCCCGCGACACCCAAGCCGCCTGATGGGGGTGTCGAGCTCGGTATCCTGCAAGTCGGGTATCAGCAGCGGGTGACCGGTGAGAACCGCGGCGCTTATGATCTCGGCGCCCGAGCCGAAGGTCACTGTATCGCCGAGTGCGTCGGCAGCGATCTGGCGGCGGGCGACAACCCTCACCGTTTCCTGATCGCCGTCAACCAGGCCAACCATTCCCAGGTCCATGTCGAGCAACCCAATCGCCCGATCGAGGGCGACCTGCAGAATGGAGTCCGGGTCGCGCGGCTCGCACACGGCGGAGGACAACGCGGCGATGGCCTCCAACTCGCGCTGGCGGAACCCGCGGTCCGAGCTCCACTCCCCCACCGGGCTCAACTGAATCACCTGGTAGCAGGCGCTTGCGGTCTGCAGCGTGGAGGCCTCCGTCACCCGCATGAACGTGCCGGCGCGATCGGCCGCCGCCAGCTCGATCAGTTGGCCTTTCCACCACGGGTTGGTGACCCCCGCAGGGGGCCACGCTCGCCCCGCCGGGTCACGCGAAATCTCGGCCATGGCGCGCCCCACCAGCTCCGGCTCGCCGGCGCCGATGTGGTTCGCCAGCGCGGGGCTGATCCTGCGAATGCGGCCCTCGCCGTCGAGGACGATAACGCGGTGCGGCAGGTGCTCCCACAGGGCAAGCAGCAGCTCCGGATTCGGCTCGTGCCTTCGCCCTGTCCCTGCTTCGCCGTCGTTGCTCGACACCAACACCCCACCTCCTCTACGGGCGCACCCGCCATGCGTCACTACGTCTATCCGCAAACGACCTGCCGACCGCGCGCGACGCGGGCTACTCGACACCCATCTCGGCGAGCCCGCGCTCCATGCCCTGCCAGTGCGTGCCCCGCCAGTAGATGCGGCTGCATCCATGGCAGCGCGCGAACCGATCCTGAGTCCGAAAGACGTACGGCGGGACTTGGCCGCGCACCGACTCCTTGGGCGCGGACGCCAGCTCGCCGTTGCACACGATGCAGCGCGTGAATGCCGCGCCGCGGTCGAGCCTGAGCTCCAGCGCGCTCACGACCTGCGCCAGTTGCTCGCCCACGTGGTCGCTGTGGATGAAGACGTGGGGCGGCAGGTCACGCCGCCGCAGCAGCTGCGTGTCGCGCGTGAGCAGCACTCGCCCCTCGGCTCGCGCCCGCCGCACCAGCTCGCGATCATCTACCCAGGCCTCGTACCCGACGTCGAACCCCAACATGCGCAGGCGCTTGGCCAGCTTGCCGAGCATGCTATCGGCGATCAGGAGCATGGCCTTGCCCTCACCTCACCATCGCCGTCTCACCGCCGGGCCGCCAGCAGCCGCAGGCCGTTGGCGATGACCACCAATGACACCCCGACGTCGCCCACCACCGCCAGCCACAGCGTGAGCAGCCCCGGCGCCGCGAGCGCCAGCAGCCCGACCTTCACCGCCAGCGAGATGGCGACGTTCTGGCGGATGTTGGCTACCGTGGCGCGTGCCAGTCTGATCGCGAACGGCAGCTTCCCCAGGTTGTCGCCCATGAGCGCAACGTCCGCGTTCTCCAGCGCCGCGTCGCTGCCGGTGGCGCCCATCGCTACGCCCACGGTCGCCGCCGCCAGGGCCGGGGCGTCGTTGATGCCATCGCCGACCGCAACTACGCCGTCGTACTCTTCCTCGAGCTGCGCGATCACCTGCACCTTGTCGGCGGGCAGGAGCGCGGCGTGGTAGTCGTCCAGGCCCAGTCGCCGACTGATCGCCTCGGCGGTGCCGTGGTGGTCCCCGGTCAGCATCATCAGCGGGCCCATGCCTAACTCGCGCAGGCTGCGTATCGCCGCCTCGGCGTCCGGCCGCGGCTGGTCGGCAAGGCCGATGACGCCGATCGCCTGCTGCTCCCAGCCGACCACCACCACCGTCTTGCCGGACGCCTCCAAGTCAGCAAGGTCCTGGCTTATGCGGTTGAGGGGGGCCCCCCGCTCGCGGAACAGGCCGGCGCTCCCGGCGTAGGCGTGCTTGCCATCCACCAGCGCGGTGGCCCCGGCGCCAACGATCGCCGCGAACTCGCGGCCGCCGTGAACGGAGATGCCATCGCGGTGCGCGCGGGTGACGATGGCGCGCCCGATGGGGTGCTCGGATTGCTCCTCGATTGCGGCCGCCAGCTCCAGCACCTCGCCCACAGTCGCCCCCTCGCAGGGGATGACGTCGGTCACCTCCGGCCGGCCGCCGGTGAGGGTGCCGGTCTTGTCGAACGCCATGGCGCGAACCCGCCCCAGGGCCTCGAGGTATGCTCCGCCCTTGACCAGCACGCCGCTGCGGGCGGCGCTGTTGATCGCCGCCACCACCGCCACCGGGGTCGAGATCACCAGCGCACAGGGGCAGGAGAGGATAAGCAGCGTCAGGCCGCGATAGATCCACGGCAGGAAGGACTGCCCGGTGACCAACGGCGGCACCAGCGCCGTCAGCAGCGCCCCCAGCACCACCACCGGCGTGTAGTGGCGTGCGAACCGGTCTACCGCGCGCTGATAGGGCGCCTTCTGCGCCTGGGCCGTCTCCACGAGCTCGATGATGGACGCCAGGGTGTTGTCTTGGGCGGTCCTGGTCACCTCGACCTCGAGGGCGCCAAGGCCGTTGATGGTACCCGCATACACCGGGTCGCCGGGGCCCTTGGGTACAGGCATGGATTCGCCCGTCAGCGGCGCCTGGTTGACCGGCGAATTGCCGCGCGCCACCACGCCGTCGGTGGCGATGCGCTCGCCCGGGCGGACGACGATGGTATCGCCGCGCGCCAACTCTTCCGCCGCGACTACGACCTCCTCGCCGTCGCGTCGCACCAGCGCCCGTGCGGGCGCCAGCTCGAGCAGAGCGCCGATAGCGCGGCGGGTGCGCTTCATGACCTGCGACTCCAGCGTGTTCCCGAGCGAGAACAAGCACACGACTGCCGCGCCTTCCGCCCATTCACCGATCGCGGCGGCGCCGATGATGGCGAGGGTCATGAGCACGCTCATGTCCACGGTGCCGCCGCGCAGCGCCACCAACCCCGCGCGCGCGACGTGGAAGCCCCCGGCGCTGATCGCCGCCGCGTAGAGGCCGTAGCAGACCGGGGACGGCCCGCCGAGCAGCGCGCACGCCAGACCCGCCGCCAGCAGCACCCCCGAGGCCGCGGTCAGCGCCTCGCGCAGCCGCGGGCGCCGCGGCGCTTCGCGGGCGCGCGCTCGCACCACC
>Ga0307380_10001045_pt1 | contig 41544 bp, 41 predicted proteins | sample UN3MG_FD_202239 | JGI IMG/M metagenome (GOLD analysis project Ga0307380, IMG submission 202239) | Soil microbial communities from Risofladan, Vaasa, Finland - UN-3 | ecosystem: Environmental > Terrestrial > Soil > Coastal area > Acid sulfate soil | place: Finland: Risofladan, Vaasa | collected...
CAGATACCCGGAAGCCGAGCCATTCGACTTCCGGGGCCTCACCATACGGGAGCTTACCCCCAAGGGCATCGATACCGCATCGTTTGCGGAGATCGAAGTGCCGCCAGGCGCATCCCACCAGACCGCACGATCCATTAGAAGTGACAAGGTTTACTACTGCACCCAGGGGACGGTTCTGTTCCGAGTCGCAGGCCGGGAAATCAAGCTGAACACCGGCGATCTGCTGCTGATTCCCAAGGGCGACTGGTTCAGCTATCGCAATGACACCGATGAGATTGCCAGGCTCTTCCTGGTGCATATTCCGCCATTCGATCTGGAGCATGAGGAGTTTCAGGACGAGTAGCCATAGAATCGAGGGCCGCATGAGCAAGGCTTTGCTTCTGACAGCATTCTTCGGGTTGGCGTTCATCGCCAATGCACTGGCCTCTCAGTGGGACGTGGGAGGCGATCGGTGGACTGCGACCGATGCCCTTGGGCGGAGGCTGCCCGGATTCAAGGAGTGCGGGCCGCCGAAGAAGGACAAGTTCGTCGGCATATTCTACTTCACATGGCTCGGGCAGCACTCGACCACCGGCCCCTGGGATATGACCAAGATCGTGGCCGCCAACCCGACCGACCCGAAGTGGGGCCCGGAGCAGCACTTCCATCACTGGGGCGAGTCGGAGGTCGGCTACTACGTCTCCACCGACGAGTGGGTCATCCGGCGGCACTGCCGAATGCTCACCCAGGCGGGGATTGACACGATTATCCTCGATGTGACCAACTCCTTCACCTACACGCCGGTCTACATGAAGATCTGCGAGATCTTCACCAAGATGCGCAGCGAGGGCATCCAAACGCCTCAGATGTGTTTCATGGCCCACTCGAACGAGGAGGCGACCGTCCAGAAACTCTACGATGAGTTCTACGCGAAGAACCTTTACCCTGAGCTTTGGTTCAAATGGAATGGTAAACCCCTTATCCTCGCCAAGCCGGACGGCATGCCTCAGGCGATCAAGGACTTCTTTACCTTTCGCGAGTCATGGGCATGGCATGATCCGAACGGCTGGTTCGGCGACGGCCGGGATAAGTGGGCCTGGCTGGATAGCTGGCCTCAGCAGCCGGGATTGCACGAGGGCAAGGTCGAGCAGATATCGGTGAGCGTCGCCCAGCATCCAATGACCAACATCGGCCGCAGCCATTACGACAACAAGCAGCCCGATCCGGCGAACTTCCGAACGGCCGAGGGGCCGTACTTCGCCCAGCAGTGGAAGCACGCGCTGGAGGTTGACCCTGAGTTCATCTTCATCACCGGCTGGAACGAGTGGGTGGCCCAGCGATTCCTCGCGGAGGGAGTCCATGAGTATCTGGCGGGCAAGAAGCTTGCGAAGGGCGATTCGTTCTTCGTGGATACCTACAGCCAGGAGTACAGCCGCGACATCGAGCCGATGAAGGGCGGGCATACCGACAACTACTATTACCAGATGATTGACGGCATCCGGCGCTTCAAGGGCGTGCGCCCGCCTGAGAAGTCGAGTTGGCCGAAGACCATCCTGATTGACGGCCGGTTCGATGACTGGAAGAGCGTCCGCCCGGAGTTTCGGGATTGGGTCGGAGACACCGAGCATCGGGACTCGCAGGGTTGGGGAGACGCCGGTCGGTATGTGAACAAAACCGGCAGGAACGACTTCGTCCGCCTGAAGGTCGCCTATGATGCGAAGAACGTCTACTTCTATGCGGAGACAAAGGATCCCATCACGAGCGCCAAAGACCCGAACTGGATGCTGCTCTTCATTGATACCGGCCCTTCGACTGGGCTCAGGGCGGGCTGGAATGGCTATGACTTCCTGGTTGGCAAGGCGATTGGCTCATGGCCGGGGCTGACCCATTTGACACATATGTCCCATGCCATTTCGGGCAACAAGATGGAACTCGCGATCCCTCGCTCTGACTTGGGCCTCTCGGGCAAACCGGTGAAGCTCGACTTCCATTGGGCCGACAACATCCAGAAGCCCGATGACATCATCGAATTCTCCATCAGCGGCGACAGCGCGCCGGATCGGCGGTTCAACTATCACTTTGAGGAGTGAGGTGTTCTTCGTTCCGCGTTCTCGGTTCAGGGCTCGGAGTATCCCAGTTTCGCCATATCTTCCTTGAGAAACTCGAAATCCCGGTGGTCCTCGGCTGACTTCCACCGCCCGACCGAATCGGTCCTGACCTCGATCTTCGCGAGCGGGAACCCGAGGAATTTCTCCAGTCTCTTGAGCGTTGCCTCTTGTTTAAGGATGAAATCCTCGAACCGGATGTCAATCGTATGCCTGGGCGGCGGAGTGGCCTTCACGATCTCGCGCTGGTACTTCCAGCTTATCGCGCGCATGAGCAGGACATCGTCCGTATGCTCATAAGGCACGCCGAGGAAGGAGAGGTCGTCCGTGAGATGAGCGCCCAGGATGGAATCCCGGGGGTCGCGGGTCCAGTGAATGTACCACACATCGGGAAACATGCGCACGATCCACGGGTAGATCAGCGTCGTTTCGGGAAGCTTCCAACCTTTGTTCTCGCAATCGCCTGAGAGCACTGATGCCAGATAGGACTCCACCAGGCGGATGAATTCCGGGTCAATCGGCATGTCGTGGAGCTTCGAGAAGTCCCAGCGCACGCCTCCCAGGTGAACGACGTGCCGGGACATCACCCGGCAGGCCTCATAGAGGTCCTCCGCCGGAACGAGGTCATAGGAGCGATTGAGCTGTGCCCCCATATAGACGCCGCTCTCACACAGAGTTTGGGACATGGCCCGTGTTCCGCCATGCCCCCGCCCGATGATGGTGATGGTCATAGACTACCTCGAAAAGGGGGTGATGGGGTGGTGGGGGGTTGGGGTAGTGTGAGTCCATTGCCCCATCGCCCCTCCTACCCTATCTCCACAATCGTCAATCTCCTCGTTTCACTATCCTGGCTCGGGCAGTGTCTTGCCCGAGAGTTGGTATAACATGCCTTTTGGCACGACGATCACCGGAATCTTATGAGGAAAGGCGCCTTGCCAGGCCCACGTCTCGTTTTCCCATCGGTAGACGGAGGCAGAACCTTCCTCCCTGTAGTAGAAACCATCAATCAGATCTCCCTTAATGGCCGCCACATAACCCTGTGTCATGTGGCGGTACCATGAAGGAGCAGAATCGCCATACGTGTCTTTCCAGGAAGCGGAATCCTCTAAGGCATCTCCCTCATTCCAGCCATTCCATACCGAGATGAATACGTACTTGGGGTGAAGCTTCAAGGCTTCCACCCATTGGCTGGAGTACAGGTTGCCGCCATCACGCAGGTGGCCTGGAGGGCTGAGGTTCCAGCCTGGATGCATGGAGAAACAGTTCTTAGGTCGAGTTGCTGCTGGATCGCAGCCATATCCCCAGCCATCTCCAGAGATGATGCGGTCGTTCCGGAAGAAATGGTACGTCTTGCGAATCGTCCACCGCTCATCCGTCCAGTCCGGCCACACATCCTTCTCGATGTACCATTGCAGGACCGGCTTAGCGTTCTCATGCAGGTAACTGGGGCGGTTGGCATAGGTTTCGTAAAGGTAGTCTATGGCTTTGAGCCAGCCCTGCCTATCGTTGTGCTGATTCAGCTCTCCGCCTGTGACGATCGCCATTCCAATGCGCTCTTGCTCGGGTTTGGAATCCATGAAATCGTACCAGCTGCGGATATTCTTATTAATGAGGCTATTGTCAACCCATACGGTGTTGGTGTCCTCCATCACCATAAAGTCTACGCCGCATTCGCTCATTTCCCTCCAGTGGCGTTCCATGACCTCCGGCTCACCGGAACCATAGCGTCCGCTGAGAGGCTTGACCATGTCAGCTCGCCTTTCGATATCGGTCCAATGGTTATATTCATCCTTTGCCGTGAATATCGTCATGTACCATACGCCCACCTGAACATCCGATGCCTTCCATGGCTTGATTTTCCATTTGCGCGAGGAGACAATGAGACAGTTTGCGGATCCTGGACGGCGGATTATGTAGCCGGTCGGCGCAGGTCGAATTGTCCACCCCAGCTTGTGTGGCAAATCGGAGTCTACATAAACCTGATTCCCGACCGTTGTTGTGGGGGGATTTAGTTCCTGGAGGGTGTTGTTTATGAAGAGATTCTTACTCCCGAGTCGCAGTTTGAACTGCTTCTCGCCGAATTCGCAGACGATCTGTCCGTCCTGATTCTGATGGAATCTGCCTCCTGCATAGCTTGCCAACGCTGTGAGCGGTATACTGCATCCTTGCGAGTTGTCAATCCCATATCCACCGCCCGTCAGCGTGTCACCATGCAGCCGAGGTGCTGTGAGCAACAGGAGCAGGAAGGCGACGGCGCAGCGAACGGTTGGCTGGCAGTTCACAAAGCCGGAGTCAAGTCTCGCACATACGCGCTCCTGTCTTCTATGGGAACCGAGTTTACTCATGTCTGCCACATGCCATTCCTGAAGTAACCATGCAGGCCACGGGTCCCTAAACCTCCACAATCCTTCGCGTCTCCAGGGACTCGATCGCTGCCTGGATGACTTTCTGGGCGGCGAGGCCGTCGGTGCCGGAGCCGTCAATCTCGTCGGGGGATACACCGTCCGCGACCTGCTGTAGGAAGCAGTGAATCCGGTCCTTGAACGTGTCATTGAAGTCCCGACAGCCGCCGAAGACAGGGTTGGTGAAGACGGACTTCACCTGATCGCCCGCGGGGAAGAGGGTCACTTCACGCCACATGTCCTCCAGCACAAACCGCCCATGCACTCCCGCGACCTCACAGCGCTCCATGGGATGCCCCCGCTCGATGTCATAGCTGCTGGTCAGATGCCCGACCGCCCGATTCTTGAACTGGAAATTGAACGAGGCGGTTGACCAGAAGTTCCTGCCGGGCGCTTTCATGGTGAAGCACTGCACCCTGGCGATGTCGCCGCAATAGTATCTCAGCATGTCAATAGCATGGGGATTCAGCGCCTTCATGTGGAAATAGGGCGAGTTGAAGTTGCCCTTTCGGCCGATCCACAATGCCACGTTCGCAAACAGAAGGTCTCCAAGGCGGCCGTCATCCACCCATGACTTTGCGAGTCGGGCGGCGGACGTGAACCGGTGATTGAAGTTGACCCCAAAGCAGAGGCCCTTCTCCCTGGCTGACTGGACCATTTCCTCCGCCCTGGGAATCTCGTTGCAGATCGGCTTCTCGCAGAGGATGTGGCAGCCGGCGTCGAGCGCCTGGATCGTCGGCTCGTAGTGATCGCTGGAATACTCGAAGCCGCCGGTCGTGATGCTGCACAGATCGGGTGACTGGGCGTCGAGCATCTCCCGGGCGCTGGTGAACCAGGGCACGCCCAGCCTCCCCCCAGCGGACTTCGCCCGGTCCTCCAGGATGTCGCAGACGCCAGCTAACTCAGCCAGATCATCGGCCTTGTAGATGTCGGCATGAAGATTTCCAATCGGCCCGAGGCCGATGACGCAGATTCGTAACATGCTCATACCTTGCATAGGTGACAGGCGTTCGGTGTTCGTTGAACGTTGAACCACCATCTCACGTTTTCTTCTGTCTTGCTTGCTCTTCAAGCTCTCGGACTACGCTCCAGCGCAGTGAACCCCATTCCGACCCCGATGAAGACCATGAGTGCTCCGAACACGATCATGAAGATCCGGTATCCGCTGCTCAGTCGCGCCGCAATTTCGACCGCGTTGATCTGGTACAGGTAGTCCATGATAGCCGGAGCCAGGATCAGGATGGTGCCCATGATGACCAGGGCAGCCGCTGCAGTGCCTTTCATATTCCACCTCCATATTAAATGAACTCGACTCGGATATTATCTTCATACCCATCAATCCGGATGCGCGGTCTACAGGTCCTTCTGTCCTCTCTGCGTATGGAGTTCCTTCTGCTGGAGCGCTTCCGCCGCCTTGGGCGAGCCGATGTGCATGGTATCATAGGCCTCCTGGCAGGTCTTGAAGGGCTCGCCGTGCCCATGCCAATTGAGATTTGTGAAGATCGGGTTCGTCCGACCGGTCTCCTGCTCACGCCTCGCAATGTGGGCCTGCATCCGAGCTTCGAGCATCTTCACGACCTCCGGCTCTTCCTCAGCGACGTTGTGATTCTCCTCGGGATCCTTGATCATGTTGTACAGCTCGATCTCCGGCTTGAAATGGAAGTCAGGCTCCAGGGCGTGAATCAGCTTCCACTCGGGCGTGCGCCATCCATGCTTGCGCATCCAGGTGGCCTCGGTGATATAGAACTCCGGCTCGGCCTCGTGCGGCTTGCCCTCCATGAGCGGCAGGAGACTTCGGCCGTCGAACTGGATGCTCGTCTTGATGCCCATCGCATCCAATATCGTGGGGGTGAGGTCCTTCATCTGCACGAAATCGCTAAGGCATTTGCCCGCCGGAATCCTTCCCGGCAGCGAGAAGATCAGCGGGATGCGGATGGTGCAGTCATAAAGCCCATGATGGTCGAACCAGCACTCGTGGTCATAGTGAGTCTCGCCGTGATCCGAATCAATGACGACCATGGTATTCTCCATCAGGCCGAGCGATTCCATGGCTGCGAAGATATTGGCGATGCAAGCGTCCATATAGGCCACCGCGCCGTCATACTGGGCGATTACGTAGTCCTTGTCCGTGCATCCGGGCGGAAACCAGCTCGCGAAGAAGTCGCAGAACGGCTTGAACTCCCAGATCGGGTCGAGCGAATGGTTATTCGGATCGCACTCGTCGCCGCTGTAGAACATCCGCTCGAACGGCAGCGGCGGGAGATACGGCGCGTGGGGCTCCATGTGCCTGAGGAACAGGAAGAACGGCTTATCCTCCCCCGCGAGGCGCTTCAATTCGGGGATGGCGACGTCGTTCAGAAGCTCGGCCTTATGACTCCGACCCGACGCCCAATCGCCCCAGCCGGCGAAGTCGAGGTAGTTCTGGAAGCCCCTTGATGCGGCATTCTTGAACCCGACGCATGTGGTGTTATACCCCCGCCTGCCCAGGATCTCGGCCAGCGTCTTCACGCCGCTCCTGAGAGGGCCTTGATGGCGAAGGGCGACGACATCCGTGCCGAAGAGGTCCATACCGGTGAACATGGATGAATACCCGGGCGTCGTGGGAATCGAGGGGCTGAAGGCATTCTCGAACGCGCAGCCGCCTGCCGCAAACTTATCCATATGCGGGGTCGTGAGCCTGGGATAGCCATAGAGGCTCATGTGATCCTTCCTCAGGCTGTCAATGCCGAACAATATCAGATTCGGTTTCTTCTTCATACCATCTCCTGGAACACAGATTGCACAGATCAAAGGGATTCCACGGTAGAATACCGGAAAGGCTTTCGGAAATCCTACCTCTTTTTTCTCTTTTTCCGATCAACCGATCTGTCATGAACTCCTGCCCTGGCATTGAAGGAATGCAACAACCCGCCGCCGAATGGGATGGTGGATAGTTAAGGAGGCATTCGAATGAGAACAGCCGCCGTCGTCATGTTTTTCCTCGCGCTCGCGATCCAGGCAAGCGCCGTGAACTATACCATCACCGACCTTGGCTCATTTTCGGGGATGACGGCGATGATCCCAGTGGCCATCAGTGATGCCGGCTACATCGCCGGTCGCTGGCACCAGGGCTCGGAGGATATGTGGGGTTTTGTTTGGCATAACGGCGCAACGACCGACGTGCGGATCGGCGATTATACGGGCCTTGTGGGTATCAATGACTCGGGCCAGGCCGTAGGCACGTGCTCCAATCCCGATGAGCAGGGAATAATATGGCAAAACGGCACAGTCACCGTTCTTCCCACCCTCGGGGGTGAAATGTGCAACCCATGGGACATCAATAACGCCGGCCAGATCACGGGTGATTCGGGCACGGCCGACGGTGGTAGTCACGGCTTCATCTACCAGAACGGCTCTATGACGAATACCGACCCGAACGATGGTTGGACAAGTTGCTACCCGGTGGCTATCAACGAACACGGCGACACAGCCGGTTGGGCGGTTACCCAGTACTCAGTTCAGCATGCATTCATGTACGACGGGGCATTCCATGACCTGGGAGTCATTGCCCCATTGTGGAGCGAGGCGAACGATATCAATGACCTCGGATGGGTAGTGGGTCGGAGTGATACTGAGTCATCTTCTCACGCGTTCCTGTGGCGGAATGCCGCTATGGAGGATTTGGGCTCATTCAATGAATACAGCATCGCTAATGGGGTAAACAACCTTGGTCAGGTAGTCGGCGTATGTTATGGCGGCAGCCACACGCCGAATTATAGCGCCTTTATCTGGCGGGATGGCGTCATGAGTGACCTGAATGGCCTGGTAGCCCTGAACTCTGGCTGGGTGCTCGTAGAGGCCACCGCCGTCAACAACCTGGGCCAGATAGTGGGCATTGGCAAGGTGAACAACCAATATCGTGGCTTCCTGTTGACCGCCGTCCCCGAGCCGTCGGGCATCCTAGCACTCGCCATCGGTGTGGCAGGAGTCGTCGGCCTGGCCTGGAGAAGAAGTCGCTGACCAAGGGAGTTTTCCGGTGAAAAGGGCAGCAGCGATTGCCGTATTCGTCCTGGCACTGGTAGTGTTCCTATCATGGATGGCAGGCGGCTGCAAACACGCAAGCAGGGCCTCCTTAAAGCCAGCACCCGAACCAGCCGTAATCCCGGACTCCGAAACCACGGAGATCCCTCAGTTGCCCGTCCGTAACCCGCCAGTCACCGGGGAGTTGCCCGAGAAGATTGAAGAAGAAGCGCGGAGTGGATTGATCGCACTGCCGGCAGATCACCCTCTTCGAAAGAAGTGGCCGCAAGAGATTCAGTCTGCGGTCATCTCTCCGGATCGCACTACTGTGGCTTTCTTCGATGGCTCGAATGTCTATCTCACCAATCCACAGGGCAGAAGGGTTCGCAAGTTGCCGATTACCTTGCTCGAAAACCTGGCTAACGAGCAGCTAACAGTCTCCTTTGCTTTCAGGAAGGATAGCCGTCGGATAGCCATCCTGACCTCACTGGTATATGGTGAGCCTATGGGCGCCTTTATCGAAAGGTTGTGGACGGCGGACACGGCGACCGGGCGTACAAGGAAGCTGTCGGAATGGGCAGACCGCGTGCAGGGGCCCGGTCCGATTGTTGCCGAGCGCGCACTGGAGGGATGGACATCTGACGGGAAGTCTGTTGTCATCACGGGTGTCATCTACGACGGGCTCGAAATGCCATCGGATGCAAGGGAAGTCGGCACTAAGCGGATTATCGTGAAGGATGTATTCTGCTCACAATAATTTCCGGAAAAAGACCGCCGAGTCCTCGTATCCGAGGGCAAGGTAGAAGGGCGCGGCACGGCGGGTTGCCAGCCCCACGAGCCTCGAGCCCCTGGACCTAGCCCATTCCTTGAAGGCGGCCATCAAATCCCTGCCGACGCCCTCTTTGCGCCGATCCTCCTGCACCATGATCTCCTCCACCCACGAGACCCGGCCGTTCGCATAGAAGGCATAGTGGTCGAACCCCAGGCAGTAGCCGATTACCCCGTCATCGGCCTCAGGCGACGTGCAGCCAGACGCTCTCATCCGCCAGGAATTGCCCGAATGCAATGTCGAATGCCTGCCGCTCAGGCTTAAACGATGTGGCAAAATCCTTCACCAGCGCGAACAACGCATCCGCATCGTCGGCGGTTGCTTCTCTGATAACCACTGAAGTCTCCTTTCCACCCTATATACCGGAAACCGGTTCGAAAATCCTGTCTTCCCATTCCTCTTTGGCTGCTCTTTATTGCTGAGCTTGACAATCCTATCGCCTGGTTGTAAACTGAATTCTGCCTTTTACGCGTCTGCATTTCGGTTTTTCCTGAAGGGGTTTAGATAACGATAGCCTGGGGTATGATGGCTATCATATCTGCCAAGCAGGAGCTAATGCAGGGAGGAGGGCGTCTTGGTGCCAGGTAACGACGACACGGACGGCATGATTACTTTTGCCAATCTGCTCCAGGCTCTGTGGGAAGAGCTGAGAAGGACGATCGGTAGCGCACCAACCACGGCCCTCCTGCGACGAGCAGTCGCCGTTTCCCTGGAATCCAATCCTATCTTCAGCTCCGCGGTTATTGAAAGAACCGGGCGCGACTACGCGTATCAGATACGGGACAATGCCAAGACAGAGAGCATAACCGTCGGGGAGCTTCAAGGATTTGTGGACAATGTCTTCGACCTTCTTTCAGAGCTTACCGGGACGGTGCTGGTAACTCATCTTTGTCAGAACCCGACTATCAAGAAGCTCATGGAAAGCGAGGGTGCAGTACATTGACTGGTCAAGATCAACTGCCAAGGATGCAGACATACATCCAAAGTGTGGATGACATCCTCCACGGAGGAATACCCAGATATTCCGTCACGGTCGTCTCCGGCGGCCCAGGCTCCGGCAAGACGGTGTTCACGCTCCAAACAATGTTCAACAATGCCAGGCAAGGCGAGAAATGCATCTACCTGACTACGCTCTCTGAGCCTGCCACAAAGCTGATTCGATATACCCAGCGGTTTGACTTCTTTGACGAGGGCCTGGTTGATGACAAGATCAAGTTCATGGACATCGGGACTGCGCTCAGGACCGGCGGGCCTCAGAATGCGTATGAGGAGATCATTCGGATAGTGGAGGAGGAGCAGCCGAGCATCCTGGCCATAGATAGCTACAAGGCCATTCACGATCTGGCGCCGGGTCCGGAGAGCGCAAGGCTCTTCACCTATGACATTGCCGCATTCCTCGCCGGCTGGTCGGTTACCAGCTTTCTGGTGGGTGAATATACGCTTGATGAAGTGAAGACAAACCCCGAGTTCGCGGTGGCCGACGTAATCATCCGCCTGGCAAGGGAGGTCGAGCGCCTGAGAGGTCTCCGAGAGATCGAGGTTATTAAGCTCCGAGGCAGCGGGTATAATGATGGGCGGCACTTCTACGAGATTTCCCAGGCCGGACTCAGGGCATATCCCCGAGTGGGAACTGTAGAAGAGGAGGAGTACATAAAGGCCGAGATGCGCATCCCATCGGGGATCTCCGGGCTGGACGAATTGTTGGAGGGCGGCCTCCTGGAGACATCGGCGACCCTTCTGGAAGGGACGACAGGCGTCGGTAAGACTTTGCTGGGACTTCACTTCATGGCTCAGGGCACGAGGCGAGGCGAAAAGGGCATAATATTCGCCCTGGAAGAAAGGCCCTCGCAACTGCGGGACGTGGCGGCCGGAGTGGGGATCAACCTGGGGGAAGGGAGCGGTATCCAGATCCATTACACCAATCCGGTGGAGCTGCTGGGGGCGAAATGGCTTGAGAGCGCACGCAATCTGATCTCCCAGCAGGGAGTGAAGCGGGTGATGATTGACAGCCTCTCCTCTATGAGGTTGGGAATTGTTGATCAAGATCGGTTCTATGACCTGATCTACACAGCCATCAAGATGTTTCGGTCCGCGGGCTGCACGCTAATCATGACCCTGGAACTGGCAGAGAATGCCGGCGCTATCAGCGCAGCCTCGGGTCTGTCAGCCATAACCGACAATATAATCCTTATGCGCTATGTCGAAATCGAGTCCCGACTGAAGAGGGCGATCGCGGTCTTGAAGACCCGAGGATCATCCCATGACAGCGAGCTGCGGGAGTTTGCCATCAGCAGTCAGGGGATAAGCGTTATCGGCCCATTCAAGGAATTCAGAGGAGTGCTGACCGGCATTCCTACGCCGACAGCATCATAGGGGAATGACTACGATACCAAAACGATCACCAAGGGCTATGCCTGCCATACTTGCCGATATCGCCCATGCTCTCTCTTCCATGCAGGACTGGGAGGCGAGGGTATCTCACTCGCTGTCCCTGCTGTGCGACGTGTATCCCGATAGCGGTGTGCTGCTGGGCATTCAAACAGGAGAGTGGCAGTTCTTCCACTGCAACGTGCATTCGTCCAGGGTGGAGGCGCTCGAGACTCTGCTTCGCCGGCATTACATGATACTCACCGGAGAAGAGCAAGTTCGCTCGGCAATGAGGGCCTCCGGCGAGTACGCAGGGTACCAGCCGATCCGGGAATCGGCCGCCGACATCGGGAGCTTTCTGAGCATGCCGGCGGTCGGGGTGGACGAGATCATTGGCATTCTGCACATCTATTCCGATCAGAAGGACGCTTACTCGGTGGAGGACGTCACGCTGATCTCGGTTGCGGCTTCGCAGCTTGGGTCGTATCTGTCGTCGGTGATGGCTTTCAGGAAGGAGGAAGTCGCGAGGCGGGAGATAGAGCAGCTGAAGAGCCAGGCCGAGAACCACCTCCGTCTTCTTCAGCGGGCACTGATCCCCGAGAAGCCGATGGTCCCGCCTGGTTACGACATTGCGTCCGCCTATGTCCCCGAGGGCGGACAAGCCGAGATCGGCGGCGACTTCTATGACGTTTTCCCCACGGAAAACGGTAAAGTCGGCATCATGATAGGAGACGTATCGGGCAAGGGCGTATCGGCGGCATCATTGGCGGCGGCAACCCGCAGCACGCTTCGAGCCTTCGCATACGAGCTGTCCTCTGCCGCCGGGGCTCTCACTCACGCGGATGCCGTGCTATCCGGTCAGCAGATAAGCGAATCCTCGTTCGTATCCGCGTTCTTGATCATCCTTAACCCGGACACGGGGGAGTTCGTCTACAGCTCGGCCGGACATCCGCCGGCTGTCCTGCATCATGCAAATGACGCTAATTTGCTGATGTTCGGGCATCCGCCTCTGGGGCTGGCACAGAATGAATACGAGGAAGCTGCCGGCAAACTTGGCCCTGGTGACAGAATTGTCCTGTACACTGACGCCATCATCGAGGCCCGGCACAATGCAGAAATGCTCGGGACCGATGGCCTCATCAGCACCATCCTGCAGTCCGGCGGGCTGTCTCCTGCGGGCCTTGTGAGCGAATTGCTGGCCGCCGCGACATGCTGGTCGAAAGGGCCCCTTTCTGACGACGCCGCCATCATCGTTGTCGAGAGAAAGGCCTAGGGCTCCCGCTCTGCGCAGATATGCCCATCAATCGCCCAGACGACGCCGTTGCAGGTTGAGATTGCGGTGATGGTGTGATCGTCCTTGATGAACAGCGAGCCCCACCAACCACCCTTGTTTTTCGGGACTTCGAACGGCACTGACCGCCCGCCGAAGTTCCTGGCGTTCACATCCCCCACATAGACTACCATCTGCGGCCACTCACGCACGACGCTGCTTTGGAAGGAGAGGATCGTCTCCCCGGACGGCATCTGCCGAATGTACGGCGCCCCGCCCCATTCCTCGTCAGTCGGCTTCTCGATTGCCCGCCATCTCCGGGGACTGCTGCCGCTAGCGAAGGGCTCGTTCCAGTTCTCCGCTGTATGGATGATCATCGGATGGAACATATTCGAGTAGCCGTTGTCCTCGATGGCGCAGACTATCCCCTTGTCCTTCAAGATGCAAGGCACGGGCATGCCGTCCCGATGACCCGCGCGGAAGCTGATGGTTTTCGCCTTCGACCAGGTCTTGCCGTTGTCGAACGACCTCAGGAGCGTTATCTCCTGCTCGTCCGAGTCCTTGTAAGGGAATTCATTGGCGAAGAAGAGTTGGATCTCGCCGCTTGGGAGCTGGATAGCGGATGGCTCCCAGCAGCCGTTGTGGGCGTCCACGTCCGCCTCGTAGGCCATGGAGTGGTGCCGCCAACTCACACCTCCATCCTTGCTGACCGAGACCTGGATCGTGAAATGATGGATGCCGTCGTTCGGCCGCTCATTGTATAAGAAGAGCACCCAGCCGTTCTTGAGCTGGAGCAGCTCAGGGTTGGAGGCGCTCCCCGATTGCGCTTTGGCAACCTGAACCGGCTCACCCCAGGTCTTGCCGTTGTCACTGCTTCGCCGGACCCACGCCTTGCCCTGGTATTCAAACGAACAGAGAATGTCGCCGCCTTCCACCCGGACCATCCGCGCGTATGATCCGCCTTTATGCACCAGCACGAGGGTTGATTTGTCCCAGACTATGGTCTTGTCCATATCCGCTTGCACAGGTGAACATAGAAGGAAGAGGGCCGTACAGACTAGCACCAATCTACTCTCCGGCATCTCTCATCTGCTTGAGCCGCTCGAAGGCGATGCGATGAGGCTCCGGCTCCTCTGCCCAAACCAGCAGCAGCACGCAAGGGAAGTCATCGCACTGGCTGCAGAACTCCAGGCCTCTCTCCTCGGCACACTCCGCTATCTTGCAGTCATCGCACCACCTGACGGACTTGTCTCCCCTGCATCCCTGACACCTGAACCACTCGGCCTTTGCTTTCTCGGAAATACCCTGACGCCATTGCTTGGCGAGACGCTCGGCCGCTTCAGGGTCGTGCGCCGCAATGTAGATTGCGCACGCTGAACAATCAAGACCGCACGGTGATATCATAGACATCAGTGAATCTCCAATCTGAATTCTTCGCTCACAACTCCCGCGACCGCCTGAGCCGATCCAGCGCCTGGATGGAATCCGCCGGGATGAGGCCGTGCTTGTTCGGCGGCACGTTCAGCAGGAGGTTAACTCCCCCGGCCTTGCACCCCTCCGCCAGGCTTAGCAGATCGGCGTCCGGCCGAGGAAGGTCGTTTTCCTCGTAAAACCAGGTATGACCGATATAATCGCAGACCTCGCCGGGGATATAATACTCCTTTCCCTCGATTGTCCGCCACTTCGCATGACCGCCCTCCGGCGGGAGCCGCCGCTCGATCGCTATGAGGTCGGACGGCCAGGCGTAGTTGATGTTATAGTCCTTCTGGTCACTGATGCCGGAGTTCATCATGATCACCGTCTCGGGCTGCAGCTCGGCGATGTGCCGGTAGAGGAACGTCCGGTATCCCCGGCCGAGGAGTCCGGGGATATCAATCCACACCTCGGCAATGGGGCCGTATCTGGTGAGGAGTTCGGTGATCTGCGAGGTCACGTAGTCATGGTAGAGGGAGGTCGTGAAGGGCTTGCCGGGCCGGCCCGAGCCCCACATGTTGCTCTCCAGCCTGGTATGATTGTCCCACGAGCAATAGTACAGGCCCGGCTTGACGCCTCGCCTCTCACACGACTTGACGAACGCTCCCACAACGTCTGTCTTGTCCCCGCTGTTCGCCACCGTATAATCCGTCTGATCGCTGGACCAGAGGCAGTGACCGGCGACGTGCTTCGCGGTCAGGACGGCGTACTTCATGCCCGAGTCTCGCGCGACCGACATCCATTGATCGGTGCTTAGGCGATCAGGCGCGTAGGCAGTCGGAGGCGCAGTGCCGTCCGGCTTCTCCGCACCCAGGAACGTGCTCATCCCGAAATGGATGAACATCCCATATCCGAGTGCTTCCCACTTCTGCAGTTGAGAGATGCTCAGCCTCTGCGAGCCCTTCCCGGTCTTCCCCTGGGCCGTGTCCAGGCTCATTACGCCGACGGCGGCAAGGCCGAATGCACCCTTGAGCAATGATCGTCTAGTTACCATAATCGAACCCTCGTGCCCTGACTGTCTGACTCATAGCACGCCAGGGCCAATCTTAGCACGTCCCACCTTTCAGGCGGATCATCCGGGCGTACGAACCTCCCTCATGCACCAGCACGAGTGTTGACTTGTCCCATTCGATGGTCTTGTTCATGGCCGCCTGCCCGGAAGAACATAGACTACACAGAAGGAAAAGGATGACACAGAAGAAAACAATTCTAGCCATAATGCTGCAGCCCTACGATGGCAATTGTCAGCCCCGAGTATACCATGAAGCCCTTGATTCCCGTCCACAGGAGCATCCAGACCACGGTGAGATAGTCCCGCCTAAGCCACGCCTCGGCGGTATACAGCGCGGATCTGGCAAGATAGCCGGAAACCGCGCTAGCGAAGAAGAGACCGAATGCACGTACACCCCATTCAGCGCGGCCGGGCACGATAGCCATGAAGACGAACGATGCCGCTGCCGGGCCGATGCTCCATCGGGCCATGACGGGCGCCAAGCGGTCGGAGCGTCTGCGTAGGTCCTGAATCCGCCTGAGGCGAGAGCCACGAACTCTATGCTCCATCTGATCATTCAACTTGGATCCTCTTCCCGTGACTATCCGACTCGTAGCACGCCAGCACCATGCGCAAGACATCCCGTCCTTCTTCGGCGGCGGCGATGGGCGGTCGCTTGCCGAGTAGGAAGTCGGCGATCGGCTGGGCAAGGTTCGCGATCCGCTCGCCCTGACCCCTGATCTCCGGGAGGTCGCTGATGGTCCAGCCCTTTCCCTGCAAGTACCACTTGAGCTGAGGAGCATCAGGCGGGCGAACGCTGTTACTCGGGCCGTCGCCATAGTTGCCGACGATCAGGCCGTTCTCGCAGAGTATCTCCAGCGTATTCTCGCCGGCGACCGCCACGAATGAGCACGAGACTTCGGCAAACTTGCCGTCGGGATACCGGAACACCGCGATGGCATTGTCATTCGGGACTTTAGGATTGAGGAGCGTGCCCAATTCGCAGAAGACGCTCGACGGCTTCCCCAGCAGCCAGTAGATGAAATCAATGGCATGGGCGGCATCGTCTGCGAAGATATCGCGATTGAGCTCCGGCTTCACGTGCCACATGTTCTCGAAATCCCTCATGTGCTGGGTCGCGAGGCAATGCCGCCGCCGAACCTGGAAGACTTTGCTGAACTCGCGACTCTCTAGGAGAGCCTTTGCCTGGAGGTTGTGCGGATCAACGCGCATCTGCCAGGCAAGGGTGAACGGAACGCCCGACTGATTCACGGCGTTTACAATTCGGTCGGCCTGCGCCATGGTCAGGGCGATCGGCTTCTGGAGGACGATGGCTTTGCCCGCCTCCGCCGCCTGCTCGACGAGGTCGGCGTGCATGGAGGTCTCTGCGGCGATGACGACGGCGTCAATGTCGGCGCTCAGCAGTTTCTCGACCGACTCCGCCCTCTCGATGCCAAAGTTCGCGCAATTCGCCTCCGCCCGAGCGGCGTCGTGATCCCACCCGGCGACGACCCGAATCCCCATCTCCGGCTGATCCCGCCAGCGGCTAATGTACATCCCCACGTGCCCGTGGGCAAACCCAAGGATACCTATCTTCATGCTATGACTCCCAAGCGGAGTATTGGAGAAATGGAGTGACGGAGTGATGGAAACACCAATACGCCCATACTCCCACACGCCCATACTCTCTGATCCATTACTCCAATACTCCATTCCCGAATGAACTCCTGCGCTTGACGGCGAAGGAGAAATCCGCGTATCCTCTAATAAAGAAACAAAGCAATCTGAAAGAGGGTGTTCATAATGGGTGAGAAGTCTCCGAAGAAGGAATTGAAAGCGCCGAAAAAGAGCATCAAGGAGAAGCGCAAGGAAAAACAGGAGAAGAAAGCGGCAAAGGGAACGTCCACGTACTAGACGCCCCTTCTGAGCCGCACGAAGAAAAGACATATGGTGAGAAGAAGCGTTCTGTTCACCGTCGGGCTTTTGTTTGCCTGTGCAATCGGGGCTCGTGCGGACGCTCCTCAACCGATGCCCGTCAGATACACATGGGTAGCTGCCGAGAATCGCCGGTTCACCGATGAGGAGATCAAGCGCCTCGCCTCTCAGTACTCGTGGATCATCATCGAGAAGAACCATGCGGGATATGACTTCAAGGCTCAGGACGCCGATGCCAAAAGGCTCAAGACGGCGAACCCCAATATCCATGTATTCATGAACTACCTGGCCGGGCTTCAGAGCCTCGGCTTCCAGACGGCATTTGCCACACTGGGGTTCAAGCAAGAATGGTTTGTGCTTAACGAGAAGGACGGACAGGGACAGAAGGTCGGCGAGAAGATCCCATTCATAATTCGGGGGGAGCTTCACGGGTATTTCGCTGATACTTCGAACAAAGCGTATCAGGCCTTCCTTGAGAGCATCATCATCCCCCGACTCAAGGCCTCAAGCTTCGACGGGCTGATGTACGATAACTTCCGCCCGCCGCTGGGCAGAGCATCAAACGGCCTCACCCCAGAGAAGCTGCGGGAATTGCAGGACGGCCTGCGCCTGCTCCTGGAGGAAACGAAATCCCAGATGCCTGCGGGTAAGCTCCTGCTCTTCAATGGAATCACTCGCGGCGGAAGCGGCGGCGAGAGGGCGGACCGCAGCCTCGAATATATGAAGACGGCCGATGCCGGGCACGATGAGTATTTCTGCTACATCGGCGGGCCCGACAAGTTCCGCCCGGCGGAGAAGGTTCGCGAGGACATTGATCTGCTGGCCAAATACGGCGCGGAGAACAAGACGCTCCTATACGCCGTCAAGCTGGCCCACTCCAAGGCTATCAAGAGCGAGTCCCGCCTGGCGCAGGTGAAGCGATATTGCTATGGCTGTTTCCTCATGGGCTATGTGCCGGGGCATTCGTTCATCCAGTTTCGGACCGCCGCGACCATCGAGCAGGGCCAGCTCGATGGTAATGACTCGGCGGAAGTCCACCTCGACCTGGGTATGCCAAAATCAGCCTATGCTGCGGACGGATTGCTCCTTAAGCGCGAGTTCACCAAGGGCTGGGTGTTCGTGAACCAGGATTCATCGCCCAGGGAGATCAGTCTCCCTGCGGACCTGGTCTACGGGGGCAAGGAGTTTCACAAGGGCGATGCCTACACCATCCCTACTGAGGACGCCGCATTCTTCCTGAAACCATGAGCGAGCCCGAACAAACTCCGGAAGACCGGTTTCGCGACGCGGCTCTGGGGATCCTTTTCCTGCTCGTCGGCCTGCTGATCCTTTTCATGGCGGTGGTCAGCCTGGTCAGGCGCGAGTCCGGCTGGACGCCGATGGTCGCAATCGGCGCAGTCTGGATGATCCTCGTGCTGATCGGCGCAGGTATCAGCCACATCGGCTGCTGGCGGAAATGGCGCTGGGCCGGTCGGCTGGGAAGAATGGCCCTGATTCTAGGGTTGGCAGGCATCGCCATCATAGTGGTCGGCGGTCTGCTCCGAAGTCCTACGACCCTGGCGCATGGGCTGATAGAAGTGCTGATGGTCTGGTGGATAGGCTTCGGGCTCTTCCTCTACCTTTCGGCAAGAAGGAGCGGCAAGCCGAAAGAGGATATAGCAACCTCTCCGGCAATCATCGCAATCTGGCCGTTGCTGTTCGTGCTGAGAGGGTCAGGCGGCATGATACTCTTGCTAGTGCCGATCATAGTCCTCAGCGGCGTGTACCTGATCCTGTACAAACTTGGATGCCACTATGCCGGAGTAGTGTTATCCACAGCGCTCGTGATAGCACTCATCGGTCTGGGGTGCCGCAGGCGCTGACATGCGAGCGCTCTGATGTTATAATCAGGGCGACTAAGCAATCCCAGGGAGTTGGCTTGCGCATCGGCATGTTGGTTACCACCCTATACACCGCAAATCCCCAAAGGCCCTCGTGCCATGGTGTGGGATTCTATGTGCAGGAACTGCTGGCTGCAATGCTGAAGGCGGACCCCGAAAGCCGTTTCATCCTCATAGGCGAGAAGCCGCTATCCCTTCCGGAGCAGTTGCATTCTAACCCCAACGTTAAAGAAGCGATCATACCCTTTGACATTCGAGGAAGCACCAAGATGGGCTTTTGGCGGGAGTGGGTCATGGCTCGAGAGCAGGTGGACATTCTGCATGAGCCCGAGCCCTGCGCAGGGATTGTTCGCCTGTCACGCTACCCCCTGGTGCTGACCGTGCATGACATCATCCCACTGTTGTTCCCGCAGTGGTTCCGCCAGACACACAGAGGAGCGTTCGCAGTATTCACCCCAAGGAATATCGGCCGAGCCGATGCCGTGATCGCACTCTCCGAGAGTACGCGCAGGGACCTGGAGCGGGTGCTCCCCTGGTCAGCAGGCAAAGGCACGGTGATTCACGAGGCCGGCCAATCGCTGGACCTTCCTGAGCCTCCCGAGGCGGAGGTTGCTGCCCTGGGCATCAATAAGCCGTATCTCCTGACCGTCTCAACAATTGAGCCAAGGAAAAATCACACCACGCTGCTCGAGGCTTATGACACTATCCGGCAGCACGGTCTCGACCTCCAATTGGTGTTGGCAGGCCAAGCCAGCTGGCAAAGTGAGAGCATTCTGAAGCATCCCTCGCTCAGTCGGTACAGCGGGGATGTTCTGTTTCTGGGAACGATCTCGCCGGAGATGCTCGCCTATCTATACCGGAACGCTGAGTTGTTCATATACCCCTCGCTATACGAGGGCTTCGGCATGCCGCCCCTGGAGGCGCTCACGGCGGGAATCCCGGTGATCGTGGGACGAAACTCCAGCTTCCCCGAGGTGCTCGGAACGGCGCCCTATTATCTGAGCGAACGGCCGACCGGTCCTGAGATCGCGCAGGCGGTGGAATCACTGATGGGAAACCCAGGATTGAGGTCGAGGCTCTCGACGCTCGGCAAGCAGCGGGCAAGAGAGTTTAGCTGGGAGAAGACGGCCTCGCAGACCCTGCAAGTATACGAAGACGTCCTCAGGAGGCGGCGATGCTAGGATTGTCATTGGCGTATCTGCCGGGAAGCAGCCTCAGGGAAGTCACTGACACGTTCTTGAAGCTGCAAGGCAGTCTCCCTCTCAAAGCCTGCGAGCTACACCTGGAAGCCATCCAGTTCGAAGCGGCCTTCTGGTACTGGGACCGATCAGTCACGGAAACCGTCTCGGCGATCCGGGAGCGTGTGGACAAAATGGGTATCCACCTCCCTTACCTAGACCTGAACCCTATCTCGCCGAATCCTCGGCTCGCCAAAGTTGCATTGGCGGTTCAAAGGTCGGCGATAGGCAGGTCGGCTTCGCTGGGAGCGGATTACGTCGTCTTCCATGCCCGAGGTCGTCATGGGCTGGAGCCGTCGAGAGAGCGCGAGATCGAATGCTGGCAGAAGGTGGTCCGTGCCCTGAGCGATTTTGCGGCTGAGCGTGGGATCGCCTTCTACCTGGAGAATGCGGACGATGTTCGCCTGATAGACGAAGTGGGGCAGATACTCGTCGAGTGCCCGAAGGCAGGCCTGTGCCTGGATGTCGGCCATCTGTTCGAGCGTGTCGAGGCGCCGCCCTTCTACCGGCGAGCCGCCAAAGTGATGCCGTCGCTCGTGCACAAGGGCGTTCCCTCCTACGAAGCAGGCGGCCTGGAAACTATCATGCGTACGTTCCGGGATAGAATCCGGTGTGTGCACTTGCACAGTCACGACGGACGTACGGCACACCGACCGATTGCCGGTAAGATCAGCCTCAAGCCTATGATCGAAGGCCTGCAGGGCATCCCCATGATCGTAGAGGCGGACTATCGGCGGTCGAGCATTGACGAGATCAGGCACGACCTGGCGCTGCTGGAGCGATTGCCCGGATGAAAGAGAGTTCGCGGCTATACAGATGGATGAACCACTTGTGCGGGAAAGTGATCCTCCCGTACGACAGGATGTTTTTCGCCCGGGGGAACATCGCTCCACGGAGGACATATAACCTCCTCCTGGCGAAGGCCGAAGCACGACTCCGTGCTCGGCGGCCGATGTCCTATCCGATGGGCCTGCAGCTCGAACCTACCATCCACTGCGTGCTAGATTGCCCTCACTGCCCTCGCATGAAGGCGACCGCGGGCATGTCACTCGGCCACATGGATTGGGACGCATACGAGCGGCTCATGCGGGAGGTCGGGCCCAGCCTCGCCGGGATCGCTTTCTGGCAATGGGGCGAGCCCCTGCTGCATCCGCGCATTGTGGATATGCTGCGGATGGCCGACTCATACGGCATCATCAGCTTCCTGAGTACCAATGGCCAGCCGAATGAGTCCGAGGTCGATATCCCCGGGCTGGTCGAATCGGGGCTCGATATGCTGATCGTCTCCATGGACGGAGCGACTCAGGAGGTCTACCAATCGTTTCGGGCGGGCGGAAGTCTGGAGAGGCTCAAGGACTTCACGCATGCAGTGATTGCCCACAAGAAATCGGTCGGTCGCGGTCCGCTCGTGAACGTGAGAGTTGTGGCGACGAAGTCGAATGAGAGCGAGATCGACGACGTGAGGCGGTTTGCCGAGGAGTCGGGCGCGGACCTCTTCTCCGTCAAGAGCCTGAGCCTCTATTATGATCCTGATCCGGCGAATCCCCATCTCCCCGACGATCCTTTTTACCGCTCATTCCAGTACCAGGGCGCCGCCGAGGCGGAGGAGTACCGCAGTAGGCCGAACTACTGCCGGAAGCCCTGGTTATGGCCGACCCTCCGATATGACGGGACGCTTCTATTCTGCGAGTGCGACCATCAGATGACCGCTCCCCTGGGGAACGTCTTCACCGCCGGGTCGTTCAAAGAGGTCTGGCGAGGGGAGATGGCCGCCGAGTTGAGGGGACGCTTCGGGGCTGACGGAGTCATTGACCTGGAGTTCTGCCGCCGCTGCCGCTACAAGCTGGATGATGCGATCCGGCGGGTTGACACGCTTACGTGATTCGGCTTCCCGCACCCGACTGCAGGTACCATGAAGGTCTGCCTCCTATCCTCCGGCCAGTTGGCGCATGCGAGCGACCCAGCTCTCGAAGTCGGGCGGGCCTTCCTGGATGTGCGTCATGTTCTCGCGTCGGGCGATCCTCTCGAACTTGTCGAGCGTGGCCTTGAATGCCTCGGGATCGGCCGGCTTGCTTGACTCGGCTGCCTGGACTAGGTCCACGTAAAGTATCTGGAGTTCGGATTCCTCGACGCGCCGCAGGGTCTCGGGGTCGCCCGCGAGTCCCTCCGCCCGCATGAAGCAGTCCTTCGCTTTCGTCATGAAATCCTGATCAAAGAGGTTCATGCCGTAGCGGATTCCGCCTGGGGGATGCATAAGCTTGCCGTGATGTTCCTTCTCCCACGTATTCCACAGCAGCTCCTGGTAGTCCCATATCGGCTCGGCAGCCTTGCCGTAGCAGCCGTAGACAAAGTCCTGCATCAGCGACCGAGTATCGAGTGAGGGATCCCACAGCAGCTTGCCCCAGACCCAGCAGCGCATGTAGCCATCCGACGTGCCGGGAGTCTGGTAGTTGCCCTGGAGCATGATGCCCTTCGCGTTGTGCTTCACGAAGAACCGGATGCTGTCCGTGACCACCTGCCAGTTGGGCATCGGCGCGGCGTAGTGGCTGAAGTTGCAGGTGTAGTCCCAGATGTTGATGTCCGCGCCCATCGCCGCCCAGGCCTTCATCCTCGTCTGGAAAGTCTGGGTCTCCTCGATGGTGAGGAAGGGCTCGGCCCACGCGTGGCTATCAGTGCAAAGCTGGATGGCAACGTTCTTGTGCGGGCGAACTGTCCTCGGCGGCATGGATGTGTCGAGATAAGCGAGCGTAGAGATCTTAACCTTCGGGAACTGCTTGCCTACCTCGTCGGCGACGGCATTAACGAATGTCAGCAGTGGGCCCGAAGGACTGCCTTCTGCTTCAGTCGCAGCCCTGCACTGCGCACAAGCGCAAAACGGCACGGAATCGTTCTGCGACACGCTCACAATCTGCGCGTTAGGGTTGCCTTGGAGAATAAGCTTCACGCTGTCTGCGGCGACCTTAACTACTTCCGGATTCGTGACGCAGAGCTGACCGGGGTCGCGCTTGCCGTTATGCTCGGAGAAGTACTCCGGGTGGTCTTTGAAATACCGGTCCGCCGGCACGAGGGTACTGAAGGTGTGCACAAACAGTGCATAGGCCTTGTTCCCTCCCCAATCCTTCGGCACCGGGGCTGCCGAGGAATTGGTCTTGTTGCGCAATGACCACGTGCCGTCGAAAGCCTCCCAGTAGTAAGGGTCTCTGATCTCGAACTTCGGTATATAGGAGCGCTTGGCCGGACGGAACTTCAGGGTCGGCTTGTTCGGAATGGTTTGCGAGAAGCGGGAGTACCATCGGCACCCCAGATCCTCCTCCAGGAGTGCATAGACTGCATTGATGATCCCCCTGGTTTTCCCGCCGACCAGGAACAGGTTGCCATCCTTCTCATCTATGGCGTAGCCCTCATCGCCCAAATCCGCCTGAGCTATCTCAAAGTTGGACAGGAGACCGGTGTTCCCAATGCTTATTACTTTGCCTTTGGAGGCGGCATCGGACTCTCGCGATACAACGAACCTGGCTGCCGTCATCTCCCCCAGCCATTGCGCCAGGTCTTCGGCCGCCTTCTGCTCCTGAGTCGAGGGCGCTGCCGGGATGAGTATCCCGTAGAGCGCCTTGCCATCCTTAGCTAGAGTGATTTCAGCGCCAGGCACTCCACTCGGCTTGAGAGCGTTTTGCCACGAACTGTGCGGCGCGACCGCATAAGCCGACGTCGCCACTGCCAGCAAGGCCATTAATAGAATGAAACGCATGTCATACTCCTTCCCTATCCGACATCCGATATCCGCTATCCGCAATCACTCTTCGATCTCGCCTTCGAGCGTAGCCTGAATCTCCTCTTGCCGATCTTTCTGGCGACTGCGCTTCTTGCGCTCGCCATGCGCGCCCGCGCCTGACTTCAGCAGTGCCTGCTTCGCCAGCTCCGACGGCGTACTCTTCAAGGTCTCAAGCTGAGAAGGAGGCTTGATTGTGAGCTTCTTCTTCTTGGGCATTTCCGTTCACTGCTCACTGTTCACCGTTCACCGTTCACTGATCACTTTCCCCCTACGCCGTCGGCAGGCGCTTCAAGAGCGATTGATCGGTTATCGGCGGCCCGGTGAATTGCACTCGAACCTCCCAACGCCCTACCTAAACTCGACGGTTCGCATAATCTCGGCAGCCTGCGCGCGGTTCTCTTGCGATTTGTCTGGCTTGCTCACGATATAGGTGCCGAGGATGGTGACCTCGGTGGGAATGAGCCAAAAGCTGTACCAATGATCATCGCTCTCATATGTAGCGGTCGCCATGATGCCGGGTACAGCCTGCTCGTGGCCGAGGGCGATTCGCTCCCCCAAGTCCTTACGCATGCTGAGCGCATCATTGAGCTCTATGAGCTTCTTCTCAGCCTCCTCTCCGCTGGTGATCTTCTGCTTAAACGGCGGGTTGAGGGAGATCTGGAGGACGCCGCCCCCTTCTCCCTCAGGACGGTACTCCAGTGGAGACGCGCCCGGCACATGGTGCCATCCCTCAGGCAGCGTCACACTGAGTTTCCGTTTGCGTTTCTCCATCTTGGTGGCGATCAGCAGGATTATCCCTACCAAGATGATGACGAATACGACGGTGATGACAAGCAGCGGATCTATCTGCATGACAGCGATACCTCCCTTCTAGTCACTTCGTTCACTCTCAAACCACATCTCCGCAAATCGTTCCGCCGTCCAGCCCACTAAGTCGGAAACCTGGCCGTCGCCGACTTCCACTACGCGCAAGACCCCATCTTGCCGCTGGATCATGTCAACCGAGAAGAACTTGCTTGGGATGCGCTCGGCACAAATGCAGACGATCTCCGGGATTTCGCCGGATGCTTCCGGTGCGAATGGCCGACCATTGATTACGAAACAGCGCCGCTCGGTCTCCTCGATGAAGTCCTCAACCCGTCGGATGCAGATGCCGCCTTCGATCTCCCCTCGATACTTCTCCATCTCAGCGACCACCGTCTCGATCTGCGAAGGGTCGTGGATAATAGAGCCGACCGATGTCTTGAGCGATTTCACGTAATCCTTCACGAAGAACGCGTCCCATCCCAACGCCCTCAGCTCATCGGCCAGGTCCGCGTCCGCCGGGTAAACCCGAGTCTCCGGCGTCAGGTCCTCAATGAGCGGATACCAGTTAGGCAGGTGATGCGTGGACAGGTAATCCCGCAGGTTAGTGAATGGGGACGCCCCCACTTCCTCGATCTTGCTGACGAGCCTTTCGTATTCCCCAGCGTTCAGCATCCAGCCTCGATAGACCACCTGGCTGCCCTCAGGAATCCCTTTGAGTGACTTACCCTCTGCTAACACACTCTCCGGAAACACGGATGTCGAGAAGCCGGCATCCCCCAAAGCCACTAGCTGCTCGCCAAAGAACTCATCAGGCGCCCGCACATCCAGCGGATCGCTTGGGAATAGGAAGTGTATCATTCTCGATTACTCGATTGCTTCTCGGGACGATCATTCCGCCTTGTCAGTTTCGCCATTTCGAGGTACAATACCTTCAGAGGCGAACCTAGATCTGCCAGTTCAAGCAGGTTCGACACAAGGGGGTGTTGAATCTATATGGCAGACTAGGAGGGCAACCGATGCCGAACCATCCGCTATCTGAGGTCTTCGGGTTCCCGGTGGACAACTTCAGCGATGAAGCTGTGCGATATCGCCAGCACAGGTTGTGTCCCTACAACAACAGGGTTCCCAATTGCACGAAAGACAAGGCTGAAAATCCCCTCGGTGTATGCAGCGTGTTCTGTGGGGAAGAGACCGCCATCACTTGTCCAATCAGATTTAGACAGAACTGGATTATCGCAGATGACGCCGCCTCCTTCTTCTTCCCAGCCGAGAGCAAGTGGACTTCGCTAACGGAAGTCAAGTTGTATGACAAGCACGGGAAGTCCGCAGGGAACATCGATGTCGTTCTTGCAGCATACGACGATCGCGGACGCGTAACGGATTTCGGAGCGCTGGAGGTACAGGCTGTGTACATCTCAGGTAACATCCGCAGGCCCTTCGAGTACTATATGGAAGATCAAGCGCATCGGCACGAAATGGATTGGACCAGGGAGAGAAACTATCCACGCGCGGATTACCTCTCATCGTCAAGGAAGAGACTTGCACCGCAGCTAATCTACAAGGGTGGAATACTTCATGCCTGGAAGCGCAAGGTGGCTGTGGCACTGGATACTGGCTTCTTCTCAACACTCCCCAATCTGCAAAAGGTGGAACGTGAGGAAGCAGAGATGGCTTGGATGGTATACAATCTTGTACTTGATAAGGAAAACAATCGAAGGGTACTGACTCTTGAGCAAATAGTGTATACTGGATTCGAGGCATCCCTGAGCCAGATCACCGATTGCGAACCCGGAGACATGTTCGACTTCCTGTCTGCCGAAACGGACTTCGATTGGGATGGTGCGCCTCCGCGTACCATCTAGATACCATCTACCTCACATCGTATCTATCTTCTGCCATGGAAGGAAGCAAAGGTATGAAGCGGCAATCGGTCATGCGGGGTTTTGTAGTGCATGCCATGCATATATCGCTCCGGTATTCGCGCGCGAACTCCTCATATACGACGCGCAACACCTTTTGCCGATCCTCCGGATCGCTTAGAAGGCCCGCAAGCGTCAGTATGTCCGTACGAATGAGAGGTTGAACTCGCATATCCATCAGGAACTGGCGGCATGCGGACGACAGATCATCAATCACAAGCACAACTTTGCGATCGTGCAGCCTGCCTTCGTCGAAGTTGGTGAGGAGTTCACAGTATACCTGCTCCACGGCTTCCCGGGTAATCAAGCGCATTTTCTTGACTTGATACACGGTGCCATAGTCGGTAGCAATATCAACCCCGTGATCGTGAGCCGAGGTGCGGGAACTCCTATACACTTTGCATGCGAACTTCTCTAGATGAATCCTCAACACAGCAAAACTGACAATCTCAAAATGGCTGGGGCTCCGCTGCATTTCCTGAGTCAACACGCCGCAGAAGGCCGCTTGGTCGGCAGCAATCACTAGCCTTTGGGCCGCCGACTGCAGCGCCGTTACTCCACCGATTTTTGATGCGACGAACTCGGGAACGCGAGCTTCGATATGCGCCAAAACACTCGCGGCGTGCGCGACAATCTCATTTGTGGTCGTATACCTTCTATCACCAATAGGGGTCACAATCCCATACTTGGGCAGAGTGCGAGAGCAGTACGCGTCCTCGTAGTCACCCCCTACATGCAGGTTATGCCCAAGGATCTCCCTGGCTGTATGGCATACCTCCTCTTCATATGCCTCACGCATATCTCGTTCGGAGTAGTCAAGGAAACCTCTCAGCACCAGCCGACGCATTATGCCAGCGGTTAGGACTGGTGCTATCAACTTTGTCTTAGTCATGGAGATCATCTTGTCGAGGCGGACCCGGATGTTTTCGGGAAGGCTATCATTCTTCTGCCGACACATACTCTCTCCACATTAGGCTAAGCCAACTTGCCAGTTAGCCACCATACTCATCCATGTCCCATTATAGCACATGAAGTCAGAGGAGGCCATCGCTTCTCCACACACCACGGCGACCACTGACCTTATCCTGTGCTGGGGACGGCACTGTCGGGCTTACGGTCGCTCCAGACGCTATCTCCCGCCTAATGCCTTCAGGCATGCGTTCAGGTAGCCATAGGATTCCGCTGAGATGATTGAGACCTCGGGGAGGCCCATTTGCAGGGCGCCGATGACTTCCAGGCAGACCGGGCCGGAGTAGCCGCCATCAACCATGACCTTGCAGTAGGCCATGAGGTCAATGTCCCCTCGACCGCAGGCCTGATCGGGAGGCGTACCGGGACTCGGGCCGGGGCCTTTGCAGTCGCGGATGTGGATGTGCTTGGTTCGCGAAAGGACCGGCTTCAGAGCATCCGCAGGATTCTCGCCCGCGCGATAGATATGGCTGGGGTCCATATCGACGCCGAACGCCGGCGACTTGATCTTTTCCATCGCGCGCAGGGTGGTCGGCGTATTGTAGATGCTGCCGCCAACGTGCGCCTTGCAGCAGAGCGTCACGCCGAACGGCCCGGCCTGGGTCGCCATCTTCGCCATGAGGTCGGTCTGGCGCACGAAGTCCTCCTCCACGTCCGACTTCCCGCCCGGGCCGATATTGATCACCGGGATGCCGATCTCCGCCCCGGCCTCGAAGGCCTGCATCAGCCGGTCCTCATTGAGGGCGGCCTCCTCCATGGAGAGGAACTCCAAGCCGTTGTCGGCGACGATCGCCTTGAGGTCTTTGGCCTGGGCCTTCCAGTTATCGAGGTCGAGGTGCTCGCACATGCCCTTGATCGCCGAAATCTCGACGCCGTCATACCCTGACGCCTTGATGTACTTGCATGCGGTGGCGAAGTCATACCCGCCGAACAAGACTGAGTTCACGCCTAGTTTGATCACGAAAAGCTCCTTCTATGAAATAACCACAGACGCACGGAGGGCACGGAGAAAAGCCTCGAACGTGTAGAAACGTCCTATTCGTAAACCTCGCTTCTGTGGCGTATGCGAGTCACCAGTATCATCCTTGCCTCATCGTTCACTTCGTAGACTATCCGGTAAGCACCCGCTCGGAGGCGATAGTAGTGCTCATGCCCCTTCAGCTTCACCGATCCACGAGGGCGAGGTGTCTTGACTAGAGAGTCGACCCGCTCTGCAACACGCTGTTTGACCCCCGGGGACAGAGACCGGAACTCCTTTGCAGCCGATTGAGTGAACTCAAGCCGATACTCAGGCAGTTTTCCGTACCTCCTCCATTTCGGCTTTGAGCTTGTCCCAGGGCACCCTATCCTCACGCTTCCTGGCCTCGGAAACCATTATGTCGTAGAAGTCTTCCCAGACCTCGCCCCACTGACAGAGATCTATCACCACCGCCTTCTTCTTGCCAGTCTCATCTACCACATAATCCACACCACGCATTGCCTTCACCTCCAAACAGTCACTGTTCACTGTTTACCGTTCACTGCTCACTACAAATCTACGATCTCGTGCGTCTCCCAACTCTTGATCGCGGCTTCGATGATCTTCTGCACCTTGAGGCCGTCCTCGCCGGAGGCGCTGATCTTCTCGGGCTTCGCCTTCGCATCGAGCTGGTCGATCCAGTAGTTGATTCGAGCCTTGAAGGTCTCGCCGAACGAGCGCATCCCGCCCAGATAAGAGTAGGATTCGTACTCGATGCTGTTTCGCGGGTAGAAGTACAGGTGCTCGCAGGCATCCTCCAGGACGAACCGCCCCTTCGAGCCGACGACCTCACATCGCTCCAGGCCATAGCTCCCACCCGCGTCATAGCTGCCGGTCAGGTTGCCGACGACACCGTTCGCGAAGTGGATGAGTACCTGGGCATTCGAGTAGCAGATTCGGCCGTCGCCTTTCCTCATGAACGCCGCCACGCTCTTTACGTCGCCCGCGAAGTAGCGCATGACATCGAATGAGTGCGGATGAAGCGCCCTCATGTGGAACCAGGGCGAGGTCTCCGCCGGGTTGTTGATCCACATGCGCATGTTGATTATGTAAGGCGTCCCGAGGCGGCCCGCATCCATCCACTCCCTTGCCTTGACCGCGGCCGGGGTAAAGCGATGATTCAGATTGATGGCATAGGGGACATTCTTCTTCTTCGCGAGCGCCACCATCTGCTCGGCCTCCTCGATGTTATTCGAGATCGGCTTCTCGCCCAGTGTGGGAATCCCCGCCTCCAGAAGCTCCATAGTGGGGGTGAAGTGGTCGCCGCCATTCTCCGAACCCTTCGTGCACATGCTGCACGCGTCCAGCTTGATGCCGCTCGCCAGCATCTCCTTCACGCTGTAAAACGCCTTGCCGCCGAACTTCGCCGCGCCCGCGTCAGCCTTCTCCTTGATGATGTCGCAGCAGGCGACGATCTCAGTTTTCGGATTAGCTACGTAAACCGGAGCGTGGGTGCTGCCGATATTCCCCACGCCGACGATTCCTATCTTCAGTGTCATGAGTTGCTCCCCTTTCTTCCGTTACATACCATGCGCCGATAGCCATTTCCTTTACCGGCCTCCGACGTATTGCAACTTTTCGTTAGCGAATTCGTCCTTGGGATCCAACTCCAATGCCTTGAGGAATTGCTCTCTCGCTTCCCCGACCTTCCCTTGATGGGAGAGGCACCATCCCACCTGGCCATAAAGCGACGGGTCGTATGGAGACTCCTTTAGAAGGTCTACGAATATCTTCCTCGACTTCTCTAAAGCTTGCTGGTCACCCTTATCCTGGTACTGGAACTGATATCCCCTTGCCACAAGTCTATGCCAACTTGGCGAGGGGTCCAGGCTGTATCCCTTCTGGGCGAGGGCCAGCATCTCATCATGACGGTGAAGGCTCAGCAGCTCACGGCATTTCAGGTTCATAGCTGCCAGACTCTTTCCATGGGACTTGGCCAGGGCCTCCTCTGCGTACTTCATTATCTGCGGCCTGTCTACATCGTGGTCTGGCTTTCCCACCAGTGTCCAGCCTCTCATGAGGAGAGCATCTACCGAATCCTTTCCAAAGACCCTGTCTACCTCCTGCATGTACTGCTCAACGGCCTCGTCTGAGCCGCCCCATTTTGCGTGAAGCGAGTCGGCGTAGGCGCTGTAGACGTCGTAATCCTTGGGGCTGATTCGAAGGAGCTCCTTGTAGGCTTTTTCATGCTCTGCATCATACCCAAGCCCCAGAGAGCAAGCCATTATTGTGCGCCAAGCCTGGCAGTAATCCGGATCCAGCTTCAGCGCCAATCGTGCCTCGTTGTATTCAGACTCTGTATTTCTTAACCAGTCTCTAGACATCTGAGGGGTCATATCACTGGTGAAATGACCACGGCGAGCGCTCATCGCCGCTGACCGGTATGCTTCCGCCATCACGGAATGCGCCCTTGCGCTGGTGGGCCAGATAGAAACCAACTCCTTGGCCTTCTCCACCGCCAGTTGGGAATCGCCTCTGTACATAGCCACATAGGCAAGATCATCCAACCCCATTGCAAAATCGGGATCCTTTTGCGTTATCGACCGCAGGAGCATTTCCGCTTTCTTGTAATGGTACTGCTTGACAAAGAGCCAGGCGGTCAGTTTGTTGATATGCGAATCATCGGGGAACTGCCGGGCGGTTTCGGCCAGTAGTGCGGTCAACTTCTTGTTGGCGGCAATCTCCGTGCAAGACCAGTTTCCGCATGCATACATCCAAAGCAGCCGGATAGCCGCGAAACTGGATCTGGGGTCCGCCTCGACTGCCTTCCAGCGATAAGCTCGGCAGGAATCCCAGTCCTTCGCCAGCATGCTCTTTCCATAAAACAGAAGAGCCTTGGGTTTCGAGAAATTGGGCCTGAATCGGGCGTTGAGGTTCAATGCTTTGGCGATATCTCCGGCAAGTTTGACCTGACATCCGGGTAGATCTGGAAGATAGCCTGACTTACTCAGCACCTGAGGCTTCGGCGAGGGGGCGGTGACGTCCAGCAGGTGCGACGTGATCTCTACCTGGTCGCCAGTCAGCTTGAAGTCGCCCGTCAATACCCAGCGGACCCCAAGTGTCTTGCCGATCTTTACCGCCAGTTGATCTGGAATAGGGTCCTTCCAGGGGTGCTTGGCTAACTCCAGCTTCCCCTCGACTGCCGGCGTCGTCGGCTGGTTGGTGATGCAAGTGGGAGCGCAATAGAGTCGGTCAGCCAACGCTCGCGCGAATCCTACGGCATAGTACTTCGATTCGGCGTCACCCGATCCACGGAAATCAAACACGACAAGGGTGTTTGCGGGGGGATCAGTTGGAATCCTCAACGGCTGCCTGGTGCTCCTTTCCGCTCTGCCATACTGGATAAGCGAGCACCCCCCGATGAACAAAGTCACAACCAGGAGAGCAACTGCAGTGTAGCGTCTAGCCATTGCGTATTTCCCCTTTCATATTGACCGCCAATCAGATGGTTTGTTTGCCGGGTTTCAGATCGGTCGTTCGTCCATTATACATCAATGTGCCGGTGATGCCCTTGGGAAGCTCGATTGCGCCCGAGAGCTTGTCATCCTTGATGGCGAAGTCTACCTCGATGAAGCCCTTGGGGTGCGGGAGCTTGCCCTTTGCCCAGGTCAGCGGCCACAACTGGGGCTGAATGCTGACCTTCGCGAATCCCGGCGCTGCCGGGCGAATCCCAAGGATGGTGGCGAAGTAGTGATAGTAGGGATGCGCGCCCCACGCATGGCAGTCAGAGCGGCTCGGCTCGGGGTGCTCGAGGGTTGTCTTGAACCCTTGGCCTTTGAGGTCGAACCACAAGCCCATCCGCTCGAAGAACCGGTCCATCCGCCCAAGAAGGCGGTAGGTCTCGAAGAGATAGTGGGTGAAGTAGATCGTCGTGCGGGCGAGGTCGGAATCATGGAGCAGACCGTTGATCACACGGTCGCGCTTGGAATCGTCCACATGGTCGCCGAGAAGCGCCAGGCACTGGGAATGCTCGCTGAAATGGGCCTTGCTCAGGTCATCGGCGAAAATCCCCCGGCCCTCGTCCCAGAACGCCTCGGTGGCGGCCTTCTTGACCCGATATTGCAGCTTCCGGTTTCTGGCCGCAAGCTCGGGCTCGCCCATGTAATCTTCTAACTCAGCGGCCAGGCCCAGAATCAGCGCGAACTGCCAGTTGATGACCCCGCTGATCCCATGATTGCCGTCCGGCGGCATGCCGTGTGCCCAGCCCGGCACCCAGTCCATGAAGTTCCAGCCGATCGGGCCTTCCAGGAGGTCGTCCTTGTTCACCCAGCGCCGAAATGCATCCAGCACCGCCCGGACTCCGGGCATGCGATCCTTGACGAAATCCATGTCATCCCGCCACATAGCGTAGTCATGGACCATGCCGATCCACCAGAGCGAGAACGGCGGGATAATCTGCATTATGCGGCTGGGATACCTGGACTGCGTGATGCCCGAGATCTTGCGGGAGACGTCGTATGCATAGATCGCCTCCCTGGGAAGGCGGTCGTCGCGAGTGAGGGCGTAAGTCGCCAGGACCTCCAGCCGATTGTCGCCCACGTACTGAAGCTGCTCGTAGTAGGGGCAGTCCATGTACGTCTCATGCGAGCACATTTCGAGCGCCCGAATCATGATGGGCGTGACCTCCTCCAGGCGGGGATCGGCGGACTCGAACCGGGACTCGAACTGATAGGGATAGCGGGTCTCGTGGATGAGAAAGCTCTCGATGGTCAGAGGCTCGGAGCCCGTTGAGACGAAGAACTCCAGGTAGCGGCCGGCCTCCCACCAAAGGGTCTCGAACCGCCGATTCTTCCCGCCGTCGGTCTCGAAGAGGTCGCCGAAGCCGATGAAATACTTGCCCTCGATCTCATCGCGATTGCCCTTCGCCCCGACTGTCGGGGTCTCATAGAGCGCCTCGGCCCAGTGGACCCGCACCTTCGAGCCCTTGCCACCTGAGAGGATAAGTTCCGGGTAGGCGCAGTAGTAATTGCCAAGATCAACGATCGCATATCGGTCGGTGTTCGCAGGAATTGTGAGAGGCGACTTGCCTTCCAGGAGGCGGTCCCACGGTTCAGCCTCAGACACCAGGTGGTTCGCCTTCAAAATCTGAATCGGTTTGGCGATCTCTGTTTCGAACGCCTGGATGTGCCGGGCCTCGCCTGTATGGACTGCCTTGTCAATCGGCGGCGGGAGGGTCGCCGGCCGGAGCAGCCAGACGAGAGGGAACTCATTCGCGACCGACGCATTCGCCGCCGGGGCGATCACCTGAGCGCGAACCCATCCATCGCCTGCGCCGGTCTCGAAGCCCCAGGGGAACTCGCCCCCGACGATGTGGACCTTCGCGCCTGTGCCCCATGCATTACCCGGGCGAACCCATCGGTAACCGCCGAGCACCTTGCAGTCCCAAACCGTCTTGCTGGTATTTAGCAGATCATCCGGTACGCCCTCGGTGGCCAGGAGAAATCCGGGGGAAACTGTATGCTGGGCATAGGGGGCAGGCCCATTCCCCCCAAGCCACCAGGTTCGAGCGACGATGACGTGCTTGCCAGCCTTGAGATCGAGGTCATATGACTCGTAATGCCAGTTTTCCCGATCCCCGCGCTCAGGGCCTCGACCGATTCGCTCGCCGTCGAGAAACAGGTCATATCTCTCATCCGCGCTCACGTGTATCCTGAACTTGGCATCCTTTTCGAGGGAGAATTGCCTCCGATAGGCGGTGACCATCGGCTCGGTGCCATGAACCTCCGGGTGCCCAATCCACTTTGCAGGCCAGCCCGGCTGCATCCAGCCGGTGGCAGGAATATTGTATGGCTCTTCAGTCAATACGATTCGCATTTGTCGCTCCTGATGGTTGATTGCACCTTACCAATACCACGGCTTGCCGTCACTTCCCTGCTTGCCCGAGGGAGTAGTATAATCTTGTGGAAGGAGTGACCTGATGAATAACTGGCTTGTGCTCGCATTGCTGGTGCTGATCGTTTCCTGTACTTCTCTCGCCGGCAAGGACATACCCAAAGGCTTCCTGTCAAAGACTATCGAACTCGGCGGCAAGGATATCGAGTATGTCGTCTATGTCCCGCGAATCTATGATGCGTCGAAGCCGATACCGGCCATCATCTTCCTGAATGGCAAGGGCGAGTGTGGGACGGATGGGTTTCGGCAGGTATTCCACCTGGGCGGGGCGATCATGCTGAATGTGGAGAAGTGGCCGTTCATCATCCTGTTTCCGCAAAAGCAGTATGCTCTGGAGGAGTGGGAAGAGCATCCGTGGGAGGATCAGGATGACATGGTGATGGCGATCCTGAAGAAGTCGGAGGCGGAGTACAAGATTGACAAGTCCCGGCTTTACCTGACCGGCCTCTCGCAGGGCGGGCATGGGACATGGGCGATTGCGGCGAAGCATCCGGACCTCTTCACGGCGATTGCGCCGATCTGCGGCTGGGGCGATAAGACGATAGCCTCCAAGCTGGGAAAGATGCCGATCTGGACCTTCCATGGCGATGCCGATACGACCGTGCTTCCGGCGAGGTCTCAACAGATGGTTGACTGGGTCAAGGATGCCGGTGGCACACCCAAGTTCACGGTCTATCCCGGCGTAGGGCATAACGCATGGGACAAAGCGTATCGGGAAGAGGATTTGGGAGCGTGGTTTCTGGAACATAGGAAGTAATAGCGCCATCATACGATTGGTAGTAAGCCAAGGGAAAGGAGATCGCAAATGCGCAGGTTTATGATGTTCGCTCTCATGGCTGCCTGTCTTCTCTTCCAGCCATCATTTAGTAGTGCTTCAGCAGATGACGCAATCTCGTCAGAGGCGAGCGCCAACGCTCCCAGGCTGTACTCGCCATTTGACGAGCCGCAGCCCAGGATCCCGGCGGAGGTCCTTTCAGACAAGCGTCTCGACGCAAAGATCACTGTCTCTGTCAAGAACAAGAACATGAAGAATGTCTTCTCAGAGATCAGCAAGCGTATCGGCGTAAAGCTGGTCACGTCCAGGGAGCTATCCGGCGAACGGCCGGTCATCTTCCTGCATGACAAGTCGGCGCGTGATGTCATGATCGAGGTTTCCAAGCTCTATGGGTACCACTGGCTCGTCAAGGGGAAGCAGGACGCGTGGACTTACGAGCTCTTTGAAGGCATGGCTCATTCCAAGAGAAGAGAACAAGTACGTGACTCCCAGGAGACGGCACAGGTGGATTCGCTCCTGGATTGCGTTGACATATGTTCCAGGGCCTTGGATAGCGATGCCGAGCTCCAGAAACTGCAGCAAACCCATCCACGGCTCTATAACTCGACAACGGAGCCCTTGAATAACTCGATCCTGAAGGTCATCAGACTCATGGATAGGGCTACTCTTCGTTCCCTGGTCAATGATATTGGAACGACCTCGGACTACTCCAAGCTGTCGCCGGAGATGCAGGCCGGAGTCCTCAACTTCCTCAACGCAGGTATGAATAGCGGAGGTGATCCGGGTCCTGAGCCATGGACCGCCGAGAGAATGGGATCGGCGAGGGTGCAGTTCAAGAGATGGCGAGCCAGCATCTTCACTCCCCCTCACCTCATAATCATTGTGTCGGTACCTGCAAAGGCAGATGGAACCGGGGCAGCGAAGTTCTTTGAGGAATGGCCCGACTACGATGAAGGGGAGCCTGATCTGCAAACCATGGCCGAAGCGCCTCCAGGCAGGGTGATAGGCGATCCTCTCCCGAAAGACATCAAGATCACCATCAAGCAAAGTCGTGAGCAGTTGTACAACGGCGCCATACTCGTCGGCGATGTGCTGGCAGAGATCGCCAAGCAGGGGAACCTCAATGTCATCGCCGATTACTACTTTCAGGAGGCCTCATTCCCCGCCTGCAAGGACGAGCCGTTGGACAAGCTGGTCTCAGAGGTGTGCCTGAAGATGGAGTATACCTGCCAGGTCGAGAAGGATACGCTCCGCTTCCGCTTCAACAAATGGTATCTGCAGCCCTTGCCTGAAGAACCGCCATTGCCTATGCAGGAGTACTGGTGGCGAAAGATCACGGAAACCGGCGGACTCTCGCTGAACGACCTCATTGGTATTGCGTGCCTGCCTGGCAGACAGCCTTTCTGGGGAGGATTCAGGTTAATACCTCAAGCACAGCAGGCAAGATTATTCCCCCGCACCGCGAAGATGGTAAACATGCTTGGCTGGACGTTTGAAAACGAAGCTTGCGGACCACTTGGTTTGCATGCATCCAGGCTGAATTCCAAGCAGTTCGGTCTGCTTACGGACTGGGGCGAAGCGATAGGTATCAAAGATAGGCCGGATGACCTGCTTCGGTCTACCGTCAGGATCGAGAAGAGCGGCGACCCCGTGAACCGTCTGAAGTTCATGCTTGTGCTGCCGGATGGCGTGACACGGGAGATCTCGATGACGGCCAGGCTCGACCGTCTCGATGAGAAGGCATGCCGGGTGCTTGCGAAGGAAAGAGAAGCGGAGTTGGTGGCGGATAGGATTGAGTTGTGTCTTCCGTGAGTGTCTCGGTGGCAGTCGTTGAGCCTTACGGCTTCGCGCTCACTATGTCGGCGCTCAGGTCCTTTGCGCCGGCGGAATCGGGCGCCGAGCCGGTCTTGCGCCTGGCGGTGAGGATTGCGGGCGCGCCCACCATCATCGAGGTCAAAGAGGGCAAGCATGGATTGGAGGCATCGTCCGCTCCTCGGCAAGATGACGATGAGGTTCGCAGGATCGCTGAATGGGTCCTCTTCTCGGAACTGGACCTCAAGCCGTTCTACCAATTGACCGCCGATGACCCGAGGGTCTCGGCGATCACGAAGGAACTCCACGGCGTCAAGCCCATGCGCCCTGCGTCCCTCTTCGAGATGGCGGTGATTGCCATCACCGAGCAGCAAATCTCATTGACCGCTGCCTACCACATCAGAAACAGGCTGGTCCAGGGCTTCAGCACGCCGATTGACGACCTGTGGGTCTTTCCCGAGCCGGAGGTTCTTGCAAAGGCATCATTGGATGAACTGCGTTCGTGCGGGCTTTCGCGGCAGAAGGCGGATTACATTCAGTCGTTGGCTCAAAGGATTGTCGCCGGTGAACTCGACCTCAATGCGCTCAAGGAAATGGATGACGACCAGGCCCGCGAGACCATCATGGGCTGGCGAGGCTTCGGCCGGTGGTCAGCAGACTACATCCTGGTACGCGGGCTTGCCAGGCCGGACAGCGTACCGATCGACGACATAGGAATTCGGAATGTTGTGGGGGAGCATCTTGGGGACGGCAAACGTGCAACTGCACAAGAAGTGGCTGAGCTGCTTGAGCCATTCAGGCCATTCCGAGGTCTGCTCGCCTTCTACCTGCTGGTATATCATCGGCTTGAACCGGGCCTATCCTAGCAGACTAGCCGCTCCCAACAAGGCGGCATCATTCCCCAGCTTGGCCTTCACGATGCGGACCGGGTCCGATTCGCCCCTGAGGGAGTAGGTGCGGGCAATCTCACGCGCGGGATCGAGGAGCAGATCGCCCATTTCCGAGACTCCACCGCCGATGACGACCATCGCCGGGTTCAGGAGGTTGAGCAGGTTGACGATCCCCCATCCGAGGAATTCGCCCGCCTCACGGATTGCTTCCAGGGCCAAGGGATCGCTGACCGCCTCATTCATTGCCCTCATGCCGATCAGCTCGCCTGACCTCAATCGTTCGACCAGTGGATTCCGAATCCCTTCCTCGTCCGCAAGCTCGATTATCCGATTGATGATCGCCGTCCCGGAAGCATATTGCTCCAGGCATCCGGCGCTGCCGCAGTTGCACGGACGACCGCCGACTTCGATAATCATATGGCCGACCGACCCTGCCGAGCCGAGAGCGCCCTCCAGGAGCTTGCCGCCGGAGACGATCCCTCCGCCGACCCCGGTGCCGATCACGATGCAGACGAAATCCTGAACTCCCTGAGCCGCGCCAAATCGGCCCTCACCCAACGCGGCTGCACTCCCGTCGTTGATCGCCTTGGTCGGGAGATGAAAGCGCTCCTTCATAATGCGTGTGATCTCTATGCCCTTCCAGCCGGGGAGGAGGTCGGTCGCATGCAGGACGGTCCCGGTTCGAGGGTCAATCTGTCCGCCGGAAGCGACTCCGATCCCCTCGATCTCGGCGCTCGTGGAGTCAATCAGTTCCTGGACGATATCGGCCGCACGGGCAATCACCGCCTGCCCGCCTTCAGACGCCAGAGTGGGTCGCTCGATCCTCGCCAGGATCTCACCCTGCCGATTCACGAGTGCGCCGGCGGTCTTCGTGCCGCCGATATCAAGGCCTATGGTTAACTCGTGCATGGCGTGCCTATGGTTTTGACAAGTGATAAGTGATGAGTGAGCTATCCCCGAAAGTAGTTCACTTATCACCCATCACTCATCGCCTAACGCTTCTGCAAATCGCTCGGTGATGATCTCCGGCCGAGTGATGGCGGTGCCCACCACAACCGCATGAGCGCCGAGATCAATTGCCTTTCTCGCCTGCTCGGGGGTCCAGATTCGTCCCTCGGCGATGATCGGGATACGGACTGCCTGCGCTAGTTCCGAGATCAACTCGAAGTTCGGACCCGCCAGTTGGCGGCTGTAGGACGTGTAGCCGCTCATGGTGGTGGCGATAATGTCCGCCCCGGCTTCTTCGGCAGCCGCACCTTCCTCGAAAGTGGATATATCAGCCATGACGGGAAGGTCGAGCTTTTTGATCTGAGCGATGAGCTCGCGGGCGGAGAGGCCGTTCGCATGCGGCCTGAGGGTAGCATCGAGGGCGATTATGTCCGCTCCAACACCGGCAACTTCCTTCGCCGCCTCGAAGGTTGGTGTGATGTACGGCTCGGAGTCCGGGCAGTTGATCTTATAGATGCCGATGATTGGAAGGCCGACGGCTTCCCTAATCGCCTCGATGTTATCCGGACCGTTCGCCCTGATGCCGACCGCCCCGCCGATCTCGGCGCATCGGGCCATGGCCGCCATGAAGGCTGGTCCGCAGAGCGGCGAGTCTTCCTTTGCCTGGCAGGAGACGATCAGCCCGCCCGTCAGGCGCTCGATGACGTCTTGCTTCATGATGGTAGTTTGGACGCGGAGTGGAGGAATACCTTTACAAAGTGAAACGGCCGCTGCTGGAAGCGGCCATTTCGAGAGACAAATATGTATCCAAGAATAGAGCGCTAGGGTGTCCGATTATGGGCAACTGCGGCGGCCAGGGTTTCGGCCCGGGCTCCCATTAAGTCACCGATTGCAGGGCGCAGAATCGCCTGTAAGAACGGCGACCATATCAAAGTCCGGCGACACGAAGTACACACTTCGGCATCGCTGTGGTTCAACGTGCCGCACCAAAAGCACTTGACCACTCTGCACCCCTCCTCCGTTTACCAAGCTCTGTCAGTTCTGCCCAGGCTGGCACAGGGCCAAACCTACAGAGATTCGGCGTAATCGTTACTCTAACTGCCCCTGGCAAAAGTACCTGCAAGAATCGTGCCAATTCGGGGGTAAGGCAATTTACGCACGAATTCTTCGATTCGCTACATACGACTGCCTGTAGTAAAACAGACCCACTCCCCCGTAGTAATGCCTGCAAGAATCATGCCAGTACTACTACTTGGATACGAACCTAGCAAAAATACCAGGTAGACGCCCGTATGCCTTATTGGGGGCTACCATGGCAGTGAACAAGCTGTGACAATAATGTGACTTTTTACCGCCTTGTTAGACTTTCTGAGCGTGGGGATTGTTCCGCTAAAACCGCCGAATCGAAAGGGCGACCTTTCCAAGGATCTGAACGTTCGGAGTAACGATCGGAGGATAGGAGGGGTTTTCCGCCTGGAGGCGTACCTGTCCTGATTCCCTGAAGAACCGCTTGACTGTTGCTTCATCTTCCACGAGCGCCACCACGATATCTCCATTGTCCGCAGCATTTTGCTGGCGAGCCACTATCACATCACCGTCGAAAATCCCGGCGTTCACCATGCTGTCTCCTCGAACCTTCAATGCGAAGAGGCCGTCTCCTTGCGCCATATCCGCCGGAATGGGCAGGAAGCCATCCAGATTCTCCGCCGCGAGCAGCGGCTGGCCTGCCGCAACCCGGCCCACGAGCGGGACGGTGGTGAACTTGATCTGCCTGGGCGAGTACTCGCCGGGAAGCTCGATTGACCGGTATCCGTATCTTGACTTGGTGATGAGGCCTTTCTTCGCGAGGGCGGTAAGGTGCTTATGAACCGTGCAGGTGGACCGGACACCCAGTTCGCGGACGATCTCCCGAACCGTGGGGGATTGGCCGTTCTTCAGTATGTATCGGCGGACGATATCCAGGACCTGCTGCTGCCTTTCCGTTAATTCCCTCACCCTGGCCTCCAACGCCGACAGATTATATCAGAAGCGGTGACATGATGCAAGAGAACAAGCGATGGGGGGATGGGGAGAGGAGGAGGAGTAACGAGTAATGCGCAACCAGACAGGTCTTACGGATTACTCCCTACGCATTGGAATCATTGCATGAAACTATACGTCGGGGCTTTGATGATCCAGCCGATGATGGGCCAGATGCAGCCCAGGATGAAATCGCCCAGCAGCAGGCCGAGGAAGAAATCCAGCGCGGTTCGGTAAGCCTTCAGACCGCCGAAC
>Ga0307380_10001047_pt1 | contig 41529 bp, 38 predicted proteins | sample UN3MG_FD_202239 | JGI IMG/M metagenome (GOLD analysis project Ga0307380, IMG submission 202239) | Soil microbial communities from Risofladan, Vaasa, Finland - UN-3 | ecosystem: Environmental > Terrestrial > Soil > Coastal area > Acid sulfate soil | place: Finland: Risofladan, Vaasa | collected...
AAACAGGACCGGATGGGGCTCGATGGCAAGTCGTTCACGATGTTCAAGTTTAGGACAATGGTTGATGGAGCGGACCAGAGCGGGCGAGAATGGACGACCAAGAACGACCCCAGGGTAACGAGGTTCGGGGCGGTGCTGCGGCGGTTCAGCATCGATGAGATACCTCAATTCTGCAACGTGTTTAAGGGGGATATGAGCATTGTGGGGCCAAGGCCCGAGCAGCCAGCGTTCGTCGATGAGTTCAGGAACACGATACCGCACTACATGTTGAGGCACAAGGTGAAGTCAGGGATGACTGGCCTTGCGCAGGTCAATGGCTGGCGGGGCGACACGTCAATGCGCAAGCGGCTAAAGAGCGACCTTTACTACATTGAGAACTGGTCCTTGTCAATGGACTTCAAAATACTGTTTCGCACGGTCACGAGAGCTTTGAACCAGAAGAACGCGTATTAGTGATGATATACACGCTGACACTGAACCCGGCGCTTGACAGGACGCTCCGCGTGAGAAGACTGGCGTTCGATGATGCCAATCGCGTCATATCGGAGCAGCGATTCGCTGCGGGAAAGGGGATCGACGTGTCGCGAGTCGTGATCGAGCTCGGCGGAAGCACGGTGGCGTTCGGGTTTGTGGGCGGATACGGAGGGGCGGAGCTCGAGGGCAGGTTGAAGCAGGCGGGGGTGCCCACGGACTTCGTTCACATAGGCTCCGAGACGAGAACGAACGTCATTGTTAGTGACATCGAGGCGAACTCGATCACGGCTCTCAATGCTGCCGGTCCCTGCGCAACGCAGGTGGAATACGAACAGCTCTTGGAGAAGCTCAAGGAATATAAGTACAAGTCAGGGTTTTTTGTCATTTCAGGCAGCGCACCCCCCGGAGTCCCCGCGGACGCATACCACGAGATCACCAATATCGTTAAGGAGAGCAACCTCCGCGCTGTGCTGGATGCGGACGGGGAGCTGTTAAGAAGAGGCATTGAGGGCAAGCCTTTCATGATTAAGCCGAACAGTCACGAGCTCCGCCGGCTCCTGGGTCTCGATGTGGAGGGCGTTGAGCAGGTTCAGTCGGCCGCGGCCAAACTCAGGGCCATGGGGGTTGAGAATGTGCTGGTCTCGATGGGGGCGGATGGCGCGGTTCTGACTTGTGAGGAGGGGTCTTTCTTTGCCAAGCCGCCCAAAGTCGAGGCACTTAGCCCGGTTGGGGCTGGGGACTCGCTTGTCGCAGGCTTTGTTTTGGGGCTGGACACGGGTCTTTCTTTCTGCGAGAGTCTCACACTGGGTGTGGCAGCTGGCGCAGCCTGTGCCCTCACGCCCGGCACGGAGCTCTGTAAATACGAGGATGTTTATATGATTAGGTCAGAAGTTCAGATAAGGCAGCTTGCGTAGGCTGGCTGCGTCGAGAAATGTAGGTTTTCGGAGGAGTTAGTGAATATTTGTGCAGTTGGAACAGGATATGTCGGCCTTGTGACTGGAGCGGTCTTCGCCGACCTGGGCAACGAGGTCATTTGCGTCGATGTTGACAAGGAGAAGATCGAGAGCCTCAAGAATGGGATTATGCCGATCTATGAGCCTGGACTCAGGGAAATGGTCACTCACAATGCCAGGGATGGACGTCTCAGGTTCACGACAGACATAAAGGAGGGCGTCAGGGCATCGGAGATCGTATTCATTTGCGTGAACACACCCCCCAAAGATGGTGGCGAGACTGACCTAAGTTACGTCAGGGCAGTCGCCAAGAGCATCGCCGAGTGGATGGATGACTACAAGATCATAGTCAACAAGAGCACCGTTCCCGTCGGGACTGGCGATCTTGTGAGAGAGATAATTGAGAAGAACAAGCACAAGGACGTGGACTTCGACGTCGTGTCGAATCCAGAGTTCTTGCGTGAAGGCTCGGCCATCAAGGACACGCTGGAGCCTGACAGGATTGTGATTGGGGCGCCGAGCAAGAACGTGGCCATGAAGCTTCTGGAGCTCTACGCGGTCCTTGAGCGTCCGATGATAATCACCGATGTGCATAGCGCCGAGATAATCAAGTATGCGTCCAATGCTTTTCTAGCCAGCAAGATATCCTTCGTCAATCTCATCGCAGACCTGTGCGAACTGGCGGGCGCGAACGTCAACCACGTCGTTCGAGGCATGGGGACCGACAAGAGGATCGGCAGCCTCTTCCTTCAGCCGGGCCTGGGCTACGGCGGCTCCTGCTTCCCCAAGGACAGCAGCTCCCTCGCTCACACCACACGGCAATATGGAGCGGACGCCTCGCTCATAGACGCCATAATCCACATAAACGACCAAAGGAGCACGAGGCTTCTGGCCAAGATCAAGAAGCGGTTTTCGTCGCTAGAGGGCAAGACCTTCGCGATATTGGGGCTTGCCTTCAAGCCCAACACCGATGACATTCGTGAGGCTAAGTCGCTGGAGCTGGTCAAGGGTCTGCTTGACAGCAAGGCGACCATCCGGGCCTACGATCCCGAGGCGATGAACAACGTCAAGAAGATCTTCCCCGAGATTACGTACTGCCAGAATGCCTACGAGGCGACCGAGGGCGCCGACGCCATGATCCTTGTTACCGAATGGAACGAGTTCAAGCTGTTGAACTTCGAGAAGGTCAAGGGTCTGATACGGCAGCCAATCTTGTTCGACGGCCGGAACATCTACGACGCCAAGAGAACGCACGCGCTCGGCTTTGAGTACTACGGGATGGGCGTTCAGCCCTATGGAGGTGGTGTGAGTGCCTAGGTCTTTGGTCACTGGCGGTGCGGGCTTTATCGGCTCGCATTTGTGTGATTTCTTGCTTGATGCAGGGCATGAGGTTATCTGTATCGACAACCTCATAACTGGGACAACAGATAACATTGCGCATATCAAGAACGAGCGGTTCACGTTTCTGAAATACAACGTGACCAATTACCTCTTCGTCAATGGGCCGCTGGATTACGTGTTTCATCTGGCCAGCCCCGCCAGTCCCGTGGACTACCTGGAGCTGCCGATCCAGACGATGAAGGTGGGAGCGCTCGGGACATTGAACGCCCTGGGGCTTGCTAAGGCCAAAAACGCCACGCTTATCCTTGCCTCGACCTCGGAGGTTTATGGGGACCCAGAGCACCACCCGCAGAAGGAAAGCTATTGGGGAAACGTCAATCCTATTGGGCCGCGAGGCGTCTATGACGAGGCCAAACGCTTTGCCGAGGCCCTGACTATGGCCTACCATAGATACCACGCAGTCAAGACCAGGATAGCGAGGATATTCAACACGTTCGGGCCCAGAATGCGGCTCAGGGACGGGCGCGTTGTCCCTAACTTCATCTGTCAGGCGCTTGCGAATGAACCACTCACAGTGTATGGCGACGGGTCGCAGACTCGCTCGTTCTGCTATGTCTCCGACCTCGTGGACGGCCTGTTTCGGCTCGCGACGTCGAGCGAAACAGACCCGACGAACATCGGTAACCCAGACGAGATGTCGATTCTCGATTTTGCCAAGAAGATCAACCAGCTGACGAGTAACGAGGCGGGGATCGCTTACAGGCAGCTGCCTGTCGATGACCCGAAGTGTCGCCGGCCTGACATCAGCAAGGCCCTGGAGGTGCTTGCCTGGGAGCCGAAAGTCGGCCTCGAAGAGGGCCTGAGGCGGACGCTCGATTGGTTCAAGGGCCAGGTTTGACATGGCCTAATAGTGTAGATTCTGGTTCATGTTGGGATTTGGCCATGCCTTATTTGGGGAATGGACAGTTCGCCGGGCCAGTTTTTCACGCAGATGTCATTTTGAAGACTGCCGGTGTGTCCAAATGACGACAAGACTGAGGCTCAGTAACTTTGGCTAAGACACTCATCGAGAGAATAGTCTCGGCGCACACGCTAGCTGAGGCCAAGCCGGGCGATGTCGTCTGGCTCTCGCTCGACCTTGTTACGGCGCGCGATTTCGGCGGCGCAAACGTCGTGGCGCACCTTGAGCGTGAGTATCCGGAGAATCCTGTCCTGGACCCGTCCGGAACGCTATTTACATTCGACTGTCAGGCGCCTGCCAACACGATCGGGTACGCTAACAACCAGCAGACCATTCGCATATTCGCCAAAAAGCACGGGATACGTGTTTACGACGTCAACGGTGGCATTGGTTCGCACGTGCTCATCGACGAGGGGCACTGCCTGCCTGGCTCGACGGTCACAGGAACCGATAGCCATCTGAACCTCCTCGGCGCTGTTGGCGCGCTAGGCCTTGGGATGGGCGACCGGGACTCGGCGTTTGCTTTCAAAACGCGAAAGGTCTGGTTCAAGGTGCCCGAGACGCTGCGCGTCATGATGTCCGGCGGTTTCGGGTTCCCGGTAACCGCCAAGGACCTCGCGCTTCATCTCTTGGGAACCATTGGGCCCTCAGGGGCGCTCGGTATGGCCATAGAGTTCGGCGGAAATGCGGTCGATGCGCTCGGCCTTTCGGGCCGTATTACGCTCTCAAGCCTCATTACTGAGGCGGGCGGCGTTGCGGGGCTGATCGCGCCCAATGACGAAGTGTTGGACGAACTAGGAATTGACAAGGCCGATCGCCAAGGGCTGATCGCCTCGCCCGGCGATGGGGCAGTTTATGCGCGGGAGCTTGAGATCGATGTCTCGGAGCTTAGGCCCAAGATAGCCCTTCCGGGCAACCCTTGCTCGGTGGTGGATGTGTCCGAAGTTGCCGGAACGCGGATTGACTCGGTCTTGATCGGCTCTTGCACCAATGGCCGATACGAGGACATCAGCATTGCGGCGAGCATCCTGGAGGGTCGGAAGGTCAAGAGAGATCTCATGCTGAGAATAGCGCCCACGACAAGGGCGATCTATGGCCGCCTATTGAAGGACGGCATACTCTCAAAACTATACGACGCCGGAGCCATAATACTCAACCCTGGCTGCGCCGGCTGTGCGGCTGGCCAGGCCGGCATGACCGGTAGGGGCGAGGTGCAAATAAGCACCGGTAACCGCAACTTCCTGGGCAAGCAGGGCGAGGGCGAGACTTATCTAGCCAGCCCAGTTGTCGCGGCCTATTCGGCGATTTACGGTGAGATACGAGTTCCAGAATGAGTTACTATGTGGGTCAGGCTTGCCGAGGCTGCTGTCAAACGACCGAACCACTGGATGTGAAATGACTGTGCAAGATTCAAAAGCCCCCAAGACTAGCCCGATTACCGGGCCTGCGTGTCTGATACGTGACGAGAAGGGCTCGCTGATCGACAATATCGACACAGATATGATATTTCACAACGCCCACTTACACGTTACAGATGTCTCAAAAATGGGCCAATACACGTTCGGTAATCTCAAGGGATGGGAGCATTTCCCCGATATCGCGTCAAAATACAAGATACTTATTGTAGGCCGCAACTTCGGGGCTGGCTCGTCCCGACAGCAGGCGGTAGATTGCCTCCGAACCCTCGGGATAGACGCGATTGTCGCCCAGTCGTTTGCGCCGATATATTTTAGAAATGCAGTAAACTCCGGCATGGCGATCATCTCGTTTGAAGAAGCCGGCGCGAGGCATCTGCTGGAGGGACTCGAGGACGGGGCCGAGCTGTCGGTAACCCTCCAAACCAGTGAGATAACCCTTCCAGGAGGGAGAAGGAAAACGATCAAATGCGCGCCGATGCCCCCCGTGCTCCTGTCCATTATCGAGGCAGGGGGATTGTTTGAGTTCGCAAACATCGGGGGTGGAAACTGTGAAAGGGAACAAGAATATGGCTAAACCAGTCGTCGCTGTCTTGAAAACTCAACCAGAAACGGTTCTGGACGACTACGCAAAGCTCATGCGGATGGCCAATTACCAGAGCTATCTGCCGAAGGATAAGGAGACCGCCCTCAAGATCAACGTGTCCTGGCAGGTCTTCTATCCTGCCTGCTCAACCACGCCCTGGCAGCTCGAGGGCGTCATTAAGACAATGCTTGCGGACGGCTATTCCGCCGACTCGCTATACGGCGCCCACAATCGGACCGTCGTTGTCTCCACCAAGAAAGGGGAGGTCGCCAACAAGCACAAGCCAGTCCTTGAGAAATACGGCATCCGCAACATCCATCTTTACGAGAAAGACGAAGAGTGGGTAACCTACCACCCCAAGGGCGAGATTCTCGCGCTGTTTGACATCTTCAAGAACGGCATCCAGATACCCAAGCGCCTCATCGGCAGCAACATCATCCAGCTCCCCACGATCAAGACCCACATCTTCACGACGATGACGGGCGCAATGAAGAACGCATTCGGCGGCCTATTACACGAGAAGCGTCACTGGACACACTCCGTGATTCACGAGACGCTTGTTGACCTCTTGACCATTCAAAAGGAGATACACCCGGGCGTCTTCGCCGTGATGGATGGCACCTTCGCCGGGGACGGCCCCGGGCCCAGATGCATGGTCCCACACGTCAAGGACTACATCCTCGCAAGCGCCGATCTGGTTGCCATCGACGCGGTATCCGCCCACATGATGGGATTTGACCCGCTTGAGATCAGGTTCATCCGGATAGCGCACGAGAAAGGCCTCGGCTGCGGTGATTTCAACGAAATCGAGATAGTCGGTGAGGACGTCTCCGAGGTCAATTGGCACTTCCAGAAGAAAGCCAACACCTTCGCCAGCCGCGGCCAAAAGGCACTATACTGGGGCCCGCTGCACTTCGCGGAGAAGTTCCTCCTCCGAACCTTCCTCGCCCCCTGGTCATACGCCGCCTCAATCATCTACCACGACTGGTACTGGTACCCCTTCATCGGCAAGAAGCGCGTCGAAGAGGCGCTCAAGACCAAGTGGGGGAGGCTCTTCCTGAGCTATTGAGTGTGCTTGAGATTCGCGTTTTCGGCGCATCTAGGACGGCATAGCTGTTCCTTGGATCGTGGGTTGACTCTCGAAGTCTTTTGCATAAGAATACCGATACTTATGAATAAGTATAGGTAATTTTATGCTTTGGACAGGCTAGAGATGACCAAGACTAGAAACGCCTTCCAAAAGGCAAAGGACATTTTCTGCCACTCTGGTGGCATCCTGCGTACCAAGGATGCTCTCAAAACAGGTATCCAGCCCAGAACACTTTATGCGATGAGGGATGCCGGGCTTGTGGAAAAGGTCTCTCGCGGGCTCTATCGACTTCCGAACATACCGCCTATCGGGAACCCCGACCTTGTGACGGTGGCGCTCAGAATACCCGAGGCCGTAATCTGCCTGATCTCGGCACTGACCTTTTTCGAGGTAACAACGCAGGTCCCCCATGAGGTCCACATAGCCCGGATCAAAGGAGCGGAGCCACCAAGACTTGTGCACCCCCCTGTGCGCGTGTTCTGGTTTAGTCGGAAAGCCTTTTCTGCTGGGATAGAGACACACCCGATAGACGGTGTGCCGGTCCGCATCTATTGCCTGGAGAAGACGGTCGCCGACTGCTTCAAGTTCCGCAACAAAATCGGCCTGGACGTCGTGATTGAGGCGCTGAAAGAGTGCCGAACGCGCAGAGATTTCAGCATAGACAAGCTCATGGAATTCGCCCGCATCTGCCGCGTGAGCAACGTGATTCGGCCATACCTTGAGGCGCTGTTTTGACGAAACTGCCGGTTGTGGATGTGGCCGCCTCCGTTCGGCAGCGACTTCTCAACAAGTCGAGAAGATCCGGACGGCCGTTTAACGAATGGCTACAGTATTTCGCAATGGAGCGGTTCTTATACAGGCTCAGCAAATCTTCGTATGCTTCCAGCTTCATTATCAAGGGAGCCACGATGTTTGCAGTCTGGGGAGCGCCGATCTCTCGCCCGACAAGGGATATCGATCTGCTGGGAAGGACAAGGAACGAGGTTGACGATCTTGTCAACGTGATAAAGGACATTTGCGTTCAAGAGGTGGAGCCCGACGGTCTTCTGTTCGACGCGGATAGTGTTGAGGGTCAGAGAATAATTGAGACGGCTGCATACGAGGGAGTCCGGGTTCGCTTCCGTGGAACACTTGGAGCTGCCCGCATTTTCATGCAGGTTGACGTGGCATTTGGAGACGTTGTGGTCCCCGAGCCCGTTACCGTGGATTATCCAACAATCCTGGGTATGCCGGCCCCAAGACTTGATGGTTACACGCGGGAAAGCGCCATTGCCGAGAAGTTCGAGGCGATGGTCAGGCTTGGTATCGTGAACAGCCGGATGAAGGATTTCTTTGATATCTGGCTCCTTTCTACTCAGTTCGACTTCGACGGAGAAACGCTGGCGGAGGCCATCAAGCAGACCTTTGCGCATCGAGAAACGGATATCGCGTCTCAGCCAGTAGCGCTGACAGAGGCATTCACCAAAGACAGCTCAAAGCAAGCACAATGGTCTGCATTCCTGCGTAGAACCCGCATAGTCGATGCCCCGAACGAACTGGCAAATGTCATTGAGCTTGTCTCTCTCTTCCTTCTCCCGGTTTCGAATGCTTTAGCCTCGGGTGACACATTTGACAGAACGTGGAGCGCGCCGGGCCCGTGGTCGTGAAGCCTGGGATGGCCGTGGCCAAAAGGCACTATACTGGGGCCCACTGCACTTCGCGGAGAAGTTCCTGCTCCGAACCTTCCTCGCCCCCTGGTCATACGCCGCCTCAATCATCTACCACGACTGGTACTGGTACCCATTCATCGGCAAGAAGCGCGTCGATGAGGCCCTCAAGACCAAGTGGGGCCAGCTATTCCAGCAGTATTGAAGTATCCTGCCTGACATATCGTGGCCGGGCATTCGGCTTGCCTGAGACCCTGTCAGCTATCAGCTCGAAATATCAGCATTTCAGCGAGCCGCCAAAGCCCGTGTACGATAAGCTCGGGCCAAGCGCCGCAGTCAGCGCCTCGTTATCAAATGTCTGAACTCTCGGCGCCTCGTAAACGTTATTCGTCTTCATTATTATCTACCTCCTATCGAGCGGTTGGCAGTTGGCAGTTCGATCAATTTGAGGCTCACTGGCAATTTGACCGACACTGGCCCGTGTGATGTCCACTTGCCGCTCGTCTCGATGTCAATCAGCCAGTAGTTGTATGAAACGCCCCGCTCGACGTTGCCGTCGGTGAAGCTGTATGAGGCGCCAAGGCTTGGGCTGCCCTCAGCTGCGATCAGGTCGCTTATCTGCTGATAATCGAGCGTGCCCGCAATCGCCCGATAGATTACGAACCCAGCGTTGTCGATCTCGGCGCCGGTTTCCCAGGTGAGCACTATGCTAGAGCCAACCGGCCGCGCAGTGAAGGACACCAGCTCGATGTAGGTGTTTCCGCTACCGGTGTATTCGCCCTCATAGTGGTAGCCCATGTCGATCGGCCCGGTGCTCCCGTTACCGTCGTCATTACCATCCTCATGGCCGTCCGTGCACGTGGTGATTCCAGCTCCCAGGTCGTAGTCGCTCAGTTCGCCTAAGCCCGCGTCCACGCAGGGGCTGTTGCCCGCCTGCGGCCCTGTGTGCGCCAGGTAGTATGTGTATGGCGGGTCCGCAGTCGGCACGAACTCCGGGTCACACCTTATATTGCTGTCTGAGTCGGGATCGCACGAGTCGGAGTGGCCATATCCATCCTGATCTACATCAGAGTAGCTGACGGTTACCGCGCCGGCATCGACTTCGCTGATCTCATTCGGCGCGCCGCCCGCGGTGTCGCCCCAAAGGATGCAGTTCGTCAGCGTTAATGAGCCGTTCGTCTCGCAACAGATGCCGCCGCCGTCGCCAGTGCCATCCTCGTCATAATCCGCCTTGTTGTCCGCAATTGTGCAATTCGTTAACGTCAGCGATGAGTTGTAGCAAGCGATGCCGCCGCCCTTATCGGTCGCGGTGTTACCGTTGATTATGCAGTTGGTCATCGTCCGAGAACTGATGGAGCCGCAGTAGATCCCGCCCCCTTCATGCGCCGTGTTACCGCTGATCGTGCAGTCGGTCATCGTCGGAGAACTGAAGGAGCCGCAGTAGATGCCCCCGCCGCCGTATTTGGCCGTGTTGCCGCTGATCGTGCAGTTGGTCATCGGCGGTGAACTGGAGACGCCATAGCAGTAGATGCCCCCGCCGTGGTAGTTCGCCGTGTTGCTGCTGATCGTGCAGTTGGTCATCGGCGGAGAACTGGAGGAGGAGCAGAAGATGCCCCCGCCGTAGTAGTTCGCCGTGTTGCCGCTGATCGTGCAGTTGGTCATCGGCGGTGAACTGGAGGAGCCGCAGTAGATGCCGCCGCCCTTATCGGTCGCGGTGTTGCCGCTGATCGTGCAGTCGGTCATCGGCGGTGAACTGGAGAAGTCGCAGAAGATGCCGCCGCCGAGGTAGCCCGTCGTGTTGCCGCTGATCGTGCAGCCGGTCATCGTCGGAGAACTGTAGCCATAGCAGCAGATGCCGCCGCCGTAGTGTTCCACCGTGTTGTCCGCGATCGTGCAGTTCGTCAGCGTCGGTGAACTGTGGGAGCAGAAGATGCCCCCGGCGTACTCGGTCGCCGTGTTGCCGCTGATCGTGCAGTTGGTCAGCGTCGGTGAACTGTTCAAATAGCAGTAGATGCCGCCGCCCCCGTGGTTCGCCGTGTTGCCGCTGATCGTGCAGTTCGTCAGCGTCGGTGAACTGGAGCTGCAGTAGATGCCGCCGCCGCCCCAGTCAGGTGCAGATGTACCGTCGGCGTTGCCGCCGGTGATCATGAGGTTTTCGATTGTGAAGTTGTTGACGTTGTTGCAGTAGATGACGTGGAGCGCTACGGTTTCGGCGTAGAGTATGGTTTCGGTTTCGACCGCGCCCGAGAGCGAGACGTAGTCTTGCATCGTGAGGGGGTAGGATTCCCCGATGTTCGAATCGTAAGTGCCCGCGGCTATGTGGATCGTGTGCGGGTCCCCGGAGCTGCCCGGATCGTTCACTTCGATCCAGCTCAGGGCGTAGGTGATTGTCTTCCACGCTCCGGTGTCTGCGCTCGTGCCGTGGCTGCCGTTGTCGGTGCCGTCCGCACCATCAACGTAGTACTCTGCCGCGTAGGCGCCCGTCACCAGAATCACGAGCATCGCGATCATGGTAGCGAGCACCAATCTCATCTCTCGTCGTAAATACATTTCTCTCCTCCATTTTGAAAGATGGTTGTTATGTGTCTATAAACCACAAAGGCGCCAAGACACGATGATTGGTTAGTGTGCAAGAGTCCTTCTTGGATAAGCTCATCTCCAAATGACAGTAATCTGCAAAGCATCAACCATGCAATAGAAGGGAGATTTCGGGTGGACTACCCGCGGTAGGAAAGGAGGTTAGGTGACAGGAGCGCCCTGCACCCTAGCCTCGTTTCGGACTCCCTTCTTAAGCTTTTTAGGCTTCTGGACTGAAGCAATATGGCAATAGTAATCCGTTGTCAAGTGTTTCCTTAGAGAAAGAGGTCAAGGGGTCAATCCGCCTTCGCCAACTTATGCGCCTTAGCGGTGTGCGACGGCGTAGGCTATCGCGGACGAGAAGGGAAAAGCGGACAGAAAGAGCTATCCTGGTGACGTGGGCATCTATGGGTCCCGGGTGGCCGCGTCGGCCGGGAGGTCCTCGCCGTTGAAACCGGAGAACGAGACCAGCACCGTTCGCAGCGCGTGCCGGACGTGCGTGCCTTTCCAGTAAACCTTGCCGCACTTTGGGCAGATTTTGAACTCCTTGTTGGTGTTGAACACGAAGGCCGGAACCTGCGGCTCGACCTCCTCTCTGGTCGCACGCCTCAGCGGCGTGTTGCAGAGAAGGCACCTTGAGAATATCAACGGCGGCTCCAGCGTTATGGGCAATCTGTCGCGTATCGAGCCGAACTGCTCCTTGATGTGATCGCCCTCGACGAATATGATTTTCACGTCCGCCTCAGCCCGCTTGGCAAGTGCGGTGTCCCGCGTGAGCAGAATCCGACCCTGGGACTTGCACGTCTCGATCAGCTCGTCGTCGTCCGCATCGTTTGAGTAGAGAACGTCGAAGCCCACGATGCGCAGCCATTTGGCGAGACGTCCGAGCATCACGTCGGCGCAGAGTTTGGGTCGCTCTTTCGTCTCCCTTGTCATCTAACCGCTCTACGGGCTTACGGGCGGCATGGTCCACGCATGGCTACCGTCCTCGGCCATCTCGAAATCAGCGAACACAGCGGGCAGCTCGGCCTTGAGAACCTTGAGCATCTGGACTGCTATCGACCTGATCTCCCACTGCGCCGTCCGGTGGCACCGGAGCTCGAAAATGTGACGGAACTCCCGCATGTTGGCCGTCATCACGAGCTCCGTCTCGGCAGCGTTGGGGAGAACAAACCTGGCGTCCTCGCGGGGAACTTTGAGCTCGAGCAATCGGCCATACGCATCACGGGCCGCTGCCATCGCCGCCTCGAACACCTTCAGCGCTTCGCCTCGCCTTTCGAGCGACGGGGGAACCACATAGGCGAAATCTCTATCGGAGACATAGCGCTGGGAGCGCTGAGAGAAACTGGCCAGCCTGTGCCTCACCAGTTGATGGGAGAAGGCGCGGGAGACGCCAAGGATGCGGAACGTGGCTGAGGCGTGCTCCAGGACCGATAGATGGCCAAGCTCGATTACCTTCTGAATGAAGTTCGTGCGGGAGCCAGCATCGATGCCGAGGCGGGAGCGATGACAAGTTCGCGCCGCGCGCTCGATCAGCTCCTCGGCGTTCGGCGTGATAGCCAAAAACTGAACTTCAGCCAATCTTTCCCTCACTCCCTCAGATATGACCAACAGCCCGCAAAGGATCGCACGATGGGGCACACAAAGTCAACAAACACGGGCAGCAGTTTCGGCTAGCGGCGGCCGCTAAGAATCGTTGGGAGGGCACTGTAACAGAGGTTCGGGACATGTTGCACGTCGGGACGGCATTATGTATCCGCCCGTGAGAGAGCGGAGCTGGCTGGTCAAGATGCTTGACATCATGGGCGTCCTGAACTATATTTAATTACAGCGATAATCACACCTTAGTTGGGGGTTTGCAGGATGTTTTTGAGCAGCAAGTCAGTGTCCAGTGTCAAGGAAAGGCGTATTTACCCGGTCGTTGCCCTTCGGGATAAGGTGCTCTTCACGGACGTGCTCGTCCCGCTCTTTATAGGCCGAGCGAAATCTGTCAGCGCTGTCAAATCCCTCAAGGAGAGCGAGGACCTTGTAGTGTTCACCATGCAGAAGGACGTGGAGGAGAACGATCCTGCCCCGGAGGGCATTCACAAGGTCGGGGTGCTGGCCAAGGTCAAACAGAGGATAGTGATGTCAGACGACAGCATTAAGGTCCTCGTTGTTGGGCTGAGGCGAGCAATCATAAAACGTTTTGTCCAAACTGAGCCATACCTCTCTGCCGAGGCGGAGTTGATAGAGGAGGCGGAGCTTGCTGACAGTTTCTACGCTCGGCTGCTTGACGAGGTCAAGGATAAGTTCACCTATTGTGTGCAGATAAACCCGCGGTTGGGCAACGAGGTCGCCCGCTCGATCACACGTATCGAGGAGCCGCAGAAACTGTTGGGGGCGATAGTTCAGCATCTCTCGACGCCGAGCAAGATGCAGCAGGAGCTACTGGAGGTGCTCAATATCAGGCCTCAGTTGGAGCGGCTGCTCGACATCTTGGATGCTGAGATCAAGACGCTAGAGCTCGATGACAAGCTCAAGGAGGACGTCAAGAAGCAGCTGGAGCAATCGCAGAAGGAATACTATCTCAACGAGAAGATGAAGGCGATTCAGCGGGAGCTGGGCCGGGATGACAGCACCAAGAACGAGATTCAGGCGCTGAAGGAGCAGATCGACAAGGCCGGGATGCCTGAGGAGGTCAAGGAGAAGGCCGACCAGGAGCTCCGCAAGATGGCGATGATGCCGCCGATCTCTGCCGAGGCCACCGTTTCTCGCAACTACCTTGATTGGCTCGTGTCATTGCCTTGGGACAAGACGACCGAGGACAATTTAGACATTGAAAGGGCGGAGAACATTCTCGAGGCCGAGCACTGGGGCCTTAAGCACGTCAAAGACCGTGTGGTTGAATATCTTGCGGTTCACAAGCTTGTCAAAAAGATCAAGGGGCCGGTCTTATGTTTCGTAGGGCCGCCCGGAGTCGGCAAGACATCGTTTGCAGAATCAGTAGCCAAGGCGCTCGACCGCAAGTTCGTTCGGCTCTCGCTCGGCGGCGTGAGGGACGAGGCCGAGATTCGCGGGCACAGAAGAACGTACATAGGCGCACTGCCGGGAAGGATAATTCAGGCGGTCCGGCGGGCGGGCACCAAGAATCCGGTCTTTCTGCTCGACGAGGTCGATAAGATGACATCAGACTTCCGAGGCGATCCGGCGTCCGCACTTCTTGAGGTGCTTGATCCTGAGCAGAACCACACCTTTACCGATCATTACCTTGGCGTCGATTTTGATCTCTCCCAGGTCCTATTCATAACGACGGCGAACATCGACCATACGATCCCGCCGGCGCTTAAGGACAGGATGGAGATAATCAGGCTGCCGGGCTACACAGAATACGAGAAGATGAAGATTGCCGAGAACTTCCTTATCAAGAAGCAGCTCAGCCAGAACGGCCTGGAGGGCCGCAGCATGGAGTTTACCGAGGATGGCATCAAGAAGATCATCCGCAACTACACTCGTGAGGCCGGCGTGCGCAACTTGGAGCGTGAAATCGGCAGCATCTGCCGCAAACTCGCGAAGCGCGTCGCCAAGGAGGAGCCCGGTGAGGAAAAACAGCGAGAGCCGACCGTGATAACAGCGGTCGAGGTTGAGGAGCTCTTGGGTGTTCCTAGATATCGGCAGACGAAGCGTGAGAAGGAGCATCAGGTTGGCTGCGCCATTGGGCTTGCGTGGACCGAGTTCGGCGGTCAGATACTTAGCACGGAGGTCTTGCTGACAGAGGGCAAAGGGAATCTGCTTCTGACGGGTCATTTGGGCGATGTGATGCAGGAATCGGCCAAAGCTGCCTTGACATTCATCCATTCCAGGGCCAGATCGCTGGGTATCTCCATGGAGGCGTTCAAGAACAATGATGTGCATATCCACGTCCCTGAGGGCGCTATTCCCAAGGACGGCCCATCTGCCGGCATCACGCTCGCAACTGCGCTGGCCTCGGCGTTCTCCGGCAGGCCGGTCAGATGCGATGTGGCTATGACTGGCGAGATTACGCTGCGTGGGAACGTCTTGCCAATAGGCGGCCTGAAAGAAAAGGCCATCGCTGCGCACAGCGCACTCATTAAAAAAGTCATAATTCCAGCTGAGAACGAGAAGGATATGTCGGAGCTCCCCGACGCGATCAAGCAAGACGTCGAGTTCGTTACGGTCAAAACTATGGACGAGGTTCTCCAGATCGCGCTTTTGCCTTCCCCACGGGAGGAGTTCGAGGATCTGCTCGCGTATGACGGGCTCCGGAGCGCGACAAGGGACAGCACCCAAACGGGTGGAGTGGACAGCGACTCGGGCGTGAAGAACTAGGCTCAAGTGTGCTGCACGGTTCTTAATCTAGTCGGAGGTGGTTGAGTGGGTGCTTTCAAAACAGTAACGCTGATATATCCTCGCTACAAGTGGTTCGAGGCCAATGGGCTTGCGGAACCCCTCGGCATTATGACCCTGGTTGCGCTCCTCAAACAGAACGGTTACGACGTCAGGTTCCACGACCTCACGTTCCGGGACGACTTGTCCTGCCTTGACAAAGACGTATCAGAATCTGATCTCGTTGGCATGACGGTTTCCTCTCCTTTGTTTGGCAAGGCCAAGACAGTCATGGACTATATTACGAAGGTGAACCCCGACGCGACGTTCATTGCAGGGGGGCCTCACGCCACGTTCTGGCCTCACGAGGTTCTTGACAGCGGATTTCAATACGCTTTTCAGGGCGAGGCCGAGCTTTCATTTCAGGCTTTCTTGGAAGCAGGGGATGAGAAAGAACGCAAGGCGACCAGAGGACTGGCCTACAAGGAAAATGGCAAGATGGTCGTGAACGAGCGAATGCCGTTCATCCAGGACCTTGATACGGTTCCATTTCCTGACAGGAGCATCATCGAATATGAGAAGTATATTGATGGCCGTGATGGTTGGCGCTTCGAGGTCGCGATGTTAGCGACCCGTGGCTGCAACGCTAAGTGCATCTACTGCGCGCCTTCGCTGCCGTTGTTGTTCGGGACGGCACGCAGCAGGGGTCCCAGACACGTGGTTGACGAGCTGGAATACGTGCTCGACGCCGTTGGCAGGAAACGCCGCGTCTATTTCAAGGACGACACGTTCACGGAGCCTGGCATCGAGTGGATAAGCGAGTTCCACGACTTGATCAAAGAAAGGAAGATCAAGTTTCATTGGCACTGCAATACCAGAGCGGACGGCGTTACCTACGAGATGCTCAAACTGATGAGAGATGTCGGATGCGAGTGCATCAGTTTCGGCGTGGAGAGCGGCTCGCCCAGGATACTCAAGTTTTACCGCAAAGAGGTGGACATCACTGTCGTTGAGCGGGCGTTTTCTTGGTGCCACAAGGCCGGAATCGAGCCTACCTCTAATGTAATGCTCGGGGCACCGATGGAGACTCTGGAGGACCTTGAGATGACCTACCAGCTCATCAGGAGAATAAAGCCCGACGACCTAACCGTCTATTACTGCACCGCGATGCCCGGCAAGGACATTTACGACTGGGCCGTGGAGAACCACCTTCTCAAGAATGAGATAGCCTATGAGGAGTTTGACACCGCTCTCAACCGCGAGGTCGGCAACGTCAACATGCACTTGCAGCACCTGACGATTGATGAGATCAACGAATACAAGCGCAAGATCGAGGCCTACAGGTCCCGGAGAAAACTCACCTCGCCTCGCAACGTCGCCAAGTGGCTGGCGGAGCTCATGAGGTCCCCGGGCGAGGCGCTTAAGAAGGCGAGGTTCGTCCTGCAAAAACTACCTGTCATGCAGACCCACCACCACTACTAGCCTGAGTTTCCTATATATTAGTCGTTGGAGTCGTAATCGGGCAAGAGCTGCTCGGGGACCATCCTGATAGTGCCAGATAGGATGAACAGGTAGTGCCCCGTGCGCCTCAAGATGATGGACGTGCCCAAGGCCTTGAAGGGGTCTCGATAGGCCTCATCACTGCCGGCATCCTCTCTCTTGCCTTCATGGGGTTCTCCGGCCTCGTCCGCGAGTGAGAAAGTCACCGGACGTTTAGCGATTCAATCAGTTTTTTCGCGGCTTCTGTGTCAAGACAGTTGTTCGCAAAAACCTCGGCTAGCAGAGCATCAGAGAGATGGTGGTCAAACTTCTCCTGCTCGAGAGAGGGGAATCTTGCTGCCAACTCAACCACCGTGGGACATCTTTCAAGAAATCCCTTATAGGTTTCACGTATCTTCTCTACTGAGGTCCTGTCGAACTTCAGAGCGATGCCTTCGTCCGAAACGTCCATATTGCCGTAGAAACGCCCAAGAGCCATCAGGGTCCTGTTTATGCGTGAGCCCGTCCATGTAAACCATGTAATCGTGGACCCCTCCCTGTAGAAGCAGGCCTCGCTCAACTTGGAATCCTTAGCTACGCCGCGAGCGTATTCCAAGAGTTCTCTGCTTTGGGGGTCAAGATATGCGATCGTCCCAGCCGACAATAAGACCTCCCGCATTTTCTTTCTGATAGCGGGATGAACATCGGGTCCGTGGCTGCCAGAGAAGAAAGGAAGCCGACCGCCCTTTGAGGGGGTCACTAGGATCTCCCTTCGCTTTCTGTCAACCTCCAGGATCTTCCACCGGCGCCCGGCCAGGATAAGGAAGCCATCCGCTGCGAGGCCGGGATAAAGGAGTACGCTTCCAATGCACTTGTTCTTGTGCATGACACGAATCTCTTCATCAACCCGAAAGGCGGCGTAGAAGTCGAACCTCCTAACTACTCGCTCCCCCTCAATTCCGAGGATTAGATCGCCCTCAGGCATCTGTTCGACCACGTCCTTATCTCCAAGGCAGCGCAAGACCCGGATAAACATCTCTCTGCTTACATTCTTGAATGCGCCGTTCTCGATTAGCCTCTGAAAAAGCCGGTCGGCTTTCAGTCCCCCAGTCTCAGCGATCATGCTCATTATTTGATGTATCAGAGTGGAAGCGTGTATTCTGCCCAGATCTGGGGGCTCACACCACTTCTGAAGCATCAATTCTGACATCGCTATGGCCTGAAGAAGGCCGGGGTAAAGGCGCCTGACTATTGGAGTGCTCTTCCCGGGCTCATACTCATCGATGAACATTCTCATTATGGAGGGCTGGTTAGGATCACGTCCGCTTCTCCCCAAGCGCTGGATCAGCGAACTCACTGACCAGGGAGGACCGATTTGGCCAATAATGGACACGTTCCCGACATCAATACCCATCTCGAGTGTGCTGGAGCAGAAGACCGAAGTGGGGCGATCAGATCGCAGTTCACCCTCGGCATCCTCACGCACGCCCTTCCCAAGTGAACCATGATGAACCCGAAAAGGATTAGGTAGCCCTTTGCGCTGAGATATTCTGCTCACTAGGTCGGCAAAGAACTCCAGTTTGACCTTGCTGTTAGCGAAGATTAGCGCTGTCTTGCCCCTAAAGGCATTGTAGATGTCAGAAGCTAGCTGCTGATCGGCAGCTGTGGCCTCAGGGTCGCGAACCTCAGCACGCCTCCCCTGTGGCGCCACCTTATCTCTCGATCGGTCTTCCTTCGGCCTAAGATACCCATGGATCACGTAGCGGACTGACTTCTCTTCAGTATGATCGTCTATTAAGGAAGCCCTCTCGCTCTGATCGAGGCAGACCCAGTCGCAGGCGTGCTTCATGTCGCCTAGAGTGGCAGAAAGACCAATGATGCCGACCTTCTCTCTTGATCTGGGGGTCAGCCGGTGAATGAGGTTCTTGAGATGTGCTCCCCTCTCTGGGCCCATGAATGAATGCATCTCGTCGATAACAATAAAAGAAAGCCTGCGGAATAATTTATCGATATGTTGTGGCCGATTGATGAACATAGATTCCAGTGATTCGGGGGTGATGAGCAGCACGCCCGAGGGGCTCTTGAGCAAGGACTTCTTGGACGACTGGCCTACATCTCCATGCCATCTCCAGACAGGGATAGAGGCGCGCTGACACAGGTCCTCTAATCTCCGAAACTGGTCGTTAATGAGTGCCTTCAAAGGGCCCACATAAAGCGCCCTGACGCCCTCAGAGCAGTCGTCAACGATCTCTGAAAGTATCGGCAGAAAAGCCGCCTCGGTTTTGCCGCCCGCTGTCTGGGCTGAAATGACGATGCGATTACTTCTCGCTAAGATTATCTCTCGAATGGCATCGACCTGAATTGGCCGAAGCTCGGTCCACTTCATGTCGTACAGCTTTCGTTGGATCGAGGCATGCAGAAGGTCGAAGGCTCTCTGATTGCTCTCGGGCAAGACGGACCTCCGCGAGCACATTATAGCTTGAATGCCTTGAGATCACCGTTTCGATCGTCATCTGGAACCCGTGAGGGGCTTTTCTGGTCAGCACCTGACGTGGTCTTGGTTCTGGACAGGAGGGTCTTCCAAGCCATTTCTGGGTTCTGGTCAAGAATCGACAGAAAGCCCACGAACTCCATGGCCGCCTCACGAGGAGTGAGGTAATAATCAGAGCCCAGTTTCTTTGAGCAATGAATCATGAACTCCTTCAGCGCCTCGTCGGGCACGAGATGCTTGCTCGGATCGCCACTGGCAAAGACGTTTCTGATGTTAAGAAGTAGAACATAGAGGTGTTCGGGAGATAGGTTCCCTATACGGATGACCGGCCCTGAGAAATCCTTCCGTCCCTCCACGGCAAAAGGGTTCTCCGCAAGCCTCGTGGCGAGCGCTTCATAGCTATAGAGCCCTCTACGGCGGTCCTCAAGGAATGAGTCGGTCCCAGCGAAGAGAAATCCGATCCCGCTTACATTGCCCTGATTGCAGTCGTTGACCACTCTCAGAAGCACCTCATAATTCCCATTTCTCGCCCGCGAATTGCTCAACCGGTGAGAGAGCACCCCCATCTCATCTATGTTTACCAGAAGCCCGGCATATCCGGCCATGCGGACGAACGCCGCCACGAGCTTCAAATAATCATAGATATTCCGATCGTCAATGATCGACCTGACGCCTAAATCTTGTCTTGCCTCGGTCTTGGTGGTGTATTGAGCGCGCAGCCAGCGAAGCGCGTATGCCATTAACAGGTCGTCCTGACTGTGAAAGCCCTGAAGGTACCTGATAGCAACGTTGGCGAAGTCGTAGCCGCTCACCAAGTCCTGCAAGGGCCTCAGTCGCTTATGTATCTCCTTGCCAACATCTTCCTCAGTTCCGCCGGACTCCCTGACCCGGAAATCGACATCCGATACCCACCTCTCCACAACGCTTGCTATCGCCCCACCCATCGGTCTCGATAGAACTGCCATGTTCTGCATCAGTTCCGCATACAAGGCTCGTGCCTGTCCCTGCCTGGAGTACAGCCTGCGGTCCGTCGTTAGATCCGCCTGAACAACGACAAACCTCTTGTGCAGGGCCAGTATTCTGGAGAGGTTCAGCAGAAAACTCTTGCCAGACCCATAACGGCCTATGACGAGTCGCACCGTAGAGCCGCCCTCGGCGATGAGATCTAGGTCGCGAATGATGGCCTCGACCTCGTCCTTTCTCCCCACCTGAATATGCTGAAGGCCTATCTTGGGTACCACTCCCGCGCGGAGCGACTGCAATATGGCGCTTCGTTCCCTTTGTTTAATGGGTTTGTTCATCGAGAGCTTTCCTCAACAGTGAAAGATTCAGGACCACCGGCTCCCCGTCCTCTATCAGGAAATCTCCAAGTGCCTGGTCGGCCCACTCGTTTATCGTCCCAATAGCATCTGATACCATAAAACCATGTTGGCGCACAAGGCTTTCAAAGCTCTTCCTATCCCATGATTTGCGTCGCAACAACTGCTTCAGAAGCGCTTGGTATCGTGAACCGAGGCCGATCTCACCCTCCGGGCACTTCTTGGAAGGGACGTTGGCCTCGCCGCCCGCGAGACCTTCAGCCTGTTCGAAGATGCTGGCCAGTTTATGTCCGATCTGCACAGACTCTGCCTCTAGCTTTAAGATCTCATCCTCGCTCATTTGGCGGATCTCATCCTCGGCTGTCCGCTGTGGCGGGATTCTCTCGCCTGCTCGCTTCGACGGCCTCCCAGTCCTCACCTCAACTGCGTGAGCCGGATATTCACGAAATTCCTCCAGCAACTTGCGCCTCGGCGGATACCGCAGCTTCCTGAGGGCCTTTGCCTCGATCCCGTCGATGCATTGGCGCGTGACGTTGAACATGACGCCAGCCTCCTCAGGGGTGTGTTCGTATCCGGCCTGGATGCCGAATCTGAGCATAATTATCATCTCCTCGCGCAGCGTCAGATGCTCTCTCAGAAGCTGGTGAGTGATCTCCCTGAGGTTCTGACGATCGAACGCGTCGGCCGGGGAGATTATCTTCTTGTCCTCAATCAGGTCCTCGATGCAGGTTTCTTCGTACCCGTTCACGCGGGTCTGCAATGGCACTGGCTCCTGAGCGAACAGGATGGCCTCACTGATTTCTTCGACAGACATCCCAAGTATCTCAGCAAGCTCTTCAGCTGGCAGTTCACCGATATCCTGCGGAAGAAGTTGCTCACGCAACGCTTTTCTGAACAGAGTGTCTCTTATCTGCGTAAGCCACCCTCTTGCCATCACCAACCCAGAGGTATGTTGCTCCTTCTCACCTGGACGTCATCGAACACGGCGAAGACGGCATCGCCGAGGAACTTGATGAGGGCGCCGCCATTTTTGTGAACGGCATCGACAACGACCTCCACCGCCGCATTCACGACATGCGAAAGGGTCTCCGCCGCCTCTTTGTATTGCTTGACGTCCGCCGTGAAACTACGGCCATCGATGAGTATCGAGCCAAATGTGTAGGAATCTATCGTGTCGAGCTTCGATCGAGCTTCCGGCATGGCTGGTTCCCCTTCAATCAAAATGTTTGGCAGCGTTCATGATCCTGAGATGCCGCGATTATGCGTGTAAATTCAAGCTAGGCCGCTAGGGTTGTTTTGTCAACATTCTCTCAGGAGTTTTCGTAGAACTGTCGGACGGATCGCTGAATCCCGACGGTATAGGCACTTTCAGAACACTTACGAAGTCCAATACCCTTGTATGAGAGAACACGCCGCAGTCAGCCGTCCCGAATCTGTCAGGGGCAGCCCTTCAGAGCGGGCATTTGGGTCGGGCGATTCACAACATCCTGTACAGGAAGAATATGCCGAGATAGGCGGCCATTGACAGTATGCACGGGAGAATCAAGAGCTTGGCGACCTGAAGGTATTTAACCTCGAAGTACTCGTTGGAGAGTATGAGGCATAGGTGCACCGGGGTAAGCATTACGGCTATGTACCCGGCGACGGAGAACATGAATACGTACGCCACAAGTTCATTTGGAGGGAGAGCAGATGCGAAAACTGGATACAGGATCGGCAGACCTATCCCGACGTAGGCGACAACTAACCCCGTAACAAAGCTCACGAGGAACGGGACTGCAAATGCAAGTAGTAGCACCGGGGTCTCCTGCCCTCTTAGAGACTCTGTGATCTGTGCTATGGCACCCGCATCCTTGAGCACTTGGCTGAAGATCAGGATCGAGGCAACCGTGAGCATCATCATTGAGACCCGTCTGTTAAAGACCATTTTGACGACCGTTCGGGTCTTTAGGCCGGAACCCCAAAGTGCGACAGTTATTCCGACGAGGAGCGCGATGACGAGGGGGGACCTTGCAGGCAGCTTATGGAGATGGATTCCGGCCGATTCAAACGCACCTCGTAAGCTCATAAGTGCGAAGTTGATGATGATAACGGTCAAGATCGCACGGCTTATGCTGAGGAGTTGGAGGACTGAGCCGTGGGATTTGGGTGTCTCACGTGCTCGTGTGCGTTTCGGCAGCCAGCGGAGGTAGAAGAAGTAACCGACGAGCACCATGACGGCTGACGCGGGGAGGAAGATGACGATGATCTTGGCTATACTGAAGCCCGTTATCGCGCTCATGAGGATGACGGAAGGATAGAACGGCCACCAGTATTCCCAGATATGCCTGAACCAGAAGTTGACGGTCGCGCTCTGGACTCTGCTAATTCCGAGGCCCTGCGACGCCTCGTCAACGAGGGGTGCGGAGAACCTTGCCCCACCGGGCATTGGCAGGAGCCCGACGATCGCAGTCATCATCGGGACGGCCAATCGTGGATTGTGGACAACTTCTCTGACCGCGGCCACAAGCTTCCGCAGCTGTTTAGTCTCCTGGAGCACAGCGGAAAACAGCACAATCAGCAGAACGATCAGCAAGAGCATAACATTCGGCAGGTCGAACATGCCCACCAGCGTGCTGCGCCCGAGGGCACCCAGCGGCATCCCAAGCCAGAGGCCAAGAGCGATCGAGCCGGCGAAGAGTGAAACGCCGAGCGGCGACTTCAATTTAAGGCTGAAGATAACAGCGAAAAATACGAATACTATCTTGGCTACGGGCGACATTCCCGCCTATATAACCTATGCGCCGGCGTCAATCAACTTTAAGTCAATCCGCCCGAGGGGAACCTGGACCGACCGGACACGAACCTTTATTGCGTCACCCATTCTGAACTGTTTGCCGGTTTTCAGCCCGATGATGCATTGCTTCTCCTCGTTGAACGAATACCGGTCGTCCGAAAGGGATATTAACGGCACAAATCCCTCGACGAAGAACTGGTCTAGCTCCACAAAGAAGCCCTTCATAGTTAGCCCCGAGATGATCCCCGTGAACCGCTCCCCTACCCTGTCCGCCATGAACTGCGCCTGGCGCATCTTGACTATCTTTCGCTCCGCGCCCATCGCGGCCCGCTCGCGGACGGAACAGTGATGCGATGCCTCTTTCAGCGTCTCGCTGGTCATTTTGACCTTGACCTTGGACTTGCCCTTCAGCTGCTGCTTGAGGAACCTGTGAATCATAAGATCGGGATAGCGCCTGATCGGCGACGTGAAGTGGGCGTAGCAGTCAGACGCAAGCCCGAAGTGCCCGATATTCTCGGGCGAATACTTCGCTATCTTGAGTGCTCGCAGTATGAGATAGGAGACCAGGCGCTCTATCCGCTTGCCGCGAACCTTCTCGATAAGCTGCTGGAACTTATCCGAAACGTCCCCTCCGGCGAAAGAGACCTTCGTGCCGACCGACTTGAGCGTCTGAGCAAGTCCGATGAGTGATTCGTCGTCCGGCGGCTCATGCACCCTGTAGGCACAACTGGAACCGCTGACGGTGAGGTATGAGGCGATCGCCTCGTTCGCTGCAATCATAAACTCCTCGATCAGCCTGTGCGCGGGGTTGCGCACCTCGCGAACGATGTCCTCGGGCTTGCCCTGGAGGTCGAGTATGATTACCGGGTCAGGCAGGTCGAAGTCGAGGCTCCCGCGGCTCCTCCGGGCTTTCGTCAGAAGCTGCGCCACATCATCCATTTCATACAGGTATTGGGCGAACCCGGGGGCATTCTGCGCGTCATCAGAGCCTTTTCTATGCTGCTCAAGCAGCGAGCCAACCTCCGTGTATGTCAGTCTCGCATTACTGCGGATAACGCTCTCAAAAGATTTTGAAGCACGAACCTTGCCCTGCTTGTCCAAATCCATCTCAACACTCATCGCCAGCCTGTCCTCGTTCGGCTTCAGGCTGCATATCTCGTTGGAGAGCTCGAAAGGCAGCATCGGGATAACGCTCCCTGGGAAATAAACGCTGTTGCCTCGCTCATAAGCGTCTTTGTCAAGGGCTGAATCCTCAACCACGTAGTGGCTGACATCCGCAATGTGAATCCACAGCCGAAATCCCCCGTCCCGCCGCTCGATGCTCACTGCATCGTCGAAATCTTTCGCCTGCTCGCCGTCGATCGTGAACGTGACCAAACTGCGAAGGTCCGCTCGACCCCGGAGGTCGCTCTCAGTTATGGCCCGCGGAACTTTGCTCGCCTCGCTAAGCGACTCCTCTGAAAACACGGTCGGTATGTTGAACCTGGCGATGACTATCCTGCACAACACCTCCGGATCGTCCGGCCTACCCCAGACCTCGACGATGGACACATCCATACGATTGGAGCGGTCATCGATTCTATCTATGACCGCATTTACGACTAGCCCATCCTCGACAGGGCCGGCCTCGTTATTGACAACCACTACCTCGTGAAAGACCTTAGCCGACAGCGGCACGAGAAACATCCCCTCCCTCCTCTTGAGAACCTTTCCCGCTAGCTCACGCCTTGTGCGCTTCACGATCCTAACGATCTGCCCGGTTGTCCGCCCACCGCGCCGTTTTGTGAACGCAACCTCAACAATATCGCCGTCGATTGCCCCACCCCAGCGATGCGCGGGCACAAAGATGTCATTGGTCTCCGGAGAGAGTGGAATGACGAAGCCGAACCGCTCGTTAGTCGGCTCGAAGCGACCCACTAGCCGCTGCTTGACCGATGTTACACAGAACTTGCCATCTGCATCCTTGCTTACCTTACCTCGAGAGACGAGATGGGCGAGCTGCTTGAGAACCGCGCTGCGCTCCCGCCCAGTGGCAAGCTGCTGCTGAATCTCCCGCAGGCTGAGGCTCTGACCGCCTCTACGCTTCAGAATGTTCAGTATTCGCCGCTCAGTTCTGTCCATAATTCTCCTTAGCCTGTCCCGCAACTTTAGACAAGTCCGCCCTCCTTATGCACCAAAGCGATTCGATTCTCAATTGTAAACATTTGCCTGGGTTTGATCCTGGATTGTAGGCAATGTGGCTCGGCTTTGGCCGAGATGACGAGAATGCTACCATTCATAGCCCACAACTTGCAGTTGCGAGACTGCCATGAGCCGAACCACTTATCGAGGCTGTCCAACAAGTCGGGTCTGAGGTTGTGTAGGGGCGGGGCTTGTCTCCGCCCATCTATATATTCGGGCAGACACAAGCCTGCCCCTACATGCGGCATACCCCGCTGCGTCATCGCCGTTGAAACCGACTTATTGGACCGCCTCTATCAGCGTGCCGGACTGCTTAACTCTTAACGATAAGCGGCGCAAAACCGAGATCGTCAAAGACCCTATCGACAAAGTGCATGGCCCGGCTTTTCAGATTGAGCAGGGCGAGGTGCTCGCTGTGGCGGAGGTATTGGCGTTCGACGAGCTTTATTGCGTTGGCGAAATGGGCTGGCTCGACGCAGTCCTTGCCATCCTGAAGGGCGAAGACCTTGGATAGCCACTTCGTAACGCCATAGATGAGTAGGAGCATGTTGTAGCCTCTGAAAACGCCATATTGCGCGATGAGGGTCTTGCGGAAGATGCAGTGCGACAGGTATCTTGCGGCCAGCTCGCTTATCCTTGTGTCCTCTGCATCGAATGCCACATCGCACAGCCTCCTGAGCGGGACCGGCTCAGCGAGCACCGGCACCCTGATCTTGCCCACATTAAGCGTCTGTTTGGTGTTATTTATCCAGGTGCTCAGCAGAACTCTCAGCTTGCCCTTCCGCTCCGAGGCGCTCGACGCAAACGTCAAGAACGTGATCACGAAAAGCTGCTGGCGATGTCTCGAACACATTTGCTTGCCCTTCTTAGCTATTAAATAGAGCTTCTGAATGTGCCTCGGCGCAAACTTGGCGAGGCGCTTGTCGATGGCATCCTCGTTTAGGGTTATTCTCTCGTCGTCGTAGATATTCTTGCAGAGGCTGAACAGGAAGATGTTCCCCGCAACTAGACGGTCCTCAAGAGTTGGTTGCTGGGCTGAGAGAATGCTAAGCAGCTTCTCCTCAATGAGGAGATAGGCGTCGTAATTGATCGAGATTCTAGTCTTAAGGCGGATTTTGCCGCCAACGGCAAGCTTCCGCCTGCTCTGCGGGAATAGCTTCAGAAGTTCCTGCTGATACTGGTCAATTGGCTCGCCCCTGTTGTGCAAAACCTCATTGCAGACGAACGACACGTCAACGACAACGCCTCGAGGCGTCTCGATAAACCTGAACGGGAACTCCCTGCACACAAGGGGTTTCGCGTCGTATCCCAACCGCTTGTGAATGGCGCAGAGGTTATCGGCTCCCAGAAGCGAGCAGCCAGCTTTAGAGGGGTCTGGCTTGATGACTCCTGCTGCGCCGGGCGTCTCGCGCTGGTTGTCAACAGGACGGATGTAGCTCTTGATGTTGTCGGGCAGCCCGTCGAGGCAGCCCTGCTCCACTTCGACCACCCATCGCTGACGACAGCAATCCCCACATGCTACACACTGATAGCGTGTGTTTGGCGGGCATATAAAGTTAGGCACGCTGGGACGATTCTGTTCCAAGTTCGGACATCCTTTGGGGTTTTGGCCGAGGAAGCCCCCGACGTTGGCTCAAACGCACTCTGGGATATATCCCAGAATCATTGACTCGCTCTCGTAGCGGGGAATCCGTGCATTTGCCCATACGTATCGGGCAGACACGGGCATCTGGCCGTACATGTTATCGCCGCAGCCCACTTGGGCCGCCGATGAACCCCACCATTGGCGCTAAGAGGCCTCTACGCCGCCTTCTAGTCAGTTCCCTCTGATAACTTATCAGAATCCTTGGGGCTAAGCATCACAAGCCTCACCCAAACCGCGAACACAAGGCAGACCATAGTGAACCGCCACACCCCCGTAGCCGTCACAAAATGCTGAATGCCCGCAAGCTTAAAAATGATGCAGACAATAAAACTGATGACCGCACCGGCAATCGCCAGCTTCTCTAGCCCTTTCATGGCACACTCCCTCAGTTGACACTTTTAACTATCTGTTGCTTCCGTGCCATGAAGCCTATCAAAGGCGAGGCGCATTGTCAAAAGCTTGCTTCAGACCTGGCCATTCCGACCAAGCCACGGCCCTCCAAGACAGTCTCATGGCTGCCTCTAGGTTTGGGACTTCGGCGCTCGAGCTTCGCTCAGACTCGCCGGCCGACGACGATGTCACTGGTTGATGCGCCGGCTTTGCCCTCGCTCTTTTTATTGAGCTCCTTGCTGGAGTAGTCGCCTACGTATTGCAGACCTGCTTCGGCGAGCATCGACTTGAGCTCGTCCACAGTGTAGCAGCGGATCGTCTCGTCTGCATAGTAGCCGGGCTCTGGTTTCGGGACGATCATTGTGCCGTCCTCTTGGATCAGGAAGGTCCTTGCGCGATAGCACTGCGTCTCAGGCTCGAACCAGCTCTCATAAAGGTCCCATCCTTTCTCTGTCTTGGCCCAGCTTCTGACATGCTCTGACCTGTACTTCGGCGATATATACATGATGAAAACAAAGCCCCCGCGAACAAGCGCCCGGCGAACCGATGTGAGCAGCCGCCTGTCCTCCTCTTCCCCAAAAAAGCCGAAACTGCCGCTCAAAATCGTGCACAGCTCGAACTTCTGGTCGTAGCTGATATCGCGCATGTCCCCCACGATAAACTCGCCCTCAAGTCGCGCCTCACGAAACAGCCTCCTTGCGAAGTCGATCAGGGAAGGCGCTATGTCGATCCCCGTGGTGCGGTAGCCCTTGGCCGCGAAGATTCTGGCCTGGTCGCCGCCTCCACACGCCAGGTCGAGAATCCTTGCTGGCGGCTCCAGGTGGCAGACCCTCTCGATGAAGTCCACGAGCCGTCGGTCCCAATCGAATATCTCTGGGATTCGGTGCCGATGCTCCACGCGAAAGTAATAAGCCCAGAACTCGTTCCAAGACCTCGGAACAACTTTAAGCATGGCAAACCCTCTTTGTGTGCGCACCACATGCGCATGATTCTGACGGCGGTCACCAGTAAGTCAAAGCCTAAAAGCTGCGCGCCAGATTACTGCCCCATCAAACGTCCGCCTCAACAGTGCTAGCGCCTTTTCAACGCAACGTTACTAGAAATATCGTCATCTTACCACCTGGTTACCACCTCAGGAGTTTTCGTATTTCCCTGTGCTGGTTGACCGGGTATGTGGCTATATGGGGGGCTTCAGGGTATGGGAAAGGTGGGATTGAGTTCTGGTGGCTATTGCTTGAGTCCCCTGAAAGGGGGCCACGTGAGTAGCCCCGTGTGAAACGCGGGGTATCTAGCCGACGACACTGCTCCTAGCTCCCCTCGCCATCCGCCAATCGCTTTGCGATTGGCGGATGGCGAGGGGATTTCTCGGTTGTCGCGCATTTCGATCCGCAGGTTGCACCTGCGGCTACTCAAATTATGCCCCTTCGGGGCATTCAGGCAATGCCGTCGAATTCCATCAACGCCGATTCTCAGATTGCTGAGGTTTTGTAGCGCATGACCCCTAATCCAAGCCCTGACTGCGAGCATCAAAGCGCCCAAATCGAGTGATTACGAAAACTCCTCGACCACCTGGCTTGAGTTCAGCCAGTCATGTTGGACGTTCCGGCGACTTCTCTCTCCTTCTGCAGACAGCGTCTCACAACGCTAACGCTAAGAACAGGATGTGCAGGAAAGGCGGCACCTGGCGAGATCAAGCGAAGGCTTTGTGGCCGAGGCAATATGCGTTATGCTTTTGGTTCAATTCTGTGTTTATGACGGTCGGCACCCTACAAATGGGGAGACTCTGCTGTATGAACATCGCCTTAGTTGACGTTCCGAGCGATGGGGGGAACCTCATCTACAAGGACTGGGCGGGCGGCTATGGCACAGCATTCTCAGTCGGGAATTCGCTCAGGGCCAGGTTTTTACAGAGGGCGAAGAAGACTGGGATCAAGCTGCCACTTACGCGATTTGGCTACTTGGCGGCCATCTTCAGACAGTCAGGCCACGAGGTAGGATTCTATCAGGAGGACCTTCCAGATTCGGCAGACGTCGTCCTGCTTCACTCGTCGATAGTTGACGTCTATCACGAGCTTGCGCAGGCGGATAGGTTGCGGAAGCAGCTGCACGCTAAGGTCGGCTTCGTCGGCCCGTTTTCAGGAGCGATGCCCGACATGTATCTTGAGCACGCCGACTTCGTGGTCAAGGGTGAGCCAGAGGATTTCGGCTACAGAATTGCTGACCTCGGGGAGCTCTCTGGCGTCATAGAATCGCGGCCGATCGATGACCTTGACGAACTTCCGTTTCCGGACTGGTCCATCTTCCCGCGGAAGCGATACTCGTATTACCCAAACATCAAGGCGAGGCCATTTCTGCCGATCCTTTCCAGCCGAGGCTGCCCATACAAGTGCAGCTACTGCGCCTATCGTGCGGCCTACAAGTGGCGAGCGAGGTCGGTCGAGAACACGGTCGATGAGATCGAGCGCAACGTCAATGAATACGGCACGCGAGGCCTCCTCTTCAGGGACCCCTTGTTCACGTGGGCAAAAGACAGGCCTCGCCAGATAGCGGAGGAGATATTGCGCCGGCATATCGACGTTCGGTGGGGCTGCGAGACGCATCTTGGCCACCTGGACAGGGAGCTGCTCGATCTGCTCTACAAGGCGGGACTCAGGTCCGTCAACGTTGGTATCGAGGTCGTAAATCCCAAGACGCTCGCTGGCACTGGCCGCGAATCACTTCGGAAGGACAGGCAGCTTGCGCTCGTCAAACACTGCGACAAGCTCGGCATCCGGGTTACCGCGTTCTATCTGTTTGGGCTGCCCAACTCCACGGCTGAGGACATGAGGGAGACGGCAAGATACGCCCGCAAGCTCAACACGCACGTTGCCTCGTTCAACGTGTTGACGCCCTATCCCGGCACAGAGTTCTACGACAGCGTCAAGGATGAGGTTTTCGAGAAGGACTTCACCAAGTTCACTTCCTACACACCTGTCATGCACCACAAGCACGTCTCGAAAGCGGCGCTCGAGAAGCTAAGGGAGGAGGCGTTTGTGCGGTTCTACTTCAGGCCGGCCTACATCATTAAGTTCCTCCAGCGGATGTTTCTCTGGAGATAAGCCGCGGCTGGGAATCGCTCGGCGTGGTGGCCGCGAGGCGTAGTCCGTATTAATCCTCCTCATTGGTGAGCCCGGAACAATCCTCGCGGTTGGTTGGTTATGTGGGTATATTGCCAAATAGACAAATAACGGAATCCTGATATGAGGGAGGCAGCGATGAGTCCCAAGACCAAGGCCAGATACGAGGCAAGGGCGGGCATTATTAAGGCGCTTTCGCATCCGACGCGGCTTTTTATCGTGGATCAGCTACAAGGTGGGAAGAAGTGCGTCTGCGAGCTGACGAAGATGATCGGCGCCGATATGTCCACCGTGTCGAAGCACCTCTCCGTTCTCAAGGCTGTGGGCATCGTCCACGATGAGAAGGTCGGCCAGCAGGTCTTCTATCGGCTGAAGTGCCCGTGCGTGCTCAAGTTCTTTGAATGCGTGGAGTCTGTGATGAGGTCGAACGCTGAGGAGCAGCTGGCGCTTTTGCGGTGAGGGCGCTGCTCGTGTGGTTTGCCGAGGATGGTTGTGGGCGGAAAACCCGCCAAACAGGATCGCCGAAGACGGAAATGCTATGGACATTAGGAAAGAGATAAAAGTCCTTCTTATATTCACGGCCGTGTTCCTCGGCTTTTTCTACCTCCCGGTTGGGCAGCCGCGTTTCGACAACGCGATCTTCGAGGCGCTGCTGCTTTTGAAGTCCTACGCGCGGGACCACGTGCTATTGTGCCTCATTCCCGCCTTCTTTATCGCAGGAGGCATCTCTGTTTTCATAAGCCAAGCTTCGGTCGTGAAGTATCTCGGCGCGCGGGCGAATAAGTTTCTGGCGTATGGCGTCGCCTCGGTTTCTGGGTCGGTGCTTGCGGTCTGCTCCTGCACCGTTCTCCCATTGTTTGCGGGGATATACAGGATGGGTGCCGGGCTGGGCCCGGCCTGTGCATTCTTATACTCAGGGCCGGCTATCAACGTTCTGGCCATTGCGCTGACGGCCCGGGTTCTTGGGATCGAGATCGGTATCGCTCGCGCGGTGGGGGCGGTGCTATTCAGCGTGATAATTGGGCTCCTTATGCACTTGATCTTCAGAAAGGAAGAGCACGCGAGGCAGACTGCCCGGGCGGCCATGCCGGAACCTCAAGTGACGAGGCCGCTTTGGCAGAATGGCGTCTATTTCGCGACGATGATCGGCGTATTAGTCTTTGCCAACTGGGGCGCGCCAGGGGAGGAAACCGGCTTCTGGCACGCAGTCTATGCCGTCAAGTGGCTCATTACTGGGGCTTTTGCTGCGGCGTTTGGCGGTATCTTGATCGTCTGGTTGGGCGTGAAGTGGTGGAAGGCGCTCGCGGCTGCTGCGCCAGCGGTAGTGCTCGGTCTTCTGTTCCCTGCTGCTCCAATGTTGGCGTTCGCGGCCGGTGTCGTTGGCCTGTGTGTGATTACAGCATCAAGCCAAGGCGAGCCAAAGGAGTGGTTCACTAGCACCTGGGGATTTGCCAAGCAGATCTTGCCTCTGCTCTTTTTTGGGGTGCTGGTTGCGGGCGCTCTGCTCGGCCGGCCGAACCATGAGGGGCTGATCCCGTCCGCGTGGGTGACTTCTGCCGTTGGCGGCAACACATTTGTGGCCAACCTCTTAGCATCAATCGCGGGGGCTTTCATGTATTTTGCGACGTTGACGGAGGTCCCGATAGTCCAGGGGCTGATAGGCGCAGGGATGGGCAAGGGCCCGGCGCTTGCGCTGCTTCTTGCGGGACCTGCTCTCTCTTTACCGAATATGCTGGTCATCCGCAGCATTATGGGCACGAAGAAAACGGTTGTTTACGTCTTACTTGTGGTCGTAATGGCTACAGTTTCTGGTGTGGTTTTTGGAACGTTTTTCAAATAGGAGACGCTTGATGAAGAGATTGCAGATTCTGGGCGGCGGCTGCCCAAAGTGCAAGAAACTAGCTGAGAATGCCGAGGCAGCGGCGAGGGAGCTGGGCGTAGCTTACACGATTGAGAAGATCACTGACATAAAGAGGATCATGGAGTTCGGGGTGATGATGACGCCGGCGCTGGCTGTCGATGGTGAGGTAAAGGCTTCTGGCAAGGTGCTTTCGGTGGAGCAGATCAAGTCGCTCCTCTCATGATCCGGAGGGCTTCTGGCAAGCGTGAATAAATTAGGATAGCGAGAATGGAATCGAGATCACAGTTTGACACAAAGCGACCCACGCTCGGCATCAAGGTGGCCATCGTGGTCGCACTGCTGGCCGCTGTTGTTGGGGCGATCTACCTCAAGGGACAGGGTGATAAGACCCCGAAAGCATCAGGCGTCGATAAAGGCGGTAGCGCGACCGCACCAGGTCCCGTTAAGCACCTACCGCGACTGGTTGACCTGGGGGCGGGGAAGTGCATCCCCTGCAAGTTGATGGCGCCAATACTCGAGGAGCTGCGGAAAGAGTATAAGGGGAAGTTCGACGTGATCGTCATCGACGTCTGGGAGAACAGGGCCGAGGCGAGGCGCTACGGAATACGAGTGATCCCGACGCAGATATTCTACGACGCCGAGGGGAAGGAGCTGTATCGACACCAGGGCTTCTTTGGGAAGGATGACATTCTCAAAAAATGGAAGGAACTGGGGATTAAGTTTGACTGACAGAAGAAGTGCAAAGCACCCATTTACTCTCTACCCAAGCGAGCTACACCGGCTTCATGCGAAGACGGTCTCACCCGTAGCGTAACGGAGGGATGGCTTTGGAGAGCGTTTTAGCGCATTTGTCCCGCTGGGTTGAGGGGACGCCCGTTGTGGGACTTTCTGCGGCGTTTTTATGGGGTGTGCTCAGCATCCTTCTTAGCCCGTGCCATTTAAGCAGCATTCCGCTAATCGTTGGGTTCGTCAATCAGCAGGGGAGAATCTCGACGAGGCGTGCATTTAGTATCTCGACGCTCTTTGCCCTAGGCATCCTGATCACCATAGGGGCTATCGGGGCGATTACGGGAGCGGCGGGGCGAGTTTTGGGCGACGTGGGTCGCTTTGGCAACTACTTTGTGGCACTCATCTTCTTCGCGGTCGGCCTACATCTACTCGGCGTCATTCCGATGCCGTGGTCGGGTCCCGGACAAGTGAGGATGAAACAGAAAGGGCTTTGGGGCGCATTCATTCTGGGGCTGGTCTTCGGGGTCGCTCTTGGCCCGTGCACGTTCGCCTACATGGCCCCAATGCTGGGCGTCACGTTCAAGTTGGCCTCCACAAACACACTATATGGGGTTCTTCTCCTCTTGATATATGGTCTGGGCCACTGCTCCGTGATAGTTGTCGCAGGAACCAGCACGGAACTCGTCCAGCGCTACCTAAACTGGAACGAAAGGTCTAAGGGCTCCGTGATCCTCAAGAAGGTGTGCGGCATTCTAGTGCTGCTTGGCGGTGTCTATCTCATCTATGCCGCTCCGTGAGAGGCGGTTGGTCTCTGGACGGTCTAACTTGGCCGGGTCAAAGGGTGGTATGTCACTCTTGGTAAATATGGTGTTGATAGGCTGTTTTGCGGGGTGATATATTAGAGATATGTCGAACAATCGAAATGACCAACTTAACACTATCGCAGGCGTGTTCAAGGCGCTGTCGAGCCCGAGCCGACTGCAAGTCCTCATCCGAGTCGTCTCAGCCTTCAATGCTGCGGGCAATTCTAGAGAAGACGAGCTCTGCGCGTGCGTTGGTGAGATTGCGCAGGATATGAATATCTCACCCTCTACCGTCTCTCATCATCTGAAGGAACTGCGGAACGCCGGGCTGATCCAGATGAAGAGACGGGGCCAGAAGGTTGAGTGCTCGGTCGATTTCTCGACCGTGCAAGGTCTGATTGATTTCTTCAATGGCTGGTTTGAACAAGGAGGCATTCGAACATCGGGCGAATGCCTCGATGCTGTGACAGACGGTGGCCTAGCAGGTCGGCCCCATCGGGGGCGCTCGCGCGGCTGCAATCATAACGCAAGTGAAGGAGATGAGACATGAGAAGAGAAAAGCACGAGGACATTCGCGATCAGGTGCGGGAACGCTACGCTGACGTCGCCACAACGGACCGAGGCTGCTGTTGCGGAGATGCTTCCTGTTCTGCCGTCTCGACGAATGCCGAGGATGTATCTGCCAAGATAGGCTACACGCCGGAGGAGATGGGCGCAGCGCCAGAGGGCGCCAACATGGGCCTCGGCTGCGGCAATCCCCAGGCGATAGCGGAGCTCAGGCCTGGCGAGACCGTTGTCGATCTTGGCAGCGGGGGTGGGCTCGATTGTTTTCTGGCTGCGAAACAGGTTGGTGAGAGGGGCAAGGTCATTGGGATTGATATGACGGCAGAGATGGTGAGCAAGGCGAGTGCGAACGCGAGAAAGGGCGATTACCGGAACGTGGAGTTCAGGCTCGGGGAAATCGAGCATCTCCCGGTGTCCGACGAGTCGGCAGATGTCATCATCTCCAATTGCGTTATCAACCTCTCGCCGGACAAGCCTCAGGTCTTCCGCGACGCGTTTCGGGTACTGCGCAAGGGCGGTCGTCTGGCAGTCTCCGACGTGGTGGCAGTCGGGCAACTCCCGGACGACGTGAAGCAGAATCTTGACGCCTACTGCGGCTGCGTAGCAGGGGCGGCATCCGTCTCGGAAGTTGAGCGAATGCTTCTTGAGGCCGGATTCTCAGATGTGAGCGTTGAGGTCAAGGATGAAAGCCGGGAGTCTATCAAGGGCTGGTTCCCCGGCAGCGGCGTCGAGGAGTATGTCCGCTCCGCCGACATAAAGGCCCGCAAACCGAAATGTGCTCCCGGATGCTGTAATTGTGTGTGATGGTGATCGCTTAAAACCAAGAAAAGAAAGGAAGAACGAACGATGAGCGAAGAAGAAAAGGATGAATCGAAGGGCGCCGCGGAAAGCTGCGGGCCAGAATGCAGCTGTCAGAGACCCGCTTCTGGAAGGCGAATGAAGTTTGTCATCTGCGGCATTGTGCTGCTCGTCGCCGTCGGCGTTGTGGCGGCCCGTCTCTCTGTAACTGGGGCGACAGAAGCCCAAGAGGGTCAGGCCAACTACTCGTCAACGCTTGACCAGGTAAGCGAGCCCAAGCCGGGGCAGGCCTCGCAAACGTCCAGCGAATGGGGCGCCCTGAATTCGATGGCGCAGCTTAACACGGCCGCTGCTGACACTGAGGCTGTTTTCGTCGTGTTGCCGACGGAAGATGACGCCGAGATGGCGAGGATAGAGCACGAGCTTGGTGAGGCGACAATAGCTGTGTCGTCGCGCGGAATACGAATAAAGACGTTTCTGCTGAGCGACGCCTCGCAAGACTATTCCCGCTTGGCCGGACGGATCGGGACTCCGGCGATCATTACGATGTATAAGGGACGAGGCTCAACCGTCCTCTCAGGCGACAAGATCAGCAAGGCTGCCCTGTTGAAGGCCGTTGTGGCGTCGTCTCGACCTGTGTCGTCCGGCGGATGTTGCGGCGGCGGCGCTGCTAAGTCCAGCTGCAAGTAGAGAAGAACTACGATGGACACGCTTCGGGCGCTCGCCGGCTGGGCGGGCGCAGCATTTGACCGGGCGGGCGTCGGGCTTCTTGGCATCCCCCTGGCGTTCCTGCTCGGCCTGTTGAGCGCTGTCGTCAGCCTGTGCTGCACCCTTCCAGTGCTCGGGGTCATCGTGGGCTACGCAGGAGTGGATGAGGGCCGCGACAGGCGTGCAAGGTGCCTTCTGGCTGTGGGCTTTCTCCTGGGCGCCGTTCTTGCGCTGGTGATCCTGGGCGCGGTCGCGGCGTGCATCGGACAGGCCGCCCAGAATACTCTCGGAAGGTACTGGAAGCTTTTTGCGGGCGTCGTGGCCATTGTGATGGGCCTGGGAGCGATGAACCTGCTTCCGTTCCGGCTGCCTCATCGCGAGCGGCGGTTGGGACGCATCTGGGATAAGGGGATACTCGGTTCGATTCTCTTCGGCCTCGTTGCCGGAGGCGCGGTGAGCGTCTGCTCACTGGCCTGCAACCCCGGGATTTACATTGTTCTCGGAGCAGCCGTGCTCCAGGGCGCCACCCTCTTCATGGCGGGCGTCCTCCTCGCCTACGCACTGGGTTTCGCCGTGCCGCTAACCGCTCTCATGCTGGGTGTTTCTTCCCTGGGGGCAGTGGCACTGAAGATTCGCGGAGCGGAGTCGCTTATCCGCAGGGTTGCTGGTTTGCTTCTAATAGCAGTCGGGTTCTACTTCCTTTGGACATTCTGAGAGGGACATAGATGAGGCACGATGTGCGAGAGAAAGCCGCGAACGGAACGGGAAACGAATCGAAGAAGAAAGGGGAATTGAGCGCCTTTGAGCGCTACCTGACTGCATGGGTGCTGCTCTGCATAGCGGGCGGCATCCTGCTGGGCCGCCTCGCTCCGCAGCTGGCTGAAGCGCTGGACGGCATGGCCATCTACGTTGGCGGCGCACCAGTGGTTTCCATCCCCATCGCGATTTGCCTCTTTTTTATGATGTATCCCATCATGGTGAAGATCGATTTCGCCGAGGTGCTCAAAGCGGGAAAGAATGTCAAGCCGGTCGGGCTCACGCTCTTTGTCAACTGGGCGATCAAGCCGTTCACGATGTATGCCATTGCCTTCCTGTTTCTCGGTGTGCTTTTCAGAGGCCTAATCGGTGCGGACGCCGTGGATTACGTCAAGATGCCCTTCGGTCTAGACCTAGCCGAGGGCGCGGCCTACGGCGCGGGCAAGGTAGTGGTGCTTCAGGGCGTGAAGATGCTTCAGGTTCCTCTCTGGCGCAGCTACCTTGCGGGATGCATTCTTCTGGGAATAGCTCCCTGCACAGCGATGGTGTTGGTGTGGGGCTTCCTGGCGAAGGGCAACGACGGACACACTCTTATCATGGTGGCGATTAACTCGCTCACGATGCTCTTGCTCTATGGACCCTTGGGTGGTTTCTTGCTGGGTGTTGGCAGGCTTCCGGTTCCCTGGCAGGCGCTTGTCTTGTCAATCGGCATCTATGTGGCTCTGCCACTCTTGGCTGGCTACTTCTCGCGAAGGTGGATCATCGGCGCAAAGGGAGAGCGCTGGTTCAAAGAGAAGTTCCTTCACCTTCTGACTCCAGTTACTATCATCGCCCTTCTTGTGACCCTCCTACTGCTGTTCTCGTTCAAAGGTGAGGTGATTCTGTCGAATCCGCTGACGATTCTCTGGATCGCCATCCCGCTATTCATCCAAACGAACCTCATATTCTGGCTCGGCTATGGCCTGTCCAGGGTCCTCAAGCTCTCATACCAGGACGCGGCGCCCTCTGCGATGATCGGCGCCTCGAACCATTTCGAGGTCGCCATTGCGACGGCCACGATGCTCTTCGGACTTTCGTCGGGCGCCGCGCTGGCTACGGTCGTTGGGGTGCTCATCGAAGTTCCCGTCATGTTGATGCTCGTCAGGATTTGTCTTCGCACGAGGAGCTGGTTTGAGCCTGCGATGTAGCATTGCAGAATGAGAGACCCCTGTTCTCAAGAATCCGGAGAATCATGCTCAATTCCCAACGTGTGACGGTGGTCAAGTTCACACTTCTAATTCTTGCCATCGCGGTTGTAGCCTATATGGCCATCAAGACCCCGATTCGACCCGTGCTGGAAATGAACTCTGCGGTCGCTGCATCCGATCTTTCCGGCGCCACTTCTGCTTCGCAGAGCATTTCCTCTGCACAAGTTGCGCACCAAGCCAGTAATCAAGATGCCTCGCCGACATCAGGCCCAGTTAGCGTCATCGTATATTATTTTCACATGACAGCTCGTTGTGAGCGCTGCATAAGGTTAGAGGAGTGGACCAAGGAGGCCGTCTTGAATGGTTTTTCGGACGCGCTGAAGGCCGGGCAATTGGCATGGTGGGCGATTGACGTCGAGAAATCTGAGAACGACCACTTCATAGACGATTACCAACTGACAGATAAGTCGGTTGTTGTGGCGGAATTCAAAGGTGGCAAACGGGTTCGCTACAAGGTCTTGGATGAGACCTGGTCGCTCTTGGACGAGAAGGGCGCATTCCTGAAGTATATCCGCAGTGAGGTCAGAGAGTATCTTCTGGGGACATAACCGCCGATTGTCCTCACCGCCGCCCCACAGTCAGGTCGAGCGCATGCTGTCTGTGACTAGGTGAGTGCTGCCAGTGATAGTGACCTTCCTTCTCGCTTGTGTGTTGCCTGATATTAAGCTACACTCCCTGCGCTGATTGGATACTGGGAACTAAGAGGATGTTGTTCCATGTTCTACTTGCGGTCTTGATGGCCGCTTTTTGTGGGATAGTTTTTGGAACATTCACTAAATAGGAGATAGTTGATGAAGAGGTTGCAGATTCTAGGTGCCAAGTGCCGGGAGTCTGAGAAGCTCGCGCAGAACACAAAAGCCGCGGCACAATCGGCTCAGATACAGTTCGTAATGGAGGAGATCACCGATGTAACACGCATCGCCGACTTCGGAGTAACGATGACGCCGGCGCTGGCTATCAATGGGGAGGTGAAGTCGCAGGGCAAGATACTTTCGGTCAAGGAGATAGAGGCACTTATTGCATGAGTTCTTCGGACGGGGTGCAGGTGAATGCTCCACCCAATGTCCTCTCGGTCTGTTTGTGGTTTCTAGGCGGTGTTTTTTAGGCGTGGTGCAAAACCTGATGTTGCATGCGGATTGAGAACATGGGTGTAAGTCGCAATAGGGTCGCCATGATTGTCCTTCTTGGATGCCTTGTCGGAAGCTTGGCCTACCTGACGGCCAACGGCCCCAGCAAGCCAGCATTTGGCACGTTAAGGGATGCTAGCGTCAAGCTGCAGGACAACACACAGACTTGGGGGCACTCTGAACGGGGAATAAGTGAACGGGCAGCAATGCCTAGTAAACCTGCTGATAAGGTCATCGTCTATTACTTCCACTCAACGAGGCGCGGGTTCTCGTGTCGGCTGATGGAATCGCTTGCAGAGGAGGTTGTTAAAACAGAGTTTGGGGCCGACCTCAAGCAGGCCCGGCTCGAATTCCACTCGGTCAACACCGACAAGTCTCAAAACAGGCATTTCATCAGTGATTATGGACTTCACACACAATCCATCGTCTTGAGCGAGTTCAGGGGCGGGCGAGAGGTTCGCCACAAGATTCTGGTGAGAATCTGGGCACTGCTCCACCAGAAGGCGGGGCTCCAGAGGCATATTCAGGGCGAGGTTCGGGCTTATCTCAAGGCCCGATGACACGCCTGGGGCCCTAATGGTAGGCTGACAAACCTTACTGGAACACGGTCAGCCCCACATTCTGTCGTTCGAGGCGAGAGGTCCTGACCGAGGCAATGTCCAAAACGCTTGCCAGCTATTGGCAATGGCTCAGCGGCAGGGCATATTAGATGCACATTGTCTTCGTTGACCGGGGCAGGTTTGAAGGGTGGCTTGCTCCGCCGCAAAGCAATGAGAGAACGTTCAAATGGAGGCTGAACTTGTCGCACGGTCTTATGTCCGACCACGGTCAATTCGGCGACGTCAGGCGGATCACTTGGATAGGGCTTATCGTCAACCTCGCCCTGAGCACCGTGAAGCTAGCAATTGGATGGTTCGGCAAAAGCCAGGCAACGTTCGCCGATGGGATTCACAGCCTCTCCGACTGTTCCACCGACGTGGCGATACTCGTGGGCGTGCGCTACTGGGCAAAGCCGCCCGACGAGTCCCATCCCTACGGGCATCGGAGAATCGAGACGGCCATAGCCAGCCTAATCGGCGTTGTGCTTGCCGTCGCCGGACTTGGACTTATCGGCAATGCCGCGAGGATGCTCATGAGCTCGGGCCATCGACTGCCAGCACCCAGCCCTGTCGCTCTTTTCGCACTTATTGCGTCAGTAATCTCAAAGGAGATTCTATACCGCTGGACGGTCTCAGTCGGCAAGAGAACGGCCTCGCCAGCAGTTATAGCAAACGCATGGCACCACCGGTCTGATGCCCTGAGCTCGATTCCCGCGGCAGGGGCGCTTGCGGTCATCATGGTCTCGCCTGAATGGGCCTTCCTCGACCGTGTCGCCGCCATTGTTGTCTCGCTCTTCATTCTCCACGTCGCTTGGAAGATCATACGGCCGAACTTAAAGCAGCTGGTGGACACAGCAGCATCAAAAGACGTGTGTGACAGAATACTGGAGACGTCCCTGCAAGTGGAGGGGGTCCGAGATGTCCATGCAATCCGCTCTCGGTATATCGGGCCGGGCCTTCTGGTTGACCTTCACGTGCTCGTTGACGCCGACGTCACGGTCAGAGAGGGACACGAAATAGGCTCGGCGGTCAAATGGCGCCTCAGATCAAAGGATGAGCTTGGCATTGTGGATGTCATCGTCCACGTCGAGCCTTATGAATGCCCCGGGCAGCAGCAGGGGCTTGCCATCGAGCAATAGGGGCCCTATTGCCAAAGACCTCGGCGCTGTTCCAGAGAGCTCCCCGCCGCGGTGAGCTTGAAATAATCGAGGCAGGTGATACGTTGCGTTCTCCCCAACCATCGTATAGAGTTGTGGTGTGCAGAATGTCAAACAGTGCAATGGTGATTTCAAAGGTGTTTGAGACTTGCTTATAGGCATTGATGTTGGTTCTGTGGCTCTCAAGGCCGTGCTGATGGACAGCAACCGCCGGGTGATCGAGCATCACTACGGGCGGATCCAGGGCAGGCCGCTCCAGATGGTCAGGGACGTGCTGGAGGACATGCTTGAGCGACACAATCAAGATAAGATCAGGGCTATCTGTGCGACGGGCGCAGGCGGTAGGCTCGCCGCCGAACTCCTAAACGGCATCTTCGTCAACGAGGTGATAGCACAGTATCTCTGCGCTGTGCA
>Ga0307380_10001056_pt1 | contig 41320 bp, 67 predicted proteins | sample UN3MG_FD_202239 | JGI IMG/M metagenome (GOLD analysis project Ga0307380, IMG submission 202239) | Soil microbial communities from Risofladan, Vaasa, Finland - UN-3 | ecosystem: Environmental > Terrestrial > Soil > Coastal area > Acid sulfate soil | place: Finland: Risofladan, Vaasa | collected...
TTCTGCGCCTTCGCCGCCTCCGCGATGCCACCGAATCCGCGCTTCGCTTCCCGGCGAGACTTCTCCGCTTCGCGGTCGCGCTTGGGCTTCTTCGCGGCGGCCTTCTTGGGCTTCTTCGCGGCGGCCTTCTTGGGCTTCTTCGCGGCGGCCTCCTTGGGCTTCTTCGCGGCGGCCTTGGCCGTCCTCCGGTTCGGCGTGGCCGTGGCGGTCCGCTTGCGTCGGTTCGGGGTCGCGCGGCGCTTGTTGGCCGTCGTGCGTCGGTTTCGTGCTGCAGTAGCCACCTTGGTCTTGCCCTTTCTGTTGGGACGCTGCCGGACGCCCTTGAAGCTGGCGCCGCCTCGTCGCTCGTTCTGGGTGAACGGAACCTCCCGCACCGCAGCGCGGGCGGCAGTGTTCTCGGCGAGCCCGCGTCCACGCGCGGCTCGGTAGGCGGCAAGTCGCTGCCCGGCGCGGCGCTGTTGTCCCGCCGGCGCTCCGTTGCTGCGCATCTTTTTCACGAACGCCGCGCGGTGCTGGCCAGCGTTGGCCATCATCCCTCGGGCGCGATTCAGCTGCTCACCGTGCGAGCGGTTCGTGGCAGCGCTCCGAGCGGACCGAGCGCCGCGTCCGTTGACCGTCGTCAGCGCGGTGACGCCGATCGGGTTCGGCGTGACGCGACGGCCGGCGCCGGGACGATCGACCATGCGGTACGACCCGACGTCTGCTTCTCTGATGGGAAACGCTCTCCCGTAAGACTTCTGACCTGCCAATTTGGACGTACCTCTGCTGTCAGGCGAGGCACTGGGGCTGTCGGGAAGCCGCCGCAGCGTTGCCGATACAATCCGGAGACTACCCGTGGCACATGCCACGGTCAACACGGAAAGATCGCAAGTGGAAGCCCCGATTCCGGGGCCTGGGGGGCAAGCCGCACCGGAACCGAGGCCCGTGAAGCCTATGCTGCGCGCCGGCGGCGCACCAGGACGGTCGCACCGAAACCTACAACGAACCAAAAAATCCCTGCGATTGCCATGGAACGCCCGAGGCTCGGGGGTCCTTGGTACGCCGGCTTCGCCAGTCCTCGAAAGCACTTCTCGGGGTCGTCCGCCGCGTCGCACTGCGCCGACCACGCTTGCCAATCGTCCAGCGTCACGCCGCGCTCCTCGGACGCCTTGAGCAAGATCAGAAACGACTCGTTCGCAGGACGTCCCTCGATGTCTTTGCGATCTACCCCAGTGAGATCGACGATCACGGAGGCGTACAGCAGGTTGCGCTGGTCCTGCGTCAGCGCTGGTCGCGGCGCAGCGATCGTGTTCATCGCATCCCCCGAATAGCGACTGCACCAGCGACCACAACGACAACGAGCCCGAGCACCGCACCGATCTTCGCCGTTTTGACGTCGCCGCCGCGCTGCTGCGCCTGGTACATCTCCTGGTTCAGCGTCTGCCGGAAGCAGTTGACGTCGTAGTTGCACGCGGGCAGCCAATCGCCCACGTCGTCGGGTGAAACCCCGCGCGCGATCAACGCTGCGTCGACATCCGCTACCGATGCAGAGGGGGCAAGCCCCAACTCGCCAGTGAGGATCACCCACGCCTGTAGCTCGGGGCCCATCGTCGCGTTCTGCGCGGCGAAGACCTCGTTGCATCCTCCAGGGTTCAGCCCGTAGCAGGCTGGGTTCTGGCACTCCGCCACGATCCCCTGCTCCTGCCGCACGACTGTGCAGAGGTACGCAATCTGCGCGGGAGTCAGCTGATCCGGCGGAGGGGCAGCCGCTGGCTGCTGCGCTGCATAAGACGACTCCATCTGCTCCACCGCTTCCGGCGGAAACATCGTGAAGGAGTCCTCCACCGAGTTTGGGTCGTAGCCCAGCGCGATCATCTGCGCCCCCGCGCGATCAAGACCGCCGTGGTGACCAGAAGCCCAAGGCCGATGTATCCAGCGAGATTCATCGCCTCCCCAGTATCTCAGCGGCTGCCCAGCCTGCCAAGGCTCCGACGCCACTCATGAACAAGCCGGCGTTAAGCTGCGCTTCCATGCTGGCCTTGGCACGTCGCTCACGCAACAGATCGCGGCGAGCCTGGGCGACCTGTGCCGTCATCACGCGCGCGATCTGCTGCTGCGAAACGTATGTCTCTGCGGCGCTCGCGAATCCCTCTCCATAATACTGGAGAGCGCTGGCTTCGGAATCCTGGAAAGCGCTGGCGGCAATCGCAGCCCTCTGTGCCTGGACGTTTTGCTCCGCAGCAAGTGCAGCGACCGTCTGGTTGATGTTTCGCGAAACGAGCCCCTGCGCCGGACCGGCCTGATCGAGCGACCGGATCATGTACTGGCTCCACTCCGGAACCTTGCACATCTCCAGATCCTCGGGCCGCAGTGCGCTCCGGACTCGCGATAGGTACTGCAGGTACTCCCTGTCCGTGTGCGGTGTGTCAAACCAGCACTGCACGTAGCTCCCTGACGTGCGACCGCCCGACCAGCACTTGGTCGCCCCGTCGCCGAGCCAATTGCCGTCGGCGATTCCGAAGTATTCCAACATCCCGTGAAACGGCGTGACGAAGCGACGCGCGTTCCAAAACGCGAGCGCCAAGTAGGCGGATAGGTACGTCCCCTGCGACGAGACGTGCCATGACCCACGGGCTGGGTGGCCGGTTTTGGTCACGTTTGGCGCCGTGTCGCGCGTCTTCGGCGAAGCGCCTGGAATCCGAATCCATGCTCCAGCTGGGTTCGGCTCGTCGTAGTACAGGCACCCGGACTCCACCTCGCAGCCGCGCGCTACCGGAAACGGTACCGGCTCGAAGTAGTGCAGTGACTTTTTTCCGAACGGCATCTTGATGTCCTTCGGTAGCGCGATCAGGCCGACGTCACCGAAGTACCGCAGCCCGTCGCCCATGTACGGAGCCTGCTCGTTCAGAATGCCCTGCAGATTCGTGATCAGTTCGTTCCAGTACGCATTGTAGGCGTCCCACGCCTCCGTGGCCATCTGGAGGCACTGCGCCTCCATCGCCGCCTTGGCCTTGAGCATCGCGTTCCATGCTTTGCCGCGCAGTTCATCAGCGGACTCACCGAAGCCCAGCCAGTCGTAGATGACGCCGGTCACCAGGCCACCTACGAAGGCACCAACCGGCGCGGGAATCCCGAAGTATTGGCCGATCGCCGCGCCGACCGCGGCGCCGACAGCGGTGACGATGCCCTTTATCTCGTCTTCGTCGAGCTTTCCGTCCCAGAGCGCCGAGATCGTCGTGGTTACGACTCCGACACCTGGGATGCCAGCGGTCGTCATGACGGCGCAGGCGCTGGCGGCCACCATCGACTTCGCGCTCATGTCCGTCGGGATCGGAAGCCCGTACTGCTGCCCAATGTTGATCGCGACGTCCTTGAGCCGATCCGCCGCCTCCTCCGGCGTGTCAGGCCAATCTTTGATGAACCCGACGGCATTCAGTAGCGCCGGGTGAAAACCCATCTGCTGTCCCTGCTGATCGAGGTACGCCCACGCCATATCGACGGCCTCGTCCGGCGTGGTCGGATAGCCGTGCACGGCCACATGCGCGAGCATCTGCGTATAGGATGTGTCGGGGTCCACCGTTAGCTGGTCGCTGTACGGGATCTCCTTGTTGACGGCCTCTTGCAGCTGTCCCTGCGTGTCCCTGATCATGCCTTGCACCTCGGGACGACTCCAGACGTCGGTCTGCTCGTCGATCCATCCCGATAGTTCCTCCTGGCTGGTGGGCACGTACGTGGGCATTGGAACCGTTGGGCTGACCCCCTGCACGGCGAGCGTCAGCTTGCCCATTCCGCTCGGCACGTAGAGCGGACCGCTGCGGTGAAAGCGTGTCATCCGACGACCCCGTCCTCCTCGATGCCAAGCTCACCGCCGGTCAGCACGACGTGCACACCGCGAGCGTCGTAGACGAACAGAAACTTCTCGCCCGTCTGCGGATGTGCCGCCCCGCCGAGATACGCTCGCGCGACGGTGATCTCGAACAGGTTGCCGTCAGCCCCGTCGCCCTTCGGGAGATAGTGCTCCTCATCGTCGCAGCGGTAGAGACGCACCTGCAGCCCGAGCAGCGGACCGAGACGAGCGAAGTGCTTCGGCATCGGCTCCTCGAACGACACCATCGGTCCGCATAGCTCGATGGAACGCCGTGGATTCCCCCACTCGCGCAGAAACCCTAACACCATGTAGACGGTGCGCGTCCCCTCGACGACGTGCTTGTACTCGTCGTAGTCCGCGAGGTTCTTCTGCCACTTGTTGGAGCGGTACATCTCCGCTTTGCCCTCGCCGACCTCCTGCATCTCGGCAGGCCAGCCGAAGGTCATCGGGATCTCCTGGCGAAAGCGCCGATCGTGAAAGACCTTGAACGTCTTCTCGGCCTCCGCCTTGGTGTCGACTACGCGCACGCGCCCCATCATGCTGCCTTTCGGTAGTACCAGACGATGAGGCCACCGAGGAGGCTGCCCAGCAGCAGGGAGCGCCAGTCGACGCTGAGCCCTACTCCACCGAGCGGCCCGGTCCTCGCGACGAGCCGCGTGCTGTCGACCGGGGCGACCAGTCCCTGAGCGAACTCGCCATCCCCGGCGTACGTGGCACCGAACGGAATCGGGCGCCCCGCTTCGATGGATGGCACTCCGATGCGTGACGCCGGCACGAGATCCGGTGTCGGCAGATCGTCGTTCAGGTTCGGCGACGGCTCGGCAGCGTCGAAGTACGACCACGCCCCGGTTGCTGGATCCCAGCGCGAGTACCTCGTACCCACGTCACGCGATCCTCTCTGCCACACGCTTCGACGCCTTCGAGAAAGGGCGCAGAAACGCGAAGTGGATGTACGCTCCGCCGGCGAACAGCGCCGCTCCCAAAAGCAGGTGCTTTGGTGGCACAAGAGGCGGTTCCTTCGGGGTGTCCCCGTAGGTTCCCTCCGAGGTCTTCCGCGACGGTTGCCCCATCATCTCCTCGGTAGTCATGCCAGTTTCCTGCACATAGATCACCTGCTCCAACTCTTCGGGCGTCGCAGCGTTCGCTCGCTGGAACTCGTCGCGTATCATGCGCGCCTCGTCCCAGTGGACACACGGCAAGCTGGCACAGTCGTAGTAGTAGTCGACGTAGCCAAGCGAGTCGTACCACTCGATCCACTCGTCGCGAAGCGCAGTCGCCGTAGCGCTATTGCATCGCGGTGGAGAGCCGCAGGCGTTGACCATGTATTCGTTCAACGCGAGCATGTTCTCGCGGTACTCCGAGTATTCAGGTTCGTTCCAGCCGTCGCCGGTCATTGCCCCGAGCCCAGCGTTGCCGTGATAGGTCACGCCGCACCCCGCTTCTTCTCGCCGCGCCACGACATGTAGGCGAAGACGCCGAAGGTCCCAGCCATCACCATCCAGGCCCAGCGTGGCACCTGGTTCACGGCCGTCGACAGATCCCGTCCGAACGCGCTCGGACGCTCGCCTCCCTCGATGTACGAAGCCCACCGCGCCGGGAATATCTCCGCCGGCGTGTAGTAGCCGAGGTTCACCATCGTCGCGGCATCGTTGTGGCCGTGGGCAACCGTCGACGACGAACCCATCCCAGCGCGCTGGTACGCGAGCACGGCTCCGTCGGTCACGGCGTCCCACTCGCCGCTCAACGGAACGCCGAGACGGCTCTGAACCATTTCGACGCGGCTAGGCATCGGCTACTTCTTCTTGCCCTTCATGATGAGCGCCGCGCCCACCGCCACGAGCGCGATGGCTCCGCCGTAGACCAGCGCGTTACCGCCGCCGAGGCTCATGCGCCGCGTGGGTCGCGCGATCGAGAGCTTCATCGGCTCGGTGAAGGACTGGCACGTCGCGGGAGCCTCTCCGATCATCTCTTTCACCGCGCCACAGGTCGATGGGCCGAGCACGCCGTCGGCTTCGATCGGCGCGTAGCCTCCCTTGGTGAGCGCGATGTTCGTCTCGTCCTGCAGCGCCTTGGTGTCGGCGCTGTACTGCTTCCATGGGTAGCTTGGGTCCTGACCCATGCCACGCGAGACGATGCCAAGCGAGTTGCCGGAGAGCGCCCCGTTGCTCGTTCCGAGCCCGTGGATGGGCGAAGCGTAGATCGGGTTGTAGCCGCCCGGAAAGTCCTGATCCCAGCGGGCATTCAGGTCGCTCAGGTCGACGTATCGGTGGCTGCCCCATTCGACGGTTTCCATGGCGTCCTCCAGTATATCCTACGCCGCCTTCTTCTTGCGGCTCATGGCGAAAATACCGACGCCCACGACGGCGGCGATGCCGAGGCCGATCAGGCCCGGAGACATTCCTGCGCGTGAGGTCGGCGACGAGGTAGGCGTCTCAAAACCGGGAGGCGCCGATGACGTCGTGGCGCTCGTTGTCGACGCCTGGGTGGCGATGATCGTGGTCGGCGCGGTCTCGTCCGGGGTCCCGTACACGAGGGCGGGATTGTAGGATGACTGCTGGCAGGTGCTCGGCTTGAGGATCGAGACGCCCTGCGCCTTGAGAAAGTCGATCGCTCCGCAGGTTTCCGGGCCCAGGTACCCGTCCTGCGTGATGGGCTGCTTGTTGAAAGTCGACAGGTAGCCGTTGACCTGACCCTGCAGCGAGTAGGTGGCTGACGAGTACGTGTTCCACGGGTAGGTGGCCACAGCGCTCGTGGTGGTCGGCGTGTTGGTTGGAGCGCCGGGGCCCGTGATCACGGCGGCGCCGCCGCTCGTGTAGGCTGGACCGCTCGCCGTTTGCTGCTCTGCGAGCCAGTCGTCGAAGTCATCACCGATCCCTCGCACGCCGGCTGCCGCCTGCTCGTACTGGCCCAGTCCACCGAAGCCCATGCCAGAGCCGTCGAAGATTCCGCCGCCGTAGCCACCGGGGCCGAAGACGCCCCCTCGCGTTCGTACTGCCAATCCGAGGATGTTCACATTCCACCTGCTGCTTTCGTTTTCGCGTAGTACACGCCGCCGCCGATAGCAGCGGCCAGAAGCCCACCGATGCCGACGATGGCGGCGGTGCTCATCTTTCTCTTGGTGCCGGTGGGAGCAGCTGGCTCCAGCGTCGGGGCGGTCACGCGCGTCGGCATCGTGACCTGCGGGCAGTCCCCTGGAAAGATGAAATCTTGCCCGTCGCACCACTGGTTCGCGTCGACGTCGTAGCGGAAGCTGCCGCCGAGCGTGTACTGGGCGCCGCACGTTGCGGCATCCCACACGCCGGTCACGGCGATCGGAGCGTAGCCTGCCGCCTGGAGCGCCACGTTGATGGCTTCCTGGAAGTGACGAATGTGGGGGCCCCTGTCGCCTGGACGGACGTAGCAGTCGCATGTCTCCAGGCCGTCCGAGTGGATGAAGCAGGCGTTGGATTCGGGCATCGGCGTCATGCCGGGGGTGGACGGGGGTGGCGGAGGCGGCGCCTGGGCGGCCTGAGCAGCTGCGGCATCACATCCCGCCGGGTTGAGCAGGTAGCACTTCGGATCCCCGCACGTTCCAAGGACGCCTTGCGATGCCATCATCGCGAAGCACCGAGGAGCTTCCGCGCGAAGCTCCTCGCATCCGGACGGGTTCAGCGCGTAGCATTCGGGGACATCGCATGCTGAAAGGGTGCCGTCCTGCGCGATCTTCGCCATGCACAGGTACTGAATCTGCTCCGGCGTGTATTGCGGAGCGGCCGCCGCCTCGGAGCGCTTTCGATCGCAGAGTTCCTTGCTGAGTGCGTAGCACTCCGGGATGTCACACGTCGGCAGAACGCCATGCTGCTGCGCGTTCACCTGACACAGATAGGCGATCTGCTGCGGCGTGTAGCCGGACGGGGTCTCGGGGGGGTACATCGCGGCGTCGCAGTTCGCCTGGTTCCGCATGTAGCAGTCTGGGTTCTGGCAAGCGGCCACAAGACCGTCCTGCTGTGCCGCGGCGGTGCAAAGGTACGCGATCTGCTCCTCCGTGTACTGCGGAGGCGCCTGTGGCGGGGGCCCCGATGCCGTCGGCATCGTCCATGGTTTCACCACTTGCTGATCGCACACCGTTCCCACCGCTGGGTGCGCCTGCATGTAGGCCACGACCGCCTGTGCCTCGGTCGTGGCTAGTTGCACGAGTTCGGCCGGCGCCTGCGTGAACCAGAACTGGAGGGCTCCGCACGTCGCCTTGCCGAGCTTCCCGTCTTCCTGCAACGGCGCGTAGTTCAACGCGGCATGCAAGGCGTTCAGCACCTGCTGCGCGCCGAGCACCTCCGCGTTGTAGACGCCGGCGTAGATGGCGCCCAGGCCCAGCAGCCCGAGCCCATCGATCGGCTCCGGCTCGTAGAAGCCCGCACCGGTGGCCGCGCCGATGACATGCCCGTTGTTCCAGTACATGCGCTACGCCTTCCTTCCGAGCCAAAAGCCCGCAACGAACACCACGCTCAGACCGATCAGCCAACGCCGACCGTCCTTCGCCTGCTTCACGCGCTCCTGGCACGCCTCGTTTTGCATGTACGCGGCGAAGTCCTCGGCGCTTTCGACCGAGACCGGAACGGGGAACGCCGCGTTGCAGTCGGCCGCGTTGCGGGGCTCAGCCGGCGGCACGCACTTGCCCTGCACCGGATCGTAGACGTAGCCCTTGAAGTTAGGCCCGAGCACCGCGCATCCGCCGGGTGCTGCCGGGTCACCTTCCATCGAGGGTGGCGCCCCGTTCTGCCAGACGTCCCCGAGCCCAGCGGTCCCAGACGACACGCCGAAGTCGTACGGACGATCCATCCAGTCGAGCGAGTGCATCGGTCGCGTGTAGACGGGGCCGTGGTACCGCGTCGGATAGGCGTGGACTCGGACGCCGAACGGGTTCGGCACGCCGGCCGGGTACGGGCCGTCGTAGGTGTTCATGCTCATGGGCTCACCTCTCGGATTACGATCCTGTCGAAGTAGGGCTCCTGCTGCTCGCGGTACATCTCGGCGTCAGAGCGCCGGTCGAAGTGACGCTCGTACCGAGGATCCCACGCGCCACCGGCGTAGCGCTTGTCGTCTTCGTCGAGGTACATCTCGACGATGAAGGCCGCCTCCTCCTCCTCCTCCTCGTCCTCGTCCTCCTGCGAGGAGCGCCAAAGCAGGTAGCCGCCACCGGCCACGAGGCCGAGCAGCAGCAGCGTGCCGACGCCGGCTCCTGTGCCTGTGGCACCCACGGCGCGCTGCGATGGAGCGGGCGGAGTGCCCCACAGCGCATCCCGGCCCCACGGGTCGAGGTGCGTGTACCGCATCTCGGGCGCCTGCGACGGCATGTGCTCCGGAAGCGTTGGGGCTTGGTCGATGAAGGCCATCAGCGCTGGACTCAGCCCTTCCGCTGGGAGACCCAGCCCATGATGCCGAGGCCGAGGGTCCCAGTGAGGAGCCCGACAGGTACGCCGATCCAGCCCCACTTCTTCGCGTCGCTCGGACTCGGAGCCATCGCCTCGCCGGCCTGGTACGAGAGCCAGCCGCCGGCGCCGAGGAGCAGGACCCAGATGAGCATCCCTCCGAGGAGGCCCCCGGTCTGTCCCATGCCCTGCATTCGCGCCTGCTGCTGCTGCTGGCGCATCGCTTGAGCCGCCGCCGCGACCGGGGAGACCAGCGCGAGGGTCGGCGAGACGATGCCCAGCCCGAAGCCGCTCGGGCCCCGTGGCGAAACTTCTCCAGGCATGTACTGGCCGGCCTTCGGAGGACGCCCGACCATCGGCATCGTCTGAGCCGGCGGATTCGCGAAGACGTCGAATTGCGGGAGGATGCTCTGCTGGTTCATGTGTCCCTCAAAACTGCAATAGCCAAGGCCGCCGTGCCGGCTGCGGCACCGCCAGCGGTCCAAACCCCAACGCGGCGACCAGTCCTTTTGGCAAAAGAACGTCCCACTACGGCGCCGATGATGGTTGGTCCCAGTGCAATCGCTCCTATAGCCGCATAGAACAGCACCACGGCGACGGTGCCATCCCCCTCGATGATTCCCAGACCGTCCCGCATGGCGCCGACAGGCGCGACTCGCTGCTCGAACTCGAAGCGCATCTTCTACTTTCCCATCACCGTTGCTGCGAACAGTCCCAGGGCGACGCCGACCACCGCGGCGCCGAACAGCTTCTGGCCACCGGTCGCGCCGCCGTTCGTCTGCCCCATCCCCGACACCGGGTACGCATACTCGCTCGGGATCCACGTGCTGGCGAAGCCTGGCCCAGTCACCGGATTCGGGTTGTACTCGGGAGGAAGCTCCCAGAGGTTCCGGCGCATCTCCAGCGCGTCGCGCTGCGCGGCGTCGATGGCGACGGCGCCGGCCGGCACGTACATGATCGGCTGACCTGTGGTGCCGTCGATCACCTGGCTCGGTTGGTAGAACCGATCGCGGACGATGTAGCCTGGCAGCGACTCGTGATCCGCGAAGACGCCCTCGTCCGGGTGCACGTTGCCGTGCGATCCATCCGGATCGAAGATCCCGTTGCCCTGCACGTCGTCAGCCGCAGCGAGAAGGTTGAGTTCGTTCGGGTAGTCGCGAATGCCTTCGTCGGCGCTCGGCACGTCGTTCATGTCGTTGGCTCCTAGTCCCGCGATGTTGCGGCCCCACGCTCCCTTGTAGAGCGAGTACGATGGATTGATCAGAGACGTCGGCCGCACGTCGGGCGGTCCCAGGTCGTCGATGGAGGGAAGCTCGCCACCGAACAGAGGCGTCTGCGCGTAGACGGGGTACGGGGGGGCCAGCTGTGAAACTCGGTTCGACATTCAGATCCCCATGCTCATTCCCGCGCCGGCCGGTTCGTCCAGGCTGACGGTGTAGTAGGTGGACGCACGCTCCAGCATCCCGCGCTCGTCCGTGCCCGCCACCGGGTCGCACACGATCCATTCGCCGGACCTCGGCTCCTTCACTCGGGCGAAGACGTGGGAGTACGACCCAGCGCCCCCGAACCCGACGACGACGTACTCGGCCTCGCGACCAAGCTGCAGGCACATGGTGCCGATCAGGGTCGCGATGTCGTCGCAGTCGCCGACCGCCTGTCCGCGCGCGGCGATCTCCTCGCACAGACGCTGCGGGTCCTTGACCATCTCGACGTGCATCGGATCGTTCGCGTACCTCACGCGCTCCGTCACCCAGTACCGCACGGCCAGGATCTCGCCCAGGTAGTCCTTCGGCTGCACCGACCGCACTACCTCTTCGAGCATCGAGCGCACGAGCATACTTTGCTCGCCTCGCGGCCCGTGGGCCACCTGCACCATGGCGGCCAGCGTATCCGGGTGACCGGAGAAGCCAGCGAGCGTGTGCGGTGGTTCGTAACTGAGGGCTGCGGGCATACCTGTACCGACGCAGGCGTCGGGAAGCGCTCCGCAGACCGAACTCTACCGAGCCCGGGGTACTAACTCAAGCGTTCGCAGGTACTTGCGGCTGAGACGCGCCAGCGTGCTGCTCTTGGAGCGCCTGCCACAGTGATTCCACCCACTTTTTTCCATCGCGGCGCAGGACAGGGCTCTCAGCGCCCCCCATGGCCTCGACCACGTGGAACAGGTCTTGGGGGGTGAAACCAGTGGCCAGCCGGAAGCTCGGCTCGGGGTACGCCTGCGCAAACCGCTCGGCGAACACCGTCGCGGAGAACCCCGTCTCGACCGCGCGCTCGACCTCGGCGCGGAACTGCTGGATGTACTCCGCGGTGATCCCAGCTGCGCCGAACCGGTTCTGTAGCTCGACGTTGACGGCGCCGGCGCCGGGAGGCGCGGGCTGCTGCGGTGACTGTTGCGCTTGAGGCGCGGCCTGTGCCTGCGCTGGCGCTCCAGCGCCATTGGTCGGTTGAGGCGCCGACTCCGCCGGCTGCCAGCCCACGTCGTTCGCTGGCATATGCGGCTGGGCCCCATCGATCGGCACGTCAGCCTTCGATGCCCACGCGACGGCACGACTGCGCCGCTGCTGAGGTGCTTGCGACCCCTGCTGACGGGCGCCGGGTGGCATCCCGGTCGGCAGCTGCCTCGGCTGTGGCATCCCAGGCGGTAGCCCTGGCGTCCTCGCTGCAGAGCGAATCTCCGCGACCTCGCGCATCGTCTTTGGGAGCCAGTCCTGGATTCCTTCCAGCGCTTTGCCGAGACCCATGCCGACGCCAGATGCAAGTCGCTCCGTCGCCGTCTGAGGCGCGTTCTCGTCCGCCTTCGTGAAGCCGAACGCCTCCGCGAGAGACTCGGCCTTCTCTTTCACCTTGATCGGGTCCTTCGCGTCGTCCACTTCCTGGCGCAGTCGCTCCGCTTCTTCGCGGGCAGCCTGTGCGCGCTCCTCAGCTGCCAGACGCTGAAAGTCCAGGGTCGTCTTTTGCGTCTCGATGCGCGTCGTCGCGTGCTGTTCGTTCATGCGTAGCTCGCGATCGTGCTGCTCCTTCATGTCCCTGATGCGATCCTCGAAGCGTTTCTCCGTCTCTCGCACGCGCTCCGCGGCCACGTCGCGCTCGTCGCGTCGCACGCGATCGATCTCGTCCTTGAGTTCCTTCTCGCGCTTCTCCGCGTGCTTCTCGACGTCGTCGATCTTGCGTCGATAGTGCTCCTCCAGATCGCGATAACGAGCGTGTTCGCGGTTCATCTCGCTCTGATGCGATTCCTTGAGCGCCTGCACCGTGGTCTGGTGGGTCTCGCGCAAGTGCCTCACCTCCTCGCCGTGGCGTTCCTTCGCAGCGGCGAGTGCCTCTCGCGCTGCCTCGTTCGCCTGCCGGGTGGCCTCGGCTGGGTTCAGTAGCTGCAGCGTTTTGAGCGTGTTGTCGTCGCCCCCCCTCCCTTTCTCAACGACGGCATCGAGCTTTTGCTCCAGACGCCTCCGCTCAGCCCGCTCCTCCGCAAGCTGCTCCGCTAGCGCCCTCTCGCGCGAATCCGCGGCCTTCGTGGCTGCGTCCACCGCTTGTCGGCTGCTGTCGCTGATCACCTTGAGTACATCCCCGGACATTTGGCCTCGCTTGTCTAGTTCGCGTCGTAGATCGCGACTCTCTTCGTCGCCGCGCTTGAGCAGCTTCTCCATGAAGTCCACGGAGGTGCGATGCATCGTCGCCTCCGCCGGCGTCGCCGGAACTCCGGCGCCCATCCCAAAGAGCGTCTGAAACGGATTGATCTCTGCCATGGCAGCCACTTCCTCCTTCTTCGTTGCCTTCGCGGCCGGGAGCACTCGGAGGTTGGGCGGCAGCATCGGCACCGTCACCTTGATTGCCTCGGTCTTCGCTTTGATGATCGGCTCGTCGGTATTCGGATCGCGACGGCCTTTCGGATCGGGGCCGTACAGAGTCACCAGGTACTCCTTGCCCCCGAAGTATCGTTGGAACTCTTCCTCGCTGATCGGGCTGCTGATCTCCCCCAGGTAGCCAGCCACCGCGATCTTCTCCCAGACCTTCGGCTGAACGCGCTCGACGCGCAGGTAATGCTGGCCGTCGCCGACGGGCCACCGCGCGTAAATGTCCTGCAGGGTCTTCGGCGGTGCGACTCCGACGAGATCCTCGTCCTCCACGACGTTGATCGGACCGATCGTCATCTGCGAGCGCCGGCGAGCGTCCGATTCCGTGGGGGGTACCGTGTCTCCCGCTGTGCTGACCTGGGCTGGCATGTCCTCGTCCTCGTCTTCAACGCCTGCGTGCTTGGCGACCAAGTCGTCCATGCTCGTCGGCTTCGGGCGTGGCCGCTTCTTCTTCGCCGCTGCCTTCTCGTCGCGCTCCGGGTTCTGCTCACGAGCGTTCTGGCGCTCGTCCTCGGTCATCGCGACGAAATCCTCCGGGTCGAGGCCCCTTCTCCGGGCCTCGACCTTGAGCTTCCGCGTCCACTGCGCTTTCGCCATGGCGCGCTCGCGCGGCGACATGTTCGCGTACGCCTTGTACGGAACCTCGTACACGTGCGCTTCGGCCTGCAGCTTCCGATCGATCGGCTGTGCAGGCGAATCGGTCATGCCTCTCCGACGCCTTCGCCTTCCTTCGGCGTGCCATCGTCGTCGTCGTCACCTCCGTCGTCGTCGTCAGCTGCGATCGACTGGGTGAACTCGATGCGATCTTCGGTCATGCGAAGCAGGGTGGCGAACACCTCTTGCTGCTCTGGCGGAGCACCCGGCACCGCAGCAAGCTCGCTCAGCAACCTTTTGATCTGCTCGAAGTAGGCGACGTACTGCTGCGCATCATCGGCAAGCAGGAAGGACTCGTTGGGTATCCCTGCCGCGGCGTCCTCTTCCAGATTGAAAAGGCGGTCTTCGATCAACTCGAATGCTGCCCCGCACTGAGCGACGACGTCCTGCAGGAGATCGAGCACAGTGCCGTCGACCTCTTGCAGTACCTGGCCGGACGGCCCGCCCATCTTTTGGGCGAGCGTCTTGATCCTGTCGCGCTGGCTCTTGACCTCGTTGAACAGCACCCGAAATTCCTCTTCGGTGCCGGTGTTGATGTCGTCGTCGGTGTCGGACATGTCACTCTTCCTTCTGGGCTGAGCCCTCGAATATCCCGCCGGGGCTGGTCACGCTCTCGAACATACTCAGGTGCTCACGCTGCTCGCCCTGCCTGATCTTCTCGGCATCGAACTCGTCGAGCTTGATCTCGACCTCGGGAACACGCGGGTTCCGCACGGCACAAGCAAGCATACCGCTATCTCGCAGCTGCATCATGGCCCCGGATGTGTCTCGGCGAGCAGCGCATGCGCGTAGCATGATGCCCTTCTTCGCTCCCTCGATGCTCCCCGGGTGAAGCAGCTGGCGCACGTAGAAGCGACACTCTGGGCGAATCGGCTCGACCTCGAACCACTCCTCGGAGTGACGCGGCGGCTGTACGCCGAAGCCGTCGTCGTCGTGTAGTGTGCGCACGAACTTCGCGGCGAGAGCGGCCAGCAGAAAGTCGTCCTTGTCTCGCTCGCCTTTCCCGCGGGCGGCTTCGAGCGCGGGCCCGGCCTTCTGGACGGCGAGCTTCATCGGCACGCGCCAGGTTCCGTTCGGAGCCCGGTCGACCTCCATGGGATCGAACTCCGCGACCACCGAGCCCCAGCGATCCCTGATGACGAACTTCGAGTAGTCCGCCATGCAGACCATCGTCTCCTTCGAGAGCACCGGGATGTCGCTGTGCGCCGTCTGGTCTGGCACCGTCGGCAGTCCGTCCTCGCCCATGACCGCCCGGATCGGCCGTGGCTGGTACTCGTCGTCGAACTCGTCGAAGGGGTTGAAATCGAGAGCGTCGCCTTCGCCCTCGGGGTCAACGGCCACATCTTCCGGCGGTGCGTCTTCCCGCACCTCGGGCTCATCAGATTCGGACATTTGAAGGGCAATCCTATCTCGGCCGGCGCGCCAGCCGCAATATACCTAAGCGGGATCGTGGGGTGGCGACGTTGCCTCGATGGGCTCGTTGAGGGCAGCGGGCCCGACGATCTCGCGTTCCAGGCGCTCCGCCTCAGCGTGGCCAGGAGCGCGCGGGACCTCGGCGTTCGTCTGCTGCTCGAAGTCCTCGATGAACCGTTTCAACTCCGGGCTCACCTGCACGGAGAGCACCTTCTCTCCGTGCTTCCGAAGGCGCGCGGCGTAGGCGTTTGCGGCCCGCACGACCTCCGAGAGATCCCGGATCAGCCAATTCTGGGCCACGCCAGCCTGCGACATGCCCCGCCGGTAGAGCTTCCGCCACATGTCGGCCTCGGCTTCGACGCCCTGGATCAGCCCGAAGAACTCGTCGGCGCGGCGTCGCTGCATGTCCCGCTGACGCTCGGTGTCGTCGAGCGCTCGGTAGGCAGCGTCCATCTCGGCCTTGGCGCGCGCAGCGTCGCTTCGGAGCGCTCGTCCGCGGTTCAGGAGATAGCCGATGTAGCTCGTCGCGCCCAAGGCCCAGATCGCCAGGATGGTCTCGAAGCTCACTGTGGCGCTTCCTCGGGGTCTGCATCGCTCGGCTCGTCGTCGAACTCGGCATCGGGCTCGCCGCTCGGCCGATCGTGCATGAAGACCCCGGACTGCACCATGACGCGACCGAGGCCCTCGCCGATGGCGTTCAGGTAGTCCTGCAGGCCGGAGCGACGTTCCGGTGCCGGCGGGGCCGTCGGGACAAGCCCTATCATGGCGTTCTGAGCGACCCCGAGCGCCAGCGCCTCAGACGGCGCCACGACGGTGATGTCGATCTGGCGCCCCTGTGGTCCGTCGACGGTGAAGCAAGCGCAGTAGGAGTCAGGGCCATCTTGTGGCTGAGTTTTATCGGACATGTGCTTTCCTTTCCCCGAGAACACGAAGGTGCGCACCCGGGCGTCGTGGGTCAACGGCACTGGTACTTTTCTACGATTTCGGCCAGGCGCCGTTCATGCGCAGCGCGCCGGTTGTCCTCCGCCGTTGCTTGCGGGTAGTGCTCAGCGCCGTGGCATCCGGTACAAAGCCACCGCACCACGGTCGGGGACTCGTAGTCGTCGTGGTGCATTTCGGCCTTCGCGCGCCCGCATCTCTCGCACGGCTGCCGCTTGACGGTACCTCGCGAAACGCGCTGTTGCATGCGGCTCCGCGCCCGGACGCGCGTCGCGAAGCCGGGATCCGACTGGTAGCGCTCCGCGCCCTCGTCCGTGCTGCCCGCCGCGCGCCGAGCCCGCATGTAGTCCCGGTGACAGGCCCGGCAGCGGCGCTGCCTCCCGTGCTTCGCACACTTTCCGAACATTTCTCGGGGGAGTACCCGCTGACACGTCGAGCACCGTCGGTGCATCAAACCGTCGATCCCTTGCTCGAATAGCTCAGATTTCGTTCTGCGTGACACGTTTCACGTTTCACAAAAAGTCGCGGTGAACCTCTTTGGACATGCGCTCTGACAGCGCACGGAGCCGCTTGTCGCGCTCAGGAGCGGGATCATCCAAGTGGTCGAGGATCTCTTTCGCGGCCACGTCGAGCACACCCAGCATCTCGCTCACACGCGCGATCGGCACGTACCCAGCGTCCCGCATGTCCTTGTCGGTCGCGTAGTCCGTGCCCGCCGGCTTGAAGGCGGCCGCGCCGAACTTGTGCGCGAGCTTCGGGTCCACATTGGTGGTCCCTGGGCCCACACGAGCCACGAGGAGCACGAACTGCGTCGGATCCGGCCGCTGAAACGTGATCGGGCCCTGCATCTCGCGCTCGAAGCGCTGCTCGGTGTCGGACATGGTGCTCCCGTCAGCGGCGTCGGCCGCGCCCCAGCTGCCGGCGCCCCGTGCCCGGCAGCATATTCCCAGACAGCCTCGGGCCGCCGACGCGCTCCAGCAGGAGCCCAACGGCCTCGGTCAGCTGCGTCACCGCCACGGCTTGATGGGCGGTCGCCTGAGTGGCCGCTCGGCGCTCGGCGCGCTGCTCGGCCATCGGGTCATATTCCTCAGTGGCGATGGCGCCGTCGCCGAAGATCCCGCCGGCGCTCTGGCCGCCCCAGCCGTGCACACCGTCCGGAAGCTCCTGCTCCTCGCGATACCACCGCTCCTGGGCCTCGGCGGGCGTCTCGTCGTCGTCGTAGGCGGGACGCTGGATCGCCTCCTCGCGCCGCCGGACCACCGGCGAGCCGGGGAAGTACGGCTCCTCGTCGCGTCTCGCCAGCTGGGCCTGCCGGCTCGGGCGCGGAGCGCTCGGGCGCGTTCCGCCGGTGTGGTTCTGGAGACGATCGCGAATCAGGTCGCTCTTCAAGTCCTCTACGGACCGACCCTCGACTGCTGCCAGGGCCTCGAAAGCTCGCTCCAGATCGTCTTGCGCCATGCTCCATGAGCAGCATCCCGCAAACGCTCTGTGAGGGCAACTCCGATCCGGTAGAATCGGAGCATGTACCCAGCGCCTTGTCCCTGTTCCGCGCCGCAGCCGCTCGGCGCTCTCACTGTCCCCTACGCGCAAAAGCTCGCGATGATCGGCCTCGTCGGGATCGCGGCGGGCGCCGCCGTCTCGAAGAAGTACGAGTGGGCGGCCCCAGGCGCGATCCTCGGGGGCGTCCTCGCTCTTGGACTCGGCTACGCCGTTCTCCAGAAAGCGTAGCCGCGAGTCAGCGGTTTCTGGCCGCGTGCACCTGCGCCAGCAGGCACAGCGCGAAGAAACTCGCCTGCGGCTCGCCGCCGCGCATCAGAAAGCTCCTGCGCAGGAGTCGCTTCGGCGACTCGTCTATCCCGCGCACCTTCCGGACACGCTCCAGCGCTGCCGCGAAGTCGGTGCTGATCATCTTGTTGTCGCTCATGGTACACTTTCTTGGCCCGGCCCGGGGCGCGCAGGGCTACGCCATCACGCCCCAAGCTTTGGGCTCGCGCTATTCTCGCACGGCTGTCATCGCCGCCTCATGAAGTGAATCCACGCCTTCTGGCTTTCGCGAAGCTCCGTCGTAGCCTTCAACTCCATGAAGAAGGGCTCCTCTGCCTCGCGCAGCGCGTCGTGCGCTTCCCTCATGCTGCGCACCACGACCACGCGCACCCCACGCGGGGCCACGAACAGATCGGGGCCGCCGCCTCGCGTCTCAGGGTTGCCCTCCAGCGACGGGATCCGCAGCCCGAACTTGGTGCGACCGCGCGCGCCGGTGTGGTTCCGTGCCCATGGGACGCCTCGCTGCGACATGAAGTCACAGACGGCGCGCTGCAGAAGTGCCTCCATCAGTTCGCCGGCGCAGGCAAATGTCTTCGGTGCTCGTCGCCGATCGTGTCGAGGACGGTCTTGAGCGCCTCGGCCTGCGCGTAGGCGTGCTCCGCGTCGTCGTCGACGACTGCGATGCGCACCTCGATGCCACCGCGGCACACCCGAATCTCCTCCAGGTCGCTGCGCAGCGCCGCGATGGCTTCCGTCGCTTTGCCGAGCAGCTGCTTGACATCGGGGCGCTCGTTGGAATCCCATGACGCTGACCACCACCACGGCGTGACGTCACTGATGATCGATGTGTTCGAGAGCCTCATGCGCGCAGTATGGGGACTCGCTGTTAGCATCGCAACGCGAGTTTTCAGCGACACATGTCAGCGACGAGTAAGCCACCGCCAGAGCTTCTCGGCGGCATATACCACCAGCGAGAGCAGCGCGATGGCGACCATCATGACGAGCACAGCGATCAGCGCGACGATCGCCAGCGCGATCCAGTCGGAGATGTACGGGTTTCTCACTTGTGCGGCTTGAACCAGTACGCCTGCATGTGCCGCAGCAATCGGTCGGAGGCGACGCGGCGAGGGATCACCGCGTCGATACCGCAACGTGGGCACACGGCGGTCCGGTCCTTGTCCGCCCACTCCACCACCTCGGCTGACGGGAAGGTCTCCAGGCAGTGGTAGCAGGCGCACTCTTCGGCGCCTTTGATCTCCTCGCGGTTGTGAAACGACGCCTTCGCCGCCTCCTTCACAGCAAGCGTCGTCTCCGCCCTCGCCGTCATGGACTGCGGATGTACGGTTCCGCGATCGCTCTGGACCCATGGCCCCCGCACGCCCGGCTGGTTGGCCAGCATCTCGTCGGGCAGCGCCTCCACCGCCCGGTTGATTGCGTCGTCGAGCGATTCGCCCTCTCCGGCAATAGCTCTCCCCGTGTCCGAGACCAACTCGTTGCCGCCTTGCATCAGCGTGACGATGAACTTCTGCCCAGTCTCCCCTCGGGTGTGCCACTCCGCTCCCTGCACACGCAGGCTGACGTTTTCCCGGAGCAGGAAACCGATCAGCGCCTCGTCAAACTCGGATGCCACTACGTCGTCCTGTCCTCGAACCACGATTCGTCGTCGCCATCGTACTCGTCGAAGTCATGATCGGCAAGAGTGTCGAAACGCACGTATTCCTTCGTGAAGCGCAGCGTAATCGTCCCCGTGGGGCCCTGCCGCTGCTTGCCGATGATGATCTCGGCGAGGCCCTTCGTCTCGTCCGGGTGGTCCGGGTACATGTCCGGTCTGAACACGAACATCACGACGTCGGCGTCCTGCTCGATCGCGCCCGACTCACGAAGGTCGCTCAGCTGAGGCCGCTTGTCTTTCTTGTCTCGCGTCTCGACGGATCGGTTCAGCTGACTGAGTCCGAGCACGCACAGCTTCTCCTGCTTCGCGAGGGCCTTGAGCGCGCGCGACACCTCGCTGACCTGCTGCTCTCGCGTTTTGCCGCGCTCGTCACGTACGCCGCACAGCTGCAGATAGTCGACAACGACAAGCCGTAGTCCATGCGGCGCCGCAGCCTTGGCTCGTCCGCTCTTGATCTCCTGCTTGAGCTTGCGCACCCGGGAGCGGATCTCGGGCACCGTGATCGCCGGAGTGTCGTCGATCCAGATCGGGGCGTCCTGCAGCCGGCCGATCGTGTCGCTGATGGCCACCCAGTCGTTTGGTCTCATGGCGGTCGGCATCCGGAACATCGACATGTTCACCTTGGATTCCGCTGCCAGGATCCGATAGCCCAGCTGCAGGTCCGTCATCTCCAGCGAGAACACCGCCGCGCCGCAGCCGTTCGCAGCCACGCGCGTCACCATGTTCATCGCGAGGCCCGTCTTACCGGCGCCGGGACGCGCTGCGAGGATCACGAGATCCCCGTCGTGAAGGCCCGCAAGCCGCGCGTTGAGGCGATCGAATCCAGTGTCGATGCCTGTCAGCGCCGAGCCGCGCTGCTGCGCCGCCGCCAGATCGCCATGCGAGTCCGTCAGCACTTCCTTGACGTGCCGGAGTGTCCGCTTCGCTTGCTGGTGCGCCAGTTCACCGAACGTGACTTCCGCGCCTTCGAGCAGCGTCTGCACATCCGCGTCGCTTTGCGCTGCGCCGCTCTTGATCTCAGCGATCATCGTCTGCGCCTTCGCCAGCGCCACACGCAGGCGCCACTTGTCTCGCACGATACGTGCGTGCGCCTCCACGTTCACCACCGCCGGCGTCGCGTCCATGATCTCGGCGAGGTAGACGGAACCGACTTGCCCCCACCGGTTCATCTCGTTCAGCCGCTTCGCGATGGTCACGGCGTCAATGGGCTCACCTCGCTCGTCCAAGTCGAGCGCGGCGCCGTAGATCAAGCGGTTGCGCGAGTCGTAGAGCGCCTCGGGTGTTGGCAGCAGGTCCCGCACCTCGGCGATGCGCGGGGGATCCAGGAGCACCGTGCTCAACACCGCGTCCTCTGCGCGCTTGTCGATTGTGTACGCGAGGTGTTCGCCTCCGCTAGCCATTCTTACGCCGGTCCTCCCCTTGGAGCATAATCCTCCGTCCCATGCATCCCCACAGCCGCGAGTAAGCTCTCTCCCCTAGCGTCTGCCGGATCTCCTTCGCGCGCGCGTTCGTCGTCACGACGGTTGCGAAGCCACTAGACCACCGTGCGTTGAGAATAATCAGCAGCTGCTCCTGCACCCACTCCGTGGTGCGCTCGGCGCCAAGGTCGTCCAGTACGAGCAGGTCGGCGCGCGTCGCCTTGCGTATGAGTGAGCGATTCGGGGAGTTAGTCGGTTCGTCGAAGGAACGTCGAATCGCGTCCAGGAACTCTGGCACGTACAGCATGTACGGGCGCCGCGAGGCACCTCGCTCGACGAGCGTCCGCAGAACCGAGATCGCCAGGTGCGTCTTGCCGATGCCGAAGCCTTCGCCGATGAGAAGCAATCCGCTGCGCTTCGGATCGGTTGTGCCGAAGCTCTCGACGTACCCGAGGCTCGCCGACAGCGCGCGGCGCTGCAATTCGCTCACCGGCTCGAACGTGTCGAAGCCGCAGTCTAGCATCGCCTTGGGCACACCAGCGATGCGGAGACGTTCCCGCGTCGTGTGCTTCGCGTATACGTCGCACGGATCCGCTGCGAGCCCAGCATCGGTCCACGCAGGCCGTAGCCCAATCTCCAGCAGCTGATCGGTACGCCCCGCACATCTCGCCGGCGCCCCGTCGCACCTCGCGCAGAAGCGCAGCCTCTCCTTCGCTGCATCCACGATGTAGTCGCTGGTGCCGCCGAGGTACTGACCCAAGCTCGTCTCGCGCGGCACGAGAGCCGCGAAGGCATCTCCGTGCTCGCGTGCCAGGTGCTCATGCATGTCTTGGTTGCCCAGCGCTTCGCGGACGCGCGCGGCACGGCTCTCGGCGGCGCGTTGTGACTCCGCCAGCACATGCGAGGCGACGTCCCCGAGCGGGCGCATCATTCGAGCCCCGCCAGGTATTCGCCGAGCATCTCGCGGTCTTCGTCGTCGAGCATACTCAGATCCACCTCGTTCGTTTGCTTGGGAGCAGGCGGTTTGTCCTTCTGGGATCGCCCCTTGCCGCGCTTGTCGTTTGCCCGCCCGTTTGCCCGCAGCTGGCGACCCCGCTCCTCGATGAAGCCGTTCAGCTTGCGGTCGAGGTACTCCGCGAGCGCGTTGCCCCCGCTGCGTGGCCGGGTGGCCTCCCGGTTGCGAAGCTCCGACACGGTCTCCTCGAACTGCTCGACGGTCAGGCCCCACTCCTCGGCGGCATAGGTGGCATGCTCGGGGAGGGGCTCGTAGTCGGCCACGGAGATCGGCGCGGGGCATAGCCCCTTGGGTCGGACAGGTGGGGTGCGGGTAGGTGGGGCTGCAGCCCCCGCCACGCCCTTACCAGTAACCCCACCACCTAACAGGTCACGATCATGAGTACGGCTAGGTACGGCTAGGCTAGGAGTGACGGTCTGTGACGCCGTGTGACGATTTTCGGGGTTTTCGTCACGCGGCGTGATGCGGGGTTCGGCCCCCAACCGGGATTCCGTCACACCCTGTGACGAATCGTCACGCAGCGTGACGCTGTGGGCTCTGGGCCCCGATTTAGGCTCCGTCACATCCTGTGACGAATCGTCACGCGGCGTGACGGGTACCTGATCCTCGAAGAGAGACTGTTGCGTCACGTGGCGTGACGAATCGTCACGCGGCGTGACGCCTGGGGCTGCGGAGCCTCGGGCGAGCTTGGCGCGACGAGCGCGATCACGACGGCGCGCCCGGTACTCCGCAGCGCGCCGCTTGTCGTTGGTCTTCGCCTCCTGTGCGTCGATGAAGTTGGGGAAGACCAGCCAGTGATCGTGAAGCTCGATGACGTCACGCTCGGCGAGCGACGCGATCCCTGGCTCGACGACGTCCATGGGGATGTCGATCAACGCCGTGATCGCCGGCGCCATCTCCGCCCCCCCGAACTCGATGACCCCAGCGCGGTCACATTTGCGCAGCAGGAGCCCCACGATGCATTTGGCCTGCCAATTCAGCAGCTTCCATGTCGCCGTGTCCCTGGTGTAGAGACGGATGTACCTTTCGTCCGCGAAGTCCACGAACTACCCTCCTTTCGACGGGAGCGCCTGGTCAGGCGACTGACGATTGTGGGGTAGCGGTGGCTGCAGCGGGCGCGCTCGCGGGTTCGAGAGTCTGCTTCGCGAACGCGCGGAGCGCGCGGCGAAGGATTTCGCTCTTGGGGAGCTTCTCGGCCTCGACGCATCGGTCGAGGAGGGCGGTGTCTTCGGCGTCCAGCTTCACGTTCGTGACGCTGGCCCAGGTCGGCGTTTCCGTGCTCGGCATACACAGCGTGTAGCCGAAGCGTGTGCGCGGTGTCAACGCAACACACGCAGCACACACACTGAACACACGACACGCGCCAACCGAACTCCAGCGACTCCGCGGGTTTGCAGCCCGAAGCTCGCGGGCTTTCGAGACGCTTGCACACGTCGGAAGCATCGTCGACCATTGGTCTGCATGGCGCGCCTCGCCGAACTCGCCGCACATCCGCTCGTCTTTGCCGTGGGCGTGGGTGTGGCGAACGGAGTGCTCGCAGCGGTGCGGGACAAGCCCGTGTCGAAGCAGGCGGCGGCGATCACGGCGCTCGTGATCGCGGCCGGCGAGCTTGCCCTTGTCTTCGAGCTTCCCGACGAGGAGCGCCCTAGCATGACCGAGTTCGCGATCTTCACCATGACCGGCACGTTCCTCGGGCTGGCTCCGTTCGTGTCGTGGCGCGAGGGCGAACCGGGATTCCTGCAGCGCGCTGCCGAGGCGTGGGCGGACCGAGCATCGGAGAGCCAACTGGAGCCGGTAAGCGGCGACTACAGCCGCTACTACTGATGCGGCACGCGCTACTGATCTGCGTCCTCGCTGGGTGCTCGGCGCTGACGTCTCCCGAAACGCCGGCCGCCGTCCTCTCAGCGCTCGACACGATCGCGAGGATAGTCCGCCAGGAGACCGGGAAGTCGCTCGATCAGGTACCGACCACATGCGAGACGGAGAACCACCCCGAGTCCGGGGAGCTTCTCATCCTGTGCACGGTCAACTACCGCAAGACGACCTACTGAGTCCGCAGCATATCCGCCAGGACGCGGAACTTGCCAAGCGACTTGCGGCCGTCGAGGAACGCGGCTTCCTTCGGGCTGATCTTACGTGGGCGCGCGGCGGTCTTCATGAGCATGTCTCGCGTGAATGGTGCCGGCGCCTTCCCGTCGATGCGGAAGAAGTCGCCGGTGACGAGCGGCGCGTCGAACGTCCCGTTGCGGTTGACGCTCCAGAACTTGCGCGCGGCCACCTCGAACACGAACATCGCGGCACCGCCCTTGCTCACAACGATGTAGCGCGCAGGCAGCGGCTCGACGTTCTGCCCGAGCGTCAAGCTGTAGCCGCTGCACTGCCACGCCGCCGTCCACTCGTGGGAGGACTGAACAACCTCGGACACATCGACGATGCCGTGCGGCATCGTGACGCGCAGCAGGTGCGCCTCGCCGCGGCTCGCCTTCACTTCGAGGCCGCGGGCTTTGAGGAATCCGGCAACGGCTCTCGCTGACATTCGGTCACCCACTTGGTGCGCTTTCGATCGCGCGGAAAGAACTTGGCAAGAGCACGGATGCTCCGCAAGTTATTCTGGCGCACACGCCAGCACGGTCGCGGCATATTGGCATCCCAGAACGTGGGCTGCCGCGCCTCGTCGCCGAAGCGCCAGCCGATCAGGAACATCGTCGGGTACGTCGAGCGGAGCGTGAGAACGAGCACGTAGGCGTTGCGCTGCACGTCGCTGCGGGCATCGCCGCCCAACTCGAACCTATCGTTGTGCTTCTGCAGCAGCAGGCAGCCGTCGAGTCGATCGGTGGCCTTCACCTGGATGCCGCCGCCGACGTCGCCGCCGCTCTCGCGCCACTCCAGCCACTCGTCCAGGCGCCGGAACGCGCCGTCCCATTCCAGCTTGAGCGCGACCGCTACGGCTTTCTCCGCGAGCGCCCCCTGAATGTGCAGCTTGACGCCAGCGCGCGGGTCGACCCTGGTGTCGAACCGACCCGCGCGCTCGTGCTCAGCGTGTCTCGCACGCCCGATCTCGATGGCCTGAGCGCACTCCTCTGGCGTGAGGGTGACGCGCAGAACCTCCCGGGTCACGCCTCGGCGTCAGCGCGTCGGCGCCGCCGTTGCTTGGGAGCCTCCTGCTGCTCGCCGGCTGAGTCAGCGACGGCATCGAGCGCGGGCTGCCGTTCGCCCAACTGCGGCGCGTCCTCGATAGACGGGAGCGCCTCCATCTCCGCGGCTTCCTCGCCGTCGACGTCCTCGGCGCCCATCGCCTTCACGATCGGGCTGTCCGCGCTGAGCGTGAGTGAGCCCAGGAGCTTGCGGAGCGCGCTCTTGCGCCACATGGCCTCCTCCCAGTTGGTCCAGGGAGAATCCTTGCTGGTCGCCGCGTCGCTCGCCTTCTTGATCTTGTTGATCTCGGGCGTCGTGAGCACGACGAAGCGATCGTACTCGTCCCGCCAGATGGCCTTCGCGTAGGCGTACTTAAGCTTGCCGCGCGCCTCCGGATCCTCGGCGGGGCGGAACTTCAACTCGGGAGGCTCGTACGTGTACGAGAAGTGGTCGTGCTCGTACACCTCGTGTGCGTACACGTCCCGTAGCTCTGGATCCGCCTGCAGCGCGAGCTTGCGGAGGCCCTTGTACCCAATCTGGAATTGCGCGACCTTCGCCTGCTGGTGCTTGTTCCAGCGCGGGATGAGGTACGCCTCGCCGAACACTGTGTCGAGCGAAAGGCCAAGCTGCGCCGCCTGCACGATGGCGCCGATGATCGACATGGGCAGACACTCCGAGAGCCCACGGCCCTTCTGAGCCGCGACCATGTAGACTTGGAAAAGACGACGGCCGTCGAGGTGCCGCGGCACCATCGCCGCGATCTTGCCCTCGTACTTGCGCAACAGCGTGCGCAGCTGCTGCTTGTTCTGATCGGTGCCCTGAATCTCGCTCATGTGCTCGCTCCTTCTTTCCGCCGCCGGAATGTGACGGCCCAGACCCACGGATCACGATCCGCAGGAAACTTCTTGGCGTTGATCTCGTCCCACAGCGCGAAGAACTTCTCGCGCTCACTCTCGCCCCCAGCGCCGATTGCCATCGACAGCCGGGTGCGAGCGATGCCCTCAGCGATGGCGTCGCGGTCGGTCATCTCGCGCAGCTGCTGCAGCGTCACGTCGGTGATCTCCAGCGCGAGTCTGGAGGCCCAGCGCGGCATGAAGATCGACGGGCGCCAGGGGAAGCCGCGCTCCTCGCGCAATTCGGTTCCTGGCCAAGCCGGGTCGGCGGCGTACGCGACCGCCCACCAGCCGTTCTCGCTGCTCTTGGGAATATCCGTCGGGTAGTAGATGCTGTCCCCGTACCCAGTCTCCGGGTTGACGGCGACGCGGAGCGCCTGCCACGTCTCGCGGACCCACAGCCGGTCGCCGATGCCACCGTAGGGGCACCTGAGCGCCTGGGGAATGTTCCCGTCGAGAGTGTCGGTGACGATCCAGACCGAGCGCCCATTGTTCTGGGGGATCGGCTTGGTGTAGCGGCTCGGGTCGCGGTTCAAGAAGTCGAGGCCCTGCAGGCGCCGCGTCTGCGTCTTGCGGTCCTCCAGGATGGCGCGCACGAGACGTCCCTGAAAGATGATGCCGGTGTCCTTCATGTACGCCTCCACTGCCAAACCATGACGCCGTCGCGGCTCGTCACGGGCGCGCCGCAGCGCGCACACACGGCGAAGTCTCCGCTCGGGCCCTGCTCGTCGTTGTCAGGGCGCAGGCAGTTGGTGCACACGACCACGAGTTCCTGCGTCATGAGGCGCCGCAGCCGCTCCACGAACTTCACGCGGCCACCGCGTCCTTCGGGACCTTCTTGCTGTAGCGCAGGTCCCGGTAGCGTTGCGGCTCGACCGTGTACCCAGGCTTCTCGACGGTCACGAACTTGAGCACGCCGGGTCGGTCAGGGAATATGCCGTAGGACGCGGTGCCCATCGCCGACGCCAGCAGCCGCTTCGCCTCCTTGTAGTCCTTCTCGGCCTGCGAGCGTCGGGCGCTCGCCTCCTGCATCTGCTCGAACCACTCGACGACCAGCGGCGGCAGGTCGAGCGCCTGCCCCGACTCACGGAGCTTCTGGAGCGTCTCGTACGTGCTCTCGCTCGCGTCCGGCGCCGGCGCCTCGCCACGCTGGATCATCTCCCAGAACTCGTGCGTCTTGCGAATGAGTGCCCGCTGGAAGCGCTTGTGCTCCACGTAGTGCTTGTAGCGGAACTGCTGGCCGCCGATCAGGCAGCAGATGGAGCCGTAGCGCCGCGCGGAGACGATCAGCTGCTGCTGCAGCTGGCACTGGTAGGAGACAGGCGTGTCGGTCGCCCAATACTCGGCGTTGTGCTCGGCCGTGGTCTTGATCTCCAACAGGCCGGCGACCACGCGCGGCTTGAGGCGCTGCTCGTAGTCGGGCGTGGCGATGAGCCACGGGTAGTCGCGCGAGCGAAGGAGCAGACCACCCATGCCCTTGAAGACCTTGCGGCCGGTCGCCTCGTGGAATTGCTCGGCGATCAAAGGCTCCAGCCTGAGCCCCCACTTCATGCGCTCCTGCGCGACGGGGCTGTCGTCTTCCTCGGGGATCTGCCCGGTCTTCTTCATGAACAGCGTGTACGGGCTCTCGAACGGATTCGTGCCCATCACCGTCGCAGCTTCGCTGGCGCCAAGGCCGGTCCGTCTCGCGGCGAGCCACGTTTCCCGGTCGCCCGCGTCGGCGACGACCTCGTACTTGCTTTGCTTCTGGGTGCGGGCTACCAATTGAGTGCTCCTTCCGTCTGTGCTCGGCGGAGTAGCGCCTGATGGGGCGCCCCACCATGCTCCGGGGCGCCCCGTCTCTTTTCCGGCACGGTAACCGGTCGCCGTTGTCCGCGCAAGCTGAGGTGTGACGTTCTTTGGCCCTTGCGCTGGTGAGCTAGCTCAGCTAGCTATGCACCCGTCGGCCCGTCACGCAACGGCGGCCCGACGGAGAGCTATGGCTGAACCGAATGAACTCTGGGCGATGGCCATGGGCCAGGAGTTGGCCGAGGCCGCCAGCTATGACCCGACCAAGCTGACCGGCGGAGGTGATGCGTGAGCAGCCCAATCCACACGCAAGACCGGGAGGTAGGAGAATGAGTCCGCTGAGGTTTGCGACGGCATATGCCGTGGAAAGCTACGTGTCGACGGCCCCGGGTTGGCCCCCCATAGGGCGCCGACGCTGCCTCGTGCTCTCTCGCGAGTTCGCCGAGCGGTGCCTGTCCGACGTGAAGGCGACGCTGCCGAAGGGGCAGTGGGTGGACATCTCGGAAAAGATCGTCATCACAAACGGTAAGCAGTACCTAGAAATCAGCGGCCCCTACGGGACGTTCACCGATGTGGAGGCAGAATGAGCCAGTTGGGTAAGCTGACCATTTCCGTCGTGCGTGACCTCGGCCGTCTCTTGCGCGCCCGCGGCGTCGTGGTGCTCGCGCTCGACGACGAGAACATCGCGGTGGGCACGTGGGGCAGGCGCAAGCGCGACTGTGAGGACATGGCCCGGCTGGGCGACTCGCTGCTCGACGCGATCCAGCACGGGATCTTCTCGACGTGGCGCAGGCGCAACGCGGCGGGAAAGATCGTGCCCTCGTGATGGCGACGTACTCGACCGAAACGCCGTACGTGCCTCCGCGACCTCCCGTCGACGAGGCCGAGATCCACGCACTGCGCGAGACGCTCATCGACCACGCAGGCGACCCGGACATGCTGCTGAACGAGGTGGTGCTTCCGCTGCTGCGTGAGAAGCGCCGCGCCGAGCGCTTCATCCGATGGGTGGCGTCCTGGCCATGCACCGGTGCGCCGGGCAACGCTCCGTGCCGGCTCAACAGCGGCGACGACCCGGAGGAATACTGCGCGGTCTGCGCTGCGAGAGAATATCTCAGGACCGGACGGTGGCCATGACGAGCCCGCGCGGCGCCACGCCGGAGCACGCGGACGACATGTTCGAGCTTCCGGACTTTCAATCTCCCGCCGACGCGCCGACGCGCACCAAGGACGGCGAGCCTTGGACACGTTGGGGCCACTACGGAAGCTACGAAGGCTGGTATGCGGCCGGCTCGCGAAGCGTCGGGAAGCAGGGTCGCCCCGCGTTTTGGGATGCGACCTTCTATGTTGCGTGTCTCGCGACGGGCGGCAGCTTGGACCAAGCGCACTGCTGCGGCAGCGGCATCCTGTCGCTGGGCGGTCTCGGTGTGACGCTGCGTTCGGGGTTTGCGCAGATCCTGCTGCACCAGTGCCTTCTGACGGACCCGGAGCGGTACATGCAGACGATGGCGCCGGTGCTCTACGAAACAGGCACGTACACGAAGCGCACCGAGAAGGCCGACACGGGGATCGCGCTCGTCGACAGTCAAGGCAGGCTGGTACTCACGGAGAAGCGCTTGCGCGATGTCGTGATGCTCGGCAGCGACGGCACGAAGTGGAGCGAGCGCCAGAAGAAGCGCGCGCGCATCTGGGTCACATGCTGTAGCAAGCTGCTGCGCGACGCGCGAATGGACGAGGCTCAGGGCGCCTTCGCCGAGCATGTGATGCCGGCGATGCTGACTGAGCGCACCAAGGAGATCGTGCGGTGGCCTCGCAACGGGATGCGAGACTCCTGGCAGTACACGCAGGAGCAGCAGGCGCTCTGGGCGTCGGTGATGATCATGGGCCTCGCCGACCCAGAGGAGACGGAGCGGATGGTCGAGACGTGCGTGGTAGGCGAGGGGCGCTTCCCAGACGCCGCGCAGTCCCTGCTGAACATCTGCACGTACGCGGGCGATGCCGCCTTCCTGCGCCGGCTGGATCGCACGATGCCCCGCCTCGGAGAGCTTTTCCGGGTGCAGCTGAACGCGCCGGAGGAACGATGACGAAGAAGAAGGTGGTGCGAAAGCCGCACAGGCGTCGAGTAGCGGTGCAAACGGTGCGAGCGTACGGAGAAGCGCTCGCGCGCTACGGCGAGATGGGAGCGGACACGCCAGAACAGGACGTCGATGCGGCGCTGGAGCGTTGCGACACACTGTGGGCCAAGCTGACGCCGGAGCAGCAGGCAGAGTTCGACGAGCCCGCGCTCAATGGTCCTACGTCGCCGGGGGGGGTAGACAACGTGCAGAACATGTTCGCGGCGCTGACGACGGCCTGTGCTCGCGGAGCCGTGGGCGACTGGGAGGGCTGCCAGGTACAGCTGCTGGCAGCGCACGAGCGCGTCCCCACCGGGATGCCGAGGAACGCGGTGAACTACTTGCTGCAGATCACCGAGGAGATGCGGCACCGATGAACTACTGGCTGCGGCAACTCGCGCACCTGTCCGTGCACGTGGCTCTCGCCTGCGCGGCGGTGCGCCTCTGCTTCGCGTACGAGGAGTACGGCCTTGGCGTGTTCTGCTGGCTCTCCCAGCTGATCTACGAGATCGTGCTGGGACAGACCCGCCGGGTGGCGCGCGGGCTGGCGCTCATGGAGTTCAACGAGGCCCTGCATTCGCGAGTGGATGTGGCCATGGACGATTGGTGGCGTCAGCGCGGCGAGACTGCGGCGCCGGAGGACACGAAGGGACGGACGCATTGAGACGTGTAGTGGAAGTGCGCGCTGACGAGCCGAGGACCGTCGACGAGGCAATCGCGAGACGGAATGCCCTGATCACCGATGTGCAGAAGATCCAGGCGCAGCTGGGACGCGAAGATGGCGGCGATGCTGAATGGCGGAGGACCGCCCTTCATGCGCTGAACGAGAAGCAGGGGGAGCTTCGACGCCTCAAGGACTGGCTGCGACGCAACGACGAACGCAAGGCCAGCGAGTGGCAGCTGCTGGCCACCGCGCATCGGCTGATGGAGGAGATCATGGAGAGCGGCGCGCTCGACCCGGACGCGAGCGACGCGCCGGCGCTCGTCTCCGAACTACACGACCGCCTGGTAGCGCTTCTCGACGAGATCGAGAAGACGGTACCCGGGAAGTACCTGGAGGCGGCGAATGGCGGCGGTTAGCGAGCAAGCACACATCCTCGTCGGAGACATTCTGGGGCTCGCGCGAGTGGATGACGACGACGTCGAGAGGCTGCAACAGATGGTGCTTGCGGCGCTGGAGCGCGCACAGCGCCAGGCGCTGCTTGTGGCGGTCACCGAGTGTGAGAGGGCGGCGGCGTCGAGCGATAAGCCCGAGGTGCGCGTCGCGATCCAGCAGCTTGCGATCCGCGTGGCGAAGCTCGCTCTCTCTCCGCATCTGGCGCCGATGAAGGGGCCACGAAAGGCGAACCAGCGATGACGCTTCCAAACTGGCGACGACTGCTCAAGAACCAGGCCGACCGATTCTGGGCGAAGACCATACGGCAGGGGCGCTGCCTCATCTGGATCGGAGCGCTCGACAAGGACGGCTACGGGAAGTTCACGATCAACTCTCGCACGCAGAACAACAGGCACGGGCTGCGCGCGCAGAAGCACATCCGCGCGCACCGCGCGGCGTACGAGATAGCGAAGGGGCCCATCCCAGCTGGCATGTCCATCCTGCACTCGTGCGACAACCCACAGTGCTGCGAGCCACGTCACCTGCGGCTCGGCACGCAGGCAGAGAACCGGCGCGATGCGTCGAGAAAGGGGCGAATCTGAATGAGCAGCACGAACCGAGGCCGCGAGCGCAACGCGGACGACACCTACTTCACCCGGTGGCCGTGTGCGCTCGCGATCTGCGAGAAGCTCCGCGACGACCGAATCTTCGGCGACCCTGGCGACCTCGGAGGCGGCGAGACGCCTGGGCTGCACATGCTGGAGCCCAGCTGCGGCAAGGGAGCTTTCGTCGGCGCCATGCACGAGGTGTTCAACCCCGAGAAGCACAGCAAGCGGCTCCACGCGCTGGACATCAACGACCGGTTGCTGCTGCCAGAGTACCGCGACGTGGCGACGAAGGTCATCGCCGCGGACTTCGGGACCTACCGGCGCAGCGCGCTTCACGCAGGCTATGACGCGATCATCGGGAACCCTCCCTACACGCTCGCGGAGGACCACGTGCGTCACGCGATCACGTTGCTCAAGCAAGAGGAGCACGCCGCCGCCTGCTTCCTGCTGCGCCTCAACTTCATGGCCGGCATCGAGCGCCACGGCTGGAGCAAGTCCGAGAAGAAGTACGTGCCCGGGAGCTTCTACGAGAAGCACCCGCCGGAGTTCGTGTACGTGCTGGACAAGCGGCCACCCTTCATGGAGCGCAACAAGACGGACAGCTGCGAGTACGGCGTGTTCGTCTGGCGGTCGCACACGCCTGATTACGAGACGATCATGCGACCCCTGCGGTGGCGCAACTACCTGGAGCAGTGGGAGATGGCGGTCGAGAAACGCCGGAAGGGAGCCGATGCCGATGGAGGCTGAGCCCGAGATCAACCCGGCGCTGATCGCCATGGCCACAGTGGCGCCGGCATTGCTGGAGTGGCTCGCGTCGGACGATTTGAACCCGGAGTCCGTCGAGCGAGGCAGGCAGCTGCAGCGTCTGCTCGACGTCGTGCGCGCCGATCTGCTCGCGGAGGCGCTGGATGTGCTAACGCCGTTCGCGTTCATGGCGAGCGCGTACGCCGATGAGGAAAACTTGCTCGCGCCGGTCGCCAAGGTGAAGCACCAGGCGCTGACCGTGGGCGCGTTGCGGAACGCGCGCGACTTCGTCGAGAAGTACAGCCAGCGCGACGCGCGGGAGGGCAAGACGCGCAATAGCGAACTGCGACTCGAAGGACGGTGACCGGTGAGCCACGGAATCGAGGAGATATACAGCGTATACCGCGAGACCCTCCGATGCGCGCGCAAGGCCCACACGTGCGACGCATGTGGCGAGACGATTCAGCCGCGCCACCGGTACTACTCCGTCGCGGCGGTTTTCCAGGGCGAGGTCGAGAGCGCCAAGCGGTGCCTGCGGTGCCAGGAAATCCACGTCCACCTGCGCACTCTTGCCCCTGGAGATATGTGGCCAGACGAGGCGCTCAACTGCGGCACGGATTACGAGGACGAGTGGGGTGACCTGCCGGATGACGTGGCGCGGCTCGCGTTCTTGTCGCAGGACGAGGCGCAGGCGCTCGGGAAGGACGGAGCAGTCGAGTACGAGCAGCGCCAAGGGGAACCGGAGCGGCTGCACGGGAGGAACGAGTGACACAAGGAGCCCTGGCTTTCGCCGCGAACGACAAGGGCGCGTGGATCAATCCGCGCGGGAACCGCCGGTACTTGCTGTGGCGCGTCTTCAACCCGGAGGGCACGACCGTCGCGTTCATCATGCTCAACCCGAGCGACGCGGACGCGAAGGACGACGACCCGACGCTACGGCGGTGCGTAGGCTACGCGAAGGCGTGGGGGTACGGGCGCCTGCTCGTCGCGAACCTGTTTTCGGTCATCGGAAGCGACCCGAAGGCGCTCAAGCTCCACGAACAGCCGGATCTCTTCGGGGATCGCATCAACGAGGCGGTCCTGGAGGACGTGCTGACGAGCGCGGACCTCGTGGTCTGTGCGTGGGGGGCGCACACGCGCATCGGGCACGTGACAAGCCAGTTGATCGAGCTTGCACGCAGTCATCGCGTGGAGCTACACCGCCTCGACTCGAACAGCGACGGGTCGCCGACGCACCCGCTCTTTCTGTCGAAAGACCTCAAGCCGCAGAAGTGGGACCCGGCACGGGACTACCGCAAGGGACGTGATGGCAGCCAAGAAGAAGCGCAAGAGGAAGCCGAAGACGTACGTGCTTCGGGTGACCGTTAGCCACGCGATGCACGAGGCGATCGTCGCCGAGGCAAAGCGTCGCGATCTCACGCGCAAGCAGCTGATCCATCAGGTGCTACGTGACGAGATCGTGCAAGTGCACCTACCGTTTCGGAAAACCGCGCAGGGTTGACTGGCGATGCTCACCTTGTAGATCAACGCACCATGTTCCTCCTCCTACTCATCACGTTCACCTGCTCCCTCATTGCCGCACACTGGCGCAGAGCGACGCTCCTGTGCGCGGTGCCCTTGCTGCTCGGTTCGACGCAGCCGTCGCGCAGTTTGGAGCAGAAGCTCCTCGATGCGGCGCTAGCTCAGCCGCGCGCATGGTACGAGAATGGAGTCGACACGCCTGGCGCGCGCGAGACGCAAGAGGAGTACGAGCAGCGCATCGCCCTCGCGGTGCGGGCTCTCTCGCACGCGACGATGCGCGAGCGCAAGGACGGCACGCACGCGACGATTCCACCGGACTGGTGGTGGCATCGCAAGACGCTCGTCGCTGCGGTGCTGACGCAGTGGTACGAGGAGAGTCGGCTCGCGTACGAGGTCCACGCAGGAATCGATCATCCGGTTTGGACGCAGGACGTCGGCCGCGCGCGATGCTTCGGGCAGCTGCACGTCGGGCTTGTCCCGCAGAACGAGTGGGAGAAGCTCGCCGGACTCGACGAGGAGGCCACGGCGCGCTGCGCCCTGTGGACGGCCAGGGCTCTCACGCGGATGGCGCTGCACTGCGGTCGCGGCAAGCGCGGCGCGGACAAGTTCGAGGACATTCTGCTACCGATGTTCTCAGCGATGGGCGGCCACGGCTGCGCACCAACGGTGTCGGGCAGGGCGAAGGTCGCGCGCTTCGCTAAGGTGTGGCGCGAAATTCAAAAGCGCTGACGAGATCGTCGGTCGTAGCAAAGGCGTGGTGGTGCTCACGGTGCCACGCAGAGGAGCGCACGTGTACGCCCTTGCTTTCGCCGATGTTCTGCATCCGTGAGACGCGAGGGAACGCTTCGAGCCGTTCTCCGCGCAGTTTGTTCAGGCGCGTGTCCCAGCCTGTCCCGGGGAGGAGCGCGCCTCGCCAGGCGACCTGTTCCCACCTGTCAGCCCAGGTAGCGAAACCCCACGGATGGAACCACGGCCTGGCGCCGTACTCGAAGACGCTGCCAGACGGCATGCGCTCGTAGCCGGAGACGGAGAAGAAGTCCGCGTTGCTCCCGAGATGTTCTGCCCACTCGAACCAGAGAAGTGTGCCCCTCGACGGCAGCGTGTCATCCTCCATGTGGACGTGGTAGCTGGAGCCGGCCTCGAAGCCCCAGCGCACCGCTTTGCCCGTGTTGCCATCGACGCCGAGTTGTCTCTCGTTTACGACGCAGTCGAAGCCGTACCGGTCAGCTTGCTCGACGCAGGCTTGCTCGACGCAGGCACGTTGCTCCCGCTTCCGCTTGGTCGGATCGCAGAAGATCCTGACGTGGTACCGCTCAATCCCAGCGCACCGGGAAAGAGCCTGCAGCACCCTGCCGAGGTACTCCGGTCGCCGGTGGGCGGTGAGCGAAATGGTGCGCATCGCGGCGATTTTAACGCAAAAGACGCGCGTCAAGGACGTCCTTCCCTCTGGCGGGGGCCACGGGTAGACTCCGGCAATGTTCGACAACGAGAGCCCCGAAGTCTTCGCGAACATTCCCGACACATTCCGTCCTGACAAGGACCAGGAAACCAACGGCGTGTCGCAGGCGCACACCCCAGCAGCGCCACCGGGCATCTCGGGATACCCAGACGGCCTCGGTGGTCAGAGCCCAGACGGCCTCGGTGGCATGGGGGCATATGCCCAACCAATGCCAGAGGGGTTGCCCACGTCCTACCCACAGGGTGTGCAGCCTGGCGCCGGAGTGCCGATGGGGGCGATGGGCCAGTGGCAGATGCCCTTCGAGCCGATGGACGTTTCGCCCGAAGCGGCGATCCGGTCGGCGGGAATGACGACGCTTGCCACTGCGGTCGCCTTCGGCGGTGGCCTCGCCATCGGAGGATGGAAGGGGGGCATCGCCGGGCTTCTGCTGAGCGGCGGCGCCTTCAACCTCTACCGTGCGCAGAAGTGGTGGGGCTCCGCCGAGCCCAGCGAGAAGCACGAGGCGGTCGTATCGAGCATCGTGGGCGCGGCAGGCGTCGCTGGCGGCGGGTACGCTGCCTACAAGGCATACACGGAGAGGGAGACTGCCGAATGAGCGGCGCTGTCGTCCAGAACTCTGGCGCGACGATGGTCGACGCTCAGATGACCGCCGTGAAGGTGATCAAACCGTTCGACGGATTCGAGGCTGTCTACAAGGGACAGCCGACAAGCACTCCGATTGCGTTCCCTGGCGTGCGCGACGCGCGTGCCGCAGCGAACAAGCCAGGCTTCGACCCCAACCTGCTCGCCGGCATTCCAGTGCCGCAGGGAGCGCGGGTACTCATCCAGTTTCCGTTGACGCCCGCTCCTGGCGAGCAGGGCGGCTTCACGTCCTACACGTATCGCATCGTCGAGCGGTTCGCGAACCTGAACGACTATCGAGATCCGCCGCGAGGTCAGCCTCGACCGGCCTACCACTTCCCTCGTTCATCGCCCGGCGCTCCTGACACCACGGGCGGCATCTCGAAGCCCCGCACGCTGCGCCCGGCGTTCTTCAAGGACATCGGTTTCGAGGCAGCGCTCATGGCCGCGTCGAACGGCCAGCTGCGTCTTCGCCCAGAGGAGATCATCCTCGACGCGGCGAGCCTGCTCAACCTCGGGCTGCCGCTCCTCTCGGACGGAGGTACCGGAGTGCTGCAGCAGGGCGTTCTCGACCCAGAGACGAATCCCATCGCGGCGCCGATCCCGTTGTTCCTCCCCTTCTGGTTCGACGCCGAGGGCGACGAGATTATCATTCTCGCGACGCGAACGGACCTGTCGGATCCCAGCGACACGTGGGACTTCGCGACCACCGAAGCCGACCTCCCGTTCTCGAACATCTACGGCACGGGTAACGGAACGCACCCGAACTTCCCCGACCTGGGCATCTACGTCCAGACGGGCACGACGCCCTGAGCTATGACCGTCCGCGACAAGACAGGGACGGCGGGGCGAGGAACGCCGCGTGTGCCGCCAGGCGATGGGGGTGGGCCAGGACCCCCAGGACCCCCGGGACCGGCGGGTCCGCAGGGCCCCGGCGGCGGCCTCGTCGCCTGGGGCGTCACGTCGCTCCCCGTCGCCGCTGGCACCTATCGCGTCGCACCGTGGAACGAGGACATCGTTGCGCTAGCCGGTCAGTTCGCGTGGTCGTCAGGCTGCCCGCTTGTGCTCGCGTGCCTGACGGTGCGGCACAACGTGCTTGGCGCTGCTGCGGAGCCGATCACGTACACCCTGTTCATCAACGGCATCGCGACCGGGCTTTCGGTTGTGCTGAATGCAAACGCGGCGTACGCGACAACGGCGCTTCCGAATGTGCCGGTGGCGCCGTCCGACTTGGTCGAGCTTCGCGCGACGCACGCTGGGCTCACCACGAGCCCACAGCGCATCGTCGTCACCGCAACTGCCGGGGCCGGCCTCTTCGGTGTCGACTATCAGCGGGTCGACTCGCCAGAGGTCTTCACGACTGGCGCGGGAATCCCATCGCCGCAGCCATATGTACCAAAGCCGGGGGCAACGCTGACGACGCCTGCGCTCAGCGGAACGTATCGCGTGCGGTGGGAGCTTCTGATCACGGGCTCCACCGCCAACGTCAACGCCGCGGCGCAGCTATGGAACGTGACTGACGGCCTCGTGGTCCCGGACTTGAACGGCATCCAGCGCTTCGAGCCATCTTCGTCGAGCTTTGAGGTCGAGGACATGTCCAAGACGGCGCTCATCGTCTTCGCGGGAGCGCCGAAGACGTTCGAGATTCGTGTCCGAAAGTTTTCAGGACCGAATCCTGGATCGATCATGTGCGCCCACGGCGTCATCGAGCTTTGGAGGGTCTTATGAGCCAACAGTATGTATTCGACGTTGCCACGCAGACGGCCACCGGCAAAGTCAACGCCGACGTGATGGCGCAACAACTGATCGACGCGGCCTACGCGAGCGGGGGCCCCTTCGAGGGTCTATGGGTCGTGGGGGGCACACCAGAGGACGGCGGTGTCATTGCCGGCGGGACGATGACGGTCCAATGGCAGAACGCGCTGAATGCTGCCGACGATGCGGCGCAGACGGCCCTCGTGCTGGCGCACACGGCCCCCACCTTCGGTCCCATCGTGCAACGCGCCTCCAGCGAAGGCGTCGATAGCACCACGTCCACGACACCGCAGGCCAAGGTGAGTGGAACCGTACTGCCGCTACCGGCGGGGAAGTATTTGGTCGCCGCGTACTGTGAGATGCGGATGTCCGCCATCGTCGCGAACAGCGGAGTGAGGGCCCGCGTTATCCTCAACGGAAACGACGTCGCGGAAGACAACTGGGGGGAGGCCCAGTGGCATGCTTTCAGCGCTGCCGGAATCGTCACCATCAAAGCCGGGGAGACTCCCATGATGCTGATCGACTACCAGCGTATCGGCGTGCTCAACACGGCGGAGATCCGCCGCGCGCGCATCTCGATCTCGCAGCAGTACGACTAGGCTGCACCCACCCAAAACCAGGAGACAGGAGCATGGTGCTACACAAAGGGGCAAGAGTCGAAGGTGCCGATTACTTCGACGACTTCGGTACGAGGCAGAATCGCGAAGGCGGCGGCATCCTTTCGGGGCTCGGCCAGGACGACTTCGAGAGCGTGCAGGAAACGATCGGCGGCGAAGGGCTGCAGGTCAAGATGAACTGCCGTCTCTGCGGCAAGCAGCACGTCGTCACGTTGGAGTGGGAGGAGTTGTTCGTCGTCGGCACGAATGGGCCTGGCGTCGCGCCTCTTATGCCGACCGGCTGGCAGTATTCCGAGAACAACGGCGCCTGCTACCCGGCGATGATCAACTGCGCCAAGTGCGGCGAGGATGGCGGCCTCTGTCCGATGGTCACTCCACAGGAGGCGCGTGACCGAGTGAACGAGGCGGTCGGCCGCGGCGCAATCCCCGTGGGCGCGATCCAGATGTGGAAGCAGCGTGTCTCGGGGTTCCGTGGCGGATGAACTCATGCCGCGACACCGACACTGACCTGACGGTCGAGGAGGCGTACGCCATCCTCGAACCGTACTTTCTCGCGGTTCAGGAGCGGTTCGTGGCAGAGGGGGCCGGGCGCGCCTCAAGCGTGCGGCTCGAAGTTGCGCCCTGGGCGCACGACACGGCTCGCCACTTCGCGGCGACGGCGACAACCGGTTCTCCCGTGGTCGTCGCGCCCGAGTTGGCTGAGCTACCAGAGGAGACGGTGCTCGCGATTCTTTCGCACGAGTTTGGGCACGCGGTCGACTACCTCTACCCGGGTGAGTACGTGCTCGTCGACGACGGTGAGCTTGTGCGGCAGCCGCCGACGCCGCCGCACGACCTCGGGGGCAAGCGCGGCGAGCAGGCGTGCCTCGCACGCATGAAGCGATGGGAGCGACGCGACGACGACGCCGTTGAGCGCACCGCGGACGCCATCGCCGAACACTTCACGGGGCATCTGATCGGGTACTGCGGCCCGTGCGACCTGCAGTGCTTCAACCGTGGCACGAGTCGCCCTGACGGGTTGCGATGACAGGAGAAGTCCGATGATTGCAAACAGCAAGAAGCTCGAATGGCAGGGCGGCTCCTTTCGCCCAAACGGCGCCCGCAGCGGCTACGGAGAGGAAGGCGCGCGGCTCGCCAAGAATTTCACGCGGTGGTCCTCGAACGAGATGATTCTTGCAGCGCGGATCTTCGTCGGTTTCAACGTGGGCCAGGAGCCGGTCTACACGCTCGAAGACCTCGTGGAGATCGTGAAGAACGCTCGGTGGGCGCAGACCGGAGATCCGAGCAGCACGTTCATCGCGCAGCGCGGCGTCTACCGACACGAGGGCGGCGAGGTCGTCGAGGAGGACGGCGCGCAGGTGATCATCCTCAACACGGAGGAGATGCCGTACAAGGAGTTCGTCGACCAGATGATCACGCTTGCGGAGGCCATCGCGGAGCGCATGAAGCAAGAGGAGGTGATCGTCGAGATCCAGCGCGGCGGCATCACGCAGCAGGTGCTCGGGGTCGGCGCGGGCCGCATGGCCCCGAACATCTCCTACCCGTACTGGGACGTCATCACGCCGGAGGAGTACGTCTCTCACCGTCGCGAGGCTAAGAGCGATCCTCACGCCGTGGAGGAGATTATCTCCCAACAGGAGATGGAGTTCGCGCGCGAGTATCCGGGCATCACGGGATACGAGGCGCGCCGCGCACGACGGTTGCATCAGTACGCCCCGAACGCCCATGGAGACATTCGCATCGAGTTCGGCGTGATTCGGCTCGACGACGACGCGGGATGGGTGCCAGCGATTTGGGAAGTTCTGACGGACACGCCGCCGCACCTGCTGACAAGCATTCCACCGCGCGGAGACGGCGACGACCGTGAGGACGCGCAGGCGAGCGCGCTGTCGCTTGCTCAGCGCGAGGCATCCCACTACATCGGCGACTGGAACATCTCGATCGTGCCCATCGAGGAGATGACGCAGGCGGAGGCAATCGCACGCGCGCGGCGGTATCACATGCGGCACCGGCCCAACGCCGACTGGGAGGCCACCGGCCGCATCGCGTACCGAGGCCGTGACGCCGGCGGACCGTCAGTCGAGACGAGCCTCGACACTCGCGCGGACGAGCGCCCAGGAGCCCGCATCGACTACAAGCTCGTGCCGAACATGCTGAGAAGCCGCTCTACGCCACACGGAGCCGCGCCGCTCACCGAGAAGCAGGACGAAGACGCCTACGCCGCAGGCTACGACGCGGCGTCGCTGTTCAGCAGCAGCCGGGTGCCGACCGATCTCGACGACATCTTCCTGTTCACGCTCCTCCACGACCAACGAGTGCCGAACGTCAACGAAGAGGACCCGCAGTTTTGGGAGTGGCGGTTTATGGTCCGCGAGGGAGCCGGCGACTACCTAGAGGCGTACCCACCGGGGGAGCCAGACAGGGCTGCAACCCAGGCATTCCGTCGACGCTACGGGCTCGTCTAGTGAAGCTCTGCGCCGGCATTCTGCTGTGCGCGAAGGACTCCGGCCGATGCCTGTTCCTGCTGCGCGACGACGCCCGCTGGGATCTCCCAGGAGGCCACGCGGAGCGCTACGACCGCACGGCGCTCGATACGGCGCTACGCGAGCTTGCCGAGGAGACTGGCTACGGGGGCAGCTTGGCGCTCGCGCGCGAGCGCATGCGCGTCAGCTGGTGTCCCGATCTTCTGCTCGGACACCTGTGGCAGTCGTGCAAAACGCGCTACACCGGAGTAGTCGGCTACGTCCCAAGGGAGTTCGTGCCGCGGCTCGACGATGAGCACATCGACGCGCTCTGGGCACATCCCGGAGACGCACCGGGGCCACTGCTGCCCGGGGTCGATTTCATGCTGGAGTGGGCCGATAGTCTTCAACTGCTGGGAGACGCATCATGAGGATGATCAGTGACGAAGATTGGTGGAATCTGATGCACGAGGCGATCGACGCGATCGGTGAAGGGCACGAAGCGATCCAGCGCAAGGCAGCGTACAAGTGG
>Ga0307380_10001058_pt1 | contig 41284 bp, 51 predicted proteins | sample UN3MG_FD_202239 | JGI IMG/M metagenome (GOLD analysis project Ga0307380, IMG submission 202239) | Soil microbial communities from Risofladan, Vaasa, Finland - UN-3 | ecosystem: Environmental > Terrestrial > Soil > Coastal area > Acid sulfate soil | place: Finland: Risofladan, Vaasa | collected...
GCGACCGACTACTACTGGGCCCGCCCGTTCGGGAACGAGGTCAAGGGTCGGTCGAAGGTGGTCACGACCGAGGTCAGAGACGTCACCCTCCGACAGCTTCCGACCCTGATGCGGGTCTTCTTCAGCCCGGAGCGTGCGGTCGAGTTCCGGGGCCACGGTCCGGAGGACCAGCCGGTCGCGGAGCAGCAGACGGACTGGGTCAACTGGGTCGTCACCCAGCAGAACGACAGCTACCGGACGCTGTACGAGGTCATCCAGGACGCCCTCGTGCGCCGGATCGGGTGGACGAAGTGGTGGTGGGAGGAGCGGAAGAGGGTGGAGGCCACGGAGTACACCGGGTTGACACTCCAGGAGCTCACCCTCCTCGCCAGTGAGCCGGATGCGGAGCTGGAGATCCTGGGGACCCAGGAAGGCCCCCCGCCCCCCGAGGCGGCCCCAGGCCCTCCCGGGGCTCCGGAGCAGCCCCAGGCCCCTCTTGACACGCTGTACGACGTCCGGGTGACCCGGACGATCACCACGGGCCGGGAGCGGTACGCCGCCGTCCCCCCGGAGGAGATGTTCTTCACCCCCAACGCCCGGGACGTGGACTCGGCCCCCCTGGTCGCCCACGCACGGGAGGTCCCCCTGTCGGACGTGGTCGAGATGGGTTACGACCTGGACGAGATCGAGGACCTGGCCGGGCGCAGGCGCGCCCTGTCGTCCGAGACCCTGCGCCAGTCGCGCCAGTACCATGGCGGGGACGGGACGGAGGCCGAGGACGATGAGAGGGACCCCTCCCAGCGCCTGGTCTTCTTCACCGAGGCCTACGCCCTGATGGATCTGGACGGGGACGGCGTGTCGGAGCTTCGCCGCTTCGACTGCGCCGGGCCCCAGTTCAAGATCCTGAACGGCCCGGACGGGGAGATCGTGGACGAGCGCCCGTTCGCCGCATGGGGTGCCAACCTGGAGGCGCACACCCTGGTCGGGATGGGCAACTACGACCTGGTGGGCGACCTGCAGCTGATCAACTCCCAGATCCTGCGTGGGACGCTGGACTCGCTCGCGATCTCCATCAATCCGTTGACGGAGATCGTCCAGGGCGAGGTCAACATGCAGGACGCGATGAACACGGACGTCGTCAAGTTCATCCGCGTCCGCCGGCCTGGGATGATGAGGGAGGTCAAGCACAGCTTCGTCGGGCCCGACACGCTCCCCATGCTGGCCCACACAAAGGAGATCGAGGAGTCCCGGACGGGCACGACCCGTGCGTCCCAGGGGTTGGATGCTGACGTCCTGCAGTCGACAACGAAGGCCGCCGTCACCGGGACGTTCTCCGCCGCCCAGCAGAGGCTGGACCTGATCGCGCGCAACCTGGCCGAGACCGGGATGAGGCGCATGTTCACTGGGATCCTCAAGCTGACGATCAAGCACCCGCAGCCTGGGCGCATGTATCGCCTCCGCGGGAAGTACATCCCGATCGACCCGCGCCACTGGGACGCGACGATGGACGTCCAGGTCAACATCGGCCTGGGGCAGGGCACGCCCGAGGACCGGATCGCTGCCCTGCAGATGCAGCTCCAGAACCAGATGGGCCTGATGCAGTCTGGGAGCCCGCTCGTGACCAACGTCGAGCTTCGGGCGACCCTGGGCAAGCTGGTGGAGCTGATGGGCTGGAAGAACAGCGAGGAGTTCTACCGTCCATGGAGCGCGGACGACGAGCAGCAGGCACAGCAGGCTGCGTCCCAACAGCAGCCCCCGCCCGACCCGAACATGGCCCTGGTCGAGATCGAGAAGATGAAGGCCGAGGGCCAGATGGCCATGGACATCCAGAAGTTCGAGCTGGAGAAGTGGAAGGCTCAGATGGAGGACGACCGTGAGCGTGACAAGCTGGCCCGCGACTCTGCGCTCAAGGAGCGCGAGCTGGAGCTGAAGCACGGTGTCGAGATCCAGGACGCGGCGATGAAGGCCGCGGTCGCCCTCGACCGTGCAGCGATGGACGCGGACGTGAAGGCGCAACAGGCCCAGCAGCAGGCCGCGCAGCAGGCGCAGCAGGCGCAGGCCGCTCCAGCCCCCGGGGGTGAGGTATGAAGAGCGTGTTCGAGGTCGAGGAGGTCCTGACGGCGGACGAGGTGCTCTCTCGCGCAGTGCGCGCGGAGGCACTGATGGCTGACCCCGTCCTGGAGTCGGCCCTGAGGAGCGCCGAGACCAACCTCGCCATCTCCTGGCTGAGCACGGAGGCGGGTGAGACCGCCAAGCGGGAGGAGTGCTGGGCCGCGGTTCGCGGCCTGGAAGCGGTGCGGAGGACCCTCCGCGCCTATGTCGCCGACGGGGAGGTAGCCCGGGAACGGCTAGGGGTGCCACACAGGCAATAGTCGCGGGTCTCCACCGTCATTACAGTGGGGGTAACGATGGAAAAGCCAACTCTGGGCCCGGACCAACTCCTTCCCTTCGAGAGAGGGGGCGGGGAGTCCAAGCCTGGGATGGACATGAGCCTCTTCGCAGAGCTGGGCTCGGACGAACCCGCGCATGCCGCGGACGCCGAGGAACCCACTCCCGATGAGCCAGCCTCTGAAGAGCCTGAGGACGAGGGCGACGAGCCCGAGGACGATGGCGACGATGAGGAGTCGGACGGGGATGACCCGGACGACGAGCCTGGGGACGACGAAGCCGAAGAGAAGCAGGTAGAGGAACCGCAGCTCCACAAGGTCAAGGTCGACGGAGAGGAGTTGGAGGTCACCCTCGAGGAGCTCCTCCAGGGCTACAGCCGCACCTCGGACTACACGCGGAAGACGACGGCTCTCGCCCAGGAAAGGGCGGCAGAGCTGGAGCCCCTCCGCAACGCGCGGCAGCAGTACAGCACGCTGCTTGAGAAGTTGGAGAAGATCGTCGTGGACGACCTCCCCCAGGAACAGAACTGGGAGAAGCTCCGGGCCGAGGACCCCCAGAGGTACGCGGTCGAGTACGCGGACTACCAGCGCCAGGTGGAAAAGGTGCACGCGGTTCGTGAGGAGCGGGAGCGTGTGGCGCAGGAGGAGGCCCGGGACCGGGCTGTGCAGTGGAACGCGCAGCTGGCGGAGGAGAAGAAGAAGCTTCACGCCGCGATCCCGGAGTGGGGCAAGGACCCCGCGGTTGCGGCTAAGGACCTGGGTGCCCTGGCGAAGTACATCACGTCCACCTACGGCTACACCGAGAACGATCTCAGCAACACGGGCGACCACAGGATCATCATGGCCTTCCGGAAGGCGATGCTCTGGGACGAGCAGCAGGCGAAGGGTGGGAAAGCGTTGAGTGAGAAGGTGAAGGGCGCGAAGCCGGTCATGAAGCCCGGCGTGAAGCCCGTGACCACGACCTCACGCGACCAGCCCAGCAGGAAGAAGAAGGCCCGCCGTGCGATGAACGCGCTGGCTCAGACTGGCAACGTCAGGGACGCTGCCAGGGTGATGGAAAACCTTTTCGACGACTAGGGAGTCGCCGACTTAACGGGAGGATGGGAAGATGGCTGTCGTGACGAACACCCAAATCAAGTACGACCAGGTCGGGCTGCGTGAGCAGCTGTCGGACGCGATCTATCGGATCTCGCCAGAGGACACGCCCTTCATGTCGAGCTGCGGACGCGGCACGGCCAAGGGCACCCTCGTCGAGTGGCAGACGGACTCGCTCGCCGCGGCTGACGGCACCAACGCCCACGTCGAGGGCGACGAGGCCGCGTTCACCGCGCAGGCGGCTACTGTGCGCGTGGGCAATTACACCCAGATCTCCAGGAAGACCGCGATCATCTCCGGTTCCCTGGAGGACTACGACAAGGCCGGGCGCAAGAGCCAGATGGCGTTCGAGATCGCCAAGCGGTCCGCGGAGCTGAAGCGTGACCAGGAGACGATCTTCCTGCAGGCGCAGGCGGGCGTCGCCGGTGGAGTGAGCACTGCTCGCACCCTGGCCGCCATGAACGCCTGGGTCAAGACGAACGACTATGTCAGCACCTCGGGCGGGAGCCCAACCTACACCTCCGGCGTGCCGTCTGCGGTGCGTACGGACGGTACCCAGGTCGCCCTGACCGAGACGATCGCTAAGGGGATCATGCAGCTGGTGTGGGCCTCCGGCGGCAACCCCAAGGTGCTCATGGTCGGCCCGTACAACAAGGGCGTCGTCAGCACGTTCGCCGGCGTCGTGACCCAGAACTTCAACATGACCTCTGCCAAGGCGACGGCGATCATCAGCTCCGCCGACGTCTGGGTCACGGACTGGGGCACTGTCCGGGTCATCCCCAACCGCTTCCAGCGCGAGCGGGACGCGTGGCTGCTGGACTGGGACCTGCTCGAGATCGACTACTTCCGGCCCTACAAGGTCGTCCCGCTCGCCAAGACGGGTGACGCCGAGAAGAAGATGATCATCTGTGAGTACACGCTCAAGGTGAAGCAGGAGGCCGGTCTCGGCCTGATCGCCGACCTCACCACGTCGGCCTAAGCGGGTTAGGTGCGGGGGAGGACTGACACCTCCCCCGTACCGACCTCTCACCTACTTCACGGAGAACGAACATGGCAATCGGTGTCACGCTCGCCACGGCCTACGGGACGGTGACGAGCACGAAGAACTGGGCAGCGGATGACACCCTGATCGTCGGGGCTGTCACCTACACCCTGAAGGCGTCCCCCTCCGCCGCGAATGAGGTGGACGTGGGCGCGGACGAGGCCACGACCCTCGCCAACCTGGCCGCCGCGATCAACGGCACCGGGACGTCGGGGACCACGTACGGCGCGGATACGGTCCAGCCGGCGGGCATGTACGCCTCCGCCAACGGGGCGCACACGATCACGATCACGTCCAGGATCCCGGGCAACGTGGGTAACAGCCTGATCCTCACCGAGGGCACGGACAGTGAGACCGCGTACTCGATCACTCGCGCCATGTCGGGCGGGTCGGGGGAGCTCACCGGGGCGAGCGGCTGGTTCGCAAGCCTGATCGCGCTGAACCAGATCAACGCTGAGGTGCTGAGTCACCTCAAGGTCTTCACCGACGCGGCTGACTAAGCCATGCCGAGGTGGACTGTGCAGGTCGTGGCGGTCACCGTCCTGGTGGCCGCCGCGGCCTTCGCGGGGTTCCAGGCCCGACGCTCTCAGGAATGGGAGCGCCGGGCCTCGTCCGCCCTCGCGTCCGCGGATACGTTGCGGGCGAGGGCGGACTCACTCGTTGCGGTCGCGGACGCCGCGGAAGAACGTGCGCGGCAGCTTGCTTGGATGGCCGACGAAATGGGGCGTCAGGTGAGGGAGATGGTGGTGGCAGTACGGGCGGTGGCGGTCCCGGATACCTGCGCCCCATTCGTCGTGCCACGGGACGCGATCATCGACACGTTGGTGATCGTGGTGGAGAGCTGGCAGTCGGCTTTCGACGAACAGATCAAGGCCGGTGCCGCCCTCTGGATGTCGAACGTGGTCCTGCGTTCTACGGTCGACTCGCTTTACGCAGTCCTGGACGACCGCCCAACCCGCCGCCGCTTTTCTTTCATCCCGAGGGTAGGGGTGGGCGGCTTCGCCGGCGTCTGCATAGGGGGCACTCCCTGCCTCGGCGCCGGCGTCACCCTCTCCTGGAGCACACCGTGAAGATGCTGTTCGACTACGACCCGGCGCGTAGACTGCGGAGGGACGCGTACATTGATGGGGCCGACACCGTCATCGACACCCAGCAGGACGTCACCGACCTCGTCGACCTGAACAAGGCCTCCTTCAACGAGGGACGGTCGCACTTCCGCAAGGACATGGTCAGGGTCGGGTCGATCCCTATGAACATCTATATGGAGCTGGACCGGAAGGGGATCGCCCGTGACGACAAGGCCCTCCTGCGCTGGCTGGCCCAGCCAGAGAACGAAGCCTTCCGCGCCGCCCCCGGGAGGTTCGTATGAACATCGCCGACGAGAATGTCCCCCTCGTTGGGCAGACGCAGCCGGTCAAGATCGCGATCGCGATGGCGACGCATGAGATCGTGCCGGCGACGTTCATGTACGACCTGGCGAGCCTGGTCGCGTTCACTGCGGCAGCGATGCCGGAGGGGGCGCAGCTGGGGATCAACATGGTCTCCGGCACCTACGTCCACCGTGCCCGCCAGCAGCTCCTGAAGGGGATCCTGGCGGACGGGGACGTGACCCACGTCCTCTGGGTCGACACGGACATGAGATTCCCTCGGGAGTCGCTCGCTCTGCTCCTCCGCCACAATCTGCCCGTCGTGGGGATCAACTACGCCAAGCGTGAGATCCCGACCGACTACGTCGCGATCGAGAAGGTGCCGTCTGATCTCAAGGATCCAGCGGACCAGGGGAAGAGACTGGTGACGACCGCGGACTCGACCGGGCTCGCTCGCGTGGACGCGCTCGGGTTCGGGCTGGTGCTCATAAAGACGTCCGCCCTCAAGGATCTCCCGGACCCGGGGGTCGAGCCCTGGTTCTGGTTCGAGGCCCTCCCGGGCGGGCGGCAGATGGGTGAGGACGTCTACTTCTGCAGGCTCCTGAAGCAGCTCGGGGTCCCGGTCTACGTCGACCAGGACCTGTCGAAGCACTGCGCGCACGTCGGTCAGTTCGACTACAAGCTGGAGCACGTCGACTTCCAGAAGGGTGACTGAGATGGCTCTGATCACGACCTACGCCACACTGCAGAGTGAGGTCGCCCTCTGGCTGAACCGGACGGACCTGACGGACAACATCAAGGTCTTCATCCAGCTCGCGGAGAAGAGGCTCAACCTCGACTACCGCGTGAAGGATCCGGACGGGGCGACGACCGCGGTCACCGCTCTCTCCGATGCGAACACGACCAACTGGCTGCTGACGCTTGCGCCCGACATCTACCTCTACGCGACCCTCGTCGAGGCGGGCCCGTACCTCGTCGAGGATACGCGTGTCCCGGCTTGGGAGGCGGCTCTTCAGCAGAGGCTCGAGCAGCTGTCGGGCAACGTCCGCGTCGACCCGGCCCGGACGGGCATCACGAACACGACGCACGCGACGCTCATCCGCGCAGTGATGGACTTCCTGAATCGGGGCGACCTGGAAGCGGTCATCCCACTCCTGATCATCAACGCGGAGCGCACGCTCAACCGCGACCCCCGCGTGCGGACGCTGTCGACCGCGACGTTCTCGATCACCGCGGACGACCTCGCGGTCCCCACCGGGTTCCGTGAGCTGGTGTCGTGGTACCACGACTCGACCAGCTACAAGGGCCAGATCGAGATCGTGGGCGCCGACCAGCTGGGATACCTGAAGTCAGTTCACGGGAGCACGGGTGTCCCATGGAAGGCCGCGATCGTGGACGCCAAGTTCCGGTTCGCGCCGGCCCCGGACGCGACCTACTCGACCAAGATGACGTTCTGGCTGGGGCTGACCGCGCTCTCCGCCGGCTCCAACTGGCTGATCGCGTCTCACTCCGACATCTACCTCTACGCCGTCCTGCGTGAAGCGATCGCGTATGACAACCGGATCGCAGCCGACCCGCGGGCGAGCCACTGGGTCGGCGAGCTGGAGCGCAGGCTGGAAGAGATGCACCAGTACGACTGGGCCTACCATGCGGGTGGGACCATGGTCCGCAATTTCACACCGATCGGGGGCTGACCGTGTCCGACGACATCTATCAGATCCTCGGTCGAATTGAGGGGACCGTAGACGGGATCATGCGCGAGCAGCAGCGGCTCGCCAGGTACACGGAGAACACGTCCACCCGCCTCCGTCGGGTCGAGGACAACCAGCAGCGCATGTTCGGGATGGCGGGGACGGTCAGCGCGATAGTGGGGATCGTTGTCAGTCTTCTGGTGGCCTTCGTCCGGAGATTCGTGTGACCTACCTCCCCCTCACCTTCCCCCCGGGGATGGTCCGCCCGGGTACGGTCTACGACGCCCGGGGCCGCTGGTACGACGGGTCCTGCGTCCGCTGGCACGACGGCGTCCTCCAGCCGATCGGCGGCTGGGCGGGGCTCACGGGTGTCCTCGCCGCCCAGACGGGCGGGGCGATCATGCGGGGGATGCACGGGTGGAGGAAGAACGACGGGTCGGCCCTGGTCGCGTTCGGGTCCGCCGCCAAGCTCTTCCGCTGGGACGGATCGTCCCTCGTGGACGTCACGCCCTCGACCAGCTTCACCGCTGGCGCAGCCGACGCCTCCGGTACCTACTACTCCCGGACGGAGGCGACCACCTGGGCCCTGGACAACTTCGGGGAGGACCTGATCGCGGTCTCCACCGCCGACCAGGAGCTTCGTGTCCAGGACACCTCCGGCGCCGCCGCCGCGACGACTGCTCCGGGCTCCCCAGCCTGCATCTCTGCCGTCGTGACCCCTGAGCGTTTCGTGGTCGCCCTCGGCGCTGGCGGCGACCGCCGGAAGATCCAGTGGCCCGACCAGGAGAGCGTGTCCGCCTGGACCCCGACCGCCACCAACCAGGCGGGCGACCTCCTGCTTCCTGGCACGGGCCAGATCATGAACGGCAAGCGGGGCAAGGGCGAGACCCTGATCTGGACCGACTCGGAGCTGTTCGCGCTGCGCTACATCGGTGGCTCGCTCGTGTACGGCCTCACGGAGCTGGGCCGTAATTGTGGTGTCATCTCCCGGCACGGGATGGTGGTCGTCGACGGGCGTGCGTTCTGGATGGGCCCCCGCGGGTTCTTCAAGTACGACGGGTTCGTGGCCCCCCTCGACTGCCCCGTCGCGGACTACGTCTTCAACCGCATCATACGCGCCCAGGCGTCCAAGATCTACGCCGACGTCCGCACCGACTTCAACGAGATCTGGTGGTACTACCCGGGGACGGGAACCGAGAACTCGTCCGTCGTCGTCTACAACTACAAGGACGACTGGTGGTCGGTGATGGACCTGGTCCGCACCGCCGGCATCGACCGTGGCTTCTTCGAGTACCCGATCGCGTTCGACGCCCTGGGCAATGCGTACGAGCACGAGAAGGCGACCACGTACCAGGACGTGGGTGGGGCCGCGATCACGCCATGGGTGGAATCTGGTCCGTTCGAGCTGGGCGACGGCGACACGCTGATGATGATCCGGTACATCATCCCGGACGAGGAGACCCTGGGCGAGTCCCGGGTCTACCTCAAGCACCGGCTGTACCCGACGTCCACGGAGACCACTAGCTCCGCGTTCACGCTCACCAACCCAACCCCCATCCGGATCACCGCTCGCCAGGTCCGCCTGAAGGTGGAGCAGGTCACCGCAGGCTGGAGGTGGGGCACGCCGCGGGTTGAGATCACTCCCAGGGGGCGTCGTTGACCAAGCAGTTCGCGAACCCGAACCTCGGCAACCCCCCGGTCGCGTACAGCCGGGAGAATGAGGCGCAGTTCCGTGCGGAGCTGATGAGGATCATCGCGGGCATGGGCCAGCGTATCGACGGGTACGCGACCGGGCTCGCGGCGATGAGTCTGGACGACGACGGGTACATCGTGCTCGCGGTCTCCTCTTCCGACGCGGACACGTACGCCGCGTACTACACGCTGAACAACACTGGGTTCGAGGAGCCGGATGCGGAGGACACGGAGATCCTGGCGTCCGCGATGCCCTACAGCGATACGACCGCGATCCAGCTCGCGACGGGTGAGGTCGGCTACCTCTGGCTGAAGTTCTATTCTTCCGAGACGGGCTTCGGGCAGGAAGTCAAGCTCACGATCATGAACGTCGTCTCCGCGCCCAAGGTGCTGTCGGCGTCTATGTGGGTCACGACGGATGTATCCGCGAAGACGTGTGCCGTCTACGCGAAAGTGGTCGCTCCTGACGTCGGTTTCTTCCCGGCGTCGGCGAACGTCCGCGTGGGGAGCCCACTGAACGAGACGCTGATGGTGACCGCTCACTCGTTCACCGCGACGAACGAGAAGATCGGGCCGACGGGCGCTGGCGTCGGGTACACGGAGTACGCGGGGCTGGCCGCCATCGCCCTGCCCGAGGTCGGTGCCCTCCACTTCTACATGGACGTCACCGATGCGTACGGCAACCTTCAGTGGTTCCGGACGTCTGCTGACCTCGATTCCGCTCCGGACGCGGTGGTAACTGTTGTCGACTACCAGGCGCAGCCGAAGCTGATCATCGACTACGACGACGACGTGGCCGAGATCACGGTCGCCTGCCCTGACAGCAAGTACAAGAGCTGGACCGGGCTCTCTGGTGGCGGCTCCGTGACGTACCAGGTCGGGGTCACCGCTCGCGATTCCGATCCTGCCGAAGCGGACATGGAGATCGGGGAGACCAGGGGCACTGGCGGCGTGAGCGACGACTTTTACGTCGTCACCGTCTTCGGGGCCGCCAGCGCGACAGGTATCTACAAGGTCGTCTACCGCGGCGCCCTCCACGGTGGCACGGGCTACGAGGGGATCGACCCCGCGATCGTGATCCAGTCAGAGGGCGAGGTAGCCTTCACGGGGCTCGATATCCCCGTCACAGAGGACGCGTACTGCTCCGCGGGAATGTGGTACGCGTCTACCGACACCTGGGCCAACATGCACGGGTCCACCGGGGAGACCTACGAGTTCTCACGGGTGTCCGGGGTCCTGATGGTCAGCGTCTACGCTCACGCATCAACTTCTGGTAACTGGAGGGGCATCCAGCGTTCGATTGTGACGGTCCCAATGGATAACATCCCGACGGGTACAGTCCTCTCTGCCGGGACCTCCCTCTGGCTCCGGGTCTCCTCCGTCGCGGAGACGTTTACGGCGGGGACAGACATGAGCATCATGCTCTGTGGCGCGACGCCGGCGGACCCGGACCTCTTGGTGTACGGGGACTACAACGACCTGGAGTTCGGTGTTGGGTACCAGTACCTCGACACTCCGATCGTGCTGGATGACCTCGCTACAGGGGACTGGGTGGAGTTCGTGCTGAACGGGGACGCTCTCGACGACCTCCAGATCGCAGTTGACGCGCACACGCCCTTCAGCTTTGGACTCGCGATCACGGCGGACTTCGCGAATACGGAGCCAGCCTGGGAGGCGGGGGCCTATTCCAAGGTGGAGTTCTACTCCTCGAACCATGCGACTGCCGCGTACCATCCGTACCTGGAGGTCGCGGGCGACCTGGCTGCGGCGGAGATGGTACTCCTCCTGACAGACCCGGACCTCCGCGCGGTGGAAATCGAGACGCGCACCAAGCTGGGGCTGGGGTTGTGGAGCGCGTGGACAAATTACGTCGACGACACCCCGGACCTCGGGCAGGCTCTCCCGTACGCCGCCTCCTGGACGTACGACAACTCCGCCGGCCTGACGTCGCTCGCGGTCACGGCGAAGAACGAGATCACCCAGGTCGGGACGACGTCGCTCGTTGGTCGGGTATACCCAAACGACCGGATCACGCTCGCGAACATGAGCACCGCGGGCAACAACGGGCTCGACCTGCTCATCCTGTCCGTGACGGCGAACACGATCACAGTCTTCGGCTCCCCGCTCACGGTGCAGGCCGCGGACACTGCCTGCACCCTGACCCGTCAGCCTTGGGCGACTACCCGGGTCGTGATGGACAGCAAGCACCTGTCCTGGATCCAGGCCCGGTTGAAGTACCTGAAGGAGACATACCCCTACTACACCCTCCCCGTGACCAGCTCCGGGTTCGACATTGGGCGGGTCCCGGACGTCACCGCCGAGATCGAGTTGGGTGAGACCTACGTAGCCACGGTCAAGAAGGTGACGGCCTCCGTCTCCGTCAGTGGAGACTGGGACACGCGCAGCATAGCCGTACTCTACACGCTGGACGGGACCACACCCGACGACTTGGGTGACATCCTCGCCCGGGAGTACCTGGTCGGCCGTACCTTCACCGCTGAGGATGTCGCCAACTTCTACGAGGACATGCCCGCCATAGTTGAGGAGGGGCAGACGGTCACCTTCGTGGTGGTCGCCTTCGGGGAGGTGGACGGTACCGGCTACATGTCCGCCATCCGGGTCCTCAAGTGGAAGCGCGACTACACTGCTGGGTCAGAGCTGATCACGGACGCGACCCTGATCGCGGTCATCTCTGACTCACCCGCGAAGGACACGTACACAATTGGGTGGACTCCCGCAGCCTCCGTCACGGACGCGTTCCAGATCTACGTCGAGGTCTACAAGAGGATGATCTCAGGGAACGTCGTCCTCGTGCAGACGGGTGTCGAGAATTCCCCAGACACGTACGTGTCGATGGTGATCGAGGACACGGAAGCGTGGGAGGGAACCGCGTACCCGACAACCTGCCGCGCGGACATCTACTTGTACAATGGGTCTTCCGTACTGGTCGACTCCGTCACGATCTACGCAGACCTCGCGTAGTAGCCTGGCTGGCAATACCAACCCCCAGCCGCCTCCGTTATGGTGGGTCTGGGGCTCACGAACACCGGGGAGGGGACGAAGATGCTGCCGATGCTACTCGGTGGGGCGATGAGCCTGGGGAAGGCGCTCCTGAAGCCGAAGACCCAGACGTCGACGTACGGCGTGGACCCGAAGTCCCAGCAGTACATCGACTCCATGCGCCAGCAGGGGCAGCAGGGTGCGAACAGCATCCTGAACCAGCAGGGGTCGTTCTTCACCGGCCCCGAGACGATGTCCGTCGGCGACCAGGCTGCTCAGTTCATGAACCCGTACCAGCAGCAGGTCATCGACGCCAACAACCAGCAGTTCGACCAGCTCCGGGCGGGGGCGGCGACTGGAGCCAACCAGGAGGCGATGCAGGCGGGCGCCTTCGGTGGCTCCCGGCACGGCGTGATGGCCGGGATCAGGATGGGCCAGCTCGACCAGACCCAGATGCAGCAGAACGCCAACCTGCTCAACTCTGGGTACCAGAACGCGATGCAGAGGGGGGTCGGGTACCAGAACCAGCAGCGCCAGCTCCAGCAGCAGCAGATGGTGGAGCCCATATGGCGCCAGCAGCAGGCGATGCAGCTGATGAACCTCGGGATGGGCCCCACCGGGCAGCAGGTTACCACCCCCGGCGGGTCCGCCATGGGCGGGGCCGCCGGCGGCGCGCTCGCCGGTTGGGGCGCCACCATGAACCCCAAGACGGGGCAGGGTAACCCCTGGGGCGCGATCCTCGGTGGCCTTGGAGGCCTGTTCAGCTGATGGCTACCTTCCCCTTCCCGGACCCCCGGCGCCGGCGCTCCCTCCTGGAGCAGCTGATGCCACAGGTGAATCCCGCCCTCCTCGAGGGCTACTCTGGACCCCAGGGTCTCATGGATCCCACGCCTCCGGCTACGACCGGGACCACGCCGCTACAGGCGGCCCCGCGTGGTGGATTCCGTGGGGCCCTGGACTCTCTCACCTCCGGACAGGACGACCCCCGTCTGTCGCCGGAGCAGAACGCGATCGCCCGGAAGCAGGCGACGATCCAAGCGGGGCTGGCGATGATGGCCGCCGCCGGCCAGCCTGGCGCCACAGCTGGCAGCTCGATCGCGCAGGGCCTGATGCAGGGCCAGGGCGTGGGCGGGGACGCACGCGCCCAGGCGTACGGGATGACCCAGCAGGAGCGGCTGACGCAGGCGCTGCAGGACCCCACGATCACGTCCAAGCTGTCCCCCCAGCAGCTGGCGATGATCCGCATGATGCCCCCGGAGCAGGCGGCCAAGGTGCTTTCCGAGCTGGCCTTCGCCACCCCCCAGGAGTCCAAGGTCCTCGGGCCGAACGCCGTCCTCGTCGGGCCGAACGGGGAGCAGATCGCGAGCAACCTCCAGGAGCCGGAGCCCGACCCGCTCCCCCCGGACCTCCGTGCGCTGCTGTGGTCGAGGGGTGTGGACCCGGACAAGATCCCGGTCACCGATCGTGCTGGGCTCATGGAGCAGTACGGGGAGCTGAAGCGCGCCGGGGGGACCTCGGTCACCCTGAACACGGGCGCCCAGATGCAGCGTGGGCTGACGGAGCAGGCCCTGGGCGCGTACAACCAAATCTCTGACGACGCGATCACCGCGGAGCGTAGGATGGACACGCTCCAGCTCATGGACTCCCTGCTTGCGGGCGGGATGCCTACGGGCGGGCTGGAGGAGATGACGGCCCCACTCCGCAACCTGGCCGCGTCCATGGGGATGGCGGACGCAGACAAGCTCGGGCGCCAGCAGCTCTTCTCCGGGATCGCGAACGGGCTCGCGCTGGAGATGAAGGAGGGGATGACGGGTCCCATGTCGGACCGCGACATCAAGTTCCTCCAGAAGCAGGTCCCCGCTCTCGGGAACACGGTCGAGGGCAACCGGCTGCTGGTGGAGGTCATGCGCCGCTTCGCCCGCAGGAAGATTGAGATCGCGAACCTCGCCGACCAGTACATGGAAGACAACGGGTCCCTCTCCGGCTGGAATGGGTTCCGCCGGAAGTGGGTCGTGGCGAACCCCCTCACCTTCTCGGACCTGGCAGTCGTGGGTACCGTGGAGGGCATCACCGGGAGGTAGTGTGGACTGGGATCCGAGGAAGCTGTACGAGCAGGCCCTGGCCGCGCTCGACGCGGGAGAGAGCCCGCGCAGGGTAGACGCACAGATCGAGAAGGTCACGGGCGGCCAGTTCAAGGCCTTCCGTGACCTCTCCGCGTCCGTGGGTGGTGCAGAGGCGTCCGTGACGCCGGCGGCGGCGCAGCAGCGGCTGTCCGCCGGAGGGGGGAACGCTGTCACCGACTTCATCCGGATGATGGGCCAGGGCTTGTCCATGAACTTCGCGGACGAGGTCCTGGGTGACAGGCAGCGGGTGGAAGACCTCCGGACGCTGGCGCCCAGGGCGTCCCTGGCGTCCGAGATCGCGGGGGCGGCTGCTCTGCCTGCCGCGGGCGCGACCGGGCTGACTAAGCTCGCGACGCCCGTCATGGGCGCCACCGCCGCCGGGATCACGTCGGGCGGCCTGATGGGTGGGGCCGGGGCGGGGGTGTACGGGATGGGTGACGCTGAGGGCGGCGTCATGGATCGGTCGATGGCTGCGAAGAAGGACGCCCTCCTGGGGCTCGCCCTGGGGGGCACGGTCAGCGGGGCCGTCCGAGGGGGCGGTGCCGCCGTCCGCGCCATCCGCCGGGGGGCGTCAGGCGTCCCCACGGAGGGCGTCGTGGGCCGTGCGCTGCGGGAGGCCGGGATCCTGACCGAGGACGTCCCGGGCCAGGTCGCGGCGGTCGGTGAGGGCGCGGTCGTGTCCGACCTGGCACCCGCCAGCCTGGGTCGGGAGGCGAAGGCCGCCCGCAACTTTGCGCCCGCCCTGGACGCCCCGGGGGGCCCCGTGGAGGCCCTGGCCCGGCGCGCCCAGGACCGGGGGGAGCGGATCGCGGGCGACCTCAGGAAGGCGTCCCAGATCCCCCTCACCTACTCCAGGTCGCTCGAGGCGGCGGAGGAGGCCCGGAAGGCGGTCTCGAAGGGGATGTACCGTCCCCTGGAGGACGCCTTCCCAGAGGTCCGGAGTCAGGTCGTCGCGGACGCACTGAAGGACCCCCGGATCCAGTCAATCGTCCGCAGGCGTGCGCCCGAGGCGGCCATCCGTCGTGGGACCGGCCCCGCCCGGGGGATGGAGTTCCCCCCGGAGCGCGGACCCTCCTTCCAGGAGCTGCAGGACGTCCTGGTGGACCTGAGAGACGACGCGACCTCCGCCAGGGCGTCCGGGCGGCCCGGTGCCTCCCAGCGCGCCACGGAGGCCCTGGAGCTTCTCCAGGAGGCGATGAAGGACATCCCCGGGTTCCCGGAGGCGCAGGCGGCCTACTCCGTCGCCCTCCGCCGGATCGACGCCCACGAGCTGGGCAAGAAGATGGTCAACAAGGACCCGGACGAGATCGTGAAGGCCCTCCAGAAGCTCCCGGAGGAGGCCCGGGAGGGCTTCCGGCTGGGCATGCTGGATGAGATCGAGCTGGCGCTGCGGGAGCGGGTGGGCGGGGGAGCCGAGGCGAACGCCCTGGTCAACGCAGGGAAGACGATGATCGACCGCCTCCGGGTGGTCGCGAAGAACGACCCCGCGATGTCACAGCTCCTGTCAGACCTCTCCCGGGAGCGGACGTACCAGATGACCTGGAACGCGATCTCAGGCAACTCGACGACCGCGGGCCAGCTGTCGGACATCCTGGGGCAGCAGGCGGCCATCCCGTCCTCGAAGCAGCAGCTCCTGAGGAGCATCCTTGTCCGCCTGGTGGGGCTGACCCCGGAAGAGAGGCGGGCGGCGTCGGAGCAGATCGGTAGGGCGCTCCTGGGCGACGGCAAGGAGGCGGCGGAGATGCTGGCGAACGAGATCGTCTTCCTGAAGGCCGTGAGCACCCGCGCCGCCCGCGCTGGGGCGGCGGCGGGGACCACCGCCGGCGTGGTGGGCGGGCGATGAACCCAGAGGATCTGAGGGAGCGGCTGCAGGCGCTCCTGCACGGGAACGCGACGTACGACAAGGTCGCGGGCTGGGTGGTGGGGGCGTCGAAGGCGATCGTGGGCGGAGCGCAGGCGCTCGCCCGGGACGTCCGGGAGGACCCCAGGGAGGCGTACTGGGACGCCCTGAAGGGGGCCGGGGGTGGGCTGCTCGCCGCCGGCTTCCGTGGTCCCGAGGCGCTTGGCGCCCCCGGGGGCGGCCCAGGTGGCATCCTGGGGCGCCCAGCGCGTCCCTGACAGCCCTGCGGGGCGCGCGGGCGCCCTGGGGGGCGTGCTGGGGGCGGAGATGGCCCCGGGCCCCGGGGACGTCAACGCCCTGGCCGCCGACCTCCCCCGTGACATCAAGGGGGGCCACCCCTTCCTGGCGACCCTGGACGCGCTGTCTGTGCTGCCCGTCCTGGGGGCCGCCGCCGGGATGACCCGCCGCGCCCTCCAGGGGTTCGAGACGGGGGCGGACGTCCTGAAGGCGATGGGGAAGACGGCGAAGGAAGGGGACGGGTTCGTCGCGGCCATCGTCCGTGGTGAGGACGGGAAGCTCTACTACGGTAGGACGCACGCCGAGGCGGCGCTGAGAGCCGAGGACGCCGGGACCGACATCGGGGGCGACCCCCGCGACGTCGCGATGTTCCTCCGCCCGAACGGCGACCTCTGGACCCGCCCCGGACGCGACGGGCCGGAGGCGCTCGGGATGGCGGAGCGGGACCCGGCCTTCGGGCGGACCCCGGAGCAGACGCGGGCCAAGCTCCTGGGCGACGCCAAGCTGAAGGCGCAGGAGATCGCGAACACCCACAACCGGGGCAAGCCCGGGGAGGGTGGCTCCACGATCGACTACCGGACGGGCAAGGACCTGTAGGGGCTGACGAACCTCTGGCGCAACATCGCGGAGGGGAAGGACTTCTTCTCTGCCTGGGGCCGCCCGAAGGACTTTCAGCAGACCGATCTCTTCCGGTAGGTTCACACCCGCGCCCCAGTTCACAAAAACGTGAACACGACAAAGCCTCGGCAGTTAGGCGCAACTGCCGAGGCTTTGTGCGGGCATTAAACGCCGTAGTTATCAGCCAGGCGTGAATCCAGCCTCCGTCTCCAGCTCCTCCTGGAGCAGCGCCAGCGCCCGCCAGGCGACCTTGGCCGTATGCCTCACGCCGTCCGTGTCGCGCGTACCACGCTGGATCAGGTGGCGGGCGATGCAGTCGGCGTGGTCGACGCTCTTCCCCCTCGCCCAGTGCAGCGGCTGTCCCGGGTTGTGCTGGTCGTTTCCCTTCTTGCTGACCCGGGCGACTTCAGCGATCGCTGCCGGGAAGTAGTCGAGCACGCCGGTCGCGATCGGGGTGTCCTTCCTGCCGTCCGCGTCTGCCGGCATCGCGACCAGGACGTCCTGGAGCGGCTTCCTTGCTCCCGGGCAGCAGTGATAGTTAGGAACGTATCCCCCCTCCGGCCACCGGGTACCACAGTCCAGGCAGACGGAGTGACTCACAGGGGTACGCTGAAGCCGGTCTTCCACTCGAAGGTGGCTCCCTACTCTACGGGTCTCACGCATCGGTCCCCATCTCCTCTTGTTGAAGGACTGTTCGTATCTCGCAGAGAGCGAGCCACATCTCCTTCCTGCTCTGGTAGGTCTTGTTGACGATGCGCCCGATCTTGACACACTTCCCACGCCAGTTGTCGGGCGGACCGGCGCAGCACTCCATGCAGAGGTCACCACTCTGGTGGCACGAACACGTGCAGCTAGGCATCGGTCCCCATCTCCACTCTGAGGTTGAGTCGGATCCCACCATACCCGTGCAGACGGCGTGCGCCCACCAGGCGGTCCCGGATGGACAGCTTACGCGCGCCTATCCTGCGCTTGAACGTCTTCTCTGTACCAGACTCCTCCCCGCGCTGGCGGCACCAGACCGCCCAAGCGGAGTAGAGCTCTTGACGGCTGGACGTGAAGTCCTCGCCCAGCTCGCACTCCTCCTCCAGCCAGGCGCCGAACGTGTCCTCCGTCTCCTTGTACTCCGCCGTCTTCAGGGTCACAGCGGACGGGGGCGTCAGGCCCTCCCTCTGCCAGGCGACGCATCCCTCGATCATCCAGTGCAGGATCTGGGGACCCTCCCGCTCCAGCAGCTTCTGGCTCAGGTTCTCGATCTGCTTCTCGCGCGGTACCTTTCGGTTAAACGGGACGATATGGATCCGGCGCAGCATGGCGTCGTCCACAACCCGTATCTCGGGCTCGTGGTTGCCTACGATCACGATCTTGAACTGGGGGCTGTACGTGAACGGCTGGCCGTACAGGAAGCGGGCCGTGATCTCGTCCCCTCCCGTGATCGCCTTGATCCGCTTCTCGTCCCAGCTGTGGCCGGCGGAGGGCTCGGTCGCCGTGACCAGGCGTACGCCAGGGAGCCGGGCCAGGTCGGCAGGGATCTCCCCCCTCCTGGGGCCGACAAAGGTGTCGACGTCCACGGTGTCGTGGTAGTCGCCCAACAGCTCCGAAATCACCCGGATGAACGTGCTCTTGCCCGTGTCGGCGTCACTCCCCCAGATGAACCAGAGTGTCTTCTCGCTGATGTCGCCCGCGAGGGTGTACCCGGTGACCTTCTGGAGGTACCGGACCAGGGCCGGGTCGGACCCGGTCAGGTCGCGTAGGAACGCAGCCCAGGCCGGGGCTGGCCCCTCCGCTGGCCCGACCGCGGTCGAGCGTGCGTGCAGCTGCGCCGGGTCGGGAGGTACGATCGTACCCGTTTTGAGATCGACGACGCCGGAGGGGGTGTTGAGGAGGTAGGGGTCGGCGTCGAACGCGTCCTGGGGGACGGCGACGTACGCCTGGAGGAGGTCGCCCACGGCCTTGATCCCGGACGCCCCCTGGAACTTCCGGGCGGCGGTCTTGATGGGCCCCCCCTCCCTGCCCGGGGCGGCCTCTCCGCGCGCCTCCAGGTCCAGGCAGAGGTTGCGGAGAATCTCCCGCAGCCGGAGCTGGTGGTCCATCCCCTCGTCCCGGAGCCAGCGGTGGCCGTCCCAGACGTACCAGGCCTTGGAGGAGGCCACGTACCGGAGCTCCCCCTCCACCTGTCCCCGTACCTGGTCCGTGACCCACTCGTCCGTGTACCGGACCCGGTCGGGGCCCTCTACCCACGGGGAACTAGAGTCCAGGATGCCCACAGACGTGTCAGGCGCCTCCAGGTCTGCCACGAACGCGTCCCGGGCCGCGGAGTACTCCCCCGCCGCCTGGGCTCGATCCAGGAGAAAGCTCCAACCCAGCCGGTAGGGACCGTGCAGGCTGTCCCAGTCCGCCTCGACCCACTCCAGGTCGTTGTGTCCCCCCTCCCATCGGCTGGCCCAGTCCAGGGCGATCACTTTCGCCCCGACCTCGTCGTCCTGGCCGGCGGCCTTGATGGCGTAAAGGTAGTTCATGTACCCGGACCGGTGCTCTTCCACATTGGGCAGCTTCGCCACCAGCTCACCCAGGGCCTCGATGGAGGGCGCCTTAAGGTCGTCCTGGGGCGGTGGGGCAGCCTGGGCGGCCCCGGTCCCCACCAGCTCCACCTCCGCCCCCTTGGACTGCAGCGCGGCCCCCAGGGCTTTCAGGAAGGCCAGGGCCCGGTCGCCCGTGATCAGGCACAGGTCGTCCGGGCTCCACTCCCAGAGAGGTATACCTGACCAACGGTAGTCGACCCCTGAGGGGTGCTTCCCGCTGACGAGGTACTGGCGCCCGTCGCACAGCCACTCAACAGTGTGGCTCCTGCTCTTCCAGGTGATCACCAGCGCCACTCTGGCGAACGGGGCCGCGGTACGGTACACCAGCAGCCGGCGCGGGTCCCGGGAGAGACGGACGGGGGCCTCCCCCAGTTGCTGCACCGCGAACTTGTGGACGACGTCGGCCAGCTGGGGGTCGTCGCAGTCGATGTCCAGGCCGGGCCAGCGGTCACCCTTGATTCCGATGTTGGCCCCGGAGTCGGACCACCTCTTGGCCGTAGGCCTGTGGACGTCCTGGGTGGTCCAGGGGTACCCGGCCCAGGTCCCGTCCGCCTTCTGGACGCCGGGAACCTTGCCCAGGCTATCCGGCTTGATCGTGGTCCCCTCCGCGAGCGTGGAGCCTGGGGGAATCACGCTGACGAGGTCGGTGAAACCTGAGTCGAAGAGCTGCAGGGCGGCATTCATACCACACCAGCCTTCGGGAACGGGAGAGCGGGGAGGAGGATGCTCTTCTCCCCGCGATGCGTAAGAGGCTTCAGGTACTGGTACTGCATGAAGACATGTTTCACAGCTCGCTCTTTCCCGGCGCGCAGCCTAGCTGCCTTCGGGCCAGAAGTCCACCCACGCTTGTCCACGGGCGCGCGGTTCAGAAGCGACTTATGGAACCACTCCCCGTCCAGAAGATAGAACTCCCCTTGATGTTGCCCCACGAACCGGAAATTGGAAGCCTGGTAGACCGCACCCAGCTTGCCACACCTCTCGTCGGCGAAGGACCGGACCAAATGCACGTACGGGCGGGCCGCACGGAGCAGCCGAAGGGACGCAGCGATCGCGTAGGACGGCAGATTCTGTGGGTGCCCGTCCTCAAAGTACATCCGATTCAGCTCCACAACCTCCCGGGGTGAGAGCGTCGTGAACGTCCGCGTCACCCTGGGGTTCATCATCGGCCCGTACTGGAGGACACCCACGAGCGTGCCATCGAGCCACACCCCGTGATGGGTGTGGGAAGACCACACCACGGACCCAGAGTAGTGGTGCTCCTCCATGCGGGCCACCGCGATGCTCTTCTCCACGGGTCCAACGAGGACGCTGTCGCGGAGGCTCACTTACGGTAACGCTCCCCCGCCCAGCCCTCGGCGGCTACGGGTAGACCCTCCGCCCAGGGCGGCAGGACAGTCATCAGTCTCAAGAGCTCCTCCAGTGAGCCGTGCTCGTCGGGGACCTCGCAAACGATCTCGTCGTGTACCGTCAGTACCACCGGGTAGCCCGCGTCCTCCACGCGCAGCATAGCTGCAGCCATGATGTCACGAGCCATCGCCTGCACCACGTTCTCCGTGAACAGCCCTCCGTACCCGGCGGACCGCTCCCACTTCCGGGTCACGGAGTTTACCCCCATGAACGTGACCGAGGTCACCGTGAACGGGTCCTTGTTCTTGGGGCGTACCGTCCTCTCCTCGAGCCGGGGCAGAGCGTACGCCAGGGGTCGACCGGAGGGGAGGACGCACCACAGAAACTGGCCCCGGACGGACCACTTGATCGTGGCGCCCTTGCCGCAGGTATAGGTCTCCCCCGGGAAGCGGACGGCGGCGATCGCTGCAGAGTTGATCTCCCTCCAGAAGGCCGGGATCATCGTGTACAGGCCGCGGTAGGTGTCGATGATCAGCTGTGCGACGTCCACCTCGCCCTTGAGCAGGCGGCCCTCCTCGTCGCGCGCTCCACGGTCCAGCCGGATCCCGGACTGGGTCCAGACCTGTTCCGCGAACCGATCCGCGCCCATCCCGAACCCGCAACCCAGGACGCTGTTCTTGCCGACCTGGCGCTCCTCGCTGTCCTTCGTGATCTCGTCCAGCAGCTTGCCGGAGTAGGCGGCGCCCATCTGCTCGTACACCTTCTCACCCCGGGCGAACGCCTCGACCAGCTTCCGCTCCCCCGCGATCCAGGCGACCACTCTCGCCTCGATCTGGCTGTAGTCGCCGGAGAGGAAGCGGTGGCCGGGGGCGGGGATGAGCATCGACCGGAGGAGGGAGGAGATCACGAGCAGCGCCGGCTCCTCGATCTCGATCATGTCGAACTCGCCCGCCAAGACCCGTGGTATATATACCTCGGGTCTCTTCATCGCGGGCCGGGGGAAGTTCTGGGGCTGGATCAGCTTGCCCGCCCAGCGCCCCGTCCCCGCCCCGTGGTAGAGGAGCAGGCCACGCGCACGCCCGTCGGGGCAGGAGGCGGCCTGCATCGCCCCCAGCTTGGACGTGGAGCTCTTGCCCGTCTCCTGCCGCAGCTCGGCCACGCGGCGGACGTCATCCTGAACGATGCCCTCCGCCTGGTTCAGGAAGTCGCGTATGGTGTCCTTGCGGACGTCGTCGAGCTCTGCCCCGGCGGCCTGGAGCCAGCGGGTGAGATCGGCGACCTTGGTGGCTCCGGACACGGCGCCGGCGGTCAGCTCCCGGAGCTCCTCGTCCGCGCGGCGGGTGCCCTCGCGGACGATCTTGCCCGCGGCATGGATCAGGGGGAGGTCCAGGCCCACGCCCCGGTCGTTGACGACCTGGTCCAGGACGTACACCCTGCGCTCGCTCTTGCTGAGTGGCCGGATCCGCTTCGCGATCTCCCGCTCCACCCGGACGTCCTGGCGGCAGTACTCGATGAGGCGGGCGAGCTTGTCAGGGTCGTCCCACCAGGTGAGGGGGATCTTCTTCCGGGGCTTCGCCATCTGCATCATCAGGCGGTGGCCGGCCATGTCCTTCTCAACCGGGAGCCCCAGCACGCGCGCGGCCTGGTCGAGGGAGCGGGGGAGAGACATCGCGGCAGCGTCCGCCGCCGTGTCGTAGACCTGGTCGATCGAGAGGGGCGGGAAGCCGTACCTCTTCACCATGATCTCGTTCCAGATCGTCCGCTCGAATTGCGCGTTCCATGCGCGGACCTCAAAGCCCTCGGCAACATGGTCCTCAACTTCTTCGGGAACCCAGCGACCAAGCGAAGGCGTCCACACCCCCGGGTCCTCGTCATCGATCGCCCAGGCCAGGCACCAGACGTCGGTGTCCTTGTGGGCGGCGTAGGGGTAGACCCCGCTCTTCCTCAAGTCTCCCGTGCTGCGCGTTTCAAAGTCGATGGAGAGGACTGGCACTGGGCGCTCCGGAGGCGGGGGAAGTGGGGCGGCAGGCCTTGACACCCGCCGCCCCGGACTACTGAAGTAGGACGTTTCGTCCTCTTCCGTCCTACCCTACTAGCCCAGCAGGTCGGACAGGTCGTCCTCCTTCGGGGCCTTCTTCCCCTTGCCCTTCTTCGCGGGCTCCGGGGCCGGCGTCTCCTCGTCGTCCTCCTCGCCCGTCATGTCGGACAGGTCGGCAGCGACCGGCTCCTCGGCGTCGAACGCGTCACGGGCCGAGACGCGCCCGTCCAGGCGGTCACCGTCCGCCCACTTCTGGATACCGTTGAGCCCGAACGTGACACCCTTGTTCCCACTCCGGTCGTAACAGTAGGCCTTGACCAGGCCCTTCACGATCGCGCCGGCGTAGACCACCGCCTCGTCCGTGATCTCCTCCGCCTTGCCGTCGACCGGGCTCTTGTAGCGGGCGACGACGAGCGGCCTGTCCTTCGAGCGGGGGGAGATGAAGCACGACCCCTCCGGGTAGCCCTTGTCCTCGTCCGTCCGGAAGGGCCACTTCAGCTTGCCGGAGCGGATCATGCCCGCGGCCTTGTCGCCGTACTTCTCGGTGGCGGCCTCGAGCGCGGCGGCCTTCAGCTCGCGCAGGTCGGTGTCCTTCGCGAACACCAGGACCGCTCCGTACATCGCGTTCCCGCCCTCCTCCATCGGCGCCTGCGGCTTGAACAGGTGGGGGTAGGACAGGATGGCGGGGGGTGTGACGATCTGCTTGCTCATGACTTCTTCCTCGGTCTGCGGGGTTTGCTCGGAACGCTCGGAACACTCGGTGTTGCGGCGGGCGGCGCGTCCTCCAACGCGAACCCTACCGCACCCGGTCCAACCGCCGGGCGGGGGTCCTGCTCAGGGGCCAGATTGTAACCGCTCGACTCCTTGACCACCAGCCCCTCAGGGAGAGGGGGCCTGACGCCGGCGGGGTACAGCTCCTTGATCTTCCCCTCCGCCTGGGCGGGGGAGACCAGCTTCCTGACGTAGAGGTCGTCCGACTTGAGACCCAGGGCTTCGTGCAGGGTCTCCTCCGTGACCCCGTCAGCCCACTTCCGGGTGGCACGCTTGGGGACCAGCTTGTACCCGGGGAAGGAGCCACCCGCCTCCAGGATCCCCGTGACGTGGCGCTCGATGGACGACAGCCAGTCCCGGACCAGGCCGGCCCCGGCCAGCACGCGCTGGATGGCGCCCTCGTCCAGGAGCTCCGGGGCCGGCAGCGCCGGGGGTGGCTCCAGGTCGAACTCGGCCTCCACGACCGTCAGTGCGTGCGCCCTCTGCGCGGGGCAGGTCGCCATCGCCTTGCAGAACCGGCACCAGTCGCCCACGACCTTGGGCGCGTCCGGGGCCAGGGTCGCCTCCGCCGCCTTCCACAGGTCGCGCTTGAAGGAGACCAGGTCACCGAACGACATCTCGGTCGAGCGCACGATCCCGGACGGGTGGAACGCACGCGGCTGGACGATCGTCATCACGACCACGTCCGGACGCTTCTTGAGGCTGATGACCGCGCCCAGGGCGTAGTACCCCAGCTGGCTGTTCTCGGTCGCATCGACCGCGACCCCTCGCCCGTGCTTGTAGTCGCAGACGTACAGCGTCCGCCGGCGCGGGCTCCAGACCACGGCGTCGCCCGTGCCGTACATCGGCCCCGGCGGGTTCAGCTCGGACAGGTCGAACTCGTGCTCGATCAGGAGCTTGTCGTCCTCGTACTGGACGAGGGTGCGGACGTGGTCCAGGAAGACCTGGACAGCGTTCGCCATCTCCTCCGTGACCGTGACCCCGTGGATCTCGGTCTCCAGCCAGACGTCGGCGTCGAGCCCCTTATGGAGGGCGCGCTCGGCGAGGGCGTGAGCCGCCGTCCCCTCCAGGGCGTACGGCGAGCTGACGTCGGGCAGGCCCGCCTCTGCAGCGACCGACCCGGGGCAGTTCATCCAACGCTCGGACTTGGACGCGCCCAGGTTGGCGTGGCTCTTGGGGGGCATCAGACGCTCCCCGCGAACAGGGCGGCGATGACCTCGTCGTCTTTCATCCCGTCGCTCTTGTCGAGGGCGAGCTGGAGGAGCACCGACGCCCTGTCCGCGAGCCGCTTCTCCACCCCATCCGCCACAGGCTTGAGGGCCCGCTTGACCGCAGCGCGGAGCTGGTCCCTCATCTCCTGGTGGATGATTCGTGCCAAGTATTCCCCGTAATCGTCGTCATCATCCTCCGTCGTGGAGAGTGTGAAGACCTGCTTCGGGATGATGATCTTGAGCGCGGGCATGGGTTAGATCTCCCTCTCAGCGAACGCCGTATGGAAGGCCACCTCCGGCTCCTCGCAGCATCCGTCCCGCTCGTTGTAGCGCATGTTGGTCACGATCTCCATCAGCTCGTCCGCCGTGAAGTAGCCCGTGACCAGCTGGCGGGTGACGGGCGAGTTGTCCGCGTTCTCTCTGGGGACGTACTCCGTCACCTGGTCGGAGATGTCCAGGCGGAACTGGATCTCGTCCAGCATCTCCTCCACCCCGTCACGGTCGGCGGGGTAGACGCGGACGATGGGCTCCTGCTCCTGACCCCGGTAGTCCTCTTCCGGCTGGATGCCGAAGATGAACCCGTTGTCGACGCGGTTGATCTGAATGTACTTGGCCATCACGCCCTCCTTGCCATCGCTTTGATCGTGGGAAGAGACAGCAGCCTGTCCGCCGCCTCCAGGTACTCCTCGATCGCCTGGCGCGGGCTCATGTCGAGCAGGCCCATGACGACCTTGAACGCTTCCTCGTCGTAGAGCGGGAACGCCTGGCGGATCTTGAGCGGGCACAGGACCTGCGCCTCCGCAGCCGCCAGCCGCTCGTCCATCACCTGGATCCTCGCCAACGCGCCCGGGTCGGGCGCCGGAAGGCCCATGCTCTTCAGGATCTGGTTCCGGATGGCGTCCCCGAACGTGACCTGCTCCGCCGTCTTGAACGGCTTGGGGACGTCACCCGTCAGGGACTCCTCGGAGTCGTGCAGCATCCAGTACGTGGCGGGCACGACCTCGATGTCCGGGATCAGGGCCAGCCCGGCCAGCGTGTGCTGGAGCACGGTCCAGGGGACGATCGTGTCCCCGTTCCATCTCTGCACCCTCGACAGCGCGCGGGCAATACCCGCGAGATCGGTCACCTCATGCAAGTCCCACCTCCCGCTGCATCCGCAGCTTGTTCGCGACGACGCCCATCACGGCCTCGTCTAGTGATCCCGCGACGGCGAAGATCCGGGCACGGCACGGGCTGTCCTGCCCGATCCGGTGGATCCTCTTGATCGCCTGGAGATTGTCGTCCGGGGTCCAGGCGGGCTCGACGAGGACGATCTCGTGAGCAGCCTGGAGGTTGATCGCGATCCCTGCCGCGTTCTGCTGGGCGAGGAAGACGCGGCAGGACTTGTCGTTCGTGAATCGGTCGATCGCCCGCTGCCTCTCCGGCTGGGGTGCGCCCCCGTCGAACCCGACCACACCGAACGGGGCCAGGATCGTACGCAGGTCGTCCAGGGCGATGTGGTGGTATGCGAGGACGACGATCTTGGAGTACGCCCCGTCCTCCAGCTCGCGGGCCAGGATCTCCCCAACCTTGGGCGCCTTGTAGCTCCCCAGGATGTGGCGCAGGCGCGACGTCGAACCCTCCGGGTCGTCCGGGTTCACGCCGGCATCCGCCAACATCTTCGCAAACGCCGGGTCCCGGGGCAGGAGCGAGGTCTCGATCCGGAGGTCGGGCAGGTCCATCGCCACGTCCTCCAGCCGGCGGCGGAGCATGATCCCGGACAGGATGGATCGGAGCTCATCCCCGTTCTTGACCCCGTACGCCCTGGGGCCGTACCGGGTCTGGGTCCAGTGGTTGAAGTGGTTGAACCACTGCCAGAAGGTGCGGATGCCGAGGGCGTCCACCTTCTCCGGCCAAAGCATCCGGAGGACGGCGTACAGCTCGCCCGTGTTGTTAGGCATGGGCGTGCCAGACAGGAGCCAGGCGCGGGGGGCGGCACGGGCCACCTTGAGAGCGGCCAGCGTCCGCTTCGCCTTGTGGTTCTTGCAGTAGTGGGCCTCGTCCAGGATGACCAGGTCCCAGTCGGACCCGTTGACCCTGCCCTCCCGGAGGTGGGTGTCGGCGTAGGAGATGGCCCCGAAGGAGAATGTCTTCGGGCCCCAGGCGGACCACTCCCTCCTCCAGTTCTCCAGGGCGGACGCGGGCGCGATCACGAGCACCCGGTGCAGCTTGAGCTGGTACGCTGCGACCGCGGCCTGAACCGTCTTCCCCAGCCCCATCCCGTCCGCAAGATACGCGCGGTTGCGGTCGCGGAGGAAACGGACTCCCTCGTCCTGGTAGGGGTAGAGCGTATTCACAGGCCCAGCCCTCCAAGGAGGCCAGAGATCCCGCCCAGGCCACGGCGGGGGTCGTTCATCGCGGAGTACATCTGTTGCTGCTGCCAGGACATGGACTTGCCCAGGAGGGAGTCCAGCATCTGCGCCTGCCGCTGCTGCGCCAGGAATGGATCCCGCTCGCTGGCTGTGACGTATCCCACGACGTCCTGGACACGGCTCCTGAAGCGGGCGCGCTCCGCGTCCAGCGTCCGCCGGAGGTCTTCCACTTCAAGGTGCAGCCGCGCGATCTCGGCCTGCTCCGCGGTCTGCACCCTGACGTGGCCGAACAGCTTCCCCGTCAGCCACCAGAAGGGGGCCGCGATCCGGGACGCGAGCGTCCTTCCATCCTCCTGCCGCTTCACCCGGATGGCGACGCAGTTCCCCAAACCGTCCTCGACGTACTTCGTGTCAGTGTTCACCGAATCTTCCCCGCGAGCAGCTCGAGGAGGTGCGAAGCGCGCACCACGGCGTACACGTCCTCGTGGTTCCTGGTGAACACCAGGAGCGGCTCGTCCTCAGGGCCCGCGTTCTGCTTGGCCTGCTTCATCGCCGACCAGACGTTGAGGGCCTCCTGGTTCTTGCACTCGACGGAGTAGCGGAAGGCGCGCCGGCCCGCGGGGGAACGCTTGATGTCCTCCCCCGTCTCTCCCATGATCGCGGGCCGCAGGTCGCCCGGCTCCAGGTGGAGGGCTGCGGTCGCGGCCTCCACGAACCGGTTCTGGAGCCGGCGACCCTTGGCCTTCGCGGACGACGCCTTCACTGGATCTCGCCGTACCTGATGACGTGCTCCGGGTAGTCGTTGACCGCCTGGGCGTCGGCGTTCGCGCTGTTCAGGACGGCGTCGGAACCCATCGCCTCCTCCAGGGCCGCGGCCTGGTCTGGGTCGAGGCCGGCCAGGATGACGTCCAGGAAGAAGTTCGCGGACAGTGGGAGGTTCGCCGCAGTGTACAGGCACGCCAGCAGGGAAGCCGCCAGGGAGGGGTGGATCTTGGGCATCTCGGGGGCGGGGACGTCGACGGGCACGGCGTACTTGTCGTCAGGCATTGTCAGCTCCGTTGGGGGTGAGTCGGTCGAACGCTTCGTCCAGCACCAGCTTCGCCTCGAGCGCCGGCTCCACCCGCCCACCCAGCCAGCGGCTGACGTGGGACGCGTCGTACCCGGACTCCCTCGACAGCTGGCCCTGACTGATGCCGGCGGCCTGGAGGCGGGAGCGCAGTTTACGCGCCCACTCCCCACGGACGGGCACCCGCTTGTATCGGGCCCAGACCTCGTCGTAGACGTTCACGTCCTGTCCTCCCTCACGGTGGGGTGGTGTTCTCTCCTGGCCGCCTCCAGGCGGTCGAGGACTGCCGTCGTCTCCAGCTCGGTCGTGATCGCGGCAGCAATGTGGCGGAGCACGGCGCACGCGACCGGGCCCGTCGCCCTGTTCCTGGACGACGCCAGGAGGGCGGACACGACCAGGCTGGCGCCGTCCGGGGTCAGGTCCAGGAGGACCTTGATCGTCTTCATTCGGGCCGCTTGAGGAGGCCGACGATCTTCTGGACGGACTTGCCGCACCAGAACTCGACCCGCTTCCGGCTGTTCAGGAGGCGCTCCTGCTTGGCGCCGTGGAAGGGGCCCTGGATCGCCTGGGAGGTCATGACGTGCTCGAACGCGTTCCCCAGGTAGGCCAGGTCCTCAACCGGGACCGGGACCAGGTTGTACCGCGCCAGGAGCAGGGTCGCCCAGCGCACCAGGAGGCTCATCACGCGGCCCGGCTTGGGCGGCCCCGGCTGCTCGGAGGGGGCGGGCTTGGCGCGGGACACCACGGGCTCTGAGGACAGGGAGAGCATGGACTAGGCCTCCTTGCGGCGGGGGATGTAGGACGGGATGTGGGCGTAGAGGATGATCTTGGTGCGGTGGATGCCGGCGACGGCGTTGCACGAGCTGCGTGTGCCGCGGACGTCGTCTTCGCCACGGAATCGCTCCATGCGCCGGAGACCGGAGTCGAGCCTGTCGGCTGCGGAGCGTTGGAGGTACTGGCAGCAGTCCATGGTCTTCACCTCGAGGTGGGGTTGAACTCGTGGAGGCCGACGACGCCGCCGCTCTTGCGGTAGCAGATCAGGGTCGCGGCCCGGGTGTGGAGGAAGGCCTTCTCCGTGTGCCATGCGTCGGGGGACGTCAGCCCGGGGAGGGAACGTACCCGGATACCGCGCTGCTCGTCAAGGTCGGACGTGGGGTGGTACTTGCCGGCGAGCGCGCGGTGGTTGTGCCCGGTCAGGACCTCTCGGTGGGTGCTGTTGACCCAGATGTCGGGAGGGCACTCGGTCGCGAAGATCAGGGGCAGGCTGTCGCGCTGCCGGAGGTACTCCTCGCCATGGAGGAACATCCATGCGTTCCTGCCCCAGCCGTGGAAGGTACGCTTCTTCGGGCCGTACTCGATCGTGACGTCCGGGTCGTGCCGGAACCAGGCGGACAGGACCTCACCCAGCCGGTAGACCTGCTGCGGGTCGTGGTTGCCCTGCACGCAGCGTACGCGCACCGGGGCCACGGTCCGGGCGCGGTCGATGGAGCGGATGACCAGCTTCCGGACGGTGGTGAACAGCTTCTCCTGGCGCGTGTCCACGTCCTGGGGCGTGCCGCGCGCGGTGGCACCCCCCACCAGGTTGAGGCCTGCCTGGTCGAAGTGGAACAGGTCGTGCCCGACGACGTACAGGACTTCCTCGACCGGGTAGAGGCGGGAGATCGACAGGAGCTCCTCCACCGCGGCCTCATAGTCGGAGACCGCGATCGCCAGGTCCTGGTTGCCCTGGCCCGTCTCCTCACCCCAGGCGCGCATCCCAACGTGGGGGTCGTAGACGTTGACGACGGCCAGGACTGGGTCGCCACCACCCGGGATCCGGGGGGCTGGCGAGACTTGCACAACGCTCCGTGCGGCGGAGACTTCTGCAAGCATCGCCTGGATGTCGGCCCTGACGTCGGCCACCAGGTCGGGCGAGACTCGGGGGACGAGGTTGGCCCGGACCTGGTAGAGGGGGACGATCCCCTTCTTGTCGCTCGCCTGCTCCCACTTGTTGACCCGGTAGCCCTGGATCGACCATCGCTCGGTGTCGACGTGGAAGAACGTGGTCAGGTCTTCAAGGGTGGTGATCCGGGATACCTGGGCCTCGGTCAGGACGACGGAGTCGCCGTCAACCCCGAGGTCTGCGTCCTGGACGCCCTGGATCTTGCGGAGCTCCGCCGGCTCGGCGGAAGGGATCCCCACACGCTTGGTCCAGTGTGAGAACGTGGACTGCAGCGATGGCCCGGAGGGGGCGGACATCTGTTCGGAGATCTGGTCCCAGGGGACGTTCTGGGCCCGGAGGCGGGCGATCTCCTCGAAGTCGTACTTCAGGTGTGCGGGCATCAGGAAATCTCCTCCAGAGGGGTGGGGACGAGTGCCTGCTTTTCCCAGGTACGCCCCGCTCCGTGCCCCGTCGTCGAGAACGAGGGCTCACAGTTCGTGATCTCCCACACCCCCCGCCTTCCGCCAGTTGTTTCCCGCCAGCGCCACAGCACTGGCTCCGCCACAGGACTGCTGACCAGGCGGCCAATGAACAGTCCGCCCAGCTCGTGCTGGACGATCTCCCACCGGGTTCCGTCCTTCGTGTCCTCGAGGATCGCGGGTACCCTGCGTGCCGCGATCTCCGGGAGCGAGAACATCTTGGTTCTCATATCCCGTACTCCCTTCGCTTGAGGTGGCCGGCGCGCTCCGCGTCGCGCAGCATACGCTTCACGGACGACCCCGCCCAGGTGTCGTCGTCGGGGAAGGTCCAGCCTCCGGAGGTGTCGACCCGGGGGAGGTACATGCACGTCATCCAGCAGTCGGCGTACGTGGAGTGCTTCTCCAGGACGACGATGTCGAGCATGGTACCCAGGGCCTCGACGGCGGACATGGGGGTCGCCCAGTCCAGGACTTCGGCCTCCGCCAGCCGGGACAGCATCCATCCCCGTCCGGAGGAGACCAGGCGGAACCCGTGCGCTTCAGCGATCCGGTGGGCGGCGTCGGCTGCGTTCTGGGTGGTCCTCATGGGGCGTCGTAGATCGGGCGGTGGGCGACAGCCGTCCGGTCCAGCTCTTCCAGGGTGGGGACGGGGGCCACGTAGCCGACGTTGGTCCGGATCTTGAGGGCCAGGTGCTTGTGGGGGCCGTACGCGTTCCAGCTGGTGCTCCCGGACCGGACGGCGTGCCCCACCCGGTTCCGGATCACGTCCTCCAGGTAGTATACACTCTCCCGTATCACGTCCAGGGGGCAGTGTGACACACGGAGGGTGAGGGCGGCACCGTCGGCGACGGGGAGGTCCTGGAGGCGGCCCTGGGGGACGCACAGGCGGAGGTACTGGATCAGGCCACGGGCGGAGGCGTACTCGCCCGGGGTGAGCACGACCAGGCGCGCCCGGCGCTGGTGGTGGTCCCGGAGGTTGTCGTACTGCTCCGGGTGGAGGGTGGGGAGGGTCACGGGGACACCTCCTCACCCACCAGGGCCGAGGCCTCGATCGTGGCCAGAGTGGGGGCGTGGATGGTGGAGGGGTATGTCGCCGCCAGCTGGGCGACCTCCGTGGAGCGGATGGCGCCCGTCTCGATGGCGAGCTGGGTGAGCGCCCTGACCTTGGTCTTCCTGGAGGTGTGGGAGCTGGCGACGTGCGCCAGCAGCCGCCGGCACAAGCCCTGCTTGCCCTGGGGGAGGGTGGAGATTGCCTCGACCAGGGCCTGGGCGTCGGCGGCGTCCTGGGCGCGCTGGGCGGTCCGTGCCGCGACCGCGGCCCGTGCCCGCTCGGTCTCTTCGGGGGTGGTGAAGTAGTGGTAGCCGGTGTTGCCGAACACGGTGTCTCTCCTGATGGAGGTGGTCTGGCTTCCTGGACGGGGAGCAGGGCTCCCTGTTTCGCCCCGTGCCGGGGGGCTCGTCAGCGGGGCTTGCGGATCACGGGATCACGAGCACGTTGAACTTGTCGTCCGTGCGGCGCAGGCCTGCGTCGACCAAGGCGAGGTGGATGGGGAGGACGGACCCGGTCACCTTCTGCGCGTCCTGGCTGACGGCGCCGCACACGTTCCGCAGGGCCTGGGCCTCGTCCTGGGACAGGGTGAGGGCGTACGTCGCCTCCGCCGGCTTGGGGAGCACCCGGAGCCCGGCGCGGTAGACGTCGAAGACCTCGACCACCTGGTAACGGTCGTTGATGTCGAGGATGTTGACGGTGACCATGCCCGCCGCGCCGCCGCGGGTGCAGACGACGCCGGCGGTGGTCAGCATGTAGCGGTCGGGCATGTCGCTGAGACACGTGCGGGTGTTGCGCACCCGCTTGCGGTAGGCGAACGTGTCGCCCAGCTTCAGGTCGCGAAGGGTGAGGGGGGTGGGGTCGGGGAGGATCTTGGTGCATCGGGCCATGGTGGTTCCCTCGTTCAGTTGGGGGTGGCTCGAGTGGTCTCGACCTTCAGCCCGTCGAGTAGGGCTCCACGCAGGATGGACTGCGCGGGGCGGTGGTCGGCAGCGATCCAGCCGGCGTGGACCATCGTGTACTGTGGGACTTCGTTGACGTGGTCCCGGACCCAGGCCCTGCCCAGGGCAGAGCTGGCCCTGAAGAGGACCAGGGTCCCGTGGTCCTCGAACTGGATGTCGGGGCGTGTCATGCGTCCTCCTGGGGGGCGCGGGTGACGATGGAGGCCTTCGTGGGCCGGACGCCGTACGCGAACCTGGGGTCCTTCTCGGAGGGCTCGACGGTGACCGTGAACGTGACCGTGTCCCCCCTCTGGGCTCCATAGATCCCGGAGGGGAGGGTGAGCCACAGCTTCCAGCCCTCGGTCGTCTTGACGAGGATCTTGGTCGTGGTCCCATACCCCCAGTCCTGGGAGCGGGAGCCGAGGATCTCACCCGTCACCTGGAGCCGGCCCTGGGGGGCGTTGGTCCCCGCGTCACGCTCCGCGTCCTCCTGGAGGGCGTACGCGTGGTCCCGCTCCAGCTGGAGGCGGGCCTGCTCGGCGGCCTGGATCCCTGCCTGGAGGGCGGCCTCCTTGTCGATGATCGCCTGGAAGAAGGCCGCCTGCTCCTCAAGTTCGACGGTGGGCCAGTACCGCTCGACCACCCACTCGAAAGAACGGCTGTCCTTGCCCCCGCAGCGGAAGCAGGTGAAGCCGGGCCAGCCTGCGTAGCCGCCGGCACCGCCGCAGCGGTGGCAGGGCTCGTGGTGTCCAACGTGGCTCCGCAGCCGCTTGAGAGCGGTCAGCTTGCGCTTGGCCTGGGCCGCGTTCATCGTGGTGGTTCTCCTGTCGGAGGGGGTCGGTCTGAACCTGCCACAAAGATAGGCAGGCCCCAGGGGTTGTCAAGGGGGTAACGGGGCCACCCCGGTACCTTGTTACACGATCGTTACGGTTGAGGCCTGCCTCAGCCTGGCGGGTGAGCGATTGAGCGATCTTCGGAGGGGGGCGTTGAAAACCGCTCGGCCGGGAGGGCTTGGGAGAGAAGGCTTTGAGCGATAGAGCAGGAATGAGCAGTTTTTTATAGTAGTAGTAGTAAAAAGAGATCTGTGCATTCATGTATACGCTCATACGTGTACACGCTATATAGAGCCTTTTCGGAAATGACTGCTCAATCGCTCAGATTGCTCTTTTCGTTGGGAGAGTAGGCGTGTTGGGCGAGCGATCGTGTTTTGGGATCGCTCAGGATCGCTCAGGATCGCTCGGATCGTTGTGGGAGTAGGGGTGGGCCAGGTTGGCAATCCTTGGGGAGGTCGTGAGACACTACCTTGGGGGCCGAGGAGCAGACTACAACCCCCCGGGAGGGCGACATGGCTGGCGGACGACCGATGCTCAGGGAGATGGAGGCGACCGTGCTGGCCCATGGCGGGGACGCCTGGATCTTCACGATGGTGGCCGATGGGATGGCCCTCAAGGAGGTAGCGGCCCAGCTCGGCTGCTCCCGGCCCTACCTGTACACCTGGATCAATGCAGGGGGAGAGGACCGGAAGAGGGCGTACGCGGAAGCCCGGAAGCTGTCCGCCGTGGCGAAGGAGGAGCAGGGGGAGGAGATCCTCCAGGACCTGCACGAGTGCGGTGCGGTGGAGCTGAAGGCGCCGGAGGTCACGCTCGCCGTGGCACGGTCCAAGTACGCCCAGTGGCAGGCGGAGATCCGGGACCGGGAGCAGTACGGGGGGAAGGGCCAGATCGCGGTCAACGTCTCGATCGGGTCACTCCACCTGGATGCGCTGAGAGCTCGTGGGCCGGGGTACGTGGCCGTGGCTGCACCGGTGGAGGTGCCGCTCGAGCTGGCGCCGGCGGAGGTGGTGGAGGACTCGGAAGAGGAGGACATCCATGAGCTTCTGGGCTGATGGTGGGAAGGAGGGCAACCGGGCTCTGATGATCGCCGTGCTCGTGGTCCTCCTGGCGTTCCTTCTCTCGCTGCTCCTGAAGGACGCCAGCCCGTTCAACATCACTGCGCCCGGTACGGCGTTGGGGAAGTTCGGGTATGACGCGGTTCGTGCTCGCGGTGGCCCACGCCGGATGGAGGGGGAGTGATGTACTCGCCAAACGTAAGCTCGCGCCAGGGTATGCCGATCCGTCTCATTGTTGTACACGGGGACGCGGGTAGGAGCGATGAAGGCACAGTCTCCTGGATCCTGAACCCCAAGAGTAGGGTGAGCTACCACTACCTGGTGGGCCGGCAGGGCACGGTCACTCAGCTGGTGAGGGATGAGGACAAGGCCTGGCACGCGGGGAAGAGCACCTGGCCCGCCTGCTCACATCTCGGCTCCGTCAACCACATGAGCCTGGGCGTCGCCTTCGCGAATGACGGGACGGGAGGGGAGGAGTACGGTGAGGCGCAGCTGAAGGCCGGCGCCGACCTCGTGGCTCGTCTCTGCCACAAGTACGAGCTCTCCCCCACGTACGATGTCGCCCGGCACTCTGATGTCAGTCCGGGCAGGAAGACCGATCCCTGGTCCTGGTTTCCGTGGGACTGGTTCATCGAGGACATCGATGGTCGAGTCGTGGTATGAAGCGCGTGCCCACGAGGTTGCGAGTGGGTCAGCTCGTCATCTGCTACTGGCTCGACGCGAGCTGGGCTCACCACGTCCATGAGGACGAGAGGGTGACCCCCGTTAGAGTGAAGACTGTGGGCTGGATCCGGGAGCGCACGGACAGGTTCATCACACTCCAGGCTGAGTCGTTCCTCGACGAGCATGTGTCCGGTGATGGGCGCGACGTGACGACGGTGACCGCTGCTATGCTGCGGAGGGTGATCATCCTACAGGAAGAGGGGGCGTGGTGAGCACACAGGCTTGGACACTCGTGATCTGCCATCTACCGTTGGTCTTGTGGCTGGTGATGGATCAGTTCCGGACTGCCAACCGTTGGGCTGATGGACTTGAGACGCACTTCCCGTCCTGGTTCCAATGGAACAACTCAGGCGACAAGGTCTCCTGGGTCCATCACGGGCTGATAGCGTTCGGTGTATCGCTCTATGGTGGGCTGCTGTCCTTCCTGGTGCCGGAGTCGTTCGTGTTTGGCGCCGCCCTCCTTGGTTGGTGCGCGTTCGCTGCTTACGTGGTGCGTGAGCTGTGGGGTGCGACGTGGGGCGCGCCCAACACGTGGACGCATCCTCGCGCCCAGCGCGTGGGCTGGGCAGTGGACGGGATGATGGACACACTTGGCCCGCTGCTCGTGGCTCTGGCCTGGGCACGGGCATGGGGTGTGAGCCGTGGGTAAGGGCTCGAGTCGTCGCCCGTCCTTGGTCAAGGACTCCGATCTCGAGGCCAACTGGGATCTCACGTTCGGTGTTCATGAACCGCGAACTACTCCGCGGGACAGAGTACTCTGCGACACTGATCCTGTGCGCCCGAGACCGGATATTCGCATGCTGATATCCGATTCACCTGCATCTCCATGCATCCCGGATGTATAGTCTATCACTGCCCAGATGCACGCATATGCATGAATCGGCGATGTGCCTGCTCGCACAACAGGTTTAGGCTCGACCACAACCACCCTATAATATCTATTATGTTAACCCGAAGCTTGAATGATCGCCAGCCCGGGGCCAGCGTGTTGGAGTGACACGGTCGGCCCCCCGCCTTGGGGCCCCCCGCCGGGGCAGCTGCCCACGCACCCGCTGGGACTCCCGGACGCCCGGAAAAATCCCCCAGGAAAAATCCAGCCCTGACACCGCCCTTGCCTCCCCCGCAACTCCCCGCCCCCTCCGATCCCCGCTACCCTGATTCCATGACTCCATTTCCAGCCAGGAGCGCGAGATGAGCAGACTCGGGATCGGGATCTCCCCCTCCATCAGCATGTCACAGGGCGGGGCCGGCGGTGGCGGCAACCTTCTCGCTGCAGCCCTCGCCCTCTGGGCTCTCCCCTCCTACAGCTCCACGACCGGGGCCGCCATCGACCTGGCTCCGAACGGGCCGGGCTCGTTGCGCGTAGGCCGCGGGCTGCACGGCTGGTACGGTTGGGTCAAGAAAGCCCTGATCGGGGACACCACGAGCGGGGATCGGGGGCTGATCCTGCCAGGGATCGCGGAGAACTATGCGAGCGTGCCGTCAGCAGGTACGACTTGGCCGAGTACAGAGCTTGATGCTCAGTGCTTGGTGGTGCTGACTGACTGGACATCTGCCGCTGTTCCCAACCCAATCGGTAAATATACGACCACTGGAAACCAACGGTCGTGGCTGCTGCGGGTAAACGCGGCGGGCACCCTGGCGTTATTGATTTCTGCGAATGGTACCGCCGTTACTACTGCCACATCTTCCGCGGCAACGGGTGTAACTGATGCTACCCCGCAATGGGTTCGGGTCACATGGAGAGCGTCAGACGGACGGGTGCAGTTTTTCCTGGGCGGCACGGCTAGTACCCCGTCTTGGGTGCAGCTAGGTACGGACCAGGCGATTGCTCTGGCGACCATCTACGCATCAACTGCCATATTTGAGATCGGAGCGATTGACGCAGGCACGTCGAATCCAGTCACCGGCACCATCTACCGCGCCATCATCAAGTCGTCCATCGGTGGGACGACGGTGCTGGACGCGGACTTCTCGACCCAAGCCCAGGGCACGCGTAGCTTCACGTGCTCGACGGGTCAGGTCGTGACGGTCAACCAGGCCGGGACCTCGACGGCGGAACCGACGAATCTGTGGTACTCGGGGACGGTGTACGGGTGGCTGCCAGGCACGGCGGGCAACTACTTCTCGGTGCCGGACGAAGCGGCGCTGGATATCGTCGGGGATATTGATATCCGGTGCAAGGTGGCGCTCACGGATTGGACGCCTGATGCGGTGGTAATGCTTATCGCAAAAGACAATACGACAAACCAGCGTTCATATGAATTGTTCGTGATGCCGACAACGGGCACGTTGCGTCTCGCTTGGACGTCTGACGGGTCAACTCTAATTCAAATTGAGTCTACGGCGGCTCCTGTGGTAGCCGACGGTGAAGTCCTTTTTGTGCGTGCTACCCTAGATGTTGATAACGGCGGCAACTACTTGGTCAGGTTTTACACGTCCACAGACGGAACAAGCTGGTCGCAGTTGGGCGCAGACGTAAACGGCGCAGGAACAACGTCAATTTTTCCCTCTACTACCGGGATTGTGTTTGGTGAGCGCGCTGGAGTGTTGTCTATGTCCGGCAAGTTCTACGCCGCCCAAATCTACTCCGGCATCGCAGGCACCAAGGTCCTCGACATCGACTTCACCGCCCTGGCCTCCTACAACGCCGCACGCACGACGCTGACGGCTGTGACCGGGCAGGAGGTGACGATCAACCGCAGCACCACGGGGCTCCAGACCTGGATCGTGGAGAAGAACGTCGCGCTCGGTGACAAGGTGGACGACTTCGTCGCGATGGATGACAGCGCGCTGACCGACGTCGCCGCTGGAGAGGAGATCACGCTCGCGGTCATGGGCCGCTGGTACGGCACCCCTGCCTCCACGTCCGTAATTGCGGGTAAGAAGAGTGGCACCACAGCCGCCAACGCAGGGTACCAGCTCCTCATCGACACCTCGAAGCAGCTGGTCGCCCAGGTCTCGGACGGTACCGACCTCGCCACCTCGACCTCTGCCGCGATGGCGGACGGCGTGGAGTGCATCCGCGTCCTGCGCCTACGGCGCGCGGTAAACCAGGTCGCTGGGGCAGTGAACGGCACCTGGTCCGTAGCGGGGGACGCTGCAGCGGTCGGGAGCCTGGACAACGCGGTCGGGTTCCGGCTGTTCGCCGGCGCCGCCGGGGCAGACTTCTCCCGTGGCGGGATCACGCACATGGCCCTCTTCAAGCGTTCACTCTCCGAGGAGGAGGTCGTTCACGGCCTCCCCTCGCTCTTCGCGAGGCTCTAACCCATGGCCTTCATCGCCCTCAAGAAAGCGCCCGTCGACGCGCTCACCCCGCAGGTCCGGAAGATGGTCCGCCTGATCCTGTCCCGTGTCGACCTGAACGAGACCCCACCCGTGCAGAAGACTCCGGCGGGCGTCGCGTACTACGTCTACGACGACCCCCGGATCACGATTGAGGACGCCGCCTTCCTGACCAGGATGCTGGTCCAGATCGCGACCGCGCCTGCCCTCGTCACCACGATCCCGGACGGAACCGCAGACCCGTTCGCGTACGTCGCCGTGGCCAACGGGGCGCCCGCCGCCTTGAAGATGTTCAACTCCCCTCCCGCTGACTGGACCCCCGTCTCCTAAGGAACCCCGCACATGCCAGCCAACCTGCCCTCCCACGGTTCGTCCTGGATCCGTCCCGCCCAGTACGCGTTCGTGATCACCGCCGGCGCGTCCGCGCTCGCGCACCCCATCCGGGGGATCTACGTCGGCGTCTCCGGCGATATCACGGTCACCACGGACGGTGGCGACAGCGTCCAGTTCACGAACCTGGCCGCCGGCGTCATCCACCCGATCGCCGCGACCCACGTCACGGCAGCGACCGCGACCGGGATCGTCGGGGTCTACTAGCCCGTGATCACGATCACCATCCTGGTGGCCCTCGTCGCCTTCCTGGCGGCGGGGGCCGCCGCCCTCATCCGGGGCGTGTCCAACTTCGTCCTCCCCCCGCTCGATGACGACGACTTCTAACCCCTTCCTGGAGTTCGTAGACAGGTACGGCCCCCCTGCTGGAGAGGAGGGGCCCGTCCTGTTTTGCAGGGAGGTCTTCGACATCGAGCCCGACGGCTGGCAGGAGAAGGTGCTGAGAGCGTACGGGCGGGGCGAGCCCCGCATCAGCATCCGGGCCTGCCACGGCCCGGGCAAGACCCTGATCGCTGCCGTCCTCGCCTGGCACCAGCTGACCACTCGCTTCCCGCAGGCGACGGTTGCGACCGCGCCCTCCAAGAGCCAGCTCGAGGACGCCCTCTTCAAGGAGATGGAGTCGCTCGCCGCACGCCTCCCGGATCCGATCCGGGCCCTGTACGAGATCAAGCGGAACCGGATCGAGCTCCTGGCCGCCCCACCTGACAGCTTCTTCAGTGCGCGTACGGCGCGCGAGGAGAAGCCTGAGGCCCTCCAGGGCGTCCACTGCGACGCGGGCTGGGTCCTCCTGATCGCGGACGAGGCGTCGGGCATCGCCGAGGCGATCTTCGAGGCCGCGTCCGGGTCGATGTCTGGGTCCAGGGTGACGACGCTCCTCCTTTCCAACCCCGTCCGCAGCTCCGGCTTCTTCTTCGACACGCACCACAAGCTGCGGGACATGTGGGTCACGTTCCACGTCAGCGCCAAGGACTCGACGCGGGTCACGGACGACTTCGTGATGGACATTGCCCGCCGCTACGGCGAGGACTCCAACGCGTACCGGATCCGGGTCCTGGGCGAGTTCCCGAAGGCGGACCTGGACACTGTCATCCCTTACGAGGACGTCACCTCGGCCCGGGACCGGGACATCGTCATCCCCTGGGACCTGCCCCAGGTCTGGGGGCTCGACGTCGCCCGCTTTGGGGACGACGACAACTGCCTCCTCAAGCGCAACCGGCTCGGGGTCGACCCGGACATCAAGATCTGGCACGGTGTCGACCTGATGCTGACCGCGGGCAAGGTGAAGTCAGAATGGGACGCCGCGCCCCAGCATCTCCGCCCGACCGAGATCCTGGTCGACTCGATCGGACTCGGCGCGGGCGTGGCGGACAGGCTGCGCGAGCTGGGGCTCCCCGTTCGTGACATCAACGTCAGCGAGACCGCGTCCGCCAAGGAGCGATACAGGAACCTGCGGAGCGAGCTCTGGTTCGCGGGCCGGGAGTGGCTGGCGGCCAAGGACCGCAAGCTGCCCAAGTGCAAGGGCGGCTGCTCCCGTGACTGCCCGCACGAGCGGCTGGCGAGCGAGCTTACCATACCACGGTACAAGTCGATGTCGACCGGCAAGCTCGCGGTCGAGCCCAAGGACGAGATGAAGAAGAGGGGCTTCAAGAGCCCCAACGTCGCGGACGCCTTCATTCTGACGTTCGCGAGCGAGCCCTGGGGCCTGGTCAACGGCTCCGGCAAGACGACCCAGGAGTGGGGGCGTACCTCCTGGGGCGAGCCACTGAAGCGCGTCTACACTGCGGTCTGAGGAGCCTACGATGGCGAAAGTGATGGAAGTCCAGCCCTACCGCGGTGAAGACCTGATGGGGGCGTCCACGCTCGAGTTTCCTCCGGACGAGGAGAACGTCGAGGACGAGGACGAGGTCGAGACCCAGACCCTGGTCACTCGGATGATGGAAGAGGCGATCCAGCACTACGAGGAAAACCTCGAGCCCGACCAGGTCAAGGCGACCGACTACTACTGGGCCCGCCCGTTCGGGAACGAGGTCAAGGGTCGGTCGAAGGTGGTCACGACCGAGGTCAGAGACGTCACCCTCCGACAGCTTCCGACCCTGATGCGGGTCTTCTTCAGCC